>Ga0193743_1000082_pt1 | contig 68733 bp, 70 predicted proteins | sample L2c2metaG_FD_143038 | JGI IMG/M metagenome (GOLD analysis project Ga0193743, IMG submission 143038) | Soil microbial communities from a riparian zone of the East river system, Colorado, United States - L2c2 | ecosystem: Environmental > Terrestrial > Soil > Riparian zone | place: USA: East River... | reverse complement strand
TACCCGCCGCCGGCCTCGTCCGTACGCACTGGTGTCGCGGAGCAGAAGTTGCGCAGGTAGGCATCCAGAGTAGGAACCGCTTCCTTCGGGTAGGTCACGCCATCGTGATTGCCGGGAATGCTGAGAATCGGCGCCGGGTAGTTGCGATACGGCTCGTAAAACTGATCGTAGTAATACGCCGCTTCGCCAAAGTTATAGACCACATCGCCGAGATGATAGAAGAACGACGGGACGTCGGCAGCGTTACTCTCCGTGAAGTCGCTCACCATCTTGTCTGCAACCTGCGACTGCGTCGAAGGCCCCTTCGTGCTGCCGGTGTCGCCCACCGTGTGGAAGACAATCTGCCCCGCCTTCTGAATGGCAGTGACTCGCGCGGGTCCGTGCGAGCCCAGCGTGTCTGCAAACTGCAGGACTGGTTCGGCCGCACCACCGCGCGGTGCGGGAAACGGTTCGACGGTCCCGATTTCCTTCAGCTTTTGATCGGTGACCGGATCGCGGAAGCTGGTTGGATCGGGCGTGGGCTTCGGCTGTGCAAAGACCGGATCATTGCCGGCGCGCGGTTGCGTGGTCTTCTTGCCCTGAGTCACTTTCGGGGTGTTCGGTCGAGCGGTATGCTTCGCCATTGGGGGAGGCTCCTTCCAAATACCACCCAACAATTGTGCTACCGCTTTGTGAAGATCGGGAAAATTGGAAGGTTCAGAAGATCAATCCTGAATCAGGAGCACATCCAGAAAGCGCGGTCCATGGACGCCCTTGATACGCGTCATCTCGATGTCTGCCGTGGCCGAGGGCCCAGAGAAGAACGTGACCGGGCGTGTCGGGTCGAGACGTGCAAAGGCCTCTGGCAGCGTCTCCACCACCTGCCCGGCTTCGATGACGCAGAGATGATAGTCGGGCAGCAGCGTAAGGACACGGCGTCCCTCCGTCGGCCCGTGTTGCAGCACGATGCTGCCCGAGACGGCCACGCCGGCCGTTGCCGCCGTCATCACGCCGTCGACGTCATTCAACACGTCGAACGAAAGTTCATGATTGGCAGTTTCATCGATGATCCATTCGACGCCAGCGGCTCGCCACGCAGCAGGCAGCCCGGCCGGCACCGCGATACGCCGCCGATTGCCCGCGTTCAGGATTTCTGCCGCTTTGGCCGCAATCTCCTCGCGGCGCACGGCAAAGATGCGCGCATCGTAGTCGCGCAGCCGCTCTTCAAAGAGTGCGAGTGTCCTGTCCACCGTCTGTGAACTGGTGCGGTCGTAATCGCGCGGAATCGATTCCTGCGGTGCGGCGGCCTTCAGATTTGCCTTTCGTATTCGCTCCAGCACGCGCTCCCGGCTGGACTTCACCGCGCCGTTCACTGTTGCCCCCGCTGTTGCCACCACTCGCGAAACGTCTGTTGTGGCAATGGCGCCAGGTCGCGCGTCTCGGTCCACCGTCCTGCCATGCCCGGCAGCCAGTGGTACCAGGCGTCTCCATGATGAATCGTGCTCTGCCCGGTGCGCGCCAACCGTTGCGCGGCCTCGTACCGGCGGCGGTTCGCAAAGATCGCGGCCATCATCATCATGCCTGCGCGCTCCTGATCGAAGAGTGAGGAGAGCTTACGGCGGCCGCGGTCCACCACGCGCGAACGCAGATGCACCAGCACCTCCGGGATATTGATCTTCACCGGACATACTTCGTAGCATGCACCGCACAACGAAGAAGCAAACGGCAAAGACTGCGCATGCCGCATGTCTTCAAGCTGTGGCGTCAGGATCGCACCGATCGGCCCGGCGTACACCGAGCCATAAGCATGTCCACCGCTCTGCCGGTACACCGGGCACGCATTCTGGCATGCGCCGCAACGGATGCACTGCAGCGTCTGTCGCCCGATCGCATCGCGCAGAACACGAGTGCGGCCGTTGTCGAGCAGCACTACATGCATGTCTTTGGGCCCATCCCCCGGAACGACGCCCGACCAGATGGAGTTGTAGGGGTTCATTCGCTCGCCCGTCGCCGAACGTGGCAGCGTTTGCAGCAGCACTTCGAGATCTGCAAACCGCGGGATCACCTTCTCGATACCGACAACCGCGATCAAGGTCTCGGGCAGCGTGAGGCACATGCGGCCATTGCCTTCGGACTCGACGATGGTGACGGCGCCCGTTTCGGCGATAAGAAAATTTGCCCCACAGATGGCGGTTTTCACCCGCAGAAACTTCTCGCGGAGATACTGCCGCGCCGCTGCCGTCAGCGCCTCCGGATCATCGCTCAGTTCAGGCAGCCCCATCGTGCGTGCGAAGATATCGCGCACTTGCTGGCGGTTCTTGTGCAACGCCGGCACCACGATGTGTGAGGGCTGATCCTTACCGAGTTGCAGAATAAGTTCAGCAAGATCGGTCTCGTAAGCGGCAACGTTATGCTGCTCCAAAAACTCGTTCAACCCGATCTCTGCCGTGGTCATTGACTTGATCTTGATGACCTCGCGCGCGTCTCTCTCCCGCAGGATGCCAAGGACGATCCTGTTCGCCTCAGCGGCATTGGCAGCCCAGTGCACTGTGCCGCCGGCTGCCTGAAAGCTTTCTTCAAACTGCAACAGATACCGGTCGAGGTTCGCAAGGGCCTCATGTCGAATCGCCGCTCCTGCATCGCGCAGAGCCTGCCAGTCTGTCTTCTCCGCCACCAGTGCGCCGCGTTTCCGCTGGATCGTATCCGTCGCGCGCGCCACGTTACGGCGCAGTTGGGTGTCGCGAAGATCGGCCTTCGCGGCTTCAGGAAACGGAGGAGCCGTCTTTGGATTGAGCTGCACCAGTTGGCCGGCCCTGGGGCTCATGCGGGAGCATCCTCGGCGCCTGCCAGCACTTCCGCGATGTGCAAAGTCCGCACGCCAGCGAATTGCCGGTGCAGCATGCCCTGCATATGCATCAGGCAGGAGTTGTCGCACGCGGTACAGACTTCGGCGCGTGTATTCAGCACCGCGCGGGTCTTCTCTGTGAGCATCGCGGCGGAGACATCGGCGTTCTTCACGGCGAAGGTGCCCCCAAAGCCGCAGCACTGCTCCACGTTCTCAAGCGGCACCAGCTCCAGCCCGCGCACAGCGCGCAGCAATTGCAGCGGTTTGTCGCCCAGATGCAGGCTGCGCAAGCCGTGGCAGCTTGCGTGATACGTAACGCGATGCGGAAAATATGCGCCGACGTCTGTCACGCCGAGTCGGTCCACAAGTAACTCGCTAAACTCGAAAACGCGCGGCAGCATGCGTTGGACGCCCGCTGCCATCTCGGCATCCTTGTTCTCATGCGCCAGCGCCGGGTAGTACTCACGAATCATCGCAACGCATGAGGATGACGGGATACAGACCGCTTCCGCGTCCGCAAAGGTTTCCACGAAGCGCTTTGCCAGCGGATACGCTTCGCGCCGGTAGCCGGTGTTGAAGTGCATCTGCCCACAGCAGGTCTGCTCCAGGGGGAATTCGACCGTGTGGCCCAGCCGCTCCAGCACGCGCACCACCGACTGTCCGGTGCGCGGGAACAGCGTGTCGTTGTAGCAGGTGATGAAAAGTGCGATGCGCACGCTGTGCTGGAACAACCTCCTGTCGTGAGGAGCGAGCTAGTGGAGCGTCGTCTCCTGTTTCAGCGGAAGATCCTGGGACGATCCGCCAACAAGAAAAGTGTACTGCCCCGGAAGCAGCTTCCAGCCCTGCTGCTCGTCGTATATCGAGAGATACTTCGGATCGACGGCCACGGTGACCTCCTGGCTTTCACCCGGCTTCAGCGCAATACGCGCCCAACCCACCAGCCGCTTCGGCGGCTCCTCCGCCGCAGCGGGCAGTGCAGCGTATACCTCGGCAGTTTCTGTGCCGGCACGCTCACCGGTATTCGTCACTGTAAAAGTGACGCTCTTTCCCTGATCGTCCAGCTTCAGGCCGGAGTAGCGATAGCTGGTATACGAGAGTCCGTAGCCGAAAGGAAAGAGCACCGGCTTGTGCTCGGCGTCGTACCACTTGTAGCCGACTTTCACGCCTTCGTCGTAATGCACGGCGAAGGTCGGCTTGGCTGCGCCCGTACGCATGACAGCCTCTTTGCCTTGCGCCCCCGGGGGCGGCGTCACCAGCTGCGGATGCGGCAGGTCCGCCACGCTGCGCGGGAAGGTCATGGGCAGCTTCGCGCTCGGGTTCACTTTGCCAAACAGAACGTTGGCCACGGCATTCGCACCGTCGCTGCCCGCATACCACGCCTCCACCACGCCATCGACTTTATCCAGCCATGGCATAGTCACTGCCGTTCCCGTCTCCAGCACCACGATGGTGTGCGGATTCGCAGCGGCCACCTGCTCGATCAGCGCATCCTGGTTATCCGGCAGCGAAAGATCCAGCAGGTCCATGCCTTCGCTCTCCCACTGGTACGCGAAGACGATCGCGACATCCGCCGCCTTTGCCACTTCCGCCGCGGCACCGCCATAGTGCACCGTAACGCCCGGTGCATGCGCCGCAATCGCCTTCAACGGCGAAGTAGGAAACCACACGTGGCTCTGCCAGGGGGCTGCCGGACGTCCCGGGGGATCCACCTGCGCGGAGCCGCCGCCGGAGATCATGCCGGTATCCGCGTTCGCACCAAACAGTGCAATTGAGTGCACCTTCGCGGGATCCAGCGGCAGAATGTTGTGCTCATTCTTCAGCAGCACGATGCTGCTCTCCTCGATGCGTTGCGCTGTCTCCAGGCCACCCAGTACATCCACAACGCTCTTCCGCGTCGGATGATCCACCAGTCCGGCAGCGAACTCCGCACGCAGCACGCGGAATGCATGATCGTCGATCTCGGACATTGGCACCTTGCCGCTCTGCACCGCTTCTTTCAGCTTCGCCCCGTAAAACAGGTCTTCCGGCTCCTCGTTATCCAGTCCGGCGGCGGAGGCCTTCACCGTGCTGTGCGTGCCACCCCAGTCGGAGACGACAAAGCCTTTGAAGTTCCACTCCTTCTTCAGCACATCCGTCAGCAGGTATCTGTTCTCGCACGCGTAGTCGCCGTTCACCGCGTTGTAGCTACACATCACGGCTTGCGGATCGCCGACCTTCAGCCCAATCTCAAAGGCCAGCAGGTCGCTTTCGCGCATCGCACGCTTGCCGATGATCGAATCCACTTCGTTGCGGCCGCTTTCCTGGTCGTTCAGCGCGTAGTGCTTGATGTCCCCGATGACGTGCTGTGCCTGCTCACACTTGATGCGGTTGCCCACCAGCGTGCCCGTCAGGACCGGATCCTCTCCCATGTACTCAAAGGTGCGGCCATTGCGCGGCTCCCGGGTTAGATTTGTGCCGCCGCCCAGCGTCATATTGTAACCCTGCGCGCGCAGCTCACGGCCGATCAGTGCGCCATAATCGCATGCCGCCTGCGGATCCCAGCTTGCGGCCGATCCCAGGTTCGATGGCAGCGCCGTGGAGTAGCGGCCATTGTCCGCACTCATGCGTACGCCATACGCAGCATCGCTCATCTGGATCATGGGAATGCCCAGCCGCGGCACACCGAGAGTAAAACCAGCACCACCGTTGCCCAGGTAAGCATTGGGATGCGGCTTGTCGCCCCAGCCCGGCATACCGTTGCCATGGAGCAGATCGATCTTTTCGTCCAGTGTGAGCTGCTTCAGCACCATACCGGCGCGCTCGTCCTGAGAGAGACCAGACTGCATCCATGGTTGACTCTGCTGGTGAGCTTCGGCCTCATTGTGATGATGATGCTGCGCGTTCAACGAAGTACTGCCAGCAACTGCCAGGGCTGCAGCCAGAAACAGCGAAAGGGGCTTGCTCATCGGTGGGCACCATCCAAATCGTTTTTGTGCCCACCCATCATAGCTACATAGGAGCATTCTTGTGCATTTTTAGTAGTCGCACAATCGATTGACTAAAGGGAAATCGGCGCGCTCTCGCGGTTGCGCAGCAGGTCGTGAAGCGGCTTCGAGTAGGTGCGGCTCACACGCAGGTGCGTGCCATCCTGAAGCGTCAGCCGGCAATCGCGGTTCGCCAGCGGCTCGATCCGGGTGATCCGATCCAGCTTCACAATGGTGGACCGATGGATGCGCAGGAATTCCGCGCGGTCCAGCCGGCACTCCAACAGATGCAGCGGCTCCCGCAACAAATGCATCTTCTTGCCGACGTGCAGCCCCGCATAGTCACCCACCGCCTCAATCCAGTCGATCTCCGACGACTGCACAAAAGCCACCTGGTTTCCGTTTCGGATGGCAAATCGCTTCGCCGGACCTCCGTCATTCCGCTCCGTGTGCAACTCCAGCAGCTTCTGGAAACGGCTGTGCAGCACATCCTGCTGCTGCAGCGCCAGAATGCGACGCGCCCGCTCCAGCGCGATGAGAAATCTCACATTGTCGATCGGCTTCAACAGGTAATCCAGTGCCTGCACCTCAAAGGCAGCCAACGCGTACTCGTCATAGGCGGTGAGGAAGATGATGCAAGGGATAGATCCCTGCGGCAGCAACCGCAGCACCTCTATGCCGCACATCCCAGGCATCTGGATGTCGAGAAATACCAGGTCGGGCTTGAGCGCAAGGACAGATCGGATCGCGTCTTCGCCGTTGGCGCACTCGCCTATGACCGTCATGTCGGGGTGCTCCGCCAGGCGAAGACTCACGCCGCGACGTGCCAATGGTTCGTCGTCCACGATCAATACCCTGACGTTCATTGCGCCTCCAGCATCTGCAAGTCGGCCGTGGCCTCTACGGTGCTCAACGGCATGGAGATCCGGACCTCGTAGGTGCCGTTCGCGGTCGCATGGGTTTCAAGCGTCGCCTCATGCCCATACATTTGCTGCAGGCGCGCGCGGGTATTGGTCAATCCCACTCCGCGATGCGGTATCCCCGTTTTGCGCCGCAGAACCGGTTCGTCATCCTCTGCTCCATCATTCTCGATCCTTACCCGCAACCGGCCTCCCATGCTCTCCGAACGAAGAACTAGATTGCCACCCTGCGGACGCTTGGCAATGCCGTGCCGGATCGCATTCTCCACTAGAGGCTGCAGCAAAAAGCGCGGCACCAGCGCGTCCTGCGTCCCCGGGTCGATCTCGAAGGTGACCGTCAGGCGAGGACCGAACCGTACCTTTTCGAGCGCCAGGTACTCCTTCGTGACGGCAATCTCTTCTTTCAGGGAGACCTGGTGCACATCCGGAGACTCAAGGGTTCGGCGTAGCAGATCCGCCAGGCGCGCGATCATCTGCGTGGCGATGCGCGGCTGGTTGTCCAGCACCAGCGTAGAGATCGCATTCAACGTATTGAACAGGAAGTGCGGTTGAAGCTGATAGCGCAGCGCGCGTATCTGCGCCTGCCGTGCCATCGCCTCCAATGCGTGGAGCCTGCCCCTCTCCTCTTCCAGTGCGTGATAGTGCTTTATGCCGAAATACAGCGCACTCCATGCCACGAGCACGAAACAACTGCCGGTCGCGCCGGCAAATGTGTAGCTCCAGTGAAAGGGCCACTTTCCCCCACCGAACCGAAGCTCCGACCACTGCGATGCCGCGGAACATAGGATGCCCAATCCGTACGCAACAATCGTGCACGTGACTAAAGCTCGATAGAGCGGGGCACGTGCACGCCACAGAACATGGCAAACGCCGTACATCAGGAAGCTGGCAACGAATCCCGAAAATAGAAACATCAAGTGGTACGCAACGTCGTCCCGCATATTGCGCAACGGAACCATCGATGCCGCCACGGTGGTGGCATACAGCAGCCAGCCGCCTATCTGGAATGGCCAGAACGACCGAAAGCGCGGGCTGGAGGTGAATTGCGCCACGATACACATTCTATGGGCCGTTCGCCCGACTCCCCGCACCGTTCTGGCGCATGAAATGCACGGTTCGCCGCAAACCGGGAGCGGCTGGTCGAAACCCACTGTCATTACGTCCCAGCCCGGCCTTAGGCTGTGGCGCATGCGACAGTCACTGCGAGCCTCTATCGGTCTGCTGGCAATGAGCCTGACTGTTTCCCTGGGTCATGGACTTCGCCAGCCCGTCTCTCTCGAGCCGCCTGCCGGTTTCAGCTTTGCAGGGGACTGGCAATGTTCCGGCAGCTTTGCCGGAAGCGGCCGCGAACATCGCTCCGTCTACCACGGCGAAGCCAGCGCAGACGGCAAGTGGATTGACCTCACAGAAACTGACATCGAGCCAAAAGGCTACGTCGGCCGCTACGAGCTGGGCAGGGACGCAAGCCACGACAAACTTGTCTTTATCAACATGAACTCCGCCGGCTATGGGATCTTCGACAGCCCCGGCTGGGACGGCCTAACCCTGACCGTGACCAGTACCGACGTGCTGCGCTATTCGTCAGAGGCTCCGAAGAACCGTTTCCTCTACACGGTGCACGATCCGCAACACTTTGACGTCGAGTGGCAGATCCAGAAGTTGGGTGCATGGGCGCCGGGCGACCTGCAGCACTGCGCAGCGCGGACGCCGCGGCTGGCCGTGAACTATGCTCCGCCTGCCCGCCGTGGTGACGGTATGTTCTCTGCCGTCGTGGACGCGTTCCTCGAATCCAAACCAACGCTCTGATTCCGCGCTGCGGAGTATCCTCCGAGGAATGGCGCCCGCGACACCTGGCTCTCCTCCGACAGCTACACCGATTCGCAGAACGATCAAGCCACGGTGCAACTTCGCGTGAAGGACGCATCCGCACCGAAGCCAGTGGACTTGCAGACTGGCTCCTGCGCAACAACATGGCCAACCTCGCGGACTCCATCGACACTCCGGCCCATAGCCTCGTCGTATTCAATGCATTGAACTGGGCGCGCAGTGGGCAGGTCTCCGCAGACATTCGCAAGGGGCAGGAGATCGTCGATGCCACCACCGGACGGGCGCTTTCCGTGTCGGTGACCGACCACGGCGAGCACACCTGGCGCGCAACCTTCCGTGCGGAAGATGTGCCGCCGATCGGATACAAAACCTATCTACTGCGGAACGCTTCGGCTGCTCCGCCAGCGCCATCGAAAACGTCCGTCGTCGAAAATGAGACGTATCGCGTGGAACTCGATCCAGCCTCCGGAGCGATCCGAAGCATCTACGACAAGTCGCTTCGCCGCGATCTCGTCGACGCAACCAGCCCGTATCGTGTCGGCCAGTATCTATACGTCACCACCGAGCATCGTGCCGGTCAGGCGGACAACTACATGGTACATCCCTCAGAGAACGGCCGCCTGCTCTCCATCGAGAAGAGCTCCGATGGAATCTCCGCGCATCTTGAAAGCACGGATGTGAACACACCTTCCATTCACACTACCGTCACGCTTCCAGCGCATGGAAAGACCATCCTCATCGACGACGAAGTGGACAAGAAAGCGACCCTGGACGACGAGGCTGTCTATTTCGCCTTCCCCTTCGCCATGACCCATCCACAATTCGAATATGAGATTCAGAACGGCGTAGTGGACCCCGCGCACGACATGTATCCGGGCGCGGGACACGACTGGTTTTCGATTCAGCACTGGGCGGCCGTTCAGCAGGATGGCGCAGCAGCGGCCGTGCTCCCGCTCGACGCGCCCCTAATGACCTTCGGCGACATCACTCGCGTCACCTGGCCGAAGGAGTTCGGCACGCGCAAGGGTTCGATCTTCTCCTACGCAATGAACAATTACTGGCACACGAACTATCGCGCCGCCCAGGGTGGCCACTTCCACTTTCGCTACATCCTGACCAGCGCGCCATCGATCGATCCGATAGCCCTGAGCCGCCTCGGCTGGGAAGGATCAACGCCGCTCGAAGTCTCCGAGGTGACTGCATCTGACAAGGCCGTGGAATGGAAGCGCCCACTCGACGGAAGGTCCGGGAGCTTCTTCGAACTCGACGATCCCGCGCTCGTCCTCGAAGCGTGGAAGCCCGCGGAAGATGGGCGCGGCACCATCCTCCGCATTCTCGATCTTGGCAGCTCAGCGCGCACTGCTCACCTGCGCCTCCCGCTCGCTACTGTTGAACATGCATGGGCGGACAACGCGCTCGAGCGTGACCAGTCCGAGCTTTCTGTCGGTACGGATCAGCATTCCGTGGAGTTCACCGTAAAGCCGCACGCCATCCTCACGCTACGCATTCTGCCGCATGCGCAGGAGAAGCCTTCTTGTGGACCTTACTGTAGCTAGCTCTTCATTGAGCGTGACAACACACCCTTCGTCGATATGTAGAATCCATGTGGGAACGAAAATCTCTCTCTCCCGAAGTTTTCTTGTGACGACGACTCCAGTTCGGCCTCGCCCCGCTGAAACGATCGCGGCGAGGGAAAATACGGTGAGCGTTCCAGGTGCAATCGCCTGGTCCAGCTTTTTCTTCGCTCTTCTGCAAAGCGTCTGCACATTCTTTGCTGCGGCAAATGGTCTGCGCTTCGCGGTCGGACTCGGCTCACTCGTGCTCAGCGCCAGTGCTGGCGCGATGGTAGATCGCTTCCACGCGGACACCTTCCGTATCCCCATGATTGGCCTCGCCGTGGTCGGATCCCTGCTGAATCTCGCGATCCTTGCCCAGGTTCGCCGGCTGCGCGGCCGTTCCGCATCGCAATGGCGCCAGCGCCCTCTGAGCCCGCGCAAACTCCACATGGAACGCCTGCAGATCGTCCTCTCCCTCGCCACTCTCGTGCTCGTCGCTGTGGAGGAAGTCCTTCACCGTCACTACAGCGGCCACTTTTAAAAGCTCACGATTTGCGGCTCGATTCGGCCGGTGCTCCGGCGCTGCCTTTCACCTCGCGCGCACGTGTGGTCATGCTCTCGAGTTCCTCCAGCGTGCGCGGCCAATCCTTTCCTAGCAGGCGCGACAAGCTGCGGTCCGCCAGCACTCGCCCTTCTGTCTGGCAGCGAGCACAATAGTTGGTCTCATTGTCCGCGTAGCGGATGCGTTGGATCGCCTCGCCGCATCGCGGACACGGCTGGCCATAGCGTCCATGCACCGCCATGTCCTTGCGGAACGCCGTCACTTTCTCCGGGAAGCTGCCTTCCGCCTCTGCCTTCAGCCGATCGATCCAGAGTTGCAGCGTCTTCCGCGTCGCCGTGAACAGGCGCTCCCACTCCTGCGCATCCAGCTTGTGTGTCTGCTTGATCGGCGATAGCTGCGCCGCGTGAAGTATCTCGTCAGAGTAAGCATTGCCGATTCCGCTCACAATCCTCGGATCGGTCAGCGCGCGCTTCAGTGTGCGGTTCTCTGCCATCAATGCATTGCGAAATGATTCCAGATCGCAGTCAAATATCTCGACGCCGCCTGGGTCGATCGAGTGCAGGCCCTCTTCACCGCTCAACACGTGCAGTGATGCCCGCCGCTTCGTGCCAGCCTCGGTAAGCACCAGTGATCCGTTCGGAAAGTCGAAGGCCGCCAGATTATTCCGCCCCGCCAGCTTCGCACCCGGAGACCGCCAGTGCAGACGTCCGGCGATCATCAGGTGGAGCACCAGCCACCGATCACCTTCCATTCCGATCGCAATGCGCTTGCCGATGCGCCGCAGCTCACGCACGGTGCGGCCCTCCGCGCTGCTGAGAGGCGGCTGCACCGTACGCAGCAGAAACGCGTTCGCAACGCGCACCTGCTCCAGCTTCTGTCCTATGACCCGAGGCTCAAGCGCGCTGATGTAAGCGGCGATATCCGGCAGCTCCGGCATGACCATCAGCTTGCACGGCACAACCTTGAGCTGGCAACTTCGACTGGAAGAACAACCTGCTGGTGGTCACACAAAGTCAGCGGAGTTGGTATTCCCGACACCTAAGATTTCTTCTGCGGCCCGCCGGTCGTTCCGGTAAAGCTGCCGGTGCTGTGCTGCCCAGGACTCTGGCCCGCGGGAGGCTGCGCCTGGCCTTCATCCACGCTCTTCTTTAGAACCTTCTTCTGGTCCTTATGCTGGCCGCCGGAGGCATAGTGGTCCTCAGGCGCAATGTGCTCCACAGAGGTCGCGGCGCCGGGGGTCGTCGTCGGCTCTTCGGGCTTCACTTCGGTTTTGTTGGTCATAACCATTCTCCTTATGCGTCTGATTCAGGAGAATTAGATGCCCGCAAAGGCTTCACGCAGGCGCCGCCATGTGTACTCCAGCATCTCGGGCAACACGCGGGTATTGCTGGTCACGGTCATGAAGTTCGTATCACCCAGCCAGCGCGGCAGCACATGCATGTGCAGGTGCCCGGCCACCCCGGCCCCCGCCGCAGTGCCCACGTTCAGCCCCATATTGAAGCCATCAGGCGAGTAGACATGTTCTTGCACCCGTATGCTGCGTTGCGACAACGCCATCATCTCCTGCGCGGTTTCAGCCGCCAACGCGGCTAGCGACCCCTCATGCACGTAGGGCACGATCATCACGTGGCCGGAGGAGTATGGATATGCATTCAGGCAGATGTAGCAGGTCGTTCCCCGCAGCACGATATTCGCCGCCCGGTCGGCCTCCTCGGCAGTCATCCCATGCTCGATGGCGTAGTCCGCCGCGGCAATCAGGTTGCAAAAGACGCAGTGATGATCGCCCGGCCATGCTCCGAGTTGGACCGGCACCCCGGCCCGAGACTCTCGCACGTCAGGATTCTGATCCTTTGGCTGGGTGACGTACGCATAACGCCATGGTGTCCACAAATGATCCATAAGCCTTTTGTCTGTTGAGTGCCTTTTTGTTATTCCAGTCCGTAATTCACAGGTGAAACGAGACGGTCCGCATGGCCTTTGGTGGAGGGAAAGGCCACACATATGAGTTTTTCCGCTCCTTGGCTAGGAGGAAAACGCTCTAGCGGCGAGTATAAGGGCCAGTTCGGCGGTCCGCCGGCTCACGAGGAAACTCGTGTCTTCACGGCTTTTTCACAACTCCTGCCCGCGCGAATCCTTTGTTTGACTGGCCTATGGTCGGTTGCTACACTCGTAAGTGAAGCCTTGTCTGCTGGATTCGCAGATGCGGCTTTCACTGCGATCCCTGCCCATTCCGAAGCCAAGGCAACTCCATCACTGGAGACCTGCAGCGCGTCCGTTGCGTTTCTCGCGGATACCCAGCGGGCCCAGCGGAATCGCCTCCGGTAAAGATAAGCAGCAGCAGCGAGTGCCCTGGGTTCGCCACCGTCAGGAAGCCGAAGCGGAGCAAGGCGCGCCGGTCTCTCCGGAACCGCTTTGGACCGTCCCTCGAAGAGGACCTGACTTCCCCGTTTGGCGCACTTGGCCGGCGACTGTCGGATATGCCCCAATGCGGGGCCTGTTGACAGAACGCCGAGGCGGCAGATGGCGCCGTCACGAATCCGGAGCTGGTAGCTATGGCAGACGCCCAACATTCTGAACAAACCGAGAGCAAACCTCTGAACACCCAACTGGAAACCCCAACGCTTGATGCCGCGACGGAGCACGAACAGCCGTCGACCGAACCCACCAGCAATCACCAGAGCGCCGAGTATCACCACGGCGACGCTGGCCAAACCTCCGCGTCTGAATCTCATGGCGCAACGGTCGCGACTGCCGAAGGGGCAGACGAAGACATGAGCATGGAGGATTTTGCCGCGGCACTGGAGTCCTTTGACCGCGAGCAGGCCGCCGAGGCCGCCATTGCGCAGGGTGATGAGAACAACATCATCCAGGGCACCGTGGTGAAGCTGACGGACAAGCATGTGGTGGTGGATGTCGGTCTCAAGAGCGAGGGCTTGATTCCCCTGGAGCAGGTGACCGATCACACCGGCCAGTCCAAGCTGCATCCCGGCGACGTGATCGATGTGGTAGTAGAGCGCGAGGAGGCCGAAGGCGGCTACCTCCTGAGCTATGAGAAGGCGCAGCGCCATCGCGTCTGGGATTCCATCGAAAAGGCTTACACCGAGAAGGTGCCGATTACCGGCACCGTGCTTGGGCGCGTCAAGGGCGGAGTCACTGTCGATATCGGCATCAAGGCATTCCTGCCCGGTTCGCAGCTCGAGATCCGTCCGGTGCGCAACCTGGACGCCTATATCGGCCAGCCCATCGACGTGCGCGTCATCAAGCTGAACAAGAAGCGCGGCAACGTCGTCGTCTCCCGCAAGGAAATTCTCGAAGAGGAGCAGAACAGCAAGCGCACTCTGACCCTGGAGCATTTGGAAGAGGGCGCGATCCTGAACGGCACGGTGAAGAACCTGACCGACTACGGCGCCTTCGTCGATCTCGGCGGAATCGATGGCCTGTTGCACATCACGGATATGTCTTGGGGACGTCTCACCCATCCGCGTGACCTGGTCAACGTGAATGACGAGATCCAGGTGAAGGTGCTGAAGTTCGACAAGGACAAGCAACGTGTCTCGCTCGGCTTCAAGCAGCTCACGCCGGACCCGTGGCTCGATGCCGTGGAGCGCTATCCCATTGGCGCGCGCGTACGCGGCCGCATCCTTAGCGTCACCGACTACGGCGCCTTCGTCGAACTGGAACAGGGCATTGAAGGTCTGGTCCATGTCTCCGAGATGACCTGGTCCAAGCGGATGAAGCATCCGTCGAAGATGGTCAAGCCTGGCGACGAGGTCGAGACAGTCGTGCTCTCCGTGAACCCGAATGACCGCCGCATCTCGCTCGGTATGAAGCAGTTGCTTGAGAATCCGTGGGAGCATCTCTCGGAGCGCTACCCGGCCGGTGCAATCGTCGAAGGCCGCGTACGCAATCTCACGGACTTCGGTGCCTTCATCGAGATCGAAGACGGCATCGATGGCCTCGTCCACGTCTCCAACCTGAGCTGGACCAAGCGCGTAAAACATCCCTCCGAGGTGCTGAAGAAGGGGGAGAAGGTGCGAGCCGTCGTACTCGGCGTGGAAGCAGAAAATCGCCGCCTGTCGCTCGGCATCAAGCAGCTCCAGCCCGATGTATGGGAGACCTTCTTCGATCAGCATCGCGTTGGCGACGTATTGAAGGGCAAGGTTCTGCGCTCGGCGCAGTTCGGATCCTTCATTGAGATCGCCGAAGGCATCGAGGGACTCTGCCATGTCTCCGAGGCAGCCGATGCGCTGGGTCAGCCGGTGAAGCTTGAAGCCGGGCAGGAATACGACTTCAAGATCATCAAAATGAACCCGGAGGAGAAGAAGGTTGGCCTGAGCCTGCGTGCTGTGGGCGAAGAGGGCAGCCGCGCCGATGTGGAAGCCTACAAGGCTCCTGCAGCCTCCGGCTCCACGACAACCCTGGGCGACCTGATGAACTGGAAGCGCGGCGAGTAACGCAGCGCATTCTCAACGTGCGAAAGGCCGCCTCATCGAGGCGGCCCTTCTCTTTTTTCCGTCAGGAGGCTGTCAGCCGCCGATCTTCAACGGAATGTTGAACACTTTTTTCGTGTCGAAGGAACTCACCGTCCGCTCCTTGGACTTCTTGCCTTGGTATTCCGCCCACACCGTGTAGTCGGCATCGGAATTGAGCTGCCCAAAGCGATAGCTACCATCGGCGGTGCTGATGTAGGTGCGCACCTCGAGCGTCTTCGCGTTTTTGATGTAGACGATGGCACCCCTCGCCATGCCGCCAGTGGAAAGCTCCACCTTACCCTGCACCACGCGCTGCGCTGTCTGCGCGATCGCAGCGGTTGGGGAAGCGACAAAGATGGTAGGGCCCAAAAGCAGCCCTCCAAGAACAACAGGCACGCCGAAACATCGGCCGATGCGGCGTGTGTGGCTATGGGCCATCCTTACTCCTCTTCCTCTTCTCGGGGATCCTCGTCTTCATCATCATAACCATCTTCCACCTGCGAGAGCTGCAGTGGCTCGGTGGCAACGATCTCGAATTCGGCTCCGCACTCGTCACACGCGACGACGTCGCCTTCTTCCACATCGTCGGCGTCAATATCGAGTGCGCTTTCACATTCCGGACATGCTGGCATTTCCTGCCCTCCAGGCTAGGACGTTTTCACTGTAGAACACTTACCGATTGATGATGGCGGGAGTGGCGCCGAGGGTGCCAGCTCCGCCGAATTTCGTTATCTATCCGGTTCATCGCGAGCCCGCGTGACTAGATCGCCCGGTGCACGTTGGAACCGATACCTCTCTGGCGAACCCTCTCACGCATCCGCCTTACGGCTAGTTTTAGAGGCAAGCCTCCGGGGCGTCAAGGTGCTCGGACATTACGAATGTTCCTATATGAGACCATGCGAATGTGAACCGCACCCAGGGATTGCATTGCTTTTGCGGCAGCAGGGCACGCCGCACGGTTGAAGGAGCCTCGCGACAGACGGCAGTGGCACTGCTCTGCGCAATGGTTTTCGGTGGGCTGGCAGCTGGCACCGGCCGGGCAGCGCCTGCAGTATCGACCGGCGCCGCACGGCCCATCGCTACCGCACCCCCCGACCAGGCCATCACGCGCGCACTTGCCGGCGTCTCCGCCGCGCAAATCCGCCAGACCGTCAACGCTCTGGTTGACTTCCATACACGGAACACGCTCTCCAGCATGGATACGGACCTGCCGCCGAACACCGGCGTGACCGCGGCGGCGAAGTGGATCCAGCAGCAGTTCACCGCCATCTCCGACGCGTGCCACGGCTGTCTCGAGGTGAAGACCGACACCTTCACCCAGCCGGGCGATCCCAGCCCGCGCAGCCGCGTTAAGGTGCCTACGACGATTACAAATGTCTACGCCATTCTGCGCGGCAACGATCCAGCACAGACCAGCCGAATGTATCTGGTCACCGGCCACTACGACTCGATCAATTCTCATGTCTTTTCCAACTGGGCAGATACCTCTGGGATTGCCCCTGGTGCAAATGACGATGCAAGTGGCACCGCCGTGAGCATCGAATGTGCCCGTGTTTTAAGTCGCCACCGCTGGCCCGCCACCATCGTCTTCGTCGCCGTTGCCGGGGAGGAGCAGGGGCTGTACGGGAGCAGCCACCTGGCCAAACTTGCCAAGGACGAAGGCTGGCAGTTGGCGGGGGTGCTGAACAACGACATCGTCGGCGGAGATACCACACCGGGTGAAACTCGTCAGGACAAGACCCGCGTCCGCATCTTCTCCCAAGGCATCCCCGCCACCGCGACGCCGGAGGAGATCAAGCACACCCTCGCTCTCGGCCTGGAAAGTGATGGCCCCTCGCGCCAGCTGGCCCGTGTCGTCAGCAGTGTCGGACGAACTTATTTTCACTCTACAACGGGTAGTGGATTCCGCCCCGTGCTCGAGTTCCGGCTCGACCGCTTTCTTCGCGGCGGCGACCACTTGTCCTTCAATCAACAGGGCTTCGCCGCCGTCCGCTTCACCGAGTGGCGCGAGAACTTCGACCATCAGCATCAGGACGTTCGCGTCGAGAATGGGAAACAGTACGGGGACCTGCTCCAGTTCGTCGATTTCAACTACGTGGCGAACGTAGCGCGGCTCAACGCCGCCACACTCGCAACACTCGCCTCCGCCCCGGCTGCACCCGAAGAGGTGCGTATTGTGACCGGCAACCTCGACAACAACAGCACCCTGCGATGGAAGTCTGGTTCCGGCATGCCGCCCAACGCGCGCTTCGATATCGTGTGGCGCGACACCTCGGCACCCGACTGGCAATATCACCAGCCGGTTCCCACCGCCGATGCCGGAAACAGCTCCACCACCCTCCCCATCTCCAAAGACAACGTCATCTTTGGTGTCCGCGCCTGCAATACCGCCGGTCAATGCAGTCCGGCGGTAGCGCCCCAGCCGGAGCGGTAAGGACAAGTTGTTAAGAAAAGCCAATCCCGGCCAAACAGAGTAGTCCCAGTCCTGAGAAATCCGGTCTAATAGCAATATGCCCGGCTCCCGACCGTTAACGCTGTCCTTCCCGCCCTTCGCGGGCATGACGAAGAACCTGATCTTCATCAACCTCGGTGTCTATGCGGCGTGGCTGCTGGCGAAATTCGTGCATCCGCTCGCGCTGATCCCCAGATTCCTTGCCCTCACTCCCCTGGCCGTGGTGCATGGATACTTCTGGCAGCCCGTTACCTTCGGCTTCGTGCCGGACATGTCCCTCCTGAGCATTCTCTTCACCATGTTGTCGCTCTGGTTCATGGGCTTCTACCTGGAGGATGTCAAGGGCAGCAGATGGCTGCTCGAGACCTACCTCGTATCCACGCTTACCGGCGGCATCCTGGCGACAGCGCTCTCCTTCACCGGCATCCTGGGCATGGCGCCCAATGGCACCATACCGGGCACGGACGTGGCGCTCTTCGGGCTGCTGACCTGTTTCGCTGTCCTCTTCGGCGACCAGCAGTTCTTCATGTTCCCGCTGCCCTTCGGCATCAAGGCCAAATACCTCGCCATCATCTTCATGCTCATCGCTGTCGTGCTGCTGCTGGGTGGCGGTAACCCGGTCGAGTACGTCGCCTATCTCGGGGGAGGACTGGGCGGCTATCTCTACGCCAAGATCGCGCCGCGCCGCGGCTATGGCTACGCCGCGAGCGAAGGCTTCTACGGCATGCGCAACAACTACTACCGATGGAAACGCGCCCGCGCAGCGCGCAAGTTCCAGGTCTACATGGGCAAGCAGGGCCGCGAGGTCCACTTCGACAAGGAAGGCCGCTACGTGGATCCGGACGACCGCCGACGCATGCATTGAGGTTGTGTAACAGCCCATTTTTCCGCGTCGCACGAGCAGGAGTAGCTTTTCCCTCATGGCCGACGACAACTCGTCCCCAGATCCCGAATTCATGCGCGCGGAACAGAATGAGCAACTGAGCGCGACGCCGGCCGTTTCGATGGCGGCTGCAGGCAATTTAGGCCCGGCCGAGCCTGATGTTTCGGCGACCGCTCAACCTCTCACGCTGCGCGAAAAGCATCCACTGGCCACGCGCTGGATGCACTGGCTCAACTTCCCGCTGCTCAGCCTCATGATCTGGAGCGGCCTGATGATCTACTGGGCGGACTCCGAAGCCGGAGGCATGCATGCATGCGCATGAGGTCTATCGCATCGGCATCGGTTCGTGGACGCTCTTCCGCCTTTTTCCAGATGCGTTCAACGACAAGCTGGGCCTTACCTTCTCGTTGGCCAAGGGTCTGAGCTGGCATTTCTTTTTGATGTGGCTCTTCGGCATCAACGGCCTGCTCTACGTGCTCTACACCTTCATCTCCGGCGCGTGGCGGGACCTCCTGCCCGGCCGCCATGCGCTCCGCGACGCGTGGCACGTCTTTCTTCACGATCTGCATCTGCGCCGCGAGAAGCCCTCGCAGGGCAAGTACAACGCGGCCCAGCAGATCGCCTATACGCTCATTATTCTCGCGGGCGCAGGCTCCATCGTTACCGGTTTGGCCATCTACAAGCCGACACAACTGCACTGGCTCACCACCCTCCTCGGCGGCTATGAGTTCGCGCGCTTTCTCCACTTCTGGCTCACTATGGGCTACGTGGTGTTCTTCGTCATCCACGTGATCCAAGTTGCCATCGCGGGCTGGAACAACTTCCGCGCCATGGTGGCGGGCTTCGAGCTGGTACAGGATGTGGGCGGTGTAAGCCAGGAGCAGCAGCGATGAGCCGCGAAGAGCCGGACGGGCCGCTCTCTCTGTTTGGCGGAACCTCGCCTGAATATCCAGATGACGCGGTTCGCGTGCAGGCGCGCCGCCGTACCCGGCGCAGTTTCCTTGCGGGAGGCGTCGGCGCCGCCGGTCTCTACGGCGCATGGCGATGGATTCTCGGCCGGCCGGAGATCGGGCAGGTGCCCGCGCCTCTGCGTCATGCATTGGACTTCAATGCGGACATTTCACATACGGTTTTTGGCGATCGCGGATTGGCTCCCACTTTTCCGCTCTCGCGCTCGGTGGCCGCTGTCCGCGTGAATGGCGTCATCGGGCTTGACCCGGCGCTGCGCCTCGACCGCTGGCGTCTGCAGGTAAAAAACCTCGCCAATGCACAAAGCTCGCCTCACTATGTGGCCGACGTAAACACCTGGAAGTACGCGGACGACCCTTCCATCATGGCGCAGGATGACAGCCTGGACACCTACGTTGAAGGCGATGGCAACCCCGACCGCTCGAACAGTCAACCCAATGGCCCCGAACCGGGCCTCTTGCTGACCATGGATGCCATTCGGGCGCTGCCACACGTCGAGATGGTGACGCAGTTGAAGTGCATCGAGGGATGGAGCGAGGATGTGCACTGGGGCGGCGCGCGCCTCAGCGACTTCATCCACGCCTATCCGCCCGCGTGTGGTGCACATGGCCGCCTGCCTCGCTATGTTGGCCTGGAGACGCCTGATCGGCAGTACTTACGTAGGGCTGCGCATGGACGATGCCATGCACCCGCAGACCCTGCTCTGCTACGAAATCAATGGGCAGCCGCTCTCCATCGATCATGGCGCGCCTTTGCGGCTGGTCACGCCGCTCAAGTATGGCATCAAGCATCTGAAGCAGATCGGCAGCATCAGCTTCAGCGACACGCGGCCACGAGACTACTGGGCGGAGAATGAATACGACTACGATGAAGGCCACTGACATCGAGAACCCCGCATCGCCACCGGGCACCTTTGCTGAGCGTATCGCCGGCTCACGCTACCTGGGATTGTCCGCGTTCCTTTTCGCATTCCTGCAGGCTCTCTGCCCCGCCGTCATCGCGCTCAGCGCGGTGCGCGTCTTCATCGGGCTCGGTGCGCTGGCCATCGCCGCTGGTACAGATGCGCCGCCGCGCGGCTGGCATGCGGACGCGATCCGCATTCCCATGATGCTGATCGCCGCCCTCGGCGCGGCTCTGAACCTCTTTGTCATCTGGCATGTGCGACGGCTGCGTGCACGTCCTGCAGCGAAGTGGCGCATCGCTCCTTTAGCACCCGGCAAGCTGCGCAGCGAACGCCTACAGATCGTGCTCGCCGTCCTCACCTTCGTCTGCCTTGCAGCGGAGTGGATCACCCACCCGATGATGCATCACCTTCACTAGCTAGCCCGGTCCGTGCGCGTCGCCGTCCGGCCACGCCTTGGCCAACTCCTCGCCGATCCGCTCGTGCAGCCGCTCGCTGTAGCCCAGCGGCAGGCGGAAGATGCGGTCGTCCGCGGTCAGCACCAGGATGTTGTGCACTGAGTCCAGAATCGCCGAGCAAACCTCGCATGTCTCCAGATGCTGCTCGATGGCGCGGCGCTCTTCTGGCGTCACCGTATCGTCGATGTAATCGGAGATGTAGGGCCACACGTGCTTGCAATCGAGTTTCATGCCCTGCCTCCTAACCAGGAGAACCAGCGCCGCCGCTGCGGCAGTTCCCGCTTCAGATACGGCGCCAACTGCTTCTGCAGCATCATGCGCGCGCGGAACAGCCGCACCTTCACCAGGTTCGCCTTCACTCCCAGCGCTTGCGCGATCTCCTCGATCGACATCTCCTCTTTGTCGCGCAGCAGAAAGACCTCGCGATAACTCGGCGGCAGCCCATCGATCGCGCGCTCAATGTGCTGCGCCAACTCTTCGCGCTCCAGCGCCTCGCTTGGTATCTCGCGCCAGTCGGCCACCAGGAAGGGTGTGAAATCCTCCTGCCCACCATCCTGCCCCGAGTTGTCCAGCGACTCCACCTTGACCCTCGCCGACTTGCGCAGCCTGCTGCGCGCCTCGTTCAGCGTGATCGATGTCAGCCAGGTGCTGAACTTCGCATCACCGCGAAAGCTTTTCAGCCCGCGGTAGGCCTTGATCATCGCCTCCTGCGCCGCATCCTCCGCCTCCGCAGCATCCCGCAGGATCGACACCGCCGTCATGTAGACCGTGCGCTCGTAAGGCCGGATCAGTTCATGGAACAGGTCGCGCTCCCCCATCAGGATGCGCGCGATCCACTCCAGTTCCTGCGGTAATGCCTGCGCCATACGGCTTTCGTGTCTCTCCTATGCGGAAACATGCTCTAAGACGCAGGGAATCCAGTCCAGTTACAGAGAATCAGGGCAATTCAGGCGGGTCAATTTCTCGCGAATTACTTTGTTTTGACTACATCAATCAAATCCGCGTCGCCGCCCTCCCAGGCTGACGCTCCCGAATGGGTCAGCTTCTGCGCCGCGTCATCCCAACGCAGATGCGTGATCCGCCTCTCGCCCTTCTCATACGCATAGGTCTTGCCGTCGTCGTTGTAGAGCGTGAATTCCCCATCCGCGCCGGGATAGACGCGCAGCTTTTCAAGCCGCTGCGCCTGCGATGTATTCTCCACCGGCGCCCCGAGTGGCAGGATGGATCCCGCGCGCACAAACAACGGAATCGTGTCGATAGGCGCACTCACATTCAGCCACTGGCCGCCATGCAGCCGCTCATTGGTCCAGTAGTTGTACCAATCCGCGCCCGCTGGAAGATAGACGCGCTTCGTCGTTGCGCCCTGCTCGGTCACCGGAGCAACCAGTAAACCCGGTCCGAACATATACTCGTCGCCGATCTCTGCCACCGCCGGATCGTTAGGAAAATCCATGAACAATGCCCGCATGTAAGGCGCGCCAGTTTCATGCGTCGCATAGCCAAGCGAGTAGATATACGGCATCAACTGGTAGCGCAGCCGCAGATATTTCTCGAGAATCGGTTCGGCCTCGCTGCCATACGACCACACCTCGTTATGGTCACGGCTGCCATGGGTGCGGAAGTTCGGCTGGAATACGCCGTACTCGAACCAACGCGTATACAGCTCCGGATAGTCGTCGTAATAGCCGACATTGGCGCGCGCGTCCGAAGGATCAAGCAGCGGCTTGTGCAGCGGCACATGGCGATAGGGCAGATACTGCCACCCGCCAATGTCGTTTCCCCAATACGCAATGCCCGACGCCGTCACGTCGAGGCCGGTCGGAATCTGCCGCTTCAGCGTGTCCCACGTCGGAGAGATATCCGACGACCAGAACATCGTCCCGTTGCGCTGCGTGCCCAGATACGCATCGCGCGACAGCACCAACGCGCGCGTCTTCAGATCGCGGCGGAAGCCGTCATAGATCGATGCGGTGTGGAACAGCGGATACACGTTGAAGTATCGCGTCCCCGGTCCAATCGAGAAGTAGCTGCCGTTCGGCGGCAGGTCCGGCTCGGTCTCATCCGCCCAGAAGGAATCGAATCCCTTCGACACCAGGTTGTCGCGGGTGATGACCCAATACCAGCGCGCCGCCTCCGGGTTCGTCGTATCGATGTCGGAGCCCGCTTTATCGTAGGGCAGACCATTGGTCGGCGTGCCATCGGCCAGGTGCTCGAACCAGCCCTTCTTCAGCAGAAAATCGTAGTAGCGCGATCCCTCCGTAAAGCGAGGCCACACGCTGATCATGGTCTGGATCCCTTGCGCGTGCAGCTCCTTGTTCATCGCCGCGGGGTCCGGCCACTTGATCGGATCCATATCGAACTGGCCCATCTTGGTGTAATAGAACCAGTCCACCACCAGTACATCGAGCGGCAGATGCCGTTCGCGATAGCCATTCGCCACCGCCAGCAGCTCGTCCTGTGTCATGTAGCGCTGTTTGCACTGGATGAACCCATACGCTGCCTTGGGCAGCATTGGCGTCGTGCCGGTCAGCTTGCGGTAGCCTTCGTAAATCTCATCCGTCGTCCCTCCCGCAATCACGAAGAAGGTCACGCGGTTCCCCACCTGGGAGGTCCACTTCGTCTGCTCGTTGAAGCCCGCCTCTACAGTTGTTTTGGAGGGGTTATCCCAGACCAGCCCATAGCCTTTATTCGTAACCGCGAAGGGCACACAAAAGCTGGGGCCGCCGGTCGCGTTGTAGTCGTTCCAGCAATCGACGGTGTGGCCGCGATGATCCAGAAACCCATGCTGGTCCTGGCCCAGTCCGTAGTAGTGCTCATCCGGCGGCGAGACGAATGTCGCGCCAACCTGAAAGAACGGCTCATCCTCCGGCCGCTTGTCATAAAGGATGCCCGCATTCCCGTCTTTGTGATTGGGCACCGACTGTTGCCACCCCACCATGTCCACCAGGGTCGCGCCCTCCAGCGTCGTAACGCGGATGTGCGCGCCCGGCGTGGAGCCCGTAAAGAACTTCCCAATGTCGGACTGCGTCAGGCTAGGCTTGCCGCCGTGGTGGCTCGCGTCAAGCGTCACCACCAGCCGCGACGAACGGTACGTGTCGCCGTGCTCATCCGCTGTGTGTGTCCAGCCATCGCTATCCGGCTTTGCGACAAAGCCATAGCCCGGCGCGGCCAACGCGGGATCGTGCTGCATGCTCAGCGTCACCCGGATGATGTTCGGCGCGTACGGCTCGAACATCACTGTGCTGCCATCGTGTTCCATCACCACGGAGGGCTGCTGCGCCAGAGAGGGAGCCGCCAGCGACAGAGTCGCCAGCACAGTGGCCCATGCTGTCCCCCGGCGTCCAACGAACGTACGTAGAGATATCAAGAGCGCCTCCTGAGACTGCAGCGACGGCATCTCACTTGCCCGGCAAGACGGGCAAGACGGTTAGACAAGACAGCTAGAAGGGTAATGGTGAAACCGTTTTCGCGAAAGCGGGAGTCTCCAGGCAGACCAGTCACGCCCAGCTCGATTTGTCCGACATGCCCATCCCTGACCTGCCGCCACACACGGCAACCATTTCCCGCCCGGCGCGGATACAATACCTCTACACCCCGTTTCGGTAGTGCTTGCTCTCCGTCTCGGCCCAAGCATTTTCGGTAAGATCATGACCGGCGGAGATTCTCTCGACCTGGCTTTTCCGTAAAGAAAAGCCACAAGAGTCATTGCGAGACGGTCTAAACCAGTACCGAAAATGCTTTCAACGAGGGATTTGGATTTGCAGTCAGCTTCGCGCAGTATCCTGTCGTCTTCGCGCCGGTCCTTTCGCGCGCTTCCGGTTGCCGCTGCCGTTCTCGCACTCGCGTCTGCCGCATTCGGCCAGTCTCATGCCGTCGCCACCACCACGGCGCTGACCGCCGCCCCGGCAGCCGGCATCGCCGGCAAAACGGTCTTCACGGTCCACGTCTCACCTGTTCCCCAATCGTCCCAAGCCCCGGGCAACGTCAGTTCAGACCGCGGAAGCGTTTCCTTTGAGGAGACCGGCAGCGACGGCAAGCCGCATTCGCTTGGTTCGGCCTTTGTCAGCGCGGATGGCAGCGCCACACTCACGGTCGCAAGTCTGCCGGCGGGCGATCATGCTGTGCGCGCCGTCTACAGCGGCAGCGAAAGCGCCGCATCCTCCACCTCCGCCCCGGCCGAGGTCACCGCCCAGGCCACAGCGCCCGACTTCTCGCTTACGGCCACGCCGGCCACGCTCAATCTCGATGCCGGCCTTCCGGGCACGGTCGCCGTCTCCATTGCACCCACTCCAGGCTTCAACAATTACGTCAGCCTCTCCTGCGCCGGTCTGCCTCTCTTCACGACCTGCAGCTTCCTGCCCTCCAACGTGAAGGTGACCGGGGCGAGCCTCAGTACCATGACGCTGGACACGACGGCGCCCTCCGGAAAGACCAGTGCACTGCGCCGTGATGCTGGCTTCGTCTATGCTTTCCTGTTGCCCGGTGCGCTCGGGCTTTTGGGACTCTGCTTCGGCCGCAATCGCAGCCTTCGCATGCTGGCCATACTCTGCGTCGTGGGTAGCCTCATCGGCGGCACCAGTTCCTGCGCGCAGCGCTACCGCTATCTCAACTACGGTCCCACGCCGAACCCCGGAACGCCCGCCGGCAAGAGCATCATCCGCATCTACGGCACCGCCGTGACGGGCGCGCTCTCCACCAGCAAATGCTTCCAGGTCACCCTGAACATGACCTCCACCAACACCTCGGGCACTTCGGGCAACAACCTCACACCCTGTAGCTAGTCTGACGAGAGCGAACTGACGACTGCTTCCAATGCGGCCTGCTGGATCGCCGCGTCGTCGCCAAAGCCCGCGAGCCATCGCACGTCCGGCTCGCGCCGGAACCAGGTGACCTGCCGCTTCGCATAGTTGCGGTGGCCGCGCTGCGCTGCCTCGATTGCCTGTGCCTCGCTCAGCTCGCCGGCCAGAACCTGCCGCGCCTGCCGGTAGCCCAGCGCGTCAACGATGCGCCTCTCAGCACCGTATTGCGCCATCAGACGCTCTGTCTCCGCGAGCAGGCCACGCTCGAACATCCCCGTCGCGCGGGTGTCGATCCGCCGATAGAGCGCTGCGCGCTCCGGTGCCAACCCGAGCCGCAGAATGCGGTAGCCCGTCAACGGCGCGGCGCCCGCGGTCCACGCTTCGGTGATCGGCCGCCGCGCTTCGAGTGATACCTCGATCGCGCGAATTAGCTTGGGCGTGTCGTTCGCGTGAATTCGCTCCGCCGCCGCTGGATCCAGCCGGCCGAGCAGGCGGGCCAGCCAGCCAGCTCCATGCCGCGCTGCAGACCCCCGCAGCCGCATCCGTAGCGGCTCCGAGCGCTGCGGCCCGTCAAACAACCCCTCCAGCAGCGCGCGCAGATAAAGCCCCGTCCCGCCCGTCACGATGGGCAGTTTCCCTCGCGACGTGATCTCGGCAATGGCTGCCCGGCCATCACGCTGGTAGTCGCCCGCGCTGTAGTCGCGCTCCGGGGAGACGATATCGATGCAATGGTGCGGTACGAGAGCCTGCTCCTCCGCTGTCGGCTTTGCCGTGCCAATCTCGAAGTCGCGGTACACGGCAACCGAATCGCAACTGACGACTTCGCCGTTCAACCGCGTCGCAATTGCAAGGGAAAGTGCTGTCTTGCCGCTGGCGGTCGGCCCCAGCAGCACTACCAGCAACGGCAGATTGTCTACCATCGCCACCATTCGCGAGGAAACAGATTGCCATGGTGCGAACGCACCAGCGCGACGATCAGCACCGCCAGCGCCAGCAGCAGCAGCCCTGCAATCTGTCGCTGTCTCAGTTGCACATCACGCGACTTCAGTGGGTGCGGGTCATCCATTCTGGCTGCGTTCCAATCATGGACTCTACTCTTACTTGCTTTCGGGAACGTTGTAGTAGAAGCCAAAGCGCAGCGCCAGATAGGGCCCCTTGAACTCCTTCGGCAGCGGCGGATACGGCGACGCGCCGGTGACCCCGCCCCATGCCGCGCGGTCCAGCGCCACATCTCCGGAGGGGAACTTCAGCACCATCTGCTTCACGCTGCCGTCCTTGGCGATGATGAACTCGATGCCGACCTTGCCTTCCTTGCTCAGTGGCGGCCGTGCGGACTCCGGAATCAGCGGTATCCACGAGCGGTATGTCGCCGCGATCACGCGCTGCATGTAGGGGCCAAAATCCACCCCCATGGTGTCGCTCAGGATTTCAGCGCTGCCGTTGAGCCCGGCATGCTGCGGCGGAAGGTTGGCACCATAGTCGCCGCTATCCTGCTGCGGCGTTGCCGCCCCCCGCGCCGCCTGCCGAATCTGCTCGCCGGCCGACAATCCGGTGTTGAAATCCGGCTTCGTCGCCGGCTGCTTCGGTTCGGGCGGCGGAGCTGGAGTCGTTCCCTGGGGCTGCGGCTGCAGCGGCTGCACCGGCGCGGCCTTAGGTGGCGCGGGCTGCGACTGCTGCGGTTGCGGTGCAGTCTGCTCCGGTGCGGGTGTCGGCTGCTGAGGGGTGGGAGCTGGCGGCCCTGCACGCCGCATCGCCTGCAACTGCTCCAGCGTTTTCTTGTCCAGCGTCGGATGCCGCGACTCGGCCACGCGGTTCTTGTCCGAGAGCGCCTGCGGGTTCTTCGGCCGGACCTGCTTCAGCGCATCCGGCGGCAGGCTCATGTATGTCATTTCTTTCTTCTGCCGGTCCGTCAGCACCTCGAATGGACTGATGACCTTCGGCCGGTGCAAGATGTAGCGCGGCCCGAAGAGTATCCAGAGAAAGATAAGTACGTGCGCCAGCAGCGAGATGTAGATGCCCTCGCGCACACGCGCCCGCGACCGCTCGTCTTCAAGGTTGTCGATGAGATGCAGCAGCTCATCGGCTTCCATGCCCTCGTAGCGAGTGGAGGATTTCCGGCGAAATTTGGGACCGACGGGCGGCTCGGGCGGCGCGCTCTGCGGTGGTGGAACTTCTGTAATCGCCATGCTCTCTGTAGAGGCCGGACGCGGTCTCTCACCTGGACGGCCCGCCAGGAACCCGCATTGCCGTTCGGATATTGTCTCATTCTTCGCTCCCTGGGTCCTGGCATCCTTTCGCCGCGTCAAACGTAATAGGGTTTTCTTGCGGCGCATTTTCCCGCATCAGAACCCATTCGGGGACTGAACCGGATTTGCACGCACAGCGTCCACTCCTGGAGCGTATGCTGTGCCACGGATTCGCACGAAATTGAAATTCGAGGGAAACTGAAGGTTGACCCATGCCCAGCACCCTCAGCACCACGCCAGGATCGACAAAACGGCGCAAGGCACGCAGCATGCCGCACAGTCCTCGCCCCAGTGTCCATAAAGGCAGCGAGTCGATCGACGACTACCTGAAGGCCATCTTCGCCCTGGGTAGCGCCGAGGGTCGCCGCGTCGGCTCGACCGCGCTGGCCGAGCGTCTGCAGGTAGCGCCGGCCTCTATCACCAATATGCTGCAGAAGCTCGCCGCCGCCCAGAACCCCCTGGTCGAGTACGAGCGCCATCACGGTGTCCGCCTCTCCGCCGCGGGACAACGCCGCGCCCTGGAGATTGTCCGCCACCACCGCCTGATCGAGACCTTCCTGCATCGCATGCTCGACTACAAAGTCGACGAACTGCACGACGAGGCCGAGCGTCTGGAACACTTCATCTCCGAACGCTTTGAAGCCCGTATCGCCGCCAAGCTCGGCCACCCCGACCGCGATCCCCATGGCGCCTGCATCCCCGAACTCGACGGGACCATGCCCCCGGGCCACCGCGTGAACTGCAAATGCCCCGAATGACCTAGGAGCCGGGCGCGGCGCTTCTAGCTGCGCCCCAGCGAACACGCCTTCAGGTACGCGCAAGCAAGGACGATGAGCTCCCGTCGGAAGATTTCCACATCCCGTTCCGGAGAGCAGGATTCCAGCAACCGTCTGCTGACACCGGCCAGCGTTCCCTGGAGCATGGAAGCGACAAGTCGCGAATCGCCCGTGAGCGGTTCGGATGCGGTTGCCAGCATTCCAGCAACGCTTTGCAGGTGCGGATTCCCACTTGCCGCACGATCTTCGCGGCGCCCACGGAGTAAAGGGCCACGCTGGTGTTTACATCTCTCATCTTGGCATCGAGAAATGCCGTGACGAGAGCGGTTGCCATCTGCGATAGCGATGCACCCCTCTGCTCCCTGCAAACGGTCTCAATGGCGTCGGTCAATTCGCTAAAGTGATGCCTCAAGACAGCCTGTAACAGTGCGCTCTTGTTGGGGAAGTATTGATATAGGGTGCCGACGGAGACGCCGGCTCGTGCCGCTACCCGTGTGGTGGTGAGCCGCTCCTTTCCCACATCGAGCAAAACCTGAATAGTCGCTTCGAGAATGGCGCTCACGCTCGCAGTCGATCGGGCTTGAACGGGTGTTTTACGCGGCTCTAACAGAGCTTGCGCATGCTGCATCAAATGCGAACTCCTAACCTGAAGCTTTCTTCATCTAATACATGGAATTCAGATCCACCGGGCAATCTTTGAATAGCGAGGAAAACCTACACAATGGCAACTCAACCCAAGCTTGGCGGCGGCTTCACGTTCCGCGGCACCTCCATGACTTTGAACCGAATGGGCTATGGCGCGATGCAGCTTGCCGGCCCGCACGTGTGGGGGCCGCCGCGCGATGTTGACGCTGCGATCGCGGTATTGCGGGAAGCTGTTGCGCTCGGCGTCGATCACATCGACACCAGCGACTTCTACGGTCCGCATGTCACAAATCAGATCATCAAACGGGCGCTCCATCCCTATCCGGAAGGACTCGTCATCGTCACCAAGTTGGGCGCTCGCCGCGGTGAAGACCAGTCCTGGATTCCCGCTCTTTCCCGCCAGGAACTGATCGACGGCCTTCACGACAACCTCCGGAACCTCGGCCTTGACAGGCTGGCTGTCGTCAATCTCCGCGTTGGAGGCATCATGGGACCAACGGAGGGATCCATCAAAGAACCGCTGACCGTGCTGGCCGAACTTCAGCGTCAGGGCTTGATTCGTCATCTTGGTCTGAGCAACGTCAGTCCTCAGCAGTTGGCGGAGGCTCAGGAGATCGCGGAGATTGTCTGCGTGCAGAATCTCTACAACGTGGCGCACCGGAACGACGATGGCTTCATCGATGACCTTGCCCAGCGGGGTATCGCATACGTGCCATTCTTCCCGCTCGGGGGATTCACACCGCTGCAATCGGCGGCGCTTGACTCAGTAGCTGCCTCGTTGAAGGCGACGCCCATGCAGGTCGCACTCGCCTGGCTCCTTCATCGCTCGCCCAACATCCTGCTGATCCCCGGCACATCCTCTGTCGAACATCTTCGCGAGAATCTCAACGCCGCGAGACTGCAGCTTTCTCCGGCGACACTCGCGGAGCTCGACTCCATCGGAGGAGCTCCGCGAGGATGACCGGGATGTTTATGCCCCTTTGAGCGACGCCATGTCGATCGAGAAGCGGTACTTCACATCGGACTTCAGCAATCGTTCGTACGCCTCGTTGACCTTCTGGATGGGGATGACTTCGACATCTGCGGTGATGTTGTGCTTGCCGCAGAAGTCGAGCATCTCCTGGGTCTCCGCGATGCCGCCGATCGGCGATCCCGAAAGGCTCTTGCGGCCGAACAACAGATTGAACGCGGCCACAGCCAGCGGTTTTTCCGGCGCGCCCACCAGCGTGAGATTCCCGTCGCGGCGCAGCAGGCCCAGCAAGGCGTTGATGTCGTGATCTGCGGAAACGGCATCGAGGATGAAGTCGAAGCTGCCCGCATGCTTCGCCATCTCGTCGGCGTTCTTCGAGATGACCACTTCATCGGCGCCGAGACGGAGAGCGTCATCCTTCTTGCCGGGCGATGTGGTGAAGAGGACGACGTGCGCGCCCAGAGCGTGCGCGAACTTGACCCCCATATGACCGAGACCGCCGAGACCGACGATGCCAACCTTCTTGCCCTTGCCGACGCCCCAGTGGTGTAGCGGCGAAAAGGTAGTGATGCCGGCGCAGAGTAAAGGTGCGGCACCAGCCAGATCCAGGTTCGACGGCACCTTCAGAACGAAGCGCTGGTCGACAACAACGCTGTCAGAGTAGCCGCCGTAGGTAACGCCGCCCGTGTGCTTGTCGGGGAAGTTATAGGTGAGAGTGATATTCGGGCAGAACTGCTCCAGACCCTCTTTGCACTCGGGACAGGTGCCGTCGGAGTCGACCATACAGCCGACAGCGGCGGTGTCTCCAACCTTGAATTTCTTAACGGCAGAGCCCACTTTGGTGATGCGGCCAACGATTTCGTGGCCAGGAACGCACGGGTACACCGTGGGCATGACACCGCTCCACTCATTGCGCACCTGGTGAAGGTCGGAGTGGCAGATGCCGCAGAAGAGTATTTCGATCTGCACATCGGTATCGGTTGGATCGCGCCGCGCGATCTGAGTGGAAGCTAGCGGCGATGTTGCACTGGCAGCGGAGAATGCTTTTGCGTTGTACATAGACGTAGTTAGGATGCCTCAGCGTCCGGATGTTATTCAAAACATGCCGGCGTATATATGAAAAATCCGCCATCCGGGGTTATCGCGACGGGCTATGCTTCCCGCTCCATAGCGCCCGCGCCCATCAGGATGAGTGACCGCTGTGCGAACGGGGAGTAGACCAGAAGCGTCATGCACGCCAGCGCCAGCCCGTAATTGATGTGATGCAGCAGCAGAAAGGGAGAAAGGGCCCACACAATATCGAGCGGCAGGAGCAGCCGCCAAAGCTTAAGAAACTTTTCGCGCAGCCCAGGTGCGCGGAAGAGCACAGCACACAGCAGGAAGGTACGGACCGGGATCAGCACCGCCGCACTCACAATCAAGACCGTGAATATCTGTGTGGCATGCGGCAACGCCGAAATGAGATCTCTGATTTCTGCCAGGTTACTCAGCGCTCCTACATAGAAGCCCAGGTACATGAGCTGCAGAAGCACGAAAAGTGTCTGAACAACGACGTGAGAGCTCTTCGGCAAGTCCTCCGGGCCAGACAAAACCTGGTCGAGAAACCCCGGCTTCGAAACTTCCGGAACTACCGCTGATTCTTCCGAGACCCCAGTCGTGGGCTCGGTGGCGGAATCCTCTTTTGGCAGCGCGATCCGCTCCACCGGCGCCACGAAACGATAACCGCGACGAGCCAGTGTCTCGATGAACCTCGGATGGCTTGCCTTGTCGCCAAGGGCTTCGCGGATCCGGTTCATGGCTGAGTTCACGCCATGTTCGTAGTCGACGAAGGTTCCGTCCGGCCACAGCTCCCGGGAGATCTCCTCTCGCGTCAACAGCTCGCCTGGCCGCTCCAGCAGCAGGAACAGGAGCTGCAAAGGCTGCGAATGCAGCTTGATGCGCAAACCCTGCCGGCGAAGCTCTCCGGTCCTCGCGTCTGCTTCAAAGGCGCCGAAGCGATAGAGCATTTCGGTAATCCTGTGGGCTGCGAAGATTCACCGCCGGGCTAGCGATAGCTCCGTCATCTCTGGCGTTCAGTGTATCCGACCGCGGCCGCGATCAAACGATTTCTGGTAAGTGATAAGTGTCCCGAAGTTGATTTTCTGCAATGACTTACACCGTGAGGAACAATCTCCCCGCGTTTGAGCCTCCATGCATTGTGTGGGCCGGACCGGACGGTGCATCTTCGTAGACATGAGGCGACGCTCCTTCACGCATTTTGCCGACATGCATTTTCCGGGAATCGCACTGGCTTGTGCTGTGTTGCTTCTGCCTGGCGCGACACGCCCTCTTATCGCTCAGCCCACACCCGCGGCGGTCACTGCCTTCAATGCCTATGCCGCCAGCGTGGAATCGCGTCTGGCCGGGCAGCACCGGACAGCCGACGCGTTCCTCGCAACCACGGCTTTTGATTCCGGCAACGGCACCATGCGCCTGCGGAACGGAGAGCCACTGATTGAACAGCTCACGCCTTCCACCGGTGCAGAATTCTCCGGGTCACTGCTGCATCACTGGCGCGGCACAGCCTTCGTTCCTGGCGCCAAAGCTGCGGACTTCGAGCGGTTGATGCAGGACTTCAAAGACTATCCTCAGCACTTCTCGCCTCAGGTGCTGCAAGCCAGACTGGTCGCGCAGCGCGGCGACCGGCTGCAGGGATGGATGCGCGTGCGACAGCAGCACGTCATCCCGGTGGTGATGGATACGACCTACGACATCACCTACGGGCATCTGGACGTGCAGCATGGCTACAGCATCTCGCGCAGCACGCGGATCGCCGAAATTTACGCTGCAGGCACCGACGCCGAGCGTGTCCTGAATGCCGATGAGGAGCACGGCTTTCTATGGCGGCTGAATACCTATTGGAGCTACGAGGAAAAGGACGGCGGCCTGTACCTGCAGATTGAGGCCGTCTCGCTCACGCGGTCCATTCCTCACGGCCTTGGCTGGGCGATCCGGCCTTACGTCGAGAGCATCCCCCGCGACTCTCTGGAGTTCACGTTGCGCTCAGCATGCAATGCGCTTCGCAAGTAGACGGCACACGCTGCAGAGAAGGTGAGAGACATGAGTAACGAGACAGTCACAATCAAAGATGCGATGAATTTCAAACCCGCCCTCCGGGTGAATCAGGCTTTGACCGCGTCGCTCGAAAAGCGCGCCCTGCAGTGGATGGCGCAGCGTGCACCGCGCTGGCTCACCTCCGACCAGCTCACCTCGCTGGGGCTGATCGCGCAGATGGGAGCAGGAGCCGCGTATGCCCTCTCGTATTACGACCGCTACGCTCTGCTGCTCGTGGACCTCTGCCTCGTCCTCAACTGGTTCGGCGACAGCATGGATGGCACCCTGGCCCGCACGCGCTCGCAGCAGCGTCCGCGCTTTGGCTTCTATGTCGATCACATGATGGACGTCCTCGGAGCTACGGCGCTGATGTGCGGCCTCGGCCTCTCCGGTCTCGCGCACTGGCCGGTCGCAGTCGCCATGCTCATCGGATTTCTGCTCCTGTCGAGTGAAAGCTACCTCGCCACCTATACGTTGTACCGCTTTCAACTCTCGCAGGGCATCTTCGGCCCGACGGAGATCCGCATCCTGCTGATCATCGGGAACCTGGCACTGCTGCACAGTCCCTATGCGACCGTTTTCGGCCACACCATGCTGCTCTTCGATCTGGGCGGCGTCATCGCGGCCGTCTGCATGTTCGTCACGGTGATCGCTCTCACGGCTCGGCACACCGCGCAACTCTATCGGGAAGAGCCGCTGCCATGAAGATGCGGACACGCGTTTCCGATTTTCCCCTGCGGCTTGCTTGCCGGACTACGACCCTTCTCACTTCGGCTGGATATCCAGCGGTGCTCGTCCAAAAGGCGGATATTCCATACAGAAGCGAGTGAGGACGGCCAGGTATCTCACCCGTACAATCAAACAATGCCCGTGACCCCTCCACAGCCCTCACGCGCTGTGGTCCTGACCATCAGTGACTCCCGCACTCGCGGCGAGCGTCCGGATCTCTCTGGGCCCGCAGTCGTTGCATCTCTGCAGTCAGCCGGTTTCCTCTTGGAAGGCCCACATCTCGTCGCGGACGAGCAGCCCGAAATTGAAGCAGCCCTGCGCAAATACGCCGCAGATGCCGCACTCGTCGTCACCACTGGTGGCACCGGCATCGCGCCGCGCGATGTCACACCTGAGGCCACGCGCGCTGTCTGCACCCGCATCCTCGATGGCTTCGCCGAGCGCATGCGCGCCGCTGGAGTCCGCCGCACTCCGCTGGCCGCGCTCAGCCGCGCCACCTCCGGAACCTGCGGTCACGCTCTTATCGTGAATCTGCCCGGTTCGCCGGAGGGCGCCGTCACCTCGCTCGAAGCGGTGCTCGACCTCATTCCACATGCTCTCGTCCTGCTGAGCGGCGTTGACGCACACGCCGAGCCCGTCCCTGTCAGAAATCCAGGAGCGTCGCGCACGTGAGCGATTTCATCGCGAGGTGGCTGGCCCGCTACAAGGGATTCGTCCTCGGCGTCCTTGGCCCACTGGGCATCTGGGGCGCTGCGCTAGCCGGCCTGGTGGACTCGGGCACCATCCCCATTCCGATGGATCCGCTCATCGCCACCTGGGCCTGGAACGACCACCGGCACGCATACCTTTACGTCATCATGGCAGCCGCGGGCTCGGCCATCGGCGGCCTCATCCCCTTCCTGCTCGGCCGTGCCGGCGGCGAGCTCTTCCTGCTGCGTCGCATTGACCGCGCACGCTATGAGGCGATGATGGCCCGCTTCGAAAAGCAGGAATTCCTCGCCATGGCAATCCCCTCCGCCATGCCTCCGCCCACTCCATGGAAGGCCTTCGTCTTCGGCGCGGGCGTCTTTGAAATGAAGATCTGGCACTTCCTGCTCGCGGTCTTCACTGGCCGCATGGTGCGCTTCGGTGTCGAGGCCGCACTCACCATCAAGTACGGCCCGCAAATCGTCGACGTCGTGGGCGACCTCTTCAAGCACCACCTCATCATCACCCTGGTCGTCGTCGCCCTGCTGCTGGTCCTATTGCTCTTCTGGGTGATCCGCAAGCGCTACAAAAGATCCGGCGAAGAAGCGAACGATGTGAACAATGTGAACGACAACGGCGTGCCACACCGTCGCAAGCGCTCCTAGCTCTAAGAAGGACGATGCAATGAAAGAAGCCCGGCGCTTTGCCGGGCTTCTCTGCAGTCGTCTGCTGTTATCTCTTTTAGACCGCAGCTGGCTTTGCAGCTGCATCCTTCGCCGTCTTTACCAGCGCAGAGAACGCCGCGGCATCGTTGGTCGCCAGGTCGGCTAGGATCTTGCGATCCAGCTCGATCCCCGCAACCTTCAGCCCGTGGATGAGCTGCGAGTAACTGGTGCCGTTCTGCTTGGCGGCAGCGTTGATGCGCACGATCCACAATGACCGGAACTGGCGCTTCTTCTGGCGGCGGCCCGTATAGGCAAACTTCAGGCCGCGCTCTACGGCCTCCTGCGCTGCCTGGTAGAGCTTCGATTTGGTAAGGAAATAGCCGCTTGCCCTCTTCAGAATCTTTTTGCGGCGGGCAAGCCGTTTTGTTCCACGTTTTACGCGGGGCATCTCGTTGGGTTCTCCTTTGCGTACTTCGTTATGCGGCTGGAGGCAGGAGGCAGCGCCCGGGAGGGCATCTGCTTTGGAACCTCTTCACTCGCTCATCGCTTTGATTTCGGCATGGTGGGCTCACAGGGAACGCGTTCCCCCGGCCCGTCCGAAAATCAGGCGTACGGAATCATGCGCAGCACTTTTGGCAGGTCGGCTTCGGAGACCAGTACCGTACCACCCAGGTGGCGCTTGGTCTTGTTTTCCTTCGAGGTCAAAATGTGACGCATCTTGGTCTGGCCACGGAGAACTTTGCCCGTACCAGTTTTCTTAAAGCGCTTGGCGGCGCCCTTGTGTGTCTTCAGCTTAGGCATGTGTATCCTGAAAATCGCCGGTTGGGCGACATCAGCCAGTATACCTGAGCACCTAGTGGACGGCCACCCTTTCCCGACACAGTAGTTGATTCATGCCGCCGGCCATTCAGAGAAACACAGCGCCAGGCTACAAGGGACCGCCCTAGCAGGAAAGCTTCATCGCGATCGGCTTCATGACCGTCGGCCTTGCGTACGTCGCATTTTCGCTGATCATCCTTTGGGGCATTCGGGCTCGAGCCCCAGCCCAGATGACATAAAAGAGAACAAGCTCGCTTCAGCCGCTTTCGGCGAAGTGCCCCCGCACCGTCGCCACAAATGCTGCCGCCGTAGCACCTGCTCCAACCAACCGCGTCCCGATGTCGACCGAAGTCCACCGCTTCGACCGGATCGGCCGGAAGATCGCGCCCGGAAAGGTGATCCTCGCCACGCACGCCGGCACCAGCGATATTCCCAGCCAACTGGCTAAGATGGCGGTGACGCCCACGGAGCGCCGCCACGGCATTGGCCGCAAGCTCATCGCGGCCGCCATTGCAAAGGCCGAACGGCTCGGCGCGACACGCCTCTATCTCGAAACCAACCACACGCTGACCGGCGCGATATTGCTCTACGAGTCGATGGGCTTTCGCCACGTGCCGCCAGCGCGCGTGAAGCCGTCGCACTACGCCCGCGCCGATGTTTTTATGGAGCGCATGATGTGTACCCCCATAATGACCAGCGCGGTAGCGCAAGGCATGCCACAGTTCAGTGCTCCAGAGGCCCAGTGAAGGAAACGGAGCTCACTTCGAGCTCGCCTGCAACTGGCACAAACGGATTGGTTTAGCTATTAACTGAGAGTTAGGCGCCGGTTGTGTTGACGGCATAGAGAAGACCGATCATCCTCGCGGTCGACGTTCCCGGGTATCTGAACCGAAAACGTCTATCCCCGAATAGAGGTGATCTATTGGCTACACAAGGAATACCTACAAGGGCGCCTATCTACGTCCCGTACACCAACCCCACCGTCAATAGCTGGCTCGGGCACTTCGTTGACAAGGAATCCGGAGGAGAGGTCGACCTTACCGTACGCCGCAAGGCAGGGGATACGGTCACATTCACTCTGAGTGACAAGGGGAGAGCCAGCGAGGAACACCACAACGCCCTCGCGCTCCCGCTGTCTCCACTCGCATTCAGCGAGGATGTCGATCTATCCAACGCCCGTGGCCCAGTATTCGAGACACTGATTGTGAAGAACAAGGTGGAGCTCCAGAAAGGTGTGGTTTTGTCGCTTCTGAAGGCAGAAGGAGGGATCAACATGGGCCCGGAGATCAAAATTCAATATGCAATGCCCTCGCGTTTGCCGGGCAAAGCCGTGACTTTCGAGCTCAGCCCCTTTATGAGCGCTCCGCGCTAACCGTCCAGCTGCCCATTCAGGCGTGCCGTCTTTTGGGGCGGCGCGCTTGCCCTGGTCTGGAGATGAACCAACTAGCGATCTGGGTCGTCATCCGGTTTCTAGCGCGGGAACTGCTTCTTGAAGGCATCGATGCAGCCTTTGCCCGTCGCCTTCTGCGTCATGCCGCCGCATCCATCCTGCCAGAAGGGCAGCGATCCCGGCCCCGGCCCATGCCCCTTCAGATATGCGCGCGCCGTCGCTCCCGGCGAGAAGCTGGCGCCATAACTCGTATCGCAGCAGGTTCCGTCCTTCTTGTTCTCGCTCTTCTCCGTGTTCTGGATGCCGTTCTTCGAAAAGACCAGCACTATGTCCGCGCTCGTCTCATCGTCGGCCAATGTGAATCGCCCCCACTTCGACAGCTCTTCATCCGCCGCATTTTCGAGCGACGCGCCACCGGCGTTGTTACGAATAAAGATGGTCTTTGCCCGATATGCCTCAGCAGGAACTTGCGCAGAGACCGGCGAAGTGAGAGAAAAGCAGCTCGCACCAAGCAGCATGACAGAGCAAAGGAGACGCGATGCAGACATGATGGCCCCCAACAGCGAAATTGCTCACCACTTTAAAGCATTTCGAGTGCGGATTCGGCAAAACTTTGTCTCGATAGCGGCGTCTCAAATTTGAAAGTCGCGATCGCTATAACGCTAGTCCACCGCCGGCACTGAATGATGTTCGTGGGTTATGATCCATCGCCCATCGACTTTGCGCAGGCCGATCGTCAAGCGGAAATCCAGGCTCTTCGGCTCACCGCTATGACTAGGTTCAGCGCAACGCATCGTCGCGACCACAAACGCGACATCCCGGCCGGCAGTGATACTCATTTCCGTAATGTCGAAGGGGATCGGATCGCTCGACCAGGAAAAGAATGCGTCCCACGTCTTCCTGTAGGCTTCGAGTCCCCGGGATTGAAACGGTGGCGGAACATCGAACATCACGATGTCAGAAGAATGGTTTTGGAGAATCCCTTCGAAATCTCTTCGGCGCACGGCGGCGGTCCAGAACTCCACCACATCGCGAATTGCCGCTTCGTCTTCCGAGCCGCTCTGCCTTTCATGCATCCAAAATTCCTCCAGTTGAACTGCGATGGACCGGGCCGTATGGGCTTCGGTCGGTCTGACCGGTTGCATAGGTCAGCAATCGGCCGGCTCGGCTTCACCGTTGTCCACCGCGGACTAATGCTTCTTCGTCGCCCGCTTCGCCTGTTTGCGTTCGTCGATCTCCTGCGCGCGGAACCGGGCGATGCGTTCAATCAATTTCACCGGCACCGGCACGGAAAGCGGAAAACGCAGTGTGCCTTTGCTTGCCCTGTATGGGTCCAGTTCCCCCTTGAATGCCGCGACCATGCGATCGCTGGCAGGATAGATCGAGTAATGCTGTTTCCATCCAGCGAAATACAGCAGAACGCTTCCATGGAGTGTGTAGGCGGGAATTTTGTACGAGATTTTTTCCTCGGCTCCCCATGCAGCCGCGCGAATAGCGCACCGTACGCGTCCAAGCGCCACCTGCGCGGCCGCGGGCTGCGCCGCGATGTACTCGTCTATAGATTGAAAATCGGTCCCCGGCATTGCTGTCCCCATCTTGTGAAAATATCGGTAGAGGAATGGTAGTCCTCACGATTGCGGCGAGACCAACACCTTCTCCATTCGCACTACCGGCAGTTTTTCACCACCTGGCAAGTCCACCAGAATATCCGCCACTCGCCGGTATCCATGCCGCTCATACAGCGGCACACCACTTGAGGTCGCGCCCATCTCCGACCGGCGAAAGCCCGCATCCCACGCCGCCTGCTCGCATGCGTATAGCAATCGCGTGCCCAGCCCGCGCCGCGACCATTGCGGATGTACGAAGAACGCGCGGATCTTCGCCGCATCTGTTGCCGGATCGAGCTGCCCGGCGTCGCGCGAGCCATGGTGATGATCCCCGCCATAGAGGGTTTTACGCCAGCTCCAGCCGCCACATGCCGCAAGGGTGCCATCCGACGCTTCGAATACGAAATAAGTTTTGTCCGCGATCAACTGCGTGTCCGGCGTAAACACAGAGGCCAGCGCCTGTTCGCGCTGGCCGTCGGTGTATTCGTGTTGCAGTCCGCGGACGGATGCAGCGATCAAACGGCGGATCGCCCCCAGGTCGGTAGAAGTAGCCGTGCGCAAGGCCGGTTCGCGCAATGCGTCCATGCAGCCGTTCGCTTAGGACTGTGCAGTGACCTGAGTGTTCACCGGCGCCTGCTGCGCAGCGGGCGGCTTCGGCGTGGCCGCTGGCGCTGGCTTCTGCACACGCTGCGACTCCGACTTCTTGCCCGGAGCCAGGATGGCATGCAGCGTGGTGCCTTCCATCCGCGGCATGAACTCCACAATGCCGGTTTCGCCCATGTCCTGAATCAGTCGGTTGATGATGGCATAGCCCAGCTCGCGGTGCGCCATCTGGCGCCCCTTGAAGCGCAGCGAAGCCTTCACCTTGTCGCCTTCATTCAGGAAGCGGACGGCTTGATTCTTCTTGGTCTGGTAGTCGTGCTCATCCACAGTGACGGAGAACTTGACCTCCTTCACCACGATGACCTTCTGCTTCTTGCGCGCAGCGCGCTCGCTCTTGTCCTTTTCGTAAAGGAACTTGCCGTAATCCTGGATGCGGCATACGGGCGGCACAGCGTTTGGGGAGACTTCTACCAGATCCAGTCCGCGCTCACGGGCGATCTTCAGGGCCTCAAACGGCACCATGATGCCGAGCTGTTCGCCCTGATCGTCAATCACGCGAATCTCCTTCGCGCGGATACGCTCGTTGGTGCGGATAAAGGACTTGGCCGAACGTTTATCGAGTGCTATGGGAATCCTCCAAAGTTATGCGAGGGTGCACCCTCGCGGGACGAGTATAGCATTCGCCCGGAAACGGCTTTGCTCTAATTGGCCTCAGCTGGGGACGGCCCGCCACACCGACGCACCATCCTCACCCTTGTTTGGATGAGATACGGCAGCCCACAGCATCTGGTTCGCAGGAAATACATCAGCGATTTCGATAGGAAGAAAGTTATCGCTTAAAGCCGGCGTCACGCCCCGTCGCCGCTCTGCATCCGCCGGCTTCAACGTGACCACCGGCAACCTGCCTTCGCCCGCGCGCCGTCGAAACGCCGCCTGCTTCTCCGCGACCAAGGTGCGCAGGCGCGCCATACGCTCACGCACCACTGCACCCCGCACCGGCTTCTCCTGCGCCAGCCCCCACGCTGCCGTCCCCGGCCGCGCACTGAATGGAAAAAGGTGCAGATACGTAAACGGCTGCACGGCGATGAACCGGTAGCTCTCCTCGAAGAGCCCGTCTGTCTCGCCCGGGAACCCTACCATCACGTCCGCCCCAATCGCCGCCTCGGGCATCGCCTCCCGGATCGCCGCCAGCTTCTCCGCGTAGTGCCACGGGCGATAGCGGCGGTGCATCGCGCGCAGGATGGCATCGGACCCGGATTGCAGCGGCAGATGGGCATGGCGCGCCAGCCGCGGCCCATTCGCCGCCGCATCCACGCGCCCGTACCGCCGGTAGAGCGCCAGCAGTTCCGCGCTCCAGTCCATCGGCTCCACCGAGCTGATGCGCAGCCGCGGCAGTACGGTCCGCTCCAAAATCGCCGCAACCAAATCCTCCAGCCGCGCCGGTGGGTCAAGATCGCGCCCCCATCGTCCCAGGTTGATGCCCGAAAGCACCAACTCCTTCCCGCCGGCATCCACAAAGCGGAAGACGCGCGCTAGCGCGTCATTCAGTGCCAATGACCGGCTCCCGCCCCGCGTCGTGGGAATGATGCAGAAGCTGCAGCGGTTCCCGCAGCCATCCTGCACCTTCAGGTTCGGCCGCGTGTCGCCCGAGGCTGCCAAATCCTCCGCAGCCAGGTTGGCATGCGCAAAACGGTCGTCCACCAGCACTGGAACGCCGCCCGCGCCCGCAACATCGCCCAGCGCGACAAATCCTGCTTTTTTGTGGGTAGCGCCGGCATCACCGCCGCGCAGCATCCGCGCCACCACCTGTCCCAGCAGCCCTTTGTGGCTATTACCGATTACGGAATCCACGCCGGCCAGCCGCGCTACTTCCTCAGGAGCGCGCTGCGCATAGCATCCGGTCAACACCACTCGCGCCTGGGGATTCTCCCGCTTCACCCGGCGCAGGTAAGCGCGCGCCGTCCGCTCGGCTTCGGCGGTCACGGCACAGGTGTTCAGCACCACCACGGTAGCCTTTCGTGCTGCGACCGCCCTTCCGCCGTCGCAGGCGAGCTCCGCTGCTAGCGCGTCGCCGTCGGCATGACTGGCTCGACACCCGAAGTTTTCTACGTGATATCCTTCCACGTTCCCCAGTCTAGTTGGTTGTGGAGATGCCCGTCGCAAGGCTTCCACTGGGCTCCTGCTGATATGGTGTTGTGAGGGAAGTTACCTATGAAACGACGCATTCTGCTGGTAGATGACGAGCTCGCGATCCTCCTTACGCTGAAGGCTGTTCTTGAACTCCATGGCTTCGACGTGGAGACCGCCGCCTCCGCGCGCGAGGCGAAGTCCAAGCTTCGCTCGCACACCTACCACATGGTCATTACCGACATGCGCATGGAGAATGAGCGTGCCGGCATCGAAGTCGTGCGCGCCGCCCGCGAAGCAGAATACGACCCCGCCGTCGCCATGCTCACCGCATTTCCGCTCCCCGGCGAAGAGTGGGAGAATGCAGGCGCCGACCAGATGCTGGTGAAGCCGATGAACACCAACGATCTGGTTCTGCAGATCGAAGCCTTGCTCGTCACGCACGAAGACAAGAAGCAGAAGGCGAAGCAGGGCGTCCAGCCGGACTACACCGCCGCCGCCGCCAAAAAGAGCAACGGTGCACGCCGCAAGGCTGTGGCAGAGCGCTAGTTCCGCTGTGAGAGTCTCGCGGTCAGAATTTTTCCTTCTCCGGAAAAAGCAAGCGGGCCTCCGGAAGCGCGAGAATCATGCTGGCGAGCACCCGTCGCAGCCTTCCGTCATCACGCTCCAGCTCATGGTAAGCCGGACATAAAGTTCCGAGAATCGCTCCCGCTCATTGAGCAACGAAGTATCTAGGGATAGAGTGCGTTTTGGGGCGCATGCTGCCCTTCGGGACCAGGTGTGAACACGGTCCCGGGAAGTGCCATACCTGCGGCTGACCCGCTTCGGTCAGCCGGCGGATTTCACCTCGGCTTCAACGCGATCCTCCGGTGAGCACGCCTCGGACTGCGCCATCGCTGCAACGACGGACTGCGTTCCTGCCGTGCGCCGATTCTGTTCGAAACAGGAGCGGCACAATACCGGCCTGCCTTGCGTCGGACGGAATGGCACCGTCGTCTCCTGCCCACATACCGAGCAGTGCGTCCGGGTTTCCGCCCGGACACTTGAGCCGCCGCCTCGCTTCAGCTTGCACGCCTTACAGCGCTTTGGATCGTTGTGAAACTGTTTATCGTGAAAGAACAGTTGCTCTCCGGCGGTGAAGACAAAATCCTTCCCGCAATCCACGCATTTGAGTACCTTGTCCTGGAATTCCATGACCCGGTTGTTGCCGCCGCACTGCCCGGCCGGCAATTCCCGCCCTCCTCGAAAAATGAACCGAACTTGCTTGGGGCCCGGCCACCGAAGCGGCTTACCACGTTTGCAACGACCTTGGGGGGAGGGAAGAATGGAGAACGGGAACGGAATCTTATAGTGCTGTGGTCAGTTGAGCCGGAGACACCGAGGGCCCGCGATTGGTCTGATGCAAATCTGCGGGCCCGGGGGAACTGCCGTCTGAGGCATTTTGCTGCTATCTGCAGCGAAATGCTGTTAGTCCTGCTCTTTACGCGCCTTTTTCCGGTTACGCTTCCGCGCCAGTGCTTCCTTGACGCGCTTCCGCTCACCGGGCTTTAGGTAGAAGGAGTGACGCTTGACTTCCTTGATGATGTCCTCCTGCTGCACCTTCCGCTTAAAACGACGCAATGCATTCTCGAGCGGCTCGCCTTCCTGCACACGAACCTCTGCCAATGAACTACACCTCCAAACTTCCCAATGGGGTCATTTCTTAGAATACGGCACGCTCATCCGCACCCGTCAAGCAATTCCTTGCGGTTGGAGAGTCGTCACCACCCTGCTTGTTATCGTTCGGCATGGGTCTCCAGCGCCGAATTTACGCGAAAAGGCCCGAAAAACCGTCCAAAACCGGGCGATCAGCTGCTCCCGCCAGTCTCGCAAATTGCGAATCTGTGGCGCTTTAGTAACCACCATCGGTATTCAGCAGATGACTAAGTGATTAATAACGGAGGGCGGTTACTGGATCCACGCGGGAGGCCCGCCGCGCCGGTACGGCGCAGGCCACTACCGCCACGAGGGTCAGCAACATCGCCGCTGCGACCACCACCAGGGGATCGCGCGAACTGCCCTCTGCACAGTGCGCCAGCAGCCGCTGCAGCGAGAGCGTCAGCACCAGTCCCGCCGCCATTCCGCAGCCCACGCTCATGACGGTGGATGCGAAGACGATCCCCAGCACATGCGCCCGCGGGGCGCCCAGCGCCATCCGGATGCCAAATTCGCTCGTCCGCTGCGCCACAGTGTAGGACACCACGCTGTACAGCCCCACCGCCGCAAGCACCAGACCAAGCGCGGCGAACAATCCGAAGAGCCACGCTACTAGGTGCTCCTGCTGGACCTCCGGCTGGGTGGTGATCCAATGTTCCAGGTCCTGCACCTGCCCGTTGATTTGCTGATCGGCGTCCACCGAGTTCACCTGCGCACCCACTGCGTGCAACAGCGTCAGCGGCGAGACCTCCGAGCGCACCAGGATCTGCGTGTACATCCCCATGGATATCGTGTACGGCAGGAAGACCTCGGGCTTGATCGGTTTTCGCAGCCCGTCGTCCAGCTTGTCTGCGACCACACCGACAATTTGCAGCCATCCTGCCCCATCCGAGGCGGTCAGATTATACGGCGGCACGTCCTGGAGTTCTGGCACCTTCAGCGAGTGGCCAATCGCGTCACCGCCCGGAAAGTATCGCCGCGCCATAGTCTGGTTGATCACTACGACGTGCGCTCCATTGCGGTTCTCCGTCTCGTCCCAGATGCGCCCCTGCGCCAGCGGAATACGCAACACCGGGAAGTACGTGGGGCTGACCTGGTTCACCAGCACCTTCTGCTCGTCCTGCGCCGTTTTGCCCAGAAACTCCACGTGTGTCGGAAACCCGTTGGCGGGCGGAGTGGCGTTGCTGGAAATAGCCGTCATGGTCACGCCGGAAATCGTCGCTACCTTCTTCTGTAACTGATCGAAGTACGCGGCACGCTCGCCCCATGTCTTGTAGGTGCCGTCATGGATCGGGATGCCGACCGACATCACGTCGTGCGGGTCATATCCCAGAGGAGTGTGCATCGTCCGCAGAAAGCCCTGGATCGCCGCCCCTGCCCCTGCCAGCATCAGCAAGGTCAGCGCAATCTGCCCCGCGATCAATGCATTGTTCGTCGCGCGGCCGCCCAGCCGTCCAGCGACCCTCCGCGAGCCAGACTGCATCACCTGCCCGACATCCGGCCGCGAAAGACGCAGCGCCGGCCAAAGCCCGAAGAGCACGCCGGTAAACAGCGCCACCCCCACGCTGAATAGCAGCACAGGCAGGTTCATCTGGATCGCCGCCTCATGCGGGAAGGAGTATGGCGGCAGCAGCGCCACAATCACCGCGATCGTCTTGTAGGCCAGAAGCACGCCCAGAGTTGCACCGGTGAAGGAAAGCAGCAACGCCTCCGTCAGCAACTGCCGCACGATGCGTCTCCGGGTCGCGCCAACCGCCGACCGCAATGCCAGTTCGTGCTGCCGCGCCGTGCCCCGAGCCAGCAGCAGGATCGATACATTCCCGCACCCGATAGCCAGCAGCAGCGCCACCGCGCTGAACAGCAGCGCGAGCGTGCCGCCCAGTTGCTTGACGAAGTCGTCATTCAACCCGACGACGCTGAATGTATAGGCATCGCGAGGGAAATGCTTCGGCGTCTCTTTGGCAAATTCATGGATCAACGGCGTCAGCGCTGCTGCGGCGGCGGCGTGACTCACTCCCGGCTTCAACCGCAGCTCTGTTTCGTAAGCGCGAACCGGATCCTGCGTCACCTTCAGCGGCAGGTACACGTCGGCGTCATTCCAGGTGAAGCGCGATGCCGCGACGCCCACGATGGTGTAGTTCTTGTGGACTAGTTGCAACGTCTTGCCGATCACATCGGGATTGCCGCTGAAGTGCCGCCGCCAGAACTTGTAACTCAGCACCGCCACCGGCTGCGGATCGTGACCATCGACCGCATCGGACGGCAGCAGGCCGCGACCCAGCACCGGCGGCGCACCCAAGAACTGGAAGGTATTCGACGTCGCATAATCGCCGTTCACATCCTCGGGCAGATCGTGACCGGTCACCGTCAGGTTCCACTGGTCAGTCATGAAGGCGTCTTCGACGGCGGGCGATTTCCGCAGCACCTGCCATTGCTGGCCAGTCAGCCCAAAGTAGCGCTCCTGCCCGGTCTTGTCCGTGATCCGCATGTGCACCATGCGGTCGGGTGCCGCATACGGATACGGATTCATCAGTACCGCCCACACCACACTGAACACAGCCGCCGTAGCGCCGATTCCCAGCGCAAGCGAAACAACGGCAGCCAGCGCAAAGCCGGGGCTATGGATCAGTTGACGCAGGGCGTAGCGAAGATCCTGAAGCAGCGTATGCATGGTCGCTCCGGCGAACGCAGATGGGCCGTCTCGCTGAAGGGCACGTCAGTTGCCAACTTGCGATCCCGCTAACTCACTGATTTTTCAATTAGCTGGCGCCCGTCTGCGTCGGAAGGCGCGTCCATTTTCGCGACTCTGGTGTTCGCTAATGATGCAATGCCGCCGCGTTCGCTTGAACGTGTAAGCTGTGCAGATGGACGGCATGAATCTCCACCGCCGGCGCAGGATGATGCAATATATCCTCGTTGGTTGCGCGCTCGCCCTCGTTTTCGGGCTGGATTATTACCTTCTCATGAGTGCAGTTCAGCACTGATCGCGAAAATGCCGCGGATGTTCAATAACATCCGATCCTCGATCAAGTGCGACATTCGCGCTCGTTTAAGCCGCCCGGCCACAATCTTCCCTCGCTGTTCTTCACCAGGCGGAGATCGAGGCAGCGGACCCAACCATACGCGGCTGCGTCCAAGATAGAGAATGACAAACTCAGTATGAGGTGGAGACGCTGAAAGACGGCAGGAGCAAGGACATAGCATTGGACACTTCGGGATCGGTCCTTGAAGTGGAGAGGGAGGTCGCGGCCGGCAAGCTGCCCACGGCAGTCTCCGATGCCATCGCCAGGGCCGCGAATGGCGGAAAGTTCGGCAAGATCAAATCGGTGACGCGTGGAGGCGTGATCGCGTGTTACGAGACCACGATCCCGGAAAGGGGACGGCGCAGGGGGGTCGCCCTCAACCCTCAGGGTGCCACGGTAAACTCCGATTGATTACAAAGCCCCTCATCGCTTCTCGTTCAGCGCCGGCCCTGCCGTCTTTCGAGCGCAGCCGTAACGGCCATGCAACCGGACTTCCTGGTCAGCAATCGCTGCTCCCGGCGATATGTGCCTTGCTGCTGATGGTGACGATCCACTCGCCCCTGCTTGCGCAGCCGAAGTCAACGCCTGCGCAACAGCAGACGCCTCTGCAAATAGTCAAGGCAATGGTCGAGAACGAAGAACAGGCCCGGCAGAATCGCAGATTTTTCCGCTACACCTCTACCGAGCGCTCCGCACGCACGGGTGGACATCTCTGGACAGAGAACGTCGCGGAGACTCCGGACGGACTGCTGCGCCGGTTGGTCGCGGAAGATGGCAAACCGCTCTCGGCCGATCGTGCCGCCGCCGAAGATCGCCGCATCGCTGCCCTGGTCGCCGATCCCTCCGCCCTGCGCGCGGAAAACGCTGATCGCCGCGCGGACGAGGCACGCATGTTGCGGCTGCTCAACATCATGCCTCAGGCCTTTCTCTTTACCGCGGATGGCATGCAGGATAACTGCCTGCGCATCGCCTTTCGTCCCAACTCCGCGTTCACGCCCTCCACCTATGACGAACGCGTCGTCCACGGGCTGGCGGGCATTGTTCTCGTTCGCATGCCGGCCGAGCGGCTCTGTGGCATCGAAGGGCATCTGGTGGACCGCGTCAGCTTTGGCTTCGGATTGCTGGGACACATCGACCAGGGCAGTCACTTCGGCGTCAGCCGCGTTCCCGTGACAGCGATGGACTGGAAGAGCTCGAAGATCACCGTGCACGTCGACGGAAAGATTCTCCTGCTCAAAAGCATCTCTCGCGATCAGGACGCCACCCATTCGAACGCCGAGCCGCTTCCCCCCAATCTCTCCCTGGCCCAAGCCGCGGCCCTCACCCAGCATGGAAGTCCTTCCGCGCCCTCACACTAAACTGGAAGCATGATCCGCACCTATCTCGGCCACACGCCTGTCATCCCCGCATCCTGCTATGTCGATGTCTCCGCCCAGATCCTCGGCGATGTCACGCTCGGCGAGCAGGCAAGCGTCTGGATGAACGCCGTGCTCCGTGGCGATGTGCACTCTATCCGGCTGGGCGCCAACTCCAACGTGCAGGATTGTGCCGTGCTCCATGGCATGCGCTACAAGTGGCCCGTCATCGTGGGCGACTGGGTCACCATCGGCCACAACGCCACCGTGCATGGCTGCGTCATCGAGGACGCTTGCCTCATCGGCATGGGCGCTGTCATCCTCAACGGCGCGCGCATCGGCGAGGGCTCCATCATCGCCGCCGGGGCGCTCATCCCGGAAGGCGTCATCGTGCCGCCGCGCACCCTGTGGGCCGGCCTGCCCGCAAAGCAGCGCCGCGAACTCGGCGATAAAGACCGCGAGCAGATCCTGATGTACGCGCGCAACTATCTCGACTACACTGCCACCTATCTTGAAGAGCAGAAGCATTGGACGGGCGCGGCGGAGTAAGCTTCCATCTGCGCGCGATAGCGGCAAGCACGGAGGAAGTGGATGAAACGCTGCAGTCATCTGAGCGAAATCAAGCGGGTGGTTCCACACACGACCGGATGTGAAGAGTGTATGAAGACCGGCGACACCTGGGTCCACCTGCGCCTCTGCATGGAGTGCGGTCACGTCGGCTGCTGCGATTCCTCGAAGAACCGCCACGCGACCAAACACTTCCACGCGACCAAACACCCCATCATGCGCTCCATCGAGCCTGGCGAAACCTGGGGCTGGTGCTATATCGACCAGTTGCAGCTCAACTTCGAGTGATCCGCGTCGCGCTTTCCAGTCAGTGGCTCGCCGGCGTCACTTTCTTACGCGCTCTTCCGAAGACGTTCTTTTCGATCACCTGCTCGATGAAGCCGCCCGCGTCGAAAGCGTTTTGAGCAACCGTGCCAAGAAAGTGAATTCTGCCCTCCCCATCCGTAATCACGACAAATGGAAAATTCACCGCGCCAAAGGTCGCAAGGGTTGCCGCCGGCGTGGTCACCGTCGGCGTGTGCAGCAGATCCTTGAAGCTATCGCTCTTAAACGGGTCCGTCGCTGTTTCGTCCGCATCCAACGCCAGGAAGCCGTAGGCATGAATCCTCGCCCCGTGATTGCGGATCAGGAAATCGTTCAGCGGCGGCAGCATCCTTCTGCACTGCGCGCACCACTCCGGAAACAGAAGGATAACGCTGGCCGATTCGGTATCTGGCGATAGGTAACCCTCATCGATAGGTGGTAGCGGATATCCGGGGGCGACGTAACGTAGCATGCGTATCGGCGGCAGCATCTGCCCCAGCAGTGCATACTGTGCGCGTGCGCGAGCGATCTCCGCGGGGTTGTCAACTTTGTCTGCGGGCACTTCCGCGAGCGCCGCATCCAGTGCGGTGAGTACCTGCTGTGCCTCGTTCTGCCGGCCGGCATATTGCTCCAGGTAAGCGAGCTCGAGGCCTTCGTTGTAAAGCGCCGCCGCACCGATCACTGTTTCGCCCGGCTCTTCCTTTAATGCGCCACCCTTGTCCAAGGCGGCCAGTAGCAATGGCTGCCGCTCTTGCGCAAGCGGGAGAGCCCCATCATCCAGACTCATCGCGAGGTAGTGGATGAGGTACGCCATCGACTGGTCGACTGTTGCGTCATACGGAACGGAGCGCAGCATTCTTCTCGCGACCTCTACCGCCATCGTTGTGTCTTTGAGGTTGAGCAATGCGTTGACGCGAATCGCATAGGCATGTGCCTGATACGGCTGGCTCGCGCTCTTGATGTAAGTGGATGCTGCGGCATCGGCGTCGCTCCACCGCTGCCCAACCGAGCAAACGCGTGCAAGCTGGTACAGATCGTCGCCACCAACGCTCCCCGGCGCAACCTGCCCGCAATACTCCTGTGCACGTTTGATGCCGGCTGCAAGCGCAGCCAGCTCCGCGGGCGACCAGTTGTCCAGCGAGCTGCGCACCTGATCGAGCGGCTGCATCAATTCCTTATAGACATTCCCCGGGCGCTCCATGGACTGCGTGGCCGGCGTCTGCGCCGTGGACTGCGCGGATTGCGCCTGCAAAGCAACGGCACAAAACGCCAGAAGAAACGTGAAAACAAAACCGGGCACGGCAGAGACGATTCTGGCGGCCCGGTCGCGGTCCACCATTGGCATCTCCTAAGCACTTAGGAGATTAGGCCGCCGGGCGCTCGCTGTCAATGACGGAGCTACGTCTTCGTCTGTGTCGCACGCAGCAACTGGAAGAACGTGTCGCCGCGCACCACCTGGAACTGCGCGCCTAGCGAGTCCACCAGATTCTTCGCATCCGTCGGCGTCATGTTCCACGACTCCAAGCCCGCCGCCACAAAGAGCGGAGCGGTGCCGCTCCATGCTGCCGCGACTTGCGCCAGCTCCGTCTGGCCGCTTGCCAGGTCGTTCACCCCCAGCAGCGTCGCCAGCGGCATGCCGCCGATGAAGCTCACCTGGCTCGAAGACTCGTAGTTGTAGACGATCCCCAGCAGCCCAGGAACATTGCGCTCGTAGCGGTCGATGATCGAGGCTGTAAAGGGCAGATCGGTCGAGCCGTTCCGGTTGTACGCAAACAGCGTATCCATGCCGGTGGCCTGCATGTACGCCCCGCTGGCGCTGCGTATAAGCTTCCAGCGCCGCGGCCGGCCACACTGCCGGATACGTATAGCCCGCGCCAGACGGCCCCGCCATCAGTAGATCGTTCGCCGTCGCCGTGCGTTGGTAGTAGCCAAGAATGGCGGGCCCGAGATCGTACAGCAGCACGCTGATGCTCCAGTTCAACGGCACCGCGCCACGTCCGGCATCGTCCCACATATCGCGCATGCGGTGCTGGTTGTATTGTGCGTTGTCGCCCTCCACCATCGTCAGCGTCAGATAGATCTTATTCTGCACCTTCGGCACCGGGGGATGCGTAATGTGCGAGCTGATGGGCGCGTGCGCACCGCCGGCGAAGACGGATCCGTTGATGTAAAAATCCGCGGCCACCACCGGCGAAGCATGTTGCCCGCACAGCGTCACACCTGTCATCTCGTGCCCTTGCGGGAACCAACCCAGATAGGGCGTGTCCGGTTGGGCGCGCTCGAGGATCGAGGTGAACAGCGCTGCCTGCGTCGCGTCTTCCGGATCGAGCCAGAAGACCGGCGCCTGCGCGGCAACGATGTAGTCGCGAAAGTTTGGATTGCCCTGCTGCACGCTGGGCGCAGTGCCCGTCGCCGACACCAGGTACTCATTCCACATTTCAGTCGAAAGCGTCAGCTTCTTTGTGCCTGCCGGAGGCACAAAGTTGTAGATGAAGTATTCCGTGCCATCCGCGAAGCGCCACCCACTCGCCGTTTGCGAACTATCGAGGTCAAATGCGTAAGGCGCCTCGCCCGCGCTTCCCGGCTGGAACGACGCGATCACGCTGCCATCGGCCGTCACCGTTACCTGATCGACAGCCGGGCCCCAGCCGTCATTCGTGTAGGCGTCCTGCCATCGCACATATACAGCGCCGCTGCTGGTCAAAAACGGCGTCAGATCCGCGGTGTACACCGCCTCGTTTGAAGAATCGGTCACCGGCTGCGTCACCTGCAGCAGCGTCGTCCACTGCACATTCGCCACCTGCACGGAGTTCGTCGGGCTGATTGCTGTCAGGATGCGGTTTGGCATGTGCGGCCACACATTGTCGAATGCCCATTGATACGCGGCCATTCCGTTCGCAAATTGCCCCGTCAAGTCCTGGATGACATTGAGTTGGTGCGCCTTCGCCAGCGCCGCCGTGGCAATCACGCCGCCGCGCATGCTCGCTATGGCCGTTGCCACGTTCACCGTGTCCGGCACATTGACGTCGTACACCACGGCGCCGCGGATCTCCGAGCGATACTTCGGCAGAAACTCCCACGGGTCCGTGCTGATCTGATGCGGCACCGTAATCGTATTCAGCCATCTCTGGTTCGTGCTATCCGTGCCCCAATAGAAATAGAGGCGCGGCTGCTTTCGATTCATTTGGCCCTCGAGGCTCACCAGCAGACACTGCTCATCGCCGGTGAGCGCAGTCAGGTCCGCGGCATCGAGAAACTTTGCCGGCGAAAATGTTGGAAGTGCTCCAGTGGATTTCTGCGTGGAGGTGGTTGTGGCGAAGCCGGGTAGCGCGCAGGTGCCGGCGGCGGCGCTGCTCAAAGCCAGGAATGTGCGGCGAGACAACGTATTCAGGGGCGCGGGCATGCTCTCTCCTCAGGGGGGTTGGAGGTTGCAGATGGCGAAATTTCGCGGCTCTAAGATAGCGTTATCAGAGAGCAGCCGAACGATAGAAAATCAGGCATACGGCTGTCAAATCTGTTAACCGATTTTTTTCGACTCGGTGGATGCACTATGTGACGCCGGCAAAACCTCGTACGGCCGCATCATCTCGTTGTCCTCGTGCTCCAGGATGTGGCAGTGCCACACATACCGCCCCGCGTACCCCTCAAACGGCACAATGATGCGCGTCACCATCCCCGGATCGGCGCGCACAGTGTCTTTCCATCCTGCCTCGTGTGCCTCCGGCGGCTGCACCGGCCCGGTAAAGCGCAGCGTGCCCTTGGCCTGAAATTCAAACGCGTCGAAGCGCCGCCGGTCGAGGATCTGTAATCGCACCAGGTGCAGATGAATCGGGTGCGAATCGTCAGTCAGGTTCACCAGCTCCCATATCTCTGTCGTGCCCAGCGTTGGCTTCTCGGTAATCGGCGCATGCCACGGAGTGTTGTTCAGCACCATGCCCATCGATCGCTGAATGTCGTCCATCCGCTCATCGAGCGTCAGCCGCCGCGTGCGCACTGCCGTTGCTGCATCCAGCCGCAGCGACGGACGCAATGTTCCAGGTAGCGCGGTGGTGTCGGCCGTCCCCTTCGCCACCACGCGAAACTCCATGATGTCGAACGAGTCGCTCACCAGCTTCACATGCGTGCCCGCCATCGTGGCAAAATCGACAATGATATCCACGCGCTCGGCCGGTGCCAGCGGCACGCGCTTCACCGCAACCGGCGCGCTCAGCAACCCTTGATCGTTCCCGATCACGTGCATTTCGTTCTTGTTCGAAAGCGAAAGCCTATAGAAACGCCCATTCGACCCATTCATGACGCGGAGCCTGTAGCGTCTCGGCTCAACGTCCAGATACGGCAGCAGCTTTCCGTTCACCAGGATCGCGTTGCCGAAGACCTCCGGCACCCACGGCCGATCCGGATGCTCCGACACCGGATACACAAGCTGTCCATCCTTGCGCAACAGCCGGTCCGCGATCAGCAGCGGCACCTCATGCTTGCCCGATGGCAAGTTCAACGCGGCCTCCTGCGCATCGCGCACGATAAACAATCCCTGCATTCCGGCATAGATGTTCAGCCGGTTAATCCCCATCGTGTGATCGTGATAAAAAAGCAGCGCCGCATCCTGCTTCGCCGGATAAAAACATGTCTGCGACTTGCCCGGCACCACCCACTCTTCCGGATAACCATCGCTCGCTGCCGGCGTCCTGCCGCCGTGCAGATGCACCACCGACCGCACCTCCGGCAGCGACCGTTCCGCACCGTGCAAGGTGTGATCAATGGGCAGAAAATGCCGCGCGGGCAACTCATTCGCCCACTCGACAATCATCGCCTTCCCGCTCTCCGTCTCCATCATCGGTCCGGGAAAGCTGTCTTCGAAGCTCCACATGCGCGTTGCCGGCAGGTCGCGATGCACCTTCTGCCGCACCTCACGCATCGCCACACGGTAATAAGGAATCTGCAGCCCGGCCTGCTCAGGGTGAGCGCGCGTGCCCGTCGGTCTCTTCACGCGCGGCACCGGCAGCGCGTCGACAAACGGCGTCAGCGTCGAGGGGTCAAGAGCATCCGCTCCGGCATCCATCGGGTGCGGCAGCCCCATGCGGGCGCCGGCCATTGCAAGTGCGCCGGCCTTCACAAACTCGCGGCGCGTCGAACGAAAGAGATCAGTCATCGCAATCATGAGTCCAAAAGAAAGAGGATACCCGGTATTCCGGGTATCCCCATCGATGTTTCAGTCAGCGAGTGCGAGCACTCGTTTGACAACCTAGAATCTGCCGTTAAAGCTGAAAAGCGGCAGACCCGTACTCGGATCCAGAAACAACCGTGAGTTGTTGGCGCGGTGCGAGAAATCGAACATGCCGTTCAATGTACCCGCAATCGCGTCGAACGATCCGTTGCCGATCCGTTCGCCGTCTAGCCAGTTGTCCTCGATAAACCGAGTGATCGAGCTCTGATCCGTCATGGTGTGGTCCACATAGTTCTGCTTCGCATAAGGTGAGATCACCATCAGCGGCAGCCGTGGACCGTAACCGCACCGTCCCTGCGCGTGCAGCGAGGAAATACCAGGCAGCGCCGAGTTGGTACCGTTGCCGCATGCGCCAGGACCGGTCAGGGAATCCATCGCGGTTGTCGATTGGTTTACGATCTGGCCAAGTTGGTGGTCATACCAGCCGTCCGAATCGTCATACGCAATAATCACCGCGGTCGAATTCCATTCTGGCGACAGTTGCAGGAAGTCGATCACCTGCGTCACGAATGTCTGCTCATCCAGCGGATCGGAGTAGCCGGCATGTGCATCCTGGAAGCCCGCCGCCTTCAGAAAGCTGACCGCCGGAAGGTTGCCCGATGCTACTGCGGTAGCGAAGTCATCGATGTCGTACTGGTGATTGGCCTGATCCGTCCGTCCGATCATCGACTTCGAGGATGGCCGCAGATGCTTCGGATTGGCGGTGGACAGGTAGTACTGGAACGGCTGGTGATGCGGGATGTAATCCGCCTTTGTCGTGTTCGTCACAGCGGACGTGTGCGAGCGGGCACAGCCGGTGCTGCCGTCGGGATTCTTCGTGCTCAGGTTGAACCCGCCCTCAAAGAAGCCCCAGGTGATGCCCTTCGCATTCAGCAGGTCGCCGATGTTCTTCCCGCCCATCTGCACCACCGCACCCGTCGTGGTCGAGCAGACGTCTCCGATCGGATCCGCGTCGCTGACGAGAGTAAAGCCGCCCTCGCCGTCTTCCACCACATCGCCGCTCGCATTCATCTGGTCCGTCACGCCGTTGGTCTGGCCTGAGATCAGATTGATCGCGCCCGGGGACGAAGGCCCGAAGGTCGTGTTGTACGAGTTGTCGCTCATCGCGAAGCGCTGGGCGTAATTCCAGAGCGCCGTCACTGTGTTGCCGTCGTAGTAGCCCATAACCAGGCCGGTCGTCGTCAATCCAGCAGGCGGTGGTCCCGGCGTGCCGGTGAACTCCGGAAACGAGTCCATCAGGCCAGCGTGGAAGGCCTGCTGCTCCGGCCCGTAGTCGTGATCCTGATCTGCGGTGGCTGCCTGCGAGCGGTCCAGCCGGAAAGGATTGATCGCGCCGGCGGCATTGCCCGCCTTATTCAGCAGGTTCGGATTGTTATGCAGTAGTGCGTCGGTATAGCCATTGACGGAGGGGGTATTCGGCGCCGCGACAAACCGCGGCTCGTTGTGTGGGTTCAGCGCATTGGGGTACGTGCCGAAGTAGTGATCGAAGGAAATATTCTCACCGAAGATGACGACAACGTGCTTGATCGGGGTAGCTGTGGAACCATTTTGCTCCGCCTGAATCCCAGCGGGCGCCAATACCTGCGTGGCCAGCATGAGCGCTGCCACGGACGTCGAAAGTACCTTTTGCATTACTGTCCTCTTGTGTTCGGCTTCTTGTGGGGGGACGATTTCGCCGACAGTAAAAGGAATAGGCCCTCTCGCCATGTCCAGGTGTCATCACAGGGTTACAGTTCGAAGAAAAAATGGCGGGGTACCGAGCGAATCAGCCCCCGGGTGCGTTGCAACCTACGTCCTCGGCGGGCCAGAACTACAAATTGCGGCACCAGCTGCAGATCAGTTGCAAGACCGCCACAGCCGTTGGTAACGTTCCGCTAACACACGACAGAGCCCGCCACCTGCCGCAAACGGGATCGTGTTGCAACACAGATCGCGCAGGAGACTCGCAGCCATGAGTAAAGTACGCGTATTGGTCGGCACCCATAAAGGTGCATTCGTCCTCACCTCAGACGGCAAGCGAGAGAACTGGGAAGTGAGCGGCCCCCACTTCGCCGGCTGGGAGGTCTATCACCTCAAGGGCTCGCCCGCCGATCCCAACCGCATCTACTGCGCGCCCTCCACTGGCTGGCATGGGCAGGTCATTCAGCGGTCCGACGACGGCGGCAAAACCTGGGAGCCGGTCGGCAACAAGTTCGCTTACGAAGGCACGCCCGGCACGCATCAGTGGTACGATGGCACGCCGCACCCCTGGGAGTTCAAACGAGTCTGGCACCTCGAGCCCTCGCTCACCGATCCGGACAAGATCTATGCCGGCGCGGAGGACGCGGCCCTCTTCGAGTCCACCGATGGCGGCAAAAACTGGGCGGAATTTCCCAGCCTCCGCGAGCACGACACCGCCAAGGGCTGGCAGCCGGGCGCGGGCGGCCTGTGCCTGCACACCATCGTGCTCGACCCCACAGATCCCCAGCGCATCTTTATTGCCATCTCCGCGGCCGGCGCATTTCGTACCGATGACGGTGGCAGATCCTGGAAGCCCATCAATCGAGGCTTGCACTCCCAGTACATCCCCGACGCCACCGCCGAAGTCGGCCACTGCGTGCACCACATCGCCATGTCCGCCCAACGCCCCGGCGTCCTCTTCATGCAGAAGCATTGGGACGTGATGCGCTCCGACGATGCCGGCGACAACTGGCGCGAGGTCAGCGGCAACCTGCCGACAGACTTTGGTTTTGCCATCGACGTCCACGCGCACGAGCCGGAGACCATCTATGTCGTCCCCATCAAGAGCGACTCTGAGCACTTCCCGCTCGACGGCCAGTTGCGCGTCTATCGCAGCCGCACCGGCGGCAACGAGTGGGAGCCTCTCACCAAAGGCCTGCCACAAAGCAACTGCTTCGTAAACGTGCTGCGAGACGCCATGGCCGTCGATACCATGGACGATTGCGGCATCTACTTCGGCACCACCGGCGGCCAGGTCTACGCATCCATTAATGCCGGCGACACCTGGGCCCCCATCGTGCGCGATCTGCCCGCCGTCCTGTCGGTCGAAGTGCAGACCATCGCGTGATCCAGACGTAACTCAGATATCGTGATCGAGACTGCGACGATCCGCGTCATGTTGCCTGCCCACCTGCGCACACTCGCGCGCGTCGGTGCAGAGGTGGCGCTCGAGGTCCCGCTTCCAGTTACCATCGCCTCCACCCTCGACGCCCTGGAGGCGCGCTACCCCGTGCTCTGCGGCACCATTCGCGATCACGACACCTTGCGACGGCGCCCCTTCATTCGCTACTTCGCCTGCGAGGAAGATCTCTCGCATCAGCCCACCGACACGCCCCTGCCGGCGGCCATCGTCACCGCTCGCGAGCCGCTCATCGTCCTCGGCGCCATCGCCGGCGGCTGATCGGTCGCGGCGAACCAAATCTAACTAAATAGATGCGGATCGAAGAGTGCGCGCTGCAGCGCGTCCGGATGCCTGTTTCCGCAATTCACCCTGCCTGCAATGCCAATTTTCTCGATATATCGGCTCGCGAACATAAGGTTTCTCTCCCGCAATGCTATTGCTGTTGCGTAGCACGATTTCCTGGTCGTGCGACATCATCCCCCGCGTCTCCGCGCATCAGATTTAGAAGAGGCGAAAGCGATGGATACAGCGATGGACATGATATTGATTCCCATAGCCGTGATTGTAGGCATCCTTGTCGCCGTCATGGTGGCTTTCACCATGCGCCGCCGCAGGAGCGACCAGCTCAAAGAACGTTTCGGCCCGGACTATGATCGCACCGTCATCCAGGAGCAGGGGGACGCCCGCAGCGCCGAAGCCGAGTTGGTGAAACGCGAAAAACGTGTGGAGGCGTTGCCCCTCCGCGCGCTTTCACCCATCGACCGGGAAGGCTATGCACTGGAGTGGGCCACGGTGCAGCGCCGTTTCATCGATGAACCGTCAGCAGCCGTCGGAACAGCAGATCGACTGGTCGGTCGCGTGATGATCGACCGCGGCTATCCCATGACCGACTTCGAGCAGCGCGCCGCGGATATCTCCGTCAGCTATCCCACCGTGGTCCAGAACTATCGCGCGGGCCACGGCATCGTGATGCGCCACGCCGAGGGGCAGGCTACGACGGAAGAGTTACGTCAGGCCATGATTCACTACCGTACCCTCTTCGATGAGTTGCTTCAGCCAGGTTCGGAGCCGGCCTCGGCCAAGGTCCAGCCCATCCATCAGCAGCGCCGAGGAGTCTCTCACGAACGCGCTTCCTAAACGGAGGTGAGAGTCTGTTCCTACCACCGGCGTCCTCAAATTTTCCCTGATGTGATCCGCACTCGTTTCTGCGGCGAAGTGTGGCCGTGAATCACCTCTACGCTTCGCTTCGGCACGCCCAGATACTCCGCAAGCACCTCGCAGATCTCCTCATTCGCCTGGCCCTTCTCCGGCGCCGCCACTACCTTTACTTTCAGAACGCCATTCGCCATCACGTCGGAGACCTCTGCCGTGCGCGACCGCGGAACCGCCTTGATATCCAGCACCAGGCCGCGCTCGCGCGCCAGCCTGCGGCGCAGTTCCACCGCATGTTCAGCAAGGTTTCCCGGCGAATCGCTCATGGACTCCTTCTACAGAAAAAATCTGTCGCATCCGGTATGTGCTACTTCATGGAATCGCGCAGCGAGATCAGCGTCCGGTCCAGATCGCTCAGCCGGATCAATCCCCGCCGGGGATATTCGACATCCAGAATCGTATAGACCGTCAGTGTCACCGCCAGCGCCAGTGCGATCGAATACACCCAGTCGCGTGGCCCTGGCTTCATGCTGTATCCCGCCATCAGCGCCGCCCCGCCGCTGAACGCAAACAGCAGCCAGAACACTACGCTGGGAGGATGCATGTTGAAAGCATTCTGCCGCGTCGATGTGATGTCGATCATGTCGTTGATCGCCGGCAGCAGCAGCTTCGTGGCATCGGAATTCGCTCCCGGCGATGAGGCGGCTACCACGGCCCGCTTCCATATCTCGCGCTGCAGCCGGGCCGTCTCCGGCGTGATCTCCGCTCCCACAGCGTCAAACAGATGCAGTCGCGAAGTCGTGTAATCACGAAAAAGCTGCCGCAGCTCCGGTTGCCTCGCCGCCGGTAACAGCTCCAGCCGCAGATACGCTGTACCGATGTCGTTCGCTTCCTGCGTCAGCAGTTGGCGATGCGTATCAAAGCGCGAGATCGCGCCCGAAAATGTGAACGCCAGCAGCAGCCCGAAGAGGCCGAAGATGGCGCCTTCGATTGCGCTGCTGACGATCGCTCCAGCGTGCTGCCGGCGCAGGCGCCGGCCCACCTCCAGCAGCAGGACCATCGCAGGCAGCAGCAGGAATGCACTAGCGGGAAGAAAATTCATCGCATCTCGTCACTGCAGCGGATACAACTTGATATCGCGAAAGTACACCTCTGCGCCCTCGGACTGGAACAGGATCTTCCCCTGCTTGGGAAACGGATCGGTGCCCTCGTTCACCAGCTTACCGTTCACGTACTGCCGCACCGTGTCGCCCTGCGTCACCAGTTCCAGCACATTCCACTTGCCGTGCGGCCGTTCCACCTCGCCGGTCGGCGAGCGAAAGCCGGTCACGTTCTGCACCGGCGCCTTGTCGAAGCGCGGAATCATCAACGCACTTCCCGGCGGTCCCGTCACGCGCTTGCCGTCGCGCCCGGTCAGTGCCGCGCCATCCGTCAACCAGAAATCCCCCGTGCCGCCCTCGGTGATCTGGAACTCGATCGACCGCGGCCACACCTTCTGCTCGCCCTCGACGTTATAGAGGATGCCGCTGTCGCGCGCCTGCCCGGCACGCTCGCCGTAGGTGCCCTCGCCCCACTTGAACTCCGCCCGCAGATAGAAGTCGTGGAACGGTTCCTTCGTGATCAGGTAGCCCATCTCCTTGCCCGAGATGTGGATTACGCCGTGCTCCACCGTAAAGACATGCTCCGGATCGGAGTTGAGCCCCTTGGTCTTGAGGAAGCTGTTAAACGCATTCAGATCGTGCCCATCGAAGAGCACCTCCGCCGGGCCATGCGGCGGAATCGGCGGCTTGTCCGCGGCCCTCGCCGTTGCCATGCAGCCCACCACTAGCGCTGCCAATACTCCACCCTTGCCGTGTCCCATTCTTCTCTCCTGAGCTTCTTCAATCGCTGTGGATCGCGAACAGTCGCCGTGCCGGCGATTCTACCGAGGCTCCATCCGAACGCGCCGAGACCTCCACAGGGCTAAAGGTCTTTCATTCCGGGGCTAATCCAGTAGGTTCGAGCCTACAAGAAAGTGACCAGAGTCTACAGTTTTCTGGATTAGCGTTTGAGTAATAGAAACCCCCTAGGGCCACGGCCCCAGATATCCGGGTCGAGATCACAATTTGGGAATGAGAGACTTTGGGCATCTACATGCAACATATTGTCGATTAATAACGTCATCATGCGACATTTTGGGCCATGCGGACCAATGGTTTCGTTTTCAAGGAGATTCATGCGTATCCGGACGTCATTTCCAAGATTTGCTGTTCTCGTCCTTCTTCTTTGCCTTCCATCTCTGCTGTCGGCCCAGAATCAGGCTTCCGTCACTGGTGTGGTCATGGATTCCTCTGGAGCGGTCATTCCGAACGCGGGCGTTACTCTCAGCAACCCCGGGCTGAAACCGGTTTACAACGCCGTCACAAACTCCGCCGGCTCGTATCGCATCGCCAACGTGGCGCCGGGACCCGGCTATAAGCTGGTCATCTCGTCAACCGGTTTCAGCCCTTACCAGGCCGAAAACGTTTATCTAAACGTTGGAATCACCGCCACGCAAAACGCGACGCTGAACCCCGGCCAGCATGTGGAGGTCACGGTCAGCGCGCTGGGCCAGGGAGTGACGCTCAATACCGAAGATGCCTCGATCGGCAACAACATCGAGGTCTCCAAACTGAATGAACTGCCGGTGCAGAGCCGCCTGAATCCTACCGTGCTCTTCACCCTGCAGCCGGGCATCACGCTGGATGGCGCCGCCACCGGCGGCCGCGTGGACCAGGACAACGTCACCGTCGACGGCCTGGATGTCAATGATTTCGCCACCGGCAACTTCGGTGCCATCACCACCAACGCTCCAGTGGACTCGGTGCAGGAGTTCCGTGGCACGACTGGCGGCTTTACCCCGAACAGCGGTCCGGGCGGAGGCGGCCAGTTCGAACTCGTCACCCGCAGCGGCACCAACAACTGGCACGGTCAGGCCAACATCTATCACCGTGACAACTCCACCACGGCGAACGACTGGTTCAACGATCTGGTCGGCATTCGCGCGCCCAAGCTGGTACAGAACCAGTTCGGCGGTTCGGTGGGCGGCCCCATCAAGCACGACAAGATGTTTTTCTTCTTCAACTACACCAGCTCCCGCATCGCGCAGGATTCATCGATACTTCGCACCGTGCCCCTTCCCTCTTTCCTGGCGGGCAATATCTCCTACATCAATAGCAATGCCGGTTGCGACTCCAGCAGCCGGCAGAACACCGCGCCGAACTGCATCAGCCACCTCACACCCGCGCAAGTTCAGGCGCTGGATCCGGCGCTCATCGGCGAAAGCCCGGCGCTCTATAACATCCTCAAGACGGATTACCCCGTGGCCAATGACGTGAGCACCGGCGACGGCATCAATACGGGCGGCTTCCGCTTCAACGCCCCCACCCCCACCTTCACCAACGTGTACGTCGGCAAGCTCGACTACAACCTGACCAGCAAGATCCACCTCTTTGGCGTAGGTGGCCTCTCCCGCGAGAACCAGGTGAATGGGGCGAACGGTGCGGCTCAGTTTCCCGGCCGTCCTCCAGCCACCCAGTTCGTCGACCGCAGCTACCGCTACCTCGTCGGCATGGACTGGCAACTCGCCGCCAACAAGACCAACCAGTTCACGTACGGAACCGTAGTGCAGGACTATAGCTTTCCCCGGCCCTCGAATGTGCTGGGCGTGAATCAGGTCTCCTTCGGCACCGGTACTACCACCCTGCTGGATGATCCCTTCTCCAGCCCCTCCAATGCGCAGTCTCGTCATGTGCCGATTCCGCAGATCCAGGACAACTTTAGTTGGACCCTGGGCCGGCACTCGCTTTCACTCGGCGGCACTTTCAAGTGGATCCATACCAACGAGAGCACAGTCCTCGATTACAACTCGTACGGCCTCGGTCTGGGCGGCGAAATCCAGGGGTTGCAGTCATCTCTGCGTCCAACAAACCTGCTCCCCGCCAGCTCTACCGCCCAAGTAACGTATGACAGCGCCTTCACCGCCGCGCTGGGCAGAGTCGCATCGATCGCCACCACCACCAACTACGACGCCAGCGGCAACCCCCTTCCTGGGGCATCGGGTTCAAATCGCTCCTACAAATACCACCAGGTGGAGCTCTACGCGTTGGATAACTGGAAGATCACGCCGCATCTGACCTTTACCTACGGCGTCAACTACCAGTACTTTTCCGTGCCTTACGAAACCAACGGTCTGGAAACGGCACAGCCCAGCGTGAAAGATGGCGGTCTCACCTTCGACAAGTACATGACTGCGCGCGTCGCACAAAGCTCGGCCGGCGACAGCGGACCCGGCACTGTTCCGTTCATCACCTATGTGCTGGGTGGACCGAAGAATCATGGCCCCGGCCTCTACAACGCCGACCCGCTCAACTTCGCGCCTCGCGCATCGTTGGCCTGGAACCCGAAGTGGGATCCGAATACCGTCATCAGCTTTGGCGGCGGCCTGGTCTATGACCGCACCATCGTCAGCGCGGTCCAGTATCAGCAGGATCAGTACTCCTACCTCTTCCAGCAGAACTTCACTCAGAACTACGGCAACGGAACGGACCCAGTCGCCTCCCTGAGAAACGATCCGCGCCTCGACCACCAGCCCGCAGCCCCCGTCCCGGCCACCCCGAAGCCCCCCTTCCAGCCTTACATCGACCCGGATGGAACTCCTACCGGTCTGGGGAACGGGGGCGCCTTCAACGAGATGATCGATCCCAATCTGAAGACGCCCTATTCGATCATCATGAGCGCCAACTTCCAGCATCAGTTCCCCGGTTCAACTCTGTTGCGAATCAGCTACGCCGGACGCCTCGGCCGCCGCCTTCTTGCGCAGGCAGACGCCAACCAGCTGGTTGAGTTCCCGGATAAAACATCCGGGCAGCTCATGTCGACCGCGATGGGCAATGTCACTAAAGAACTTCGTAGAGGAGCCGACCCCAAACATCTGCCGGGCGAAGGCTGGTTTGAAAACCAGGTCCCGCCGGGCCTTGGCGCTTCCATACTCATCCCGGGAACCAATGAGTACTATCCCAACAACACATCATTCCTCGCGGACAATCTGGGGTCGCTCATGCAAAAAGGCGACTTCGCAGACACCATCCAAGCGCTCGCTGGTAATGGCCTTATCGACTACAACGTAGGCATGGGTGCGCAGTTCTCGGAGAATTCTTTCTATACCAATAAAGGCTTCTCCTCCTACAACGGCCTGCTCGTCACCTTCCAGAAGAACCTCACCCGCGGCCTCCAGTTCGATGCGAACTACACCTGGTCGCACTCCATCGACAACGTCTCCGTCACCGCCAACTCACCTGCAATCGGCGGCTACGGCTTCGTCTGCGATGTGTTGCGTCCCCGGCTCTGCCGCGGCAACTCCGACTTTGACGTTTCCAACTACTTCACCGGCGACTTCACCTACGCGCTGCCCTTCGGCCGTGGACGCACCTTCGGTGCGAACATGCCGTTGGGACTCGACGAGGTGATCGGTGGCTGGGATATCAGCGGCATTCCCACCTGGCATAGCGGCATCGCCTTCTCCACCGTCTCCAGCGCCTTCGTCGCCGGCTACGCCAACGATGCGCCGGGCATCTTCAACGGAGACACCGGGGCGATCAAGCGCAAGGTGCACAAGACCCAGGACGGGACTCTCACCCTCTTTGCCGATCCCACAGCGGCTAAGGCAGCCTTCCAGGGGCCTATCGGTTTCCAGATCGGCAGCCGCAACTCGCTCCGCGGGCCCCAATACTTCAACATCGACTTCGGTCTGGCCAAGAGCTTCGCCATCTGGCCGCGTGAGGGCGTCAAACTCCTCTTCCGGGGAGATGCTTTTAACGTGCTCAACCATCCCAACTTCCAGGTTCCGGACGTTCCCAGCAATTTTTCCGACTTCACCACCAGCAGCTTTGGCCAATTGACCAATATGACGGGGGTGCCTGCTTCGACCGGAGTAGGTCCACGCGTGCTGCAACTATCAGGCCGCATCCAGTTCTAACCACCTCAACCTAACCTGCAACAGCAGGCGGCCGTCGCAGAAGTCATACTGCGGCGGCCGTTATTTTTTGGTCAGCGCAACTGGTAGCTCTATCTATCACGGTCCTTGACAGTCCTTCCTATTGCGCCGAAGATGAGGCCCCCTGGCAAACCTCCTCCCAAACGGGCCAAAATCTCTTCTTCGAAGGCAAATCATCATGAAACGGTACGGCATAAGCCTCTGCGCTCTCGCGTCTTGTGTGGCCCTCACTCTTCCCTGCATCGCGCAGGACAGCCCCAATCCCTGGAACGGTTCGTGGAATATCGATCGCTCCTCGCTCAAGTACAACGGACCCACCATGTCCGTGGTCACCGACGCTGACGGCTACACCGTGACACGCGAGGGCAAAGCCCGCCCCAAGGTGACGTGCGACGGCAAACCGAACGCGCCGGTCGACGGCACCACCACCACCTGCAACAAAGTCGGCACCGGCTATGAGCTGGAGAACAGCCGCGACGGCAAGACAGTCAGCAAGGTGAAGATCGAGCTCTCCCCCGATGGCAAGACGCTCACCCGGACAGCGAATATCACCCCGCCGGAAGGAGATCCCTTCACCATTACAACGACATCGAAGCGAGTTTCCGGCGACAGCGCCTCCGCCGTATGGAAGGAAACCGGCTTCACCGAGTCGCAGGACACCGGAGTGCTCAGCATTCAGGTAAAAGGCGACAGCGTCGACTTCAAGGAGACGGATAACGACAAGCCGATCACCGCCAAGTTGGACGGCACGCCAACCAATGTCGGCGGAACCCGGACCATGTCCGTAAAGCAGGACGGACCGCGCACCCTGAAGGTGACCTACAGCGACGATGGAAAAGTGCAGCGGGAAAACACCTTCGTCCTGAGTCCAAACGGCAAGACGATCAAGGAAACAGACACCACGCCAGCCCCCGCAGCATCGACCATGACAGTATCGTTCCACAAATCGTAGCGACCAGCGAAGTGGGATACCGCCCGGTACTTCACTTCGCGTTTCAAATACGATCCCGTCTGGACTCCCACATCGTCATTCCGACTGAAGTGGACGAATCCCGATCGCCTGGATGGGGGCGGCATTTCTGCCGGAAGCCGGTTGCACGCTCACCGGGCGTGCACAATTCAATTTAGAATCCCTCACTGGTGGCTTCCCTTCGCAAGATCCTGATCGCCAACCGCGGCGAGATCGCACTACGCCTGATTCGAGCGTGCCGCGAATTGGGCATCTCGCCGGTAGCCGTTTACTCCGACGCGGATCGCAGCGCGCTGCATGTGCAACATGCCGACGAGGCATATCGTCTGGGGCCAGCTCCTTCGGTGGACTCCTACCTCCGTGGAGACCGCATTCTCGAAATCGCGCGCAGGTGCGGAGCGGATGCGATTCATCCGGGTTACGGATTTCTTTCCGAGAATGCCGACTTCGCTGAAGCGTGCACCGCGGGAGGGATTACGTTCATCGGGCCGCCGGCATCCGGGATGCGCGAACTGGGGTCCAAGACACGCGCGCGTGCGGCGGCCGACCGGGCGAGGATGCCGCGTACTCCGGGTTCGGTGCGAGGCCTGGCCTCCGCTGAGGAGGCTGTGACGCTGGCACAAGAGATTGGCTATCCCGTGATGCTGAAGGCGGCGGCGGGCGGCGGCGGCAAGGGCATGCGTGCCATCCATCGAGCGGAGGAGTTGCCGTCCGCATTTGTCTCCGCCAGCGATGAGGCTGCGCGCGCCTTTGGATCGGGCGAGGTGTATCTCGAAAAGCTGATCGAACGGCCGCGCCACATCGAGATACAACTGCTTGCGGACCAGCACGGCAATGCAGTTTATCTTGGTGAGCGTGAGTGCTCGGTACAGCGCCGCCATCAGAAGGTAATTGAAGAGGCGCCATCCGCAGTGGTAGGCCCGGAGCTGCGCAGGCGCATGGGCGAAGCGGCGTGCCGGCTCGCGCTCGAAGCGGGCTATGTGAATGCGGGCACGGTGGAGTTCCTGGTCGATGATGCGCAGAACTTCTACTTCCTGGAAGTGAACACGCGCCTGCAGGTGGAGCACGCTGTCACAGAGCTGGTCACCGGGCTCGACCTGGTGCATCTGCAGATCGCGATTGCCGAAGGCAAACCGTTGCCGTTCACTCAGGGAGAGATCTGCTTGCGTGGACACGCGATGGAAGTACGTGTCTATGCGGAGGATCCGGAGACCGGCTTTCTTCCGTCGCCCGGGCGCATTACGCGGCTGCAGCGGCCGGGCGGTCCAGGGATTCGCGAGGATGAAGGGGTGTACGAAGGCTGGGAGGTGCCGACCGAGTACGATCCCATGCTTTCAAAACTGATCGCGTTCGCGCCGGATCGCGCGACGGCGATTGCGCGTCTGGGCTGTGCGATTGACGAGTACGTGATCGGAGGCATCCGAACCAACCTGAAACTGCTGCGCCGCATTCTGGATGACGCGGACTTTCAGGCGGCGCGGATCGACACCGACTATCTCGACCGGCTGCTCGCAAAGCCTGCAGCGCAAGGCGTTGAAGCGGCCGCGGCAGATACCGCGGAGGCAGCGGCCATCGCTGCCGTTCTGTTTGAGGCTCCCGCAACTCCGACCACCGCAACGCAGACACAGACACCATGGCAGCACGACGCGCTGCGGCAGGGGTTGCGCCGATGACCGCTTTGACGCTCGAAGTGGAAGTGGACGGCGTTTTACGGCGGGTGGTGGTGGAGCGCAGCGACGAAGGATGCGTGGTCCACATGGATGGCCGGGTGATCCCGGTGGATATCAGCGAGCCATCGCCTGGCGTACTTTCTCTATTGATAGGCGGCCGCTCATATCGTTGCGTGCGCACGGTCTTCGCGGACGAGGAGACGATTGCGGTGAGCGGGCGGCAGCACCGGGTTGCCGTGAGCGATCCGCGCTCACTGCGGAGTCAGCGCAGGCGGCCTGGAGCGGGCAATGGGACGCTGCAGATCAAGGCCTCCATGCCAGGGCGCGTGGCACGCGTGCTGGTGGCGCCGGGCGATGCAGTGATGGCCCACCAGGGAGTGGTTGTGATTGAGGCCATGAAGATGCAGAACGAGCTGAAGGCCGCGCGTGACGGCCGAGTCGCTGAAGTGCGCGTTGCGGCAGGCGACAAGGTGGCCTCCGGCCAGGTGCTTGCAGTGCTTGAGTAGACGTCCGACCGTTCCCGGGGTCGCCTAGATCGGCAAAGCAAGTGGCGTTCTATCAGTCCGCGCTGCCTGCTGCCGGCAATAGCTCTGGATGCGTCCGCTCCCGGTAAGGAAAGTATCTCTTCAAGCCGAGGATGGGGGACTCGAAGAATCTATAGGAAACTGCGCACATGCCGAACATCACGACGAAAAGGATGCTGACAATCAGGAGTTGATTGAAATTCTCATTGGCGAAGGTCAGGTGGACCCGCGACAGTCTGGAGTGGACTGACCAGTACTTCGACAGAACCAACGGTTGGATCAGGTAGAAGCAGTAGCTATACAGCCCCATTTGCCGCAGGAACCCATTCGCAAAGATCTTCGCAGTCAGCTTATTTGGGTCCAAAGCCAGTGCGATGAGCGCAGTGAAGCAAATCACCACGCCCGTATATGCGAAACGAACTGGCAAATTTGAGTTCGCGTCGAAAAGATTTGAGATCACGAAGATAGCTGCTCCGGCGGTACAGCCAATCCGCAGGTACCACCGGGACCTCATATTCACTCCCTCATAGGTCAGGATGGCAAGGAGTGCTCCGGCGCAAAGCGTATCAATGCGGAATGGCGTGAGCCTGTAGACGAAGTTTGGCCAGCGCTGGTTCCATGCAAGAACGATTGGGAGATTGCGAAGAACGAAGCAGCCGATGAGCGCTCCGATGCAAATGCGGATCAGTACAGTTTCACTGACCTTGCGCACCACTGCCGGCCATAAGAGATAGAACTGCTCTTCGATCGCCAGGCTCCAGTAATGAGTGAGATATGGAATCAAAGACGGAGTGAAGCTGGTTGGAAGATTCGAGAGATTGAACCAGAACCAAGCCTGATATTTAATGGGCGGCCAATCATGCACGACCAGCATCGACGCAAACATGACTACGAAATAGAGCGGCAAGATACGCAGCACGCGCCGGGCATAGAAGACCTGATAGTAGTTGTCCGCGTTCTTTGCGCGCAGCAGGACGCCAGTGATCAAATATCCCGAGAGGACGAAGAAAAGGTCCACGCCAACCCAGCATAGAGCCGCGAGTCGATGTAACAGCGCAGCAGACGGAGTAAGGATCGGAAGAAAGTTGGAGACGTGGAAAACGAAGACAAGAATGACAGCTAACCCGGATTTCTCACCACAGCTGATATGTCACCGGATTTGAGTGTTTGGCG
>Ga0193743_1000081_pt1 | contig 68738 bp, 53 predicted proteins | sample L2c2metaG_FD_143038 | JGI IMG/M metagenome (GOLD analysis project Ga0193743, IMG submission 143038) | Soil microbial communities from a riparian zone of the East river system, Colorado, United States - L2c2 | ecosystem: Environmental > Terrestrial > Soil > Riparian zone | place: USA: East River... | reverse complement strand
CACAGCAGCGCCACGGCGTGCCCGCCGTTGTCGCGGACGATCCCCTTGGGCTTGCCGGTGGTGCCCGACGTGTACAGCACGTAGAGCGGATCGGTCGCGGCGACCGCGACGGGGTCGACCGGCTCGGCGGCGGCGATCGCCTCGTCCCAGTCGACGTCCCGGCCGGGCACCAGCGCGCAGGGACGCTGTTCGCGCTGCACGATGACGCAGTGTGGGGTGGTGTGCTCGGCGAGGTCGAGCGCCGCGTCGAGCATCGGCTTGTAGTCGACGGTGCGGGTCGGCTCGATCCCGCAGGACGCGGACACGACGACGGCAGGCAGGGCGTCATCGATGCGCGCGGCGAGTTCGTGTGCGGCGAAGCCACCGAACACCACCGAGTGCACGGCGCCCAGGCGCGCGCAAGCCAGCATGGCGATGACTGCCTCGGGCACCATCGGCATGTAGATCACCACGCGGTCGCCCTTGTCGACCCCGAGGCTGCGCAGCACGCCGGCGAACCGCGCGGTCACGTCCAGCAGTTCGCGGTAGGTGTAGGTGCGCTTGGTGTCGGTGACGGGCGAGTCGTAGATCAGCGCCGCCTGGTCTCCCCGCCCCGAGGTGACGTGCCGGTCAAGCGCGTTGGCGCAGGTGTTGAGCTCCGCGTCGGGAAACCACCGGTAGAACGGGGGATTGGAGTCGTCGAGGATGCGTTGGGGCTCGCGGATCCACGTCACGGCCCGCGCGGCGTTGGCCCAGAACGTGCAGGGGTCTTCGATACTGGCGTCAAACAGTGCTCTGTATCCGTCTATGGGCCCGGCCATATCGGCACCGTAGCGCGCGGGGCGGCGTTGTCTGGCCCTTCGCCGGGTTTCTATAGTCCAGTCATGGTTACTGACAAAACGTCAACAAGCAGCGAGCCGCCCGTCATCGCGGGCGTGCGCCGGTCGTTCGTCGAGGCGCGCGGGGTCCGGTTCCACGTCACCGAGTCGGGGCCCGAGGACGGCCGACCCGTGATCGCACTCCACGGGTGGCCGCAGCACCACTGGGTGTATCGCGATCTGCTGGCCGACCCGCCGCCCGGGCTGCGCATCATCGCCCCCGATCTGCCCGGGTACGGCTGGTCCGGGCCGCCGCCGCACCGGTGGGCCAAGGAGGACGTCGCCAACGACGTGCAGGCACTGATGGACGCGATGGGTCTGGATAAGGTGCTGCTCGTCGGGCACGACTGGGGCGCCTTCGTCGGTTATCGGATGGTCCTTCGGGCGCCGGAGAGGTTCGACGGCTTCCTCGCGCTGAACATGGCGCATCCGTGGATCACCGCGCGAAACGTGCTGCCCCGGCTTTGGCGCTTCGGCTACCAGATACCGCTTGCGACGTTCGGGGTATGGGTACAGCAGCGCACGAAGTTCGTGGAGAAGTTGATCTTCGGAATCGGGTCCAACCTGGATCCCGAGACAGCACGCGTGTTCGCTGACCGATTCCGCGACCCGGTGTGTGCGCGGGCGAGTCGAGACACCTACCGCACGTTCGTGACGCGGGAGATACCGCAGAGTGCAAGGAATCCCGAGACGCGACGAGCCACAGTGCCGATTCGCGCGCTGTTCGGGCTGGGCGACGCAGCCGTCCATCCGTCGTGGGTGGCGGCAGAGACGGCCAACGCCGACGACTACACGTTGGAGACGGTGGACGCCAGCCACTTCATCATCGACGAGCGGCCGGACCTGGTGCGCGCACGGTTGATCTCGCTGGGCGCCGAGACTTCCACCCCCTAGACGGTATGGGGGGCTGGGGCCTCGCTCACATGTGAACGTGGGTTGCCGTCAGGAAGTTGGTCCTGGCCGGTAGAGCCACAGATGTGGGAGGCCCCAGTGAAGGTTCAGCGTACGAGTGTTGGTTTGGATGTGCACGCACGATCGGTGGTTGCGTGTGGTCTTGATGGTGAGAGCGGGGAGCTCTTCGAGCGGCGGTTGACTCCGGATCACGGAGAGATCCTGGCGTGGTTGAGTGATCTGCCCGGCCCGGTCGCGGCGACGTATGAGGCGGGTCCGACGGGTTTCGTGTTGGCGCGCAGCATCAACGCCGCCGGGATCAGATGCTCTGTGGCGGCACCGTCGAAGCTGCAACGCCCGGTCGGCGATCGGGTCAAGACCGATATCCGCGATGCGCGTCATCTGGCCCGGTTGTTGCATCTAGGCGAGATCGTGGAAGTCGAGATCCCCAGTGTCGAGCAGGAATCGGCACGCGATCTGTTCCGCGCCCGTGAGGCCTGCCGCCGGGATCTGATGGCCGCACGCAACCGGCTTTCGAAGCTGCTGCTGCGCCGGGCGATCTACTACGGCGGGACGGCGTGGTCGCGAAATCACGAACGGTGGCTGCGCGGGCAGCGGTTCGACGATCCGGGGGTGGCGATCGCCTACGACTCCGCCTTCGACACGGTGTTGGCCACCACCGCTCGCCGGGACCGCCTCGATGCGGCGATCACCGCGATGGCCTCCGATTCCTCGTTCACTCCGGTGGTGAGGCGGCTGGGGTGTCTACGCGGCGTCTCGACGTTGACGGCGTTCGGGCTGGTGCCGTGTGAGTACTCCTCGGGAGACAACCGGGTCCAGGGCGGGTTGACCCGCACGGGCAACGGCCACGCCCGTCGGTTGTTGATCGAAGCGGCTTGGCATCACCGGCCGTCGTATCGGCCCGGCGAGGTGATGCGGCGGCGCTGGGATGCCGCCTCACCGGCGGCGCGGGCCCGCGGGCAGGCCGCCAACCGGCGACTGCACGCCCGCTGGCTACGGTTCAACGAACGCCGCAAGCGTCCCGTAGTGGCCAATGCCGCCATCGCACGCGAGTTGGCCGGCTGGTGCTGGTCGTTGGCCGTCATGGACGACTGAGGCCCACCGAATCGTCCAGGTGGGCGTGTCGAGGCGTCGGCAAGCGTCTTGGAGTGACCCGCGGAAATCGCTATGAGCAATCATGTTGCCCAGCAACAGATGACGCTCGATTACTAGACCTGCGATCCACTCCGACTCGAAGACCCGTCCTGCGGTATCCAACCCGCGCATATCAGACTGACACGCGTCGACACGACACGCTCGGCACCTACGACCGCTCACCTGGTCCACGAAGCGGCGGCCGCGACGACGGTTGCGGCCGCCGCTTCACCCTGCCCACTTGACAAACTGGTCCCCATATCAGCGATTTGTGCACGCGCAGTTGCGATCAGCGCGACTGCGCGTGCACAAATCGCGGTTAGCCGAGCGCGTCGGCGGGTTCGGGCGGCACATCTCGATGGCCTTCTCGGTGCACACGCGGGTAGCCGAATTCTGGCTTGTAGCACCGTGGCGCGGACGGGCAGGCGATCAGCAGACGAACGCTGTACGTCGATCCCGTGACCGCGAACCAACCCGAACCTGTGAGAATCGAGATATGACCACGGACTGGCGCAGCACCAACCTGGCGAACTGGGAGGCTCGGGTACCGGTGCACACCCGGCCCGACGGATACGACCTCGCCGGCTTCGACGACCCCCGACCATCTGTCGGCGGTGGTGCGCTACGACCTGCCGCGGCTCGGGCGACTGGACGGTCGCGACGTCGTACACCTGCAGTGCCACATCGGCACCGACACGGTGTCGCTGGCCCGGCTGGGTGCGCGCTCGGTGACCGGTCTGGACTTCTCCCCTTCCGCACTGGACGCGGGCCGGGCGTTGGCCCACCGCGCCAACGCCGACGTCCGCTTCGTCGAAGCCGACGTGTACGACGCGGTCGGGGCGCTCGGTCCGGAGTGCTGCGACCTGGTCTTCACCGGGATCGGCGCGATCTGCTGGCTGCCCGAGATCCGGCGCTGGGCCGACGTGGTGGCCGGCCTGCTGCGGCCGGGCGGCCGGCTGTTCATCCGGGAGGGCCACCCGGTGCTGTTGGCGATGTGCGATCCCCGGCCCGACGGTCTGCTGGTGATCGAGTACCCGTACTTCGAAACCGCGGGCACGACGTTCGTCGAAGAGGAGACCTATGCGGGCACCGGCACGGTGTCGGCCCCCGAGACGGTCATCTTCAACCACGGGCTGGGCGAGATCTTCACCGCTCACCGATGCCGGACTGGCGGTGACCGCCTTGGAGGAGCATCGGGAAGTGCCGTGGAATCCGTTGGACGACTACATGATCCCGAGCCAGGACTTCGAGGGTGAATTCGTGCTCGCCGATGGCTCCGACCGGATGCCGATGACCTACACCCTGCAGGCGGTCAAGCGCTGAGTCGTCATTCGCCGCACGCACTTGGCCTTCGAGTCCGCCCGCTGCCTCAAACCTCGTTGAACTGCAATACCAATGCGGACAGTTCCGACCGCGACGTCACGCCGGCCTTGGCGCTGGCCTGATAGATGTGGCCCTCGACGGTGCGCACCGACAGTGTCGTCGCATCGGCGATCTCTTTGTTGGACCGCCCGAGGGACACCAGCTTCGCGATCTCGTGCTCGCGCCGGGTGAAGGGAAGCGGCACCCGCGCCGCGCTCAGCGCGGGACTCACGGCGCCACCGCAGTTTATCGCCAGCAGATGGCCGCGGGAACTCGCCGTCAGCGCGCTGCCCCGCCGTCCAGCCAGGCGATGGGAGGTGGCGGCCTGTGCCGCGGCATCGGCGGCGGCCAACGCATCGCCCATCGCCTCGAAGTCACGCGACACGGAATCCAGTGCGACGGCGTCGTCGGCGGCGAGGGCATGTGCGTAGCGCGCCGACAACGGTGCGCGAGGACCTTCCACCTTGGTCGCGAGTTCGGTCAGTCGGTCCGCCCCACTGACGTCGCCGAACTGCAGAGCCGTCTGCAACGCCAGCACCTCACGCGCAATTTGCCCATGGCCGCGGGAGAATTCGACAGCTTGATGGCTGAGCGTGCGCGCCTCGGTGACCCCGCCGGCCGCCGCGGCCACCCAGGCGCTCGCGAGCAGATAACCGGATTCGACGTACTCGTATGCGGGATGGCGGCTTTGGCGAGTCGATTCCAGCGAAGCTGCGGCAGCTTCGCGATCACCGGACCGGGCGAGCGCCTCGGTATGAAGGATTCGGAAGCGGTAGAACAGCCCGGAGATCTCGCCGTAGTCGCCGAAGCTCTCGCGCGCCGAGTCGAAGTGGTGCCTAGCGGCGATGAGATCACCGCTTCCCAGGGCTGTCATGCCCAACGCGGCAGTGGCCATCGACAGTGACATGCCAGGTAGGTCCGCGTACTGCCGATGCCACTGGTTGGCGATGGCGACTGCGTCGTCGACGTACCCCGCCGTCAGCAATGCGTAGGCGTGGAATTCGGCGAGGCCCGATGCGTGGAACGACTCCTGGGGTGACTCGACGAGCTCGCGGTATCCCGCGGCTGCCCGTTCGCCTGCGTGCGCGGTGCGCCCAAGATCGCCGAGCGCGATGGTCTCCGCGGCGTAGCCGAGGACGCGTCCGTAACCGTCGAGCCGTCCGCAGTCGACGCCGGCCATCGTCTCGACCGTCTCGGCGGGGCGGGCCGCCATGGCCTCTCCGATCGCCCGAAACGTCAGCAGCGACTGGTTGCGGGCCTCGTCGCCGAGGAGCACCGCGTCGTCGATGACCGCCCTGAAGGCATCTGGATCCCGCAGCGGGAACAATAGATTCGCCGCACGCAGGGTCACGCCGTCGATGAAGTTGTGGGTGGCGAGCTCCTGTGGGCTGAGCGAATTGAGCAGTTCCTCCGCCGCTTGCCCCTTCTCCTGCAGGTACAGGATGTGTGCCAGCTGCAGCTTGGTCGCCGGGGTTGATTCGGCATCGAGGGCGGCGCGCGTCAACCGTTCAGCCAGCCCGAGGTCCAGCCGCGAGGCGGAGATGTTTGCGGCGAGCGACAGTATCTCGACGTCGGGCGGCAGGTCCGACTCCAGCCACAGCAGGCCGAGCCGAAGGGGGTCCGCAGCCTCCGTCTTCGCCATGGCCGCCGCGACGCGGCCACGTAATCTCCTCAGCCGCATCGGACCGCACTGACTCAGCCTGATCTCGCCGTACAGCGGATGGCCGACGTAGACGGTGTCGACATCGGTGCTAGCCGTGATCAGGCCGCGTTGTTCGGCGGCCTCGATGGCCTGCGGGTCGGCCAGCGAGGTCAGCAGCATGCGGTCGACGGGTTCGGCGATCGCGACCAGGTCGACTACCTCGCGCACGTCGTCGGCCACTGCGCCGATCTGCATCTCGACCAGTTCGACCAATGATGGTGACACCGAAGGTGTTCCGGTCCAACGCCATTCGCCATCAACACTGGCAAGGCGTCCCGATTCCCGTTCGTGCTCGACGAGGTGGTGCAGAAAGAGGACGTTTCCTCGGCTCAGCGTCCACATCCGGTTGGCGCAATCGGGGCTGACGGACCCTCCGAGCACGGTTCGAAGTAGGTCACCGGATTCGTTGTGGGACAACGTCTGAAGTTCGAGTCGCTGTAGCAGGCCGTCCTTCCAGAGCGCCGTCACGGCGTCGGGTGTGGTTTCACCGGCGCGGATCGTGGTGATCACGTTGGCCGCGTTCTGCAGCACGAGTTGGTGCACGATCAGCGCCGACAGGTCGTCGAGCAGATGCGCGTCGTCGACGAACAGCAGCAGTGGAGCGTCTCCCGTGGCTGCCGTCAGTTCGGCGAACACCTTCCGCGTCATTCCCTGGGGCGCGCTGTCGGTCGCGTCGGCCCAGCGTGCGAAGGCCCCCAACGTCACCGGCCGGCCGGTGGTCGTCCCCGCGATGCGGTGCACCGCCCATCCCGCGCGCGTGGCCGCATCGGCTGCGGCACGGGCCAGTCGGGTCTTGCCGACGCCAGCCTCGCCGGCGATGACCATTCCCTGGCGCTCGTCATCGGACAGCGCCTCGCTGATGACGCGAAGCTCCTCCACGCGACCCGTGAGGGGCCACCGGTCCACCATGGCGCAGATCTTAACCGGTCCGTTAGGTCACGACGGAGGTTTGCTGAGCACCGCATGCAGTTTTCTGCGGGCCAGGTCGAGCAGGGTGGCCAGCCCTTCCGGTTCAATGTGCAAATAGCCGCAGATCACGTCGTCGGGCACTCCGGCGTCCGTCAGGCGCAGGGCCAGTGAATGAGGCTCGGGCAGGCTCCGCAGCGCCGCCTCGTACTCGTCGCTGGTCAACGCTCAGTCCGCAGCGGTGAACAGCACATTGTTGGTGTCCCCGGAGACGATCCCGATGTAGCCCGTCCCGGATGCCGCCGGCGGGATGACGTCTTGACCGCCGGAATTGCGGCCGAAGGCGAACACCGTGCCATCGGACCGCAGCAGCATCGTGTCGTATTCGCTCGCGGCGATCTTGACGTACGTCATTCCTGCCGGCAGCGGCGGAACGGTCGTCTCTCCGTAATGCGGCTGGTTCTCGAATTGCCCACCGGAAATGAGCACCTGACCGTCGGAGCGCAGGAAAACGGTGTGATAGAAGCCGGCGGCAATCTGCGTGTAGGTCATTCCGGCAGGCAGGGCCGGGATGGTGGTCTGCCCGCCGTTCTGGTTGCCAAGCGCATCAGCGGTGCCATTGCTGTTCAGCCAGACGATGTGAGCGCTACCAGCGGCAACTCTCACCCGGCTCGCGGAAGGGGACAGGTTGAGGACGCCATTGGCGACGAACCCGTCGGAACGGAGCAGCGCCGCGTTGTCGTCGACGACGGAGATCTGGATGTACTTGGTGCCTGCGGGCAGCGCTGGGATGCGCTCGTTGTTGGGGTCGTCTGCACCGTACGAGAAGGCCTGGCCATCGGAACGCAGCACCACGGTGAAACCGTCGCCCGCACCGACCTGTGTGTAGGTCATCCCAGCCGGCGGGTCCGGAATGTCGGTCTCGCCGTGGGTATTCGAACCGACCGCAACGACCTTGCCGTCGGAGCGCAGCAGCACGATGTGACTTTGGCCTACCGCCGCCTGGGTGTAGGTGACACCTGCGGGCAGAGCCGGGATGTTGCGCTGTCCGGCGGCGTTGGAACCGGTGGCAACCACGTTGCTGACGGTGCCGATCGTCCTGTTGGTGTTCGTCAAATCCGTGCCGTCATAGGCGTAGATCGCGATTTGGACCGGAGCCCCGGGATTGCTCTGTGCGAATGTGGGATCGACGTCGGTGATGGTGACGATGAATTTGCCGGGTTGGCCGGCGACCGGTGTGACGCTGTAATTGAAGGGGTTGACCGGTTCGACATCGAGTTGCATGGGGTTGCCGTCGGGGTCGATGGCGTCGACGGTAACCGTCCAGGAATTGCCTATTCCGGGAGTGGACGTGACCGAGTTGATGACGGGGGCGTCGTCGACACCGGCGATGGTGACGGTCACGGTGGCGGCGTCGCCGACGGCGCCGTCGGAGGCGAGGTAGCTGAAGGTGTCGGTGCCGAAGTAGTTGGCGTTGGGGGTATAGGTGATCTGGCCGTTGGCGCCCAGTGCGGTCGTGCCGTGCTGCGCGCCCCATACCGCGCTGATCGTCAGCATTGTGCCGTCGGGGTCGGAGTCGTTCTCCAGCAATGGGATTGCTGCGATGGTAATGGGCGCGTCCTCGACAGCGTCCACGGCGTCGTCGCCGGCGACCGGCGCGGCGTTGACCGCCGCCAGCAGGACCGTGTGAAGGCGACCGGCGGCGATTTGGGTATAGGTAACCCCTGAAGGAGTGGCTGGGACGGTGGTCTGCCCCGAGGCACCTTCGCCGATGGCGATGACGGCGCCGTCGGAGCGCAGCAGCACCGTGTGGAGGTTGCCTGCGGCGACCTGGGTGTAGGTGACCCCGGCGGGTAGGGCGGGGATGTCGGTCTGCCCGTAGAAGTCGTAGCCGATGGCGATGGCGGTGCCGTCGGAGCGCAGCAGCACCGTGTGATTGTTACCCGCCGCGACCTGGGTGTAGGTGACCCCGGCGGGCAGGTCGGGGATGTCGGTCTGCCCGTAGAAGTCGTAGCCGAAGGCGATGGCGGTGCCGTCGGAGCGCAACAGCACCGTGTGATTGGTACCGGCGTCCGCCTGCGTGTAGGTGACCCCGGCGGGCAGGTTGGGGATGTCGGTCTGCCCGGAGAAGTTCCAGCCGAAGGCGACGGCGGTGCCGTCGGAGCGCAACAGCACCGTGTGATCGGTACCTGCGGCGACCTGGGTGTAGGTGACCCCGGCGGGCAGGTCGGGGATGTCGGTCTGCCCGTCGGTGTCGCTGCCGATGCCGATGACTTTGCCATCTGAGCGCAGCAACACCGTGTGATAACTACCCGCGGCGACTTGGGTGTAGGTGACCCCGGCGGGCAGCGCCGGGATGTCGGTCTGCCCTTCGAGATTGCGGCCGACGGCGATGACTCTGCCATCGGAGCGCAGCAACACCGTGTGATAACTACCCGCGGCGACTTGGGTGTAGGCGACCCCGGCGGGCAGCGCCGGGATGTCGGTCTGCCCATCCTCGTCGTACCCGAGGGCGACGGCGTTGTTGACGGTGCCGATGACCGTGGTGGTGCTCGTGGAATCTTCGCCGTCGGTCGCGGTGATGATGACGGCGAGTTGCTTGCCGGGGTTGGCTTTGGCCCATGCGGCGTCGGTGACGGTGACGGTGAACTGGTTGGACTGGCCGGTCACGGGGGCGATGGTGACGTGGGCGGTGTCGACGCCGGTGACGGCGACGGTGACCTCGTCGTGGTCGGGGTCGCTGGTCTCGACGGTGACCGTCCACGAGTTGCCGGTGCCGGGGTCGGAGACCACGCTCTCGATGACGGGGGCGTCGTTTGCAGCGGCGGTCAGGGTGAGCGAGACGGTGGCGGTGCGGGTGTGGCCGCCGCCGGGGGACAAGAAGCCGAACAGTCCGTGCAGGTGGAAGCCGGCGTCGGCGGCGGTGACCGTGAAGGTGTCGGTACCGGTGTAGGACGGGTCGGTGGTGGTGTAGGTGAAGGTGCCGTCGGGGTTGACGGTGACCGCACCATGCGCGCCGTTGGTGGAGGTGTAGGTCAGCGGGTCGCCGTCGTAGTCGTTGGCGTCGATGCTGCCGGTGACGACGACTTGGCCGTCAACGATGCTGGTGTCGGTCACATTGGCAGCGCCGACGGTGGGTCGTTGGTTGGCGAAGGTGGATTCGACGCGTCGGTACAGGCCCCACATTGCTTCGAGCAGCGGGTTGGGGGTGGGAGCCCCTGGCGTGTAGCCGAAGATGCCGAGCACCCCGAGTACCAGGCTGCGGATCGGCTGGGCCTCGACCACTTGGGCAGGGTCGACGTCGGTGACGGTCGCGGTGGCGGTGGGGGTGTGCAGCGGGACGGCGGCTGCGGTGATGGTGGCGGACTGGCTCATCGCTGCCCTGAATGGTGCGGCGGCATCGTCGTCGGGGGTCGAGGTGGGGGCCGTGTTCGTGGAAGCCGTTGGGCTGACGCCGGTTTGGCTGGTGTTCGCCGGGGGCTTTTGAGTGGCCGGTGACGTGGTGCGGTGCGGTTCGTCGTTATTGTCTTTGTTGGGCTTGGGCGGGGGTTCGTCATCCGCCCCGGAGGCTCCGCCGGGATCGGCCTCTTCCTCGATGTCCTGGTCGTGGATCACGGTGGTCTGGGCGCCGACGGTCACCGGTGGTGCGGTGCCTGCCGCCACCGTCTGGGACTGCGACGTCGAGGTGGACCCGGTGTCGGTGTCGGGTTCCTCGTCGGTGTCGGCCGGGTCGGCCTGCTGCTCGGAGGCCGCGCCGCTGGACGTCGTGGTAGAGCCCGTCGTGGTGGCACCCGTCGTGGGGGACCCTGCCGCGGGGCCCTGGTCGCCGGCGGGCGCGCCTGCCTCGGATGCGGTGTCGGTGTCTGTAGTGGCCGCGGCGATGCCCTCGCCGTTGATGATCGCGGCACCGACGCAATAGGCCACGGCACCGGCCTGCAACCAGCGCACCACCCGATCGATGTCACGCCCACCCTTGCGGTGCTTCCCAGCGCGCCGAGACTTCGATTTGCGATTTGCGACAGCCATCGTGATCACTCCGCTCCAGGGACATGCCGTTGTCGCAACGACCATGGCCCAGGGGGCGACCGCAGCTACCCGTACCCGACTACCTGGATTTGGGAGCTTCGTGAGCGCGACTACTTGGTTTTCCGTTTGCTGGCGGCGGTGGGTGGCCTATTCCTGGAAGCGGTAGCCCATGCCCGCCTCGGTCAACAAGTGGACCGGGTGCGACGGGTCGTCCTCCAGCTTGCGTCTCAACTGCGCCAGGTACACCCGTAGGTAGTGGGTCTCCTTGGCGTATGCCGGACCCCACACCTCTTTGAGCAATTCCTCGCGGCCGACCAGTTTGCCGCGGTTGCGGACCAGCATCTCCAGCATGCCCCATTCGGTGGGCGTGAGGTGGACCTCCGACCCATTCTTGGTTACCTTCTTGGCGGCCAAATCCACGGTGAACGAGGATGTTTCGACCACGGGTTCATCGGTATCGGACGCCGCGGCCGCCCGCCGGACCGCGGCACGCAGCCGTGCGAGGAACTCGTCCATCCCGAACGGCTTCGTCACGTAGTCGTCGGCGCCGGCATCCAAGGCCCCGACCTTGTCCGCCGAGTCGGTCCGGGCGGACAGCACGATCACGGGGGCGGTGAGCCAGCCCCGCAGGCCCTCCAGCACTTCGATTCCGGACATGTCGGGCAGGCCGAGGTCAAGGACGACGACGTCGGGTTTGTGCTCGGCGGCAGCGCGCAGTGCGGCGCCGCCGGTCGCGGCCGTGGTGACTTCATATCCGCGTACCGACAGGTTGATCCGCAACGCCCGCAGGATCTGCGGTTCGTCGTCGATGACGAGGACTTTGGTCTTCGGCGCGGTGGTCTTCGGCGCAGTCATGGCTGCTCATCCTTCGGAGGTGCGGCCAGATCGATTTCTATGGTCAACCCCCCTCCCGGGGTGTCGGTGGCGATTATGGTGCCGTCCATCGCCTCTACGAATCCCTTCGCGACGGACAGACCGAGGCCGACGCCGCTGCTATTGTCCCTGTCGCCGCCGCGCTGGAAGGGTTCGAACAGTTGCTCCTCGGTGCCGCGCGGGATTCCCGGCCCCTCGTCGATCACCGCGATCAGCACTCGATCGCCCACTTGGCCCGCGTTGACCCGTACCACGCTGTCCGGGGCATAGCGCAGCGCGTTGTCGATCAAATTGGCCAGCACTCGTTCGAGTAGGCCGCTGTCGGCCATCGCCACGGCATCGCCGACCTCGACTTTGACCCTGTCGAGGCCCACCGGTGTCTTCCCCCGGGTCGATTCGCTCTCACCCGAGCCAAATCCGGTGGCTCCCTTACTGATTCCAAGGAGCGCACGCTGCACCGTTTCCTCCAGGTACGTCCGGCGCAGTTCTGGCCGGACCACCCCGGCCGCCAACCGCGACGAGTCGAGCAGGTTCCCCACCAGCGCTGTCAGCTGGTCGATCGACTCCTCGACGGTTGCCAGCAGCTCTGCGGTGTCCTCGGGGGAGAAACCGATGTCGTCGCTGCGCAGGCTGGACACCGCGGCCTTCGCGCCGGCCAGCGGCGTGCGCAGGTCGTGGCTGACCGCCGACAACAGTGAGCGGCGCAATTCGTCGGCTTGCGAAATCGCTTCGGCCTTGCCTGCCTCCTCGGTCAGTTCACGCTGCTTGACCAACCCTGCCGCCTGCTTGGCGACCGCCCCAAGCACCCTGCGGTCGCGGGCGGCCAGCTTCTTGCCCGACATCAGCATCCAGAATTCGTCGTCACCGACCTCGATGGCGGTATCAGCCGTATCGACGTCTATGCAGGGGTCATTGCCGACGCAGGCGATGACGCCGTGGCCGTCGCGGAGCAGGCTGACCGCGCGCTGGGAGTAGGTTTCCCGGACCCGCTCCAGCAGCGTTTCCAGGTCGGCGCCGCGGAGCACCGACCCGGCGAAGAGCGCGAGGAGTTCGGCTTCTTGCGACGCGCGCCTGGCCTCCCTGGCCCGGCTCGCCGCGCCGTCGACCAGCGCCGCCACGGCCACGGCCACGGCAAGGAGCACCACGACGGTGACGGCGCTGTCGGGCTCGGCGATGGTGAAGCTGTATCGCGGAGCAACCAGGAAGAAGTTGAGGAGCAGCCCGGAGAGCAACGCCGAGAGTGCGGCGGGGGCCACGCCGCCGAGCAGGGCGACGATCAGCACCCCGATGAAGAACAGCGCGCTCTCGCCGCCGGTGGCGAGAAACGGGTCGAGCACGAACACGATCAGTGCGCAGATGACGGACGGAACGATGACGGCGGCCAGCCAGGACACCAGGTGCCGACGGCGAGGGGACAACGACGAGAGTGAGAACGCTCTGCGGGCCGCCTCGTGCGTCACCATGTGGACGTCGATCTTGCCCGAGTGCTGGACCGTGGCGGCGCCGATGCCTTCCTCGAAGATGCGTGTCCACCGCGACCGGCGTGAGGTGCCGAGAACCAGCTGGGTGGCATTCATGTCCCTGGCGAAATCCAGCAGCGCCGCGGGGACGTCGTCGCCGACCACCGTGTGCAACGTCGCGCCCAGGCTGAGGGCCAGCTCGCGCACCTTGCCCATCTGCGGGGCCGAGAGGCCCGAAAGTCCGTCGCCCCGAACGACATGCACCACCATCAGCTCTGCGCCGGACCTCGATGCGATGCGGGAGCCTCGGCGTACCAGGGTTTCCGACTCAGGGCCGCCGGTCACGGCGACCACTACCCGCTCGCGGGCCTCCCAGGTGTCGGTGATCTTGTTGTCGGCGCGATACTTGGCCAGCGCGGCGTCTACCTGATCGGCGAGCCACAACAGGGCGATCTCGCGTAGTGCCGTCAGGTTGCCACGCCGGAAGTAGTTCGTCAGCGCGGCGTCTATGCGCTCGGGGGCGTAGACGTTCCCATGTGAAAGCCTGCGGCGCAACGCTTCCGGCGTGATATCGACCAGTTCGATCTGTGCGGCCTCGCGGACGACTTCGTCTGGCACCGTCTCCTGCTGTTCGATGCCGGTGATCTGCGCGACAACGTCATTCAGGCTTTCCAGGTGCTGGACGTTGACCGTCGACAGGACGGTGATGCCTGCGTCGAGCAGTTCTTCGATGTCCTGCCAGCGTTTGGGATTCGTGCTGCCGGGAGTGTTGGTGTGCGCGAGCTCGTCGACGAGCACCACCTGTGGCTGGCGCGCCAGCACCGCGGGGACGTCGAGTTCGGGAAAGCTGCTGTCTCGGTAGTCGATGTAGTGGGGCGCGATGAGCTCGATTCCCTCGAGCAGCTCCGCGGTCTTCTTACGGCCGTGTGTCTCGACGACCGCAGCGACGACATCGGTGCCGCGCTCCAGCCGGCGGTGCGCCTCGCCGAGCATCGCGTACGTCTTGCCGACGCCGGGAGCTGCGCCCAGATAGATGCGCAGCTCCCCGCGTTTCTGCTTGTAGTCGGACTTCGACTCGGGCCGCGTCACATGCTCATCATCCACCGGTCAGATCAACTCTTCACCGGATACTTCCGGTCAAGGTCGATGTTGAGCGCAAGCACGTTCACCCGCGGCTCGCCCATGAAGCCGAGGTCGCGGCCGTACTCGTGGGCGCGGACCGCTTCCCGGACCTGGTCGGCGCTGACGCCGCGGGCCTTGGCGACCCGATTCACCTGAATGTCGGCATAGGCCACCGAGATGTCCGGGTCCAGGCCACTGCCGCTGGCGGTGACCGCATCGGCCGGGACCGCAGGATCGGTCGAAGCGGCGCCCTTGATCGGCACGATCTGGCCGACGGAGTAGTCGTCGCCGAACTTGGCGCATTCGACGCGCACGCCCTCGTAGGTGTTCAGGAACGGGGTGCTGGTCGTCTGGCACGGCTCGTTGACGCTGACCACCTTCGTCGGATTGACGACGTTGCCGCGGGCATCGCGGGGACCGATCACCGACAGCACCGCGCCGACGCCGTCGCCTGTGCAGAACGGACGCGCTCCGTTCACCCCTTCGAGCTTGCCGACGGCGGCGCTGCGCGAGCAGACCAACGTGAGCAGGCTGGCCTTGTACCCGTTGTCATCCTCGGCCAACGTGGGGTCGGCGGGTGTGTCCACGATGCTCTCCGGTCCGAGGTTGCTCGCGCTGGTCGCCAGCGGGTCGTAACCGTCACCGGCGGCCGACGGCCGGCTCTGGATGTACTGCGGCAGCGGGTTGCCGTCGGAATCGGTGAACAGCTGACCGATCAGGCTGCTGCCCACCGGCTTTCCGTCCACCTCGATGATCGACCCGTTGGCCTTGTTTTGTAGGCCAGGTATCTGGGCGACGAGCCAGATGAACAGCGGATAGCCGATACCCACGATGACGGTGAAGACCAGCAGTGCGCGTAGCGCCGCCCAGTGCTGGCGGACGAGGTTCGAAAAATTCATTTCACATTCCCGGGAAGAGTTGGACTACCAGGTCGATGAGCTTGATCCCGATGAACGGGGCGATGATGCCGCCGAGACCGTAGACGTAGAGGTTGCGGCTCAACAATTTCGAGGCACTGCTCGGGGTGTAGCGCACACCGCGCAGGGACAGCGGGATCAGCGCGACGATGATTATCGCGTTGAAGATCACCGCGGACAGGATCGCCGATTGCGGGCTGTGAAGCCGCATCACGTTGAGGACGTCCAGACCGGGGAACATCGCCACGAACATCGCCGGAATGATGGCGAAGTACTTCGCGATGTCGTTGGCGATCGAGAACGTGGTCAGTGCACCTCGCGTGATCAACAGCTGCTTGCCGATCTCGACGATCTCGATGAGCTTGGTGGGGTCTGAGTCCAGATCCACCATGTTGCCGGCCTCTTTCGCCGCCGACGTACCGGTGTTCATCGCCACGCCCACATCGGCCTGCGCCAGCGCCGGTGCGTCATTGGTGCCGTCGCCGGTCATCGCAACCAGCTTGCCGCCCGCCTGCTCCTTCTTGATCAGGGCCATCTTGTCCTCGGGCGTGGCTTCTGCCAGGAAGTCGTCGACTCCGGCCTCGTCGGCGATGGCCTTGGCCGTCAACGGGTTGTCGCCGGTGATCATCACCGTCCGGATGCCCATCTTGCGCATCTCGTCGAACCGCTCGCGCATGCCCTGCTTGACGACGTCCTTGAGGTGGATGACGCCGAGCACAGATGCCCGATCGTTGACGACCTCGCCAACCACCAGCGGGGTGCCGCCTGCTGCCGAGATGCCGTCGACGATGTCGCCGAGTTGGGTTGGCACGACGCCGCCCTCGCCGCGGACCCACTCGGCTACGGAGTTCGCTGCTCCCTTGCGGAGTCGGTGCCCGTTCTCCAGGTTCACTCCCGACATCCTGGTCGTTGCCGTGAACTCCACCCAGTGGGCGCTTGCGAGCTCGCCTGGGGTGCGCGCCCGTAGGCCGTACTCCTGTTTGGCGAACACCACGATGGAACGGCCTTCGGGTGTTTCGTCGGCGAGGCTGGACAGTTGAGCCGCGTCGGCCAGCGCCTCGGGCGACACATCGGTCAGAGGTACGAACGCCGCGGCTTGCCGGTTGCCCAGTGTGATCGTTCCGGTCTTGTCGAGGAGCAAGGTGTTCACGTCGCCTGCGGCCTCCACCGCGCGACCCGACATCGCCAGCACGTTGCGCTGGACCAACCGGTCCATGCCTGCGATGCCGATGGCCGACAGCAGCGCGCCGATCGTGGTCGGGATCAGGCATACCAACAGGGCAACCATCACGATGCCGGAGACGCCATTGTTGGTGAGCGCCAAGGTATCCGGAACTCCCGGGTTGCCCACCTTGGAGTAGACCGCCAGTGGCTGCAGCGTCGCGACCGCGAACAGGAAGATGATCGTCAACGATGCGAGCAGGATGTTGAGGGCAATCTCGTTGGGCGTCTTCTGCCGGTTGGCGCCCTCGACGAGGGCGATCATCCGGTCGATGAAGCTGTCACCCTGCTTCTGGGTGATCTTGACCACGATGCGGTCCGACAACACCGTGGTGCCACCGGTGACCGCTGAACGGTCGCCGCCGGACTCGCGGATCACGGGGGCCGATTCGCCGGTGATCGCCGACTCATCGACCGAGGCAATGCCTTCCACGACATCGCCGTCACCGGGGACCGGCTGACCGGCTTCGATCACCACGATGTCGCCCTGTTGCAGCAGCGGCGCCGCGACTTCCTCCTCGCGGCCAGGAACTCCGGGTTCCCATCCGGTGAGGCGCCGTGCCATCGTTGCGGTTTTGGTTCTGCGCAACGATTCGGCCTGCGCCTTGCCGCGTCCTTCGGCGACCGCTTCGGCCAGGTTGGCGAAGACCACCGTCAGCCACAGCCACACCACGATCAGCCAGGCGAACCAGGACGGATCGGCGATCGCGAGGACGGTGCTCCACGCGGCACCGATCTCCACGATGAACATGACCGGGTTGTGCCACAGCGTGCGTGGGTCGAGCTTGACCAGTGCGTCGGGCAGAGACTTCCACAACATCTTCGGGTCGAGCAGGCCGCCCTGAACGCGGTTGGCAGCTCCACTCTTCTGTTGCGTTGACGGAGCGGAGTCGATGGCGGGCGCCGACGTTTTGACTGACATCAGTGAATTCCTTCAGCGAGAGGCCCGAGCGCGAGCACGGGCAGGAAGCTCAGGGCGACCAGGATCAAGGTCACGCCGGCAACCATTCCGACGAACTGTGGTCGATGGGTGGGCAACGTTCCGATGGATTCCGGCGTCGAGCCCTGTTTGGCAAGCGAGCCGGCCAGCGCGAGCACCAGGATGAGCGGCAGGAATCTGCCGAACACCATGGCCAGGCCCAAAGCCGTGTTGTACCAATCGGTGTTGACAGAAATGCCTGCGAACGCCGATCCGTTGTTGTTGCCCGCGGAGGTGAACGCATACAACACCTCCGAAAGCCCGTGTGGCCCGGTGTTGAGCATGCTGGCCCGCGCGCTCGGCAACGCCATCGCCACTGCGGTACCGGTCAGCACGATCAGCGGTGTGATCAGGAAATACGCTGCGGCGAGCTTGATCTCACGGGGCGTGATCTTCTTGCCGAGGTATTCCGGTGTGCGGCCGACCATCAGACCCGCGATGAACACCGTGATGATCGCGAGAATGAGCATGCCGTAGAGGCCCGAGCCCACGCCACCGGGTGCGATTTCGCCGAGCTTCATGTTGAACATCGTGATCATGCCGCCCAGGCTCGTGTACGAGTCGTGGAACGAGTCCACCGCGCCGGTCGAGGTCAGCGTCGTTGCGTCGGCGAAAACCGCCGAGTTGGCGACACCGAACCGCTGCTCGACACCCTCCATCGCCGAGCCGATCGCGGTAGGGACGGTGCCGTGGTGCTGCAGCTGAAACAGCATCATCAGCGAGACGCTCACGGTGGCGAGGACGCCCATGACCGCGGCGATTGCGTAACCCTGCTTCTTGCTGCCCACCATGCGGCCGAAGGTGCGCGGCAGCGAGAAGCTGATGACCAGCAGCAGGAAGATCTCGATCCAGTTCGTCCAGGTGGTCGGGTTCTCGAACGGATGCGCGGAGTTGGCGTTGAAGAAGCCGCCGCCGTTGGTGCCGAGTTCCTTGATGGCTTCCTGACTGGCGACCGGACCACCGGTGATGGTCTGCTGGCCGCCGGCAAGGGTGTTGACGACCTGGTCATGCAGGTGGAAGTTCTGGATCGCGCCGCCGGCGATCAACACGATGGCCGCAACGATCGAGATGGGCAGCAGGATGCGGATGATGCCGCGAACCAGGTCCACCCAGAAGTTTCCGAGGTCACTGCTGCGGCGCCGTGCGAAGCCGCGAACGAATGCGATCGCAACGGCCATGCCGACCGCGGCCGAGATGAAGTTCTGTACGGCCAGACCCGACATCTGCACCAGATGGCCCTGGGTGGACTCACCGGAGTAGGCCTGCCAGTTGGTGTTGGTCACGAAGCTGATGGCGGTGTTCCAGGCCAGCGCCGGGGTCATCGGTGTGGCGGGATCATTGAGGTGCAGTGGCAACTTGCCCTGGACGAGTTGGAAGATGAACAGGAACAGGACGCCGATGGCGGAGAACGCCAGCACGCTGCGGGCGTAGGCACCCCAGGTCTGTTCCGATTTCGGGTCGGCTCCGATCAGCCGGTAGATGAAGCGCTCAGCGCGCGAGTGCTTTTCGGAGCTGTACACCCGGTACATGTAGTCGCCCATCGGCGCGTGCACGGCCACCAGCGCGACGATGAGCAGCACGAGGAACAAGATCCCCGCAGTCGTAGTACTCACTAGAACCTCTCGGGGAAGAACAGCGCGGCGAAGAGAAACAGCGCGATGAGAATCGCCAGCGCCAGACCGATGACGTTGTCGTAGCTCACAGCCGCTCGACCAACTTCTGCACCAGGCCGAGGAGGGCGAAGATCGCCACCGTCAGCACGATGAACACCACTGCGGACATCTCATCTCCGTTCACTGAAAACCTGCGGGCGCTCGGGTGTCGTTCGAGACAGCCTCTGGCGGGCCCTCGGCGTTAAGGACCAGACACGAAGCTAGCCCCGCCTTGGCAGACGTCGTCGTCCATTGACGTTTTCTTTACGCCGCCGCGCGAGTCCTTTACGGTCTTCGTCGGCGAGACCATCGGGTACGCCGGCCGCCTCGTCAAGATCGCATCAATGGCCGCCGGTTCGGCGTAGCGATCGCGTAATCATCGGGTGGTTGTCGGGGTGATAGCTCATACGGTTGCCGAACGACAACTCGAGGGCAAGGGAGCTGGCTCATCAACGGTCCGTCACACTGGGGTGAAGCAGCGTGGCTGCAGGTCGCCGCGGTCATCGCCATCGTGGTGATCTTGCATGTGCCGCTAGGTAATTACCTGGCCAGGGTGTACACCGCCACCACCAGTTGGCGCGTGGAGAAGGCCGTCTACCGGGTGGTCGGTGTCGAGCCGGACCACCACCAACGGTGGACGAAGTATCTAAGTTCGCTGCTGGCATTTTCACTGGTGAGTGTTTTGCTTCTCTACGCGTTATTGCTCGTGCAAGTACATTTGCCGGAACCGTGGGGTCATAAGGGAATGACACCGGCATTAGCGTTCAATACGGCAATTTCCTTTACGACCAATACCAGCTGGCAGAATTATCCCGGTGAATCCACTCTCGGGCATCTCGGGTTGGCCGCCGGCCTTGGCGTGCAGGCGTTCGCAAGTTGCGCCGTGGGGATGTGCGTCGCCGTTGCCTTGATTCGTGGGCTGGCGCGAGGACAGAGAGGCGAGCTCGGCAATTTCTGGGTGGACCTGGTGCGGACGGTGGTTCGCATTCTGATCCCGTTGTCCGTCGTGGTCGCCATCATCCTGCTCACTCTCGGCGTGGTCGCGAACTTCAATGGGCCGCAAGATGTTTCGACCTTGGCTGGCGGACACCAGACGATTCTCGGCGGTCCCGTTGCGTCCTGGGAGTCGATCAAGCTGATGTCCGGTGACGGCGGCGGCGCCTTCAACGTGAATAGCGCCCACCCGTTCGAGAACCCCACGGCGCTGTCGAATGTCGTCGAAATCGTCGCGATGCTCCTGATTCCGGCGGCATTCATCCGAACCTTTGGCGTCATGGTCGGCGACAAGAAGCAGGGCTGGGCGTTATTCGCCGCGGTCGCGATCTTGTTCGTCATCGGCACGGTTGCGATCATCTGGGCCCAAACGGCGGGGCACGGCACCGTCATCGGTGCCGTCGGCGCCGCCACCGAAGGCACCGAGACCCGGTTCGGGGTGCCCGGCAGCGCCGTGTTCGGTCAGGCGGCGACCGCGAGCGGTGACGGCGCAGCGAATGCCTCGTACGACAGCTTCGCCAGTATCGGCGGCGGCGTCCTGCTGATGAACATGATGCTTGGCGAGGTGGCGCCCGGGGGCGCCGGGAGCGGGCTATACGGCCTGGTGATGATGGCGCTGCTCGCGGTATTCCTCGGCGGATTGATGGTGGGCACCACCCCCGAATTCCTCCAGAAGCGGCTGCAGGCCCGCCACATGAAGTTGATCAGCCTCTACATCCTCGTCATTCCGGTGACGGTCCTGGTCGGCTGCGCGATCGCGATGGCATTGCCCGGTCAGGTGGCGTCGATGCTGAACAGCGGGCCGCACGGCCTTTCCGAGGTGCTCTATGCATTTACGAGTTCGGCCGCCAACAATGGCAGCGCATTCGCCGGGTTCAGCGGTAATACGGCCTGGTACAACGTCGCGCTGGCGGTTGCGATGGTTTCCGGGCGGTTCGTGCCGATCATCGTGGTGATGGCGCTGGCGGGGACCTTCGCCGCTCAACGACAGGGCGTGATCACTGCCGGCACCCTTCGCACCCATCGGCCGACGTTCGTCGTGCTGATCGTGAGTGTCACGTTGATCATGGTGGGACTGGAGTATCTGCCTGCGCTTGCTCTCGGCCCGCTGGCGGATGCGCTCGGATAGTGTCGCGAGTCGTTGATTCGCGTGCAGCTCGTGGGCGCAGGTTCGATTCGGCCCGCCCAATGCGCGACCACGGCGAAACGATGGCCAATTTTTCGCCGTACGCGCACGTTCGGCGTGGTGAGGAACGGATTGACCACCACAGAATCGACTCGAGACGCTAGGCCCCCGCCGGGCGGTGTCAATGCGGCGTCAAGGTTTGATCCGGGGCCGTCAAGAGATCGCAAGGAATGTGGTGAACGGTTCGGATTCGAGGGAACGTCGAGTGGTGCCCAGTCGGCAGCAGGCCGGGGCTCGATGAGACAAGGTGTCGGTGACTCTCTCGGACGTCTTTCTTTCGGTGCTTTCAGGTACCACACCGCACGCCTCCGCGACGCGCCGGTTGGCAGCTGAACCGTCGTCCCCCGAGCAGGAACCCCTGCGCCGCTGCGTGATCTACCGCAGCGCCTTCCCGATGACCGAGATTGCCCTTCCGGCAATGGCGTTGAGGAACCACGTGGTGGCGAAGTGGGTCAGGGAGCAGAACGTGGCCATCGAGGTGCGCTCGAGCGAGGACCTCGGGGTGTCGCTGGCAGCCGGAATTCATCCGGCGCGGTTGACCATCCACGCCGGCGGCATGAGCGCGAACGAAATCCTGTTCTGCACGGCGAACCTCGGAGTCAACCGGTTGGTCGTCAACTCGACCGACCAGGTCGATCTGCTGGCCTCCCGCGCTCCGCGGCGCAGGCAGGGAGTGCTCGTCGCGATGACGGACGTCAACGCGGCGGTGGACGGCGCTGCCGGCGAAGCAGACGATGCGGTTGGCGTGATCCTCGACCGCGGTCGGCTCGATCTGATCGGTCTGCATTGCGAAATCGGTGCGGGAGAACAGGACTTCATCAGCTATCCCGCTGCCATCGGTCAAATGATCGCCGAGATGGCCCACATCAGGGACGATCATGACATCGTGCTCACCGTCCTGGCACTCGGCGGTGGCCGTGCCGTCCCGCCGGGCGACTGGGCGGTCCAATTGCCGCAACTCGTGACCGAAATCGACGAATCACTCGACGATGCCTGCGCCACCCTGCGCTTCCCTCGTCCCATGGTCGCCCTCTCGGCGAGCCTGGCGATCCTAGGGCAGGAGGCGGCATGACCGCACAGCATTCTCGGGGCATCTGGGCCCTGCCGGGGGAGGCCGTCGCACGACTTCACGTCGGCTTGGCTCCGCGCCCGGTCGTGGAACCGCTGGATCCGCGTCTGGACGTGACGGTTGCGCTGCGCCGGTGCGCGGTGTACCGAAAGTCACTGCGGGGAGCCGCAATCAGCTATCCGGCCGGCATCTTGTGGATGGGCCCGGTGGCCAACTGGGTGAAGCGGCATGGTGTCAGTGTCGACGTGGCGACGGTCGAGGAACTGGATCTCGCGGTCGCGGAGGGAATTTCGCCGCCGCGGATGGTCATGCACTGCGCCGACGCGACCGCACGTCCGATTCGCCTCGCCGTCAACGCCGGAGTCGGTCGTTTCGTCGTGCACTCGGGCCAACAGATCGCGCTGCTGGCCAGTAGCGCTCAACGTCCCCAGCGGGTGCTCGTCGACGTGACGACGCAATCCGCAGACGTGCTGGCAGCGGAGGTGATGTCGCGTCAACGACTGGACCTCATCGGGCTGCATTGTCGGTTTGGCGACGCCGATCGTGCAACGGCCTTGGACAGCGTGCGAGAAATGGTCGCTCAGATGTCGTGGATTCGCTGGAAGCACGGCGTCATCCTCACCCGGGTGAGCCTTGCCGAGTTCCATGCCGCCGAACTTGGCTGCGACCGCAGCTACCTGCGCGGCGTCTCGGAGGACTTGGACGAAGCGATCGACGACGCTTGCGCACGGTACCGGTATCCGCGGCCTGCGCTCGTCCTGGCGATGACGCGATCCGCACTCAGCCCAGCCACGTAGAGGCAACCGTCGCGAAGCGCGGAGGCTGATCGGGCGGTCCACGACGTGGACGTCCGCCGCGTCATTTGCGGCACGAGTCTGAATCACTCAAATGCCCGCTACCGGCGCGCTCTCTGCGGTTACCATCACGTTGGGCGAGCGGGGTGGTGAACGATATGAGCTCTCCGCGCACGCTGGACGCGCGGGCATCTGTGGCATGGCTGCGGCGTTTCGCCCGCACGACGCCCGGTGTCGTCGCCGTGATCGCGGTCGCCGTCGCGGCGGGCTGCGTGATCGCTGGGTTGGTGTGTGGGGCACAGCTGGACGGGCGGATCGCCGAGCACAACGCCGTTCTCGACCATTCCGAGCCGCTCGCCTACGCGGCGCAGAACCTGTACGCCGCGCTGTCGGCCGCCGATGCCGCCGCAGCGTCGGCGTTCCTCTCCGGCGGGATCGAAACCGCCCCGATCCGAGCCCGCTATCAGCAAGCCCTTGCCGACACGTCATCGGCACTGGCGGATGTGACCGCGGGGACCACCGATCCGAACACCCGCACTGCGGCGGCGGAGATATCGGCTCAACTGGTCGCGTACACGGGGCTGGTCGAGTCGGCGCGCGCGAACAACCGGCAGGGGTTTCCGGTCGGGTCCGCATACCTGCGGGAGGCGTCGTCCTTGATGCAGACGACGCTGCTTCCCGGCGCCGAGAAGATCTACACCGGCGACCTCGCCGCGGTCGACGAAGACCAGCGCGCCGTCGAGTCACTGCCGACGGCAGGTCTCGTGTTGCTGGGGCTCGTCCTGGTGGCGATCGGCGTCGGCTCGGTGATGCTGAGTGGCCGCACGAGCCGGCAGTTCAACCTCGGGCTCGTCGTCGCCGCGGCCGCGGTGTTGCTGGTGGGCGTGTGGATCGTCGTGGCCATCCGCCTGGCGGCGGGCGCCATCGAACAGAGCCGAACCGAGGGCACCGCGAGGTTCGAGCAGCTCGCAAAGGCTCGCATCCTCGCCCAGCAGGCGCGGACCGACGAGACCCTGCAGCTGATCACGCGCGGCGACATCACTGCAGGCGAAGAGTCGTTCAACCGCCACATCGGCGACTTGGGCACCCTGCTCGACTCGGGGCCGTCCGCCGCGGCGGACGCTGTCCTGAAATGGACCGCCAGCCACCGCAAGCAGGTGGAGGCCTACGAGGGAGGTGACTACCCTGCCGCGGTTGCGCAGGCAATCGGCACCGATCCGGGTGCTTCGGCAGCGCAGTTCGCCGTCGTCGAATCCAGCTTGCACGACGCGATCGAGCAAACGCGCACTACGCTGCGCGATCGGGTGTCAGCAGCGGGTGCCCGGCTGGCGTGGAGTCCAACGGGGACGCTCGTGCTGATGGTGGTCGCCGCGGCGGCGGCCGTCGTCGGTTTGTGGCCGCGGCTGAAGGAGTTCCTGTGAGGGCGCGAATCGTAATGGTGCTGACCGCACTCGTGCTCACCGCCGCCGGATGTGGATCCTCGACATCGCCGCTGTCGGTGACGGTCACGCCGATCGAAGCGCGGCCGGCCGGTGCGCAGGAAGTCACGACCTTGCCTGCCGCGGGGAATGCGGATTGCGATCGGGAAGCCAGCCTGCGTCCCGGTCCACAGCCTGCCCCGGGTGCCATGCCACCCGGTTCGACGATGGCGGCGATCGCCGAGCGGGGACGGCTTATCGTCGGCGTCGATCAGAACACGTATCTGTTCGGCTTTCGGAACCCCGCTTCGGGGCAGCTGGAGGGCTTCGACATCGATGTCGCCCGCGAGATCGCGCGCAGCATCTTCGGCGATCCGGATCGCATCGATCTGCGGGTCGTCGATGCCAGCCAACGTGAATCGTGGTTGATGTCAGGACAGGTAGACATGGTGGTCCGGACGTATTCGATTACCTGTGACCGCAAGGACAAGGTCGAATTCTCCACGACTTACTTCAACGCCAAACAGCGGATCCTGGTCGTGAAGGGTTCGGGAATCGCTTCTGCCGCCGACCTTTCGGGCAAACGGGTGTGTGCGGTGTGGGGCACGACCTCGCTGTCGGCGTTGTTCGCACTCGACCCGAGGCCGACGCTGTTCGGTGTGGACCGCTGGACCGACTGCCTCGTGTTGCTGCAACAGGGACAGGTCGACGCGATCAGCACCGACGACGTGGTGCTGTTCGGACTTGCCGCGCAGGACCCGAACGTGGAGTTGGTCGGTCCCAGCATGGGCGTCGAGCCCTACGGCGTCGGAATCAAGAAGGAGAACAGCGACCTGGTTCAATTCGTCAACGGCGTCCTCGACGAGATGCGTGCCGATGGGACATGGGAGCGCCTCTACGACGCCCGGCTGCGAAGCCTCGGACCGTCGCCCGGTCCGCCGACGGCGCGGTACCGGGACTGATCATGACCGAGGTAAGCACCGAAGCGATCGATCGCGAACTCGCCTCGCGCACCAAGGAAGTCGCCGCCATGTCGGCGACGCTGATCGAGCTGGAAAGCCACCAGGGGCTGGAGCACGTGCGTCGCTACGCACCGACGGGCGTGACCGCGCAACGATGGGCCGTGATCGAGAAGACGTTCGCGCAATTATGGGAGGACTTGGGCCGGATGACGTCGATCCTGGACTCCGCGCGGACGGTGCGGGCACGCCGATCCAAGCCGGATGACGATGACCGCGCCGAGCTGACGAGATTGCTGTTCGGGCGTCCGCTCGAAGTATCTCGCCAGCGAATCCCGTTGGCTCAGCGCACGATCACGGGTCCCGCTGAAACCGTCGAGTCCGTCGGGCTCGCCGGCATCGTGGATCGGATGCGCGCCGACTACCCTGCGGTGGCGGAGTTCTTCGACTCCGTCGACCGAGTCAACTCGCTGGTCGCGGAACGGCTCGCGCCGACGCAGGACCGGCTCGACGAGGCGGGCGCGGCCGGCCCGAAGGAGATCGGCGACCTGCTGACTGTTTCCGCGACCGATCCGCTCTCGTTGACCCCGCAGGAAGTCGAGCGGCGCATCAGCGCCATTGAGGACAGCATCGAACTGCGATCGGCCGAGATCGCCGATCTCGCTGCACTGCAAGCAAATTGGTCTGATTCACTCGAGACCACCGCCTTGCAGCTGAACGCGTTGCGCGACGCGACACAGAGAGCGGCACGGGTTCGCGCGCACGCCGAACAGAGCGTGGTGTCCGGGCCGCTACCTGTGCACGCCGATGCCGAACCCGACCTGCGCGTGGAGCTCAAGTCCATCACCGCACCGGATCCGGCGGCGCTGCGGTCGCTGCGGCACCGGATCGCGTCGGCGCTACGGGTCATGGGCGAGGACGAGGAACTCGCGCAGGGCCTGCTGGACCGTCGCAGCGAACTGTCGGGACGGCTGACGGCATACCAGGCCAAGGCGGCCCGGCTCGGGCTGGGGGAGGACCCAGATCTGTTGGCATCCGGCCGGATCGCTGCCGGTCTGCTGTCACGACAGCCGTGCGATCTTCGCACCGTGACCCGCGCTATCACGGACTTCCAGCAGATGATCATGCAGAAGCAGGGGAAGACGACATGACGTGCGCCGAACCAGGATGCGAGGGGACCGTCGTCGGCGGCTACTGCGACGTCTGCGGCACCGCGCCTACGACCGCTCCGGAACCGCCGGCGACAGCCAGGGCTGAGAGCAGTCCGAGTGCTCGATCGGCGCGAACGAGTCGCACAGGGGCGTCGAAGTCTGCCAGCGCTCGCGGCCGCCTCGGTGCCGGGGTCGTCGCGATGCCGCGCATACCGAAGGGCGATCCAGCCGCCGCGATCATGACCAACCCGCAGGTGCCGGAGAGCAGCCGATTCTGCGGCAACCCCCAATGCAACAAGCCCGTCGGGCGTGAACGGGACGGACAGCCCGGGCTCACCCAGGGCTTCTGCACCCAGTGCGGAACGCGATACTCGTTCGTTCCCAAGCTTTCTCGCGGTGACCTCGTCGGCGGGCAGTATGAGGTGCAGGGATGCATCGCGCACGGCGGCCTCGGCTGGATCTACCTGGCGATCGACAGAAACGTGCACAACCGCTGGGTGGTGCTCAAGGGTCTCCTGAACTCCGGTGACGCCGACGCGATGGCCGCCGCCGCTGCCGAAGTCCTCGCCCTCGCCGAGGTGGAACATCCGAACATCGTCCGGATCTACAACTTCGTCGAGCACATGGACTCCGCCGGTGTCCCGGTCGGCTACATCGTCATGGAGTACGTCGGCGGCACGTCGCTCAAGCAGATCCGCAAGGCGCGCAACGCTCCTCTTCCTCCGGACCAGGCCGTCGCCTACATCGTCGAGATCGCACCGGCACTCGATTACCTGCACACGCAAGGACTCGCCTACTGCGACTTCAAGCCGGACAACGTGATGCAAACCGACGAGCAGCTCAAGCTGATCGACCTCGGTGCGGTGATCGCGATGGACGACGAGGAATGTGCGATCTTCGGGACCGTCGGTTACCAGGCGCCCGAGATCGCAGCGACCGGCCCCACCGTCGCCAGTGACGTGTACACGGTCGGGAGGACGCTCGCCGTTCTGGTGATGGATGTTCCGCAGGAGCATGGACGCTTCGTCGAGCAGCTACCCGGGCCCGCGACGGTGCCGGTGCTGGCGAAGCACGAATCGTTGTACCGCGCGATCCTGCGCGCCACCGACCCCGATCCGGAGCAACGGTTTTCGTCGATGGCGGAGATGGCCGACCAGCTGACCGGGGTGCTGCACGAGATCGCGGCCGCGGACGCCGACATTGCGCAGCCCCGGATGTCGAACTACTTCAGTCCGCAGCGCGCGGTGTACGGCGCAGGCAGGGACGTGCCGGTCGAACCCGCTGATGTGATCGCGGCACTGTCCGTCCCCGTGGTGGACCCCAACGACCCCGGCGCGGCAGTGCTCGCCACCACCAGCGGCACGCCGCCCGCCCAACTCGAACACGCGCTGCACCTGGCCAGGGGCGGGGCGAACCAAGCCAAGAGTTCCTCGGTCGAGGTCCCGCTGCGACTGGTCAGGGCGTCGCTCGAGATCGGCGCCCCAAAGGATGCCCGAAAGCGCCTTGCCGAGCTGGAGTCGGTGATGCCAGGAGACTGGCGGCTGACCTGGTACAGCGGACAATGCGCACTGCTGGAGGGCGAATTCGACAAGGCTGCCACCGATTTCACCGAAGTGCTGGCCGTGTTGCCCGGCGAGCTCACCCCCAAACTGGCGATCGCGGCGACCGCCGAATTGCGCGACGCGCACGACGACGCTGCGCGCTACTACGAGACGGTGTGGCGCACGGACCACAGCTACGTCAGCGCCGCGTTCGGACTGGCGCGGCAGCGTGCGCGACGCCGTGACCGAGCCGGCGCGATCACGGCGCTGGACCAGGTACCGTCCGCGTCGGCGCATTTCACCCCGGCGGCCGCGTCGGCGATCGAGATCCTGCTCGAAGGCCAAGAAACCAAGTCCATGAAGGAGCAGACGCTGCTCGACGCCGGAAAGCGCACCTCGGCACTGACCCTGGAGTCGGCCACCAAACGGGCAACGATCCGGCTGCTCGCGCTCGGTGCGGCGCTGGGCTGGCTACGGGCGGGGAACACGGCCAAGGCGGCACGGTTTCTCGGTGAGGACTTCGACGAACCCGGCATCCGGACCGGGATGGAACACTGCTACCGCGAACTGGCGCACGAGACGACCGGCACGTGGGAGCGCATCGCGTTGGTGGAGAAGGCAAATGCGATTCGGCCGAGGACACGGGTATGACTGGGTTTGATGTCGCCGGACTTCCGGCTCCCGAAGAGCAGGCGGCATGCCCGCAATGCGCCACGATCGGTGGGAGCGCCGACCGGTTCTGTGAGAGCTGCGGAGCGGCGTTGTCGGAGATCCGCCGCGTCGCCATACCGCGGGGCCGCACGGCCCTGCAAGACCCGGAGGCACCGTGCTCCGACTGCGGCAACGAGACCCACGTCGACGAATATTGCACCGCCTGCGGTCACCGGCGGGCCGAACCCGATCGCGACGAGGCAGATCTCGGCGGGATCGCGCTGATCACCGACCGCGGTCTCGAACACGCCCGCAACGAGGACGCCGCCGCGGCCGGGATGGCGGTCGACAGCGGCACCGCGCGCCAATACGCCATCGCCGCTGTCGTGTGTGACGGCGTCTCCACCTCAGGCGAAGCGCATCGGGCCGCGGTCGCCGCATCGAAGGCGGGCGTGGATGCGATGCTCGCCGCCCTCACCGCATCCGGCAAAGCACACGCAGCCGTGGTGGCGGGTCTGGCCGATGCGGCGAAGGCTGCGGTCGCCGCGGGGACCGATGCCGATGCGTCCGCCGCGCCGTCATGCACGTACACCGCGGCGACGGTCGTCCCGACTCCCGAAGGGACAGTGCAGATCACGGTCGGCAACGTCGGCGACAGCAGGGCGTACTGGCTTCCCGAGCCGCCCGCGCCCCCGCAACAGTTGACGGTCGACGACTCCCTGGCCCAGGAACTGATCACTGCCGGCGCCTCGGCCGACTCGGAAGCCGTGCAACGCGGCGCACACACACTGACCCGTTGGCTGGGCGCCGACGCCGAACCGAAGCCGTGGTCGGATACGAGCGTGCACGCGATCACCGTCGTCGGACCGGGTTCGCTGTTGCTGTGCTCCGACGGACTCTGGAACTACCTGCCCGACGCCGCCGACATCGCACGATTCTGCACGGGTACCGACCCGGCCGCGGCGGCGAACGCACTCGTCGAGCATGCGTTGCGCGCCGGCGGCCACGACAACATCACCGTCATTGTGATCCCGATCGGAGGAGCTCATGAGTTCGCCTGAAGCACCTGGCATTTCCGGCATCTCCGTTGATGTCGACCACAATCCCTATCTCGCCGAGGGCACCGGGACGGTCGACGCGATCGTCAGCATCGCCGCCGGAAACGATGTGGCGGCAAGCGCTTCCGGACTGGCCGCACCAGCGGATCGGGTGGAGGCCATCATCATCGACTGCTCGACCTCGATGCTGTCACCGGTGGCCAAGTTCGACGCGGCGAAACGCGCTACCGCGGCCGCCATCGACGAACTCGTCGACGGCACCTACTTCACGATCGTCGCAGGCACCGAGAAGGCCTCCTTCGTCTACCCCACGGAGGGATGGCCGACGCAGGCGAGCGCGGCGACCAGGGCGGCGGCGACCCGCGCCGTCGACGGTCTGCGGCCCGGCGGCGGGACCGCGATGGGCACCTGGCTCGCGCACGTCCGCGGAATCGTCGTCCAGCACCCGGGGGCGATCATCCACGCGATCCTGCTCACCGACGGCAAGGACGAGCACGAAACGCCCGAACAGCTGCGGCAGGAGATCGCGCTTAGCGAGGGCGAATTCACCTGCGACTGTAGAGGTGTGGGAACCAGCTGGCACGTCGAGGAGCTGCGTTCGATCTCGTCGGCACTGTTGGGCACCGTGGACATCGTCGCCGATCCCGCCGACCTCGAGGAGGATTTCGCGGCGATGATGCGCACCTCGATGGGCAAGTCGATTCCCGACCTGACCTTGCGCCTGTGGACGCCTGCCGCCGCCCGCATCGAGTTCGTCAAACAAGTCGCGCCGACCGTCGAAGACCTGACCCACCGTCGAGTTGAGTCGGGAAACCAGCGCGGCGACTATCCGCTGGGCTCCTGGGGCGCCGAGGACCGCGACTACCACATTCAAGTCCAGGTCGAACCTGCTGCGGCCGGACGCGAGAAGCTGGCTGCGCGGGTGAGTGTCGTTGCGGGTGACGAGGTTCTAGGCGAGGGCCTGGTGAACGCGGTGTGGACCGCCGACACCGCCAAGTCGGCCCAGATCAGCCGCCGGGTAGCGCACTACACCGGCCAGGCAGAGCTGGCGCAAGCGGTCCAGGAGGGGTTGAGCGCACGCAAGAGCGGCGACGTCGCGACCGCGACCGCCAAATTGCAGCGCGCGATGGAACTCGCCGTGGAATCGGGCAACGAGGGAACGGCCAAGCTGCTCAGAGGGGTCATCGAGGTCGACGAGCGCACCGGCACGGCTCGGCTGCGACGCGAGGTAGCAGCGGCAGACGAGATGGCCCTCGACGCGCGATCGACCAGAACCGCCCGAGTGCGGAAGGAGACCTGATGCCGACCTGCACCGAAGGACACGTCTCCGCGGCCGCCGACTACTGCGACGTGTGCGGGTCTCCGATCGGAGGCCCCGCGGGAGACCCGGCACTAGCCACTCCGCCAGCTGAGGCCGCGGTGAAGGCATGCCCCGCGTGCGAGTCGCCGGTCAGCGGCCGCTTCTGTGAAGCGTGCGGACACGATTCGGCGCTTCCCGCGCCGCTGTCGCCCCCGCCCCCATCCCCGCAACCGGAGAACGCAGTGGCGCCGGTCGGGTGGTCCGCCGTCGTCGTTGCCGACCGGGAGTTCTATGACCGCGTCCTCGCCCGCGGAGGCCCCGACACCGTCGAGTTCCCGACGTTCTTCGCGGAACGCCGAATCGCCCTGCACCGCGACACCACACTGATCGGAAGGCACAACCACGATCAGGGCATCGAACCCGAGATCGACCTCGGCATCCACCCCGTCGACCGCGGCGTCTCCACACAACATGCAGTGCTGCGGATTCGCGATTCGGGTCTCACCGTCACCGACCTGGGATCGACCAACGGAACCAGCCTCAATGGCAGCGACGACCTCCTGGGGAACGGCGAAGAGACCCCACTCGCCGACGGCGATCGCATACACGTCGGCGCGTGGACCACGATCAGGATCGTGCAGGGCCGGTAGGGATGCGCTTGTCGTGGCCGTTGACCGGCCGTTCGGACGAGATGCGTGCCATCGAGGCCGCCATCGTGGATCCGGACGTTTCCGGGATAGTGGTGTGTGGCGCGGCAGGTGTAGGGAAGAGCCGGGTCGCCCGTGAGGCGTTGTCCGCTGCGGTGTTGCGGGGATGCGAAGGCCGGTGGGCGGTCGGCACATCCTCGGCGCGGACACTTCCGCTGGGTGCCTTCACGGCGTGGGAGCAATCAGGGGTCACTGACACCGTTCAGTTGGTGCGCGGGGTGATCGAGTCGCTGACGGCCGCACCGGCGGGCACCACGGTGGTGGTCGGTGTCGACGACGTGCATCTGCTCGATGATCTGTCGACCTTCGTCGTGCAGCAGATCGTGCAGCGTGGCGCGGCGAAGCTGGTGCTCACCGCGCGCGACGGCGAACCGATTCCCGCTGCGGTACAGGAGATTTGGAGGGGTGGCCAGTTCGACCGGCTCGATCTGCAGCCTCTGTCGCTCGACGGGGCCACCACGCTGTTGTCGGCCACTTTGGGCGGATCGGTGGATCCGGATGCCGCTGCGCGGCTGTGGACGCTGACTCGCGGCAACGCCTTGTATCTGCGCAACATCGTCGAGCAGGAGGTCGCCGACGGTCGGCTCGAAATGGCGGACGGGTACTGGCAGTGGATCGGTGACCCGATCGTGGCGCCCGGCCTGGTCGAGCTGATCGAATCCCGCATCGGGGACCTGCCCGCGCCGGTCGCCGACGTGATCGATGCGCTGGCCGTGGGGGAGCCGATCGGGCTGGCGGCCCTGACGCGGATCACTGACCCGGCTTCGGTCGAGGAGGCGGACACGCGTGGCCTGGTCATGTTGGAGCCTGCCGTCGGCGGTGTCGAGGTGCGCGTGGCGCATCCCCTCTACGGTGAGGTGCGCAGGAAACGCGCGGCGCCCACCCGGCTGCGGCGACTGCGCGGACTGGTCGCCACCGAACTGGCTAAATCCGATGACCGCGACGACGGACTCAATGTGGTGCGCCGCGCCGCATTGAGTCTCGACTCCGACCTCGCACCGGACGCCGACCTGCTCGTTAGTGCAGCCCACGGCGCGGTGTGGCTGGCGGATCTGCCGCTCGCCGATCGACTCGCGCAAGCGGCAATCGACGCCGGCGCGGGACCGGAAGCAAACTTTGTTCGTGCGCACGCACTTTCGTGGCTCAGCCGTGGTGAAGAGGCCGAAGCGTTGCTCGCCGAGATTGGCACCGGCCAGCTGACCGACGTCGACCGGGCCAGATTTGCGTTCGTGCGAGCCAGCAACATGCTCTGGGTGCTTGCCGACCCGGCGCGCGCGAAGGAGCTCATCGACGACGCGTCGCACATCACGTCATCGCAGGCTCGCAGCTATATCGACGCCTTCCTCACGGTGTACTGGTTTGCGGTGGACCAGCCCGGTCTGGCGACGCAAGCGTCGGAACACCTTGCGCTGGACGACCTGCCCGCCGTCGTCGACGCTGAGATTGCCTGGGCGCTCGCCGCCATATCCGCTGATGCGGGGCGCACCACCGAAGCGGTGGCCATCGCAGACGCGGGATACACCGTTGCGACACGGTCTTTCGACGCCCCGCAGATGAGGTTCAACATCGCCGATGCGCACGTCAGCGCGCTGTTGCTGGCCGGCCGGGTTACCGAGGCGGTTGAGGTGGCCGAGCGGGTACGCCAGCAGGCAGCCGACCTCCCGGGGGCGGCGCACTTGCTCGGTGCTGCGGTGGCGGGTCGGGCCGCACTTGGTGCCGGCGACTTGGATACCGCGTGTTCGATGCTGGAGCAAGCGGCAGTGGCGTTGTCCGCTGCGGGTCACGCCATCGGCTGGGGATACCGGTATCACTTCCCACTGTCGACTGCTCTCGCCATCCGCGGTTCAACTGACGAGGCCGCCGCTGCGCTTGCCGCGCTCGACGAGCTGCGACGTCCTTTCCGGTCGCTGGACTATGAGCGGAGCCTGGCCCGCGCGTGGCTCGCCGCCGGCCAGGGCGCCGTCAGCGAGGGGATCACCATCTTGCTGGCGGCGGCCGAAAGGGCCGGAGCGAGCGGGCAATTCGCGGCGGAAGTGAGCTGCCTGCAGACCGCCACCCAGTTCGGGGACGCTTCGGGCGCCCCCCGGCTGCGCGAGCTCGAGGCGATCGTCGAGGGGCCACGCGTCGGTCTTGCTGCCCGGTTCAGCGAGGCCCTGCGCGACGGCGACGCCGCGGAATTGGCCGCGGTGTCAGAGGACTTCGAGCGCATGGGCGACCTCGTCGCGGCCGTAGATGCGGTCGCGCACGCTGCCACCGAGTATCGCCGCCAAGACCTTCGCGGATCGGCGTTGGCATGCTCGACACGCGCGGATGTGCTGGCCCAACAATGCGGCGGCGCCGGTACCCCTGCGCTTCGTCAGGCCAGCGAGCTGTTACCGCTGACCGATCGCGAACGCGAGATCGTCATGTTGATCGCCGACGGGTTGTCGAGCCGCGCAGTCGCCGAGCGACTGAGTCTTTCGGTCCGCACCGTCGAAAGCCACATTTACCGGGCCATGTCAAAGACCGGAACCACCAGCCGCGACGAACTCGCCAACCTGCTACCTCGCCACACGCCGGGAGCTCGGTAAATACCTTCGCCAGGACGGCGCGCGCTCGACGTCGACGATGACTTAAAGCTGCGTATTGCCTTCGGCGCAGCTCAGCATCGCGGCTAAGTAGTACCGCGCGTAAACCGGGCGAGATTGCAGTAGCGCGCTACTGGTCTCGTCGCACCGACCGCGAGCGACGATTTCATTGCGGAGTTACTGCAAGACAACTGAATCCGCATAAGAACACGAGAAAGGCAGAACCATGAAGAAACTCCTCACTTCCCTCGCTGCCGGCGCGCTGACCGCGGCGGCCCTCGGATTGACCGCACCTGCCAACGCCGCCCCGGCCGGCCCATCATCGGTCGATGCCACGATCCACCAGCTGCGTGCGCAGGGCTTGGAGGTCGTCGTGAATCGCACCGGCACCGCTGCGCTGGAGCAGTGCACCATCAGCGCAGTTCGCCCCGGCCAGACGTTCTCGCGCACCGACTCCGGATCCGGTCAACCCGGATCCTGGGACGACCTCGTCACCACGGTGACTAGCAAGACCGTCTATGTCGACCTCAGCTGCTGACAGCCGATCGGACACGCAGGAAGCCCGGTCCGCTCTCTGACAGCGAACCCGCACCTGCGTTGCCCCGACCAGCGTTTAATGCACAGAGTGTGACGATGTCCGGAAGGGGGGATTGTGGCCGATCCCAGCGAACGCTCGTCTCGCACTACCCGCATCACCAGAGACTCGTCCCGCCAGTTCCAGGAGTTACGGGACGCCCGCCATCAGTGGGCGGCGAGCCGCGAGATCCTCGCGGCTCTTGGCCGTGCGGTCGACAACCCCGGCGAAGTACTCGACACCGTCCTTGAGTACGCCGCGCGCCTGTGCGGAGCGCAGGCCGCACTGCTGTACCTCCTCGATGGCGACGTTTTCCAGCTGTCCCGAGTCTCCGGCGAGATCTCCGAGAAATACCGCAAGCACATGCTGGATCACCCGGTTGAGAGAAACCGTTCGTCCGCCGTCGGGCGCGCGGCCGAGGACATGCGTACCCATCAGATTCCCGACGTGCTCAACGACGCGGATTATGGACGCCGCGACCTCCAGCGTCTCGCCGGTTTTCGCACCCTTCTCTCCACGCCGATGATTCTCCAGGACGAGGTCGTCGGGGTGCTCTCCATGTGGAGGACCGACGTCAAGCCCTTCGACGACCGTGAACGCGAGCTTCTCGAGGAATTCGCCGCCCAGGGTGCGATCGCGTTGCGACTCGAGTCCAGGGGGGCCGAGCTGGGCAGCAAGGTTGCGCAGCTCGAGGCTCTCCGTGAAGTGGGCGAGGCCGTCGGCTCGAGCCTCGACCGCGACGAGGTCCTGGACCGGATCGTCAGCAACGCCGTGCGGCTCACCGGAACCGACGGCGGATCGATCATGGAGTACGACGAGTCGGACGACTCGTTCCACGTCCGAGCCGCCTTCGGCAGCAGCCCTGACCTAGTGGAACAGTTGCGGGCGATCACCATCCGCCGGGATTCGACGTTGGTCGGTCGGGCAGCGCTCGCCCACCGGCCGTTGGAGGTTCCCGACCTGGCTCAGGCAGAGCTCGACCCCCACCTGGAGATCCTGTTCAGGGACGGCTGGCGCTCAGTGCTCGCGGTTCCCATGCTGCGCGGCGACAAGATGGTGGGCGTGCTGGTGATCCGGCGCAGGAGCACGGGCGCCTTCCCGCCCGACATGACCGAGCTCCTCCAGACCTTCGCCAGCCAGTCAGCGCTGGCCATCGTCAACGCGCACCTATTCGGGGAGCTGCAGACCAAGACCAAGGAACTCGAGATCGCCAGCCAACACAAGTCGGACTTCCTGGCCAGCATGTCCCACGAACTGCGGACCCCGCTGAACGCGGTGATCGGCTTCTCCGAGGTGCTCCTGGATCGCATGTTCGGCGAGATCAACGAGCGCCAAGACGAGTACCTGCGCGACATCTTGAATTCGGGCAGGCACCTCCTCGAGCTGCTCAATGAGATCCTCGACCTGTCGAAGGTCGAAGCGGGTCAGATGGTGCTCGAGCCAAGCACGTTCGGGGTCGGTAGCGCTCTGGATTACACACTGACAATGGTCCGCGAGCGCGCGACTCAGCACGCCATCACCGTCACGGTGGAAATCGCCGACGGTGTCGATACGGTCGTGGCTGACGAGCTGCGATTCAAGCAGGTGGTCCTCAACCTGCTCTCCAACGCCGTCAAGTTCACGCCCGACGGCGGCAGCGTTTCCGTCCGCGCCTACCGCGAGGGGACCGACCTCGTGGTCACGGTCACCGACACCGGAATCGGGGTGCCTCCCGAGGACCAGGAACGGATCTTCGAGTCCTTCCAGCAGGGCCGCCGCGGGGCTCCGAAAGAGGAGGGCACGGGTCTAGGACTGACGCTGTCACGGCGCATCGTCGGGCTGTTCGGCGGAAGGATGTGGCTCGAGAGCTCTCCAGGGGTCGGAAGCACGTTCGGCTTCTCGATCGCTGACGTGCTGGAGCGGACGGACGAGGTCTCCTCGCCCGAGCGTGGCGGACTACCCGTCGTCGTACTCGTCGACGACGATCGGGCGTCGCTAGACCTCCTGTCGGCCTACCTGGACGGTTCACCGACTCAGGTCATGCGGGCCCGGGACGGCGTCGAGGCCCTCGAGCTGGTCCGCAAGGTCCTGCCTGCTGCCGTCGTGCTTGAGATCGAGCTGCCACAGCTTGATGGCTGGGAGGTACTGGCTGCGCTCAAGGCCGACCCCACGACCGCCGCCATTCCGGTGGTCATCGCCTCCGCCTTCGACGACCGGCCCCGCGGCCTCGCCCTCGGAGCGGACGAGTATCTCCGCAAGCCAATTCGTCGCGACGAGCTGGTCGATGCGCTGCGACACGTGGGCGCCCTGGCCTTGGAGTCGTCATGACGCCGCGCAGAATCCTCGTCGTTGAGGACAACCCGTTGAACCTCAAGCTGGTTCGCGACGTTCTCCAGTTCGCCGGATACGACGTCATCGAGGCCCAATCAGGGGAGGAAGGTCTCCGCGTCGCCCAGGAGGATCCGCCTGATCTGGTGCTGATGGATCTGCAACTGCCCGGCATCGACGGAACCGAGACGATGCGCAGGATGAGAGAGAGCAGCCTCGGACGGGACGTGCCGGTCGTAGCCGTGACCGCCTTCGCGATGGCCGAGGACCGGGAGCGAGCGTGTCTGGCCGGCTTCGACGGATATGTCGAGAAGCCGATCAGCGTGCGAGAACTGCCCGGCCAGATCGAGGCGTTCCTCGACGGGCGAGCGGTCTGATGGACATCCCGGTCACCGCACTGGCTGTCGACGACGAGCCGGCCAACCTGAGGCTCCTCGACGCAGTCCTCACGCCTCGCGGATATCGGGTTCTCACCGCGCCGTCAGGAGCGGAAGCGCTCGCGTTGCTCGAGACCGAGGACGTCGACCTCGTCCTGCTCGACATCGTGATGCCAGGCATGGACGGGCACGAGGTCTGTCGGAGGATTCGATCCACGCCGGCGACGGAATTCCTTCCGGTCGTGATGATTACCGCCAGCGGAAGTGAACAACGTTTGGCCGCACTCGAGTCGGGTGCCGACGACTTCGTCACCAAACCCTTCGACAAGAGCGAGCTGCTAGCGCGGGTGGCGTCGCTGGCGCGGATCAAGCGATACCACGACACCATCCGACGGCAGGCCGACGAGCTGACCGAATGGAACACCGAGCTCGAGACTCGGGTCGCCCAGCAGGTGGCCGAGTTGGAACGCACCAACCGCCTGCGCCATTTCCTGTCGCCCCAACTGGCCGATCTGGTCGTCGGCGACGAGGACCTCCTGCGGAGCCATCGCCGCGAGATCGTCGTGGTCTTCACCGATCTCAGGAACTTCACCCCCTTTGCGGAGGCCAGCGAGCCCGAAGAGGTGATGGGCGTCTTGGGCGAGCATCACCGCGCCATCGGGGCGTTGGTCCACGCCTACGACGGCACGCTGGAGCGGTTCACCGGTGACGGGGTCATGGTGTTCTTCAACGACCCGATCCCGTGCGACGACGCAGCGGAACGTGCGGTCCGGATGTCGATCGACATCCGGGACGCCGTGCGCGAGCTTTCCGCGGGCTGGCTCCGCAAGGGTCATGATCTCGCGGTCGGAATCGGAATCGACCAGGGCTTCGCGACACTCGGCAGGATCGGCTTCGAGGGCCGCTCCGACTACTCGGCCATCGGCAGCGTCACCAATCGCGCCGCCCGGCTGTGTGCCGAAGCCCGCGGCTGGCAGGTACTGGTCACCGATCGCGTGCTCGCCGCCGTCGAGCACGCATGCGTCTCGGAGGTGATCGGCGACCTGCAGCCCAAGGGATTCAGCCGCTCAGTGCGGGTCCACAACATCAGTGCAGTACACGACAAGTAGGTGAGGTCATGACACAACTACAGGTTTCCGACCAACCGACCGCGGGTCGACATCTGTCGGATCTCGACGAAGCGGAGCGCTACGGCTTCTTCGACGATCTGCAACGGACGATGTCGACCGTGTGGGAGTCGATGCGGCTCGGCTTCGATGACGAGTCGGTCGTCGTGGTGCCCTCGATCAGCATGGAGCGCACCACTCCCGGGAGCGGCACCATCATGGCTGCGTTGGAGGAGCGCGCACTGTTCCTGCTGCTACTGCTGCGCCAACCGCGGCTCCGCATGATCTACGTGACGTCGCAGCCGGTGTCCGAGGCGATCGTGGAGTACTACCTCGGGTTGCTCCCTGGAGTGATTCCCAGCCATGCCCGGGCGCGGCTCACGCTGATCCCGGTCGGTGACGCGTCCGCGATCCCGCTCAGCGCGAAACTGCTTGCGCGACCACGACTTCTGCGCGAGATCCGGAACCTGATCCCCAACGCAGCCCGAAGTCACCTGATCCCCTACAACACCACACCGCTCGAGCGGGACGTTGCGCTGTCCCTCGGTCTTCCGATGTACGGTGCGGACCCGCGGCTGGCAGACCTCGGCAGCAAGACCGGTTGCCGCAGGATGTTCGAGGAGCTCGCGGTGCCATGCCCGGTCGGAGCGGAGGACCTCCACACGGTCGACGAGATCGTGGCCGCCGTGCAGGGCATGCGCACGAGACGGCCCACGCTCAATCAGGCGATCGTGAAGCTCAACGAGGGTGTCTCGGGTGCCGGTAACGCTCTGGTGGACCTGACTGGCCTGCCGGCCGCCGGCTCGCCGGACGAGGCGGCCGCGATCACCGACCGCATTCTCGGCATGCAACTGGAGGCCGAAAACCTTGCTCTCGAGGTGTATCTCGCCTCGTTCGAGAAGCACGGCGGCATCGTCGAGGAGCGGATCACCGGTGTCACACTGACCAGTCCAAGTGTCCAGATGCGTGCGTTACCGGACGGAACCGTCGAACTGCTGTCCACCCACGACCAGCTCCTCGGCGGTAAGAGCGGTCAGAAGTACCTCGGCTGCGTGTTCCCGGCCGATCCCGCCTACGCCGCGGCCATCGCGGAGCCCGCGATGGTGATCGGGCGGCATCTCGCGGGCCTCGGTGTGCTCGGCCGGTTCGCGGTGGATTTCGTTGTCGTGCAGGACGAGAGCGGCGACTGGACGCCGTATGCGATCGAGCTGAATCTCCGCAAGGGCGGGACCACCCATCCGTTCCTGACGCTGCAGTTCCTCACCGACGGGCGCTACGACGGTGAGCGCGGGGTCTTCCTGACCCCCAGTGGCAGCACCAAGTACCTGGTTGCGACCGACCACCTCGAGGACGAGCGACTCAAGGGACTGACCGTCAGGGACCTCTTCGACATCGTCGTCAACCACGGTCTGCATTTCGACCAGGCCCGCCGTACCGGCGTGGTGTTCCACATGATCAGCTGCCTGACCGAATGCGGTCGCGTCGGCCTGACAGCGGTCGGAGACACCCCCGACGACGCACGGCGGATCTACGAGGAGGCGCAGTCCGTCCTCCTCCGGGAGGCGGGGGTTGCCCTCGAGGAGGGATCCGTCGTCGGGTGAGCCCGGTCTTCAGAAGCGAGGATCTCGTCTGGTACGTCGCCTACGGATCGAACATGAATGCGGCGCGTTTCGGCTGCTACATCTCGGGCGGACGACCGCGTGGCGCCCGTCGCACCTACCTGGGGTGTCGTGACCAGTCGCCACCCCGCCGGGACGTCGCGATCCACCTGCCAGGTGGCCTCGCCTTTGCGGGCAGGTCAAGGGTGTGGGGCGGGGGCATCGCGTTCTTCGACCCGCAGGCCGATGGCGAGCTGGCAGCGCGGGCGTACCTGATCACCTTCGGGCAGCTCAGCGACGTCGTCGCTCAGGAAACCAGGCGCCCGGTTGGCAGCGACCTGGCGCTGGGCAGCGGGGTCGACCGTCGATGGGCACTGCCGTCGGCTGCCTACGAGACCCTCCTGCATCTGGATGACCGGGACGGGTTGCCCATGTTCACCATCACGTCCCTGCAGAACCTCGATCCCGCGCCGCCGTCGGCTCCCTACGTTCGCACCATGCTCGACGGACTCGGCGAGGCATTCGGCTGGACCACCGACGAGCGGGTGCACTACCTCTTGCGGGCGCCCGGCGTCATGCCGACGTGGACCGCCGGCGGACTCGCCGAGCTGTGCGAAGGCGGAGTGGTGGACCGCCGGCGGGAGGGGTAGCCGAGGTGGCGCCGAGGCGAGTTGTTCTTTCACCTACTGTCGCTGACGTCAATTAATTGCATAGCTCAACGCCTGGGCATCGCGGCAGGTTAGCCGGGGCTCAACACACCCGCCCGACCGCCTTTCACCGAATCCCAGCGGCAACACCGAGCAGTCCGACCATGATCAAACTCAGCGCCAACGGCTGTACCGATGTTCACCAAGGCCGGTGTCCCCTTGATGCTTAGGATATTGTTAACGGGTACGTATCGTTAATAAATTGTGGGAGAGGTCATGGACTCTGCAGAGGTTCTCGTCGTCGGCGCCGGCCCAACCGGGTTGGCTTTGGCCTGCGGGCTGCGGTTGCACGGTGTCCGGGTACGGGTGATCGAGCAGGCATCGGGTCCGGCCACCACGTCGCGAGCGAACATCCTGCATGCGCGTGGGGTGGAGGTGCTTGACCGGCTAGGCGCGGTGGGTGATCTCGAGCAGCAGGCGATCGATGCGCTGCAGCTGACGATGTACGTGGGTGAGCGGCCGCTGACGACGATGCGCTTCCGGGAGGTCAAAGGCGCCCGGGTCTCCGCGCTGTACGTCTCACAGGCCGACGTCGAGGCGCAGCTGCGTCGTCGACTTGCCGACCTCGGCGTCCATGTCGAATGGAACGCGGCGTTGATGGATGTCGCTGCGGACGCCCACGGCGTCACGGCGACGCTCGGGAACGGTCGGGCGGTGCGCGCCGGGTGGCTGGTCGGCTGCGATGGCGCACACAGCACCGTACGCAGACTCTCCGGTGCCCGCTTTCCCGGCGTTCCCGTGGTCGAGCAATTCCTTCTTGCCGACGTCCACGCGGACTGGGATCGTGACCGCAGTGGCGGAGCAGGCTGGTTTCACCGTGACGGCATCCTGCTTGCTATCCCGATGCGTGAGTCTGGCGGCGCTGGTGACCTGTGGCGGCTGATGGCCAACGTGCCGCGCACCGACGCGGAGCTGGACGACCAGGCGATCATCGACCAGTTCGGGCGGCTTCTCCTTGTACGCGCGGGCGTGCGGGATGCACGGATCCGGGATGCGACCTGGACCTCAGTCTTCCGAATCCACCGGCGGCTGGCCGACGTCTACCGATGCGGCCGGATTCTGCTCGCCGGCGACGCGGCCCACATCCACAGCCCGATCGGCGGTCAGGGTATGACCACCGGTATCGGTGACGCGGAGAACCTGGCTTGGAAGCTCGCCTTGGTCGTCGGCGGGCTGGCAGATCAGCCGCTGCTGGATACCTACCAGGCCGAACGTCGACCGCTCGCCGCTGACGTACTTCGCAACACCACAGCGAATACCCGGCTCCTGGTCGGGGCAGGGCCGGTCACGCGACTCCTTCGCGACCGGCTATTCCTCCCGCTGCTCAACCTGCCGTCGGTGCAGCGCCGAGGCACCGCGTCCGCTTCGCAGCTGTGGGTGTCGTACCGGCGTGGGCCGCTGGGGGGCCCACGCTTTGGACGCCGGCCGCGTCCTGGTGTTCGGGTGCCCGACCGGACATGTGAACGCGCAGACGGCAGCTGTACCCGGCTGCACGACGAACTCGACGGCCGCTGGGCGCTGCTCGTGCCCCGAAGCGGCGCGACCGACAGCGTGGCCGCAGCACGCAAACGACTCGGCGACCATGTCGTTACCCTGACGGTGCCCGACAACAAGGCCAGCGAGGTGTGGCTTGTGCGGCCGGATGCGCACATGGCCTGGCGCGGACGCCGGGACCCGGCTGCGCTCGGGCGCTGGTTGGACAACGCCCTCCAACACGGGCGGGCAACGTGACTCGGCAAGCGCAGGATGAGTCGGCCGACAAGCGCCGCCGTGGGCGACCCCGCGACCCTGCAGCGGACGCGGCCATCCTCCGCGCCGCACTGGAGCTGTTCATCGACGGCGGTGTGGAAGGCACCAGCATGCAGGCGGTCGCGCAGCGCGCCGGCGTCGGCAAGCTGACCGTCTACCGGCGCTGGTCCTCGAAGGAGGAGCTGCTCGCGCAGGCGATCGAGACGGCCCGCGGTGAGATCCCCGAGCCGCCCGTCGACGACATCGCCGACACCCCGGTAGCCGAGCTGGTCGAACGCGCGTTGCCCGCATCAGCCGAGGTTCTCGCCGCCCCCGGTTTCCGCGCCATGGTGGCCCGGATCTTCGGCTCCGCGGTGAGCCACCCGAGTCTGATGGCGACGTACTGGGAAAACTACGTCCTGCCCCGACGCCGCGCTACCCGCGCTCTGCTGGAACGGGCGATCCAACAGGGCACGCTCGCGGCACATGTCGACCCCGACGTACTGACCGACATGATGGTCGGAGCGGCGCTATATCGCGTGATGCAACCCGAGCCCCTCGACATCGCCGAGGCCCAGCGCTATCTCCAGGCCGTCTACCGCGAGGCCGGTCTGCTGCCCAATGACCCAGCCGACCAGGAGCCGTGCTGATGATCGTTTCACACAAGCGGGTCCACAACTTCGTCGATGTCAACGGGCAGCCCCGCAGTCCTTGGCGGGCGGGACGGCACTCACGGGGATGCCTGTGCTGGAAATCGATGGTGCCGGATCCGCGCCATGCGGATCGTCGCCAGGAGAAGCTGCATTACGCCCGACGCAGCGGGTCGGCCTGTCACATTTCGCGAGCCCAGTCCGTCTTGGTTGGTGATACCCGTCAACCGTGAGGAATCGAATGAGGGACACCGTCTTGGTGACCGGTGCGACTGGCACGCTCGGTCGGGCCGTGGTGCAGCGGCTACTGCGAACCGCTGGGCATGTCCGGGCACTCAGCCGTACGCAACGCGCGACCGGTGACCAGAGTTGTAGTTGGGTAACCGGCGACCTGCGCAACGGTGCCGGTCTCGACGACGCCGTCGCCGGTGTCGGTGTGATCGTCCATTGTGCAACCACTAACGGCAGGGGTGATGTCGCGGCCATGCGCAACTTGGTCGCCGCAACAGAGCGTGCGGGCAAGCCACACCTGATCTACATCTCGATCGTGGGGATTGAACGCATCCCGATGTTCTACTACCGAGCAAAACGCGAATCCGAGCGGCTGCTCGAAGGCTCGGGCCTGCCGTGGACGATCCTGCGTGCGACGCAGTTCCACGACCTGATCGTTAGCATGACCGCGATCCAGCGGTGGCTGCCTGCGGTGTTGATGCCCGCTGGGGTTCGATTCCAGCCCATCGATGTCGCCGATGTCGCGGAGCGGCTTGTCGAGCTGGTCGGCAGGGACGCCGCGGGCCGGATGCCGGATATCGGTGGCCCACAGGTGCGGGACGCGCGGGAGCTAGCCCGTCTGACCCTGCGCGCGCTTGGCCGTAACAGGGCGGTGCTGTCAGTGCCGGTTCCCGGCAAGATGATCCGCGGCTACCGCGAGGGCGCGAACCTAGTGCCCGATCACGCCGATGGCCGAATCAGCTTCGAGCAGTTCCTCGCGGGACGCCACGGGGGCCGGTCATGACGGCGCGGGTGTCGCTGCGCGCAGGTCTCGCGTTCCTGGCTTTCACACAGATTGCGGTCGGGTGTTGGGCGCTGATCCTTCCGCGATCCTTTTTCGACATTCCGGTCGTGGGTATGGGGATGGCCTACAACGAGCACCTGATGCGCGACTACGGCGCGATGAGTCTGGCTTCGGCCGTCGTCCTTAGTCTTGCTGCGGTGCAAATGACACGCTCGGCCACGCGTACCGCGTTGCTGATGTACCTCGTCTGGGCCTTGGCACACTTCGCTATCCACGTCCCGCTGATCGACCACCTCACCCCGGCGCAAGCGACCTACCTGATGATCGCACTTGGCGTGGCGATCCTGCTCACCTGCGGTTTGTTGCTGCTCAGCAAATCCGGCACCGAGAGCCGGTGAGCGTCACACACCAGGATCGGACACAATTGTCCGTTCCAGGTGGATCTGTCACTAGCGACCTCATGATGTGACATGAATATGCGGACGGATTGTCCGCGGATGTCCGGCTGAAGGTGACTGCATCGCCCCCATAGCCCAATTGGCAGAGGCAGCGGACTTAAAATCCGCACAGTCTGGGTTCGAGTCCCAGTGGGGGCACGACGTTTGGAACCGTGGGACGTAGGTTTGCGCTGGCGGGCGGTCGCGCTAGGGCATCTCGTGTACGCGGCGTGCACCGAGCAAGCGTCCGAGACGGGCGCTAACTTAACTAGTTGTCCGCAGGGCTTTGACATGCTCTTTCGAATGACTGTCGCCGCCCCTCCATATACAGGGAAATACGAAGGATATACAGGGAAATACGAAGGTCAGAGGCTCAGCACCCCCCGGTGACGCGTTTCGGCTTTCGGGGGCGTGCGCTGGATCGGCTGCTACTTCGGTTGGCACACGACGTCGACCAAAGCGGGTTTGCCCGTCGACTGCACATACTCGGCGGCGCGCTGAACCGCCTTCTCGATATCGGCGGGGTCGGTAATCGGCCCCTCGGCGTGCCAGGAGAACGAACGGGCAAGGGTCGCGAAGTCGGGCGCCGGGTTGTCGATCTCCATCCCGATGTGCACTCGCTCGAGCGGAGTTCCCCGTTGGCGAGCGAGGCGTTCCTGGTGTTCCCAGTCGTTGTAATACGCACGGTTGTTGAACATCACGACGAGTAACGGAAGTTCGTAGTACGAGGCGACCCAGAGAGCTCCGGCGTCGAACATCAAGTCACCGTCGGGCTGAAGGTCTACGACAAGCCGACCGGTTCCCTTGTGCGCCAACGCGACACCGAGAGAGATGCCGATCTGCATCGCGGTTCCCAATTGTTTGCCCGGCGTGCGATAGTGCTTGTCGAAGTCCCACACCCGTTTGGCCCATTCGGAAGCCGTCCCCGCCGTCAGCACCCAGTCGTAGTCCTTGACGACCTCCCAGACCGCGCGCGCCAACGTCGCCGTCGCCACCGGCTTTTCCACCGCGGAGCCGTCGACGCGATGCGCCCACCCGCTCCAGGCTTCGTCGTGCAGATTCGCCAACCGCGCCCGCCACTCCGCTCGTTCAACTCGGCGGGGCTCCGCGTCGTGTGCGACATACCCGTCACACATGTCGACCAACATCGGAAGGGCGACCGTGGTGTCGGCAGTAACCTGCAGGTCGGTCTCCACCAACGCGGTGTAATCCTCGCTCCACGAGGACAATCCGACATCATTGAAACCAACATCGAGCACCACAGCGTCCTGCGCGATCCTCGATCTGATCTTGCGATTGACCGAATCCAGCTCGTGGGTTGTCTTCTGCATGTCTTTGACATCGAGGAACAGAACACAGTCCGCTGCCTCGAGGGCGTTCGTGCCTGTCACGCATAGCGGATGGCGGTTGGGGAAGTTGTGCCTGATGTTCGTGTCGATGACGCCTGCGCCGACCGTCTCCGCCAGATGAACCAGTAGATCGAACGCGTTGGGATCCCGGCCCACATAGCCAGGGATGATGACAGGCCGTTTGGCTCTTGCAAACGCCTCGGCCAGTTGCCTTAGCGCGTTGGGATCCGGGCCGATCGGCGCCGGAACCTTGAGCCGATCCCAGTCCGGCATCGGGATGGGCTCGTCGAGGGGCTGTTCTTGCAGACCCGCGTCGAGCGCGATGTACACCGGCCCGGCCGGTTCGCTCGACGCGATTCGATAGCCCCTCGCGATGGTGCCCGGTACCGACTCCAGCGACCGCGGCTCGTAGTCCCACTTGGTGTAGTCCCGCACGGCGTTGCCCTGGACGTTCGCTCCATGAATCCAGTCGATGTTGGGACGCCGTCTGTCGTAGGCGGCGGGACCGGAACCCCCGAAGATCACCACGGGCACACGGTCGATGTATGCGTAGTAGATGGCCATCGCGCCGTGTAGGAGACCGACGACGTTGTGCAAGATGACACCCATCGGCCGCCCGGATGTCTTCGCATAGCCATGGGCCAAGGCCACGGCGATCTTCTCGTGCGAGCACTCGATCATCTGCATCTCGTCGTCGGCGTAATTCACCAGGGAGTCATGCAGGCCCCGGAATGACGACCCCGGGTTCAACGCCAGGTACGGAAATCTGAACGCCCGCATGGCGTCAACCATCACGTCGGAGCCGTAGGTCGGATTCTGATAGGGCGCAGGCAAGGGAGCTCCTTGGAGTCGGCGATGGGCCGAGCCGTTGTCGTGATGAAAGTAACACGACAAGGATCAGACCAATAGGCCAATACCAGTAGTCCGGGAGAGTATAACGGTTTGATAACGAAATGGAATGATGGACTGTCCATATGGCCGGAGCTGGAGTTGGGTCTTTTGTGGTTCCCGTCACAGCCGGGTGGTCACTTGGGGATCCCATGTGACACGTCGTTGGAGGAGATGCTCATGCGCTATCGTCGCCCGCTGGTCGCCATTGCCCTCGCGCTGACCCTGACCGCGACGGCCTGCGGTGGATCGCCGACGGCCTCACAGGACGGCGGAGGCAACGCCGAACTGGCCGATGCTGCGCAGCAGGTCTACGACCGGTTCAACGGTTTGACCGGGCAGGAGCGAACGGACGAACTGCTGAAGCTGGCAAAGGCCGAGGGCGAATTGTCGGTCTACACCTCCAACAACGACATCGAAGACGTCGCTACGGCTTTCAAGGACAAGTACGGGCTTGAAATCAAGACGTATCGCGCCGACTCCGAGACGGTCCTGCATCGCGTCCTGCAGGAGGGCGAGGCGAACTTCCACGGCGCCGATGTCCTGGAGACCAACTCACCCGAGATGAACATCGTGTCCAGCCACGACCTGCTATACCCGTACCGCAGTGAATACCGCGATACGGTCCGCCCGCAGGGCGTGAAGGAGACCTGGACCGCGGACCGGTTCAACGCGTTCGTGGTCGGTTGGAACACGGATCTGGTCAAGCCAGGGGACGAGCCCAAGAGTTTCGAGGACCTCGCTTCGCCGCGCTGGAGGGGCAAGCTGGCGATGGAGATCAACGAGGTCGACTGGTATGCGTCACTCACCACCTACTGGCTCGAGCACGGGAAGACCCAGGAGCAGATCGACGAGCTCTTCAAGGCGATCGCTGTCAACTCCAAAATCACCAAGGGCCACACCGCCACCGGCGAACTGCTCAGCGCTGGCCAGTACAGCGTGTTTATCTCCGCATACACCCAAAACATCGATACACCGGCGGCCAAGGGTGCCCCCGTCAAATGGCGTCCGGCCAGCGGCCAGCCGGTCCAGCCGATCACGCTGCGTCCCAACGGGATTGCCACGATGAAGCACGCATCGCATCCCGCTGCGGCCATCTTGTTCACCGACTTTCTGCTCACCGATGGGCAGAAGGTGCTCAAGAGCGTCAACCGCATCCCCTCGGTTACGACCGAAGGCGACCCCCTCGCGGGCCTGGAACTGATCGAGGCGCCGGAGGAGGACCTGCTTGCCAATTCCGCGGAATGGAGGGATCGCTACCAGCGGGTGACGAGTGGCGCCAGCCAGTAGTCGACCGAGCCCGTCGTCAACGTGTCCGCCCATCACGCAACACACGTTTGCCGCGACTGTCGAACGATAACGGACTGCCAGTTCCCAGAATCATTCCGCAGGGTGGCCACCGCCGATTCCGGACGATTGCATACCGCCGATATGTTACCCACTAGCGCTCGGGAAAGCCTTTTCGAGTAGCGCACAGCGTGACTTTCCGATCGGTTCAGTGAAGGGCGTCGTCGACCTCACTACGTGATGGCTTCGCCGCCGTTGACACTTCGACCGACAGCGCAGGATCGCCGGGTACGAGGAAGCGAAGGTACCGCTGTTTCGCCCGTGAGCTGACGACGGTTTTGACGACGACGATGACGACAGTCGGGCATGCCGACACGTCTACCTACACGACAATAGGACTCATATCGGGCAAGGCCCGGACGCCCGGAAGAGCGTTGTTGCGCCATCGAAGGTCCGCAGTTGTCCGGAAGCAAGACAAGGGTGGACGGTTTGATACGACTGCGTGAAAGTCGTCTTCGCCTCCAACGCAGCGGATCCGCCGCAGCCGTGTTGAGCAAATAGTCGGGGTCACGCGTATCGACGTAGACCTGCGCGTTGGGGAGAACGGCTCATTGCTTCTGAAGCGCAGCGGCCCCTCGGCACGTGTCAGGCGAGCAGCCTATCGGCGTTCCTGGTCGTCAGCTCTCGCCAGCTGGTGGCGCCCGGCGGCGGTGGCGCGGCGCCGATTGATGCCAATTGCGCATCAACGCCAGCAGCGGGGGTCCAGCAGGAATCGCTGCCGTAGACAATATGGGCAGTGCCCGCAACGTCCGCGAGAACTGGCAGCTGAATCGGGAACGGCGTCCCTGCCGTGTCGAACCACAAGGCGCGCATCGCGTCTCGCCACGGCGGTCCGCTGCCACCCCGGTTGAAGAGCTCGATGCGGTCGCTGAAGAAGGCCAGTCCCGCACCCGAGTGTGGCACCAGTATCCGCATGTCCGGATAGCGGTGCGCGACGCCCGCGAGCACCAGGTCGGTGATCGATCGGGTGCTGTCGAACATGAACTCCAGCATCGGGCGGGGCCGACCGAGCGCGGTCCGCTCCCACCCGACCGGAGACGTCGGGTGGACGAACAGCACAGCCCGCCGCGCATTGAGCTCCGCCCAAACAGGTTCGAAGATCCGATCACCGAGGTAGTGGCCATCGATGTTCGAATCGAGGATGACGCCGGACGCCCCGAGAGTGTCGACGGCCCGGCGCAGTTCGGCGACCGCGGCATCGACATCGGGTAGCGGCAGTGAGGCGAAGAACCCGAAGCGGCCGGGGTGGTCACGGACGGCCTTCGCCGCTTCGTCGTTGACGTGTTCGGCGATGACGCGGGCGGTGGCGACGTCGCCGAGGTCCATGCCCGGCGAGGAGATCGACAGGATCGCCCGCCGGATATCGCGTCGGTCCATAGCGGACAGTTGTTCATTGAGATTCCACTGCGGCCACCCCGGCATGCCGTCAGGTGCGAGATGACCCGCCGCCTGGGCGGTACGGACATACTCGTCGGTGACGAAGTGGGCGTGCACATCGACAAGTCCAGTAGATGTGGGCATGCTCTCATGATTGCACCGACCACCACGATCACGGCTGTACGTGTCGAGGTCGTTGGCGAACGCGACGTTCGCGCTGGTATCGGGAGAGGGCCAGATGGGCCGATCGTCGCTGGCGTCATCGCGACGCCCTTCCTCGTGCGCCGCCGCGACCACATCGGCCATGTCCTGTGCGCTCCATCGTCCCGATCGTCCCGATCGTCCCGGTCGGGTGGGTTCCCGATCCCTGCGAAGAGAATCGTTCGATTGGCGCGCTGCGGATCCAGACAGCTCATATCGGCATGGCGGCTCGACGGCCATCTCCCGCTGACCATGGACGAGGTCATCGACCAGCTCGTCGACATGTTCTACCGAATCTCCGACATCGCCCGCCCCCACCGCAAGACAATGGCCCGGACTAGTTTTCACCGTCGGAAGCTGGTTAGCCACAGGACACAAACGTCTACGTCCCAGGCGTGGTCTCGAAGAACCAGAGCTGCGGTGAGTCCGCCGTGCGACCCCCAATCACAATGGCCCGCATCACGCGGCGCTTTCACTGGCGAGATCTGTTGACGCGAACGGGGGGAGGAGGGCCGTAGGCAACCCGAAGGATTCGGCACGGCAGCCAGCGAGACTACGCGGCATCGCGCAGTGACGATCTACTGGGCGTCGGCGGGCACTAGCACCGACCTCGGTTCGCTACGGCGCGCCCAGCGAGAGCGCATTTAGAGTCCCCGCACTGCGCGACATGGTCATCGCCTGCACGATGCCACGTGTGCGTGTTGCGGCTAGACGTTCACGCTGCGCCGCCGCTGAATGTGTTGCAACAGTTGCCGCGCGAGTTCCTCCCTTTCGAAGTACCGCGCGGTCTCGAGCGCGGACGGCGAGCCCGCCAGCGGATCGGCATCGGCTGACAGCAGCAGTTCGATGACCGTCGAGTCGTTCTTGAAGACGGCGCCCGCCAACGGGGTTTGTCCGCGATTGTTGTGCCGATCGACGTCGGCCCCGCGTGCGATCAGTACCGCGACAGCGGACTCGTTCCCGTAGTAGGCCGCCAGCATCACCAGGGTGTCCCCGTTGGTGTTGGTGAGGTCCACGGGTACGCCCGCGTCGACATAGGCGGCCAGCATTGCGGCGTCGCCGTTGCGAGCCGCGTCGAACAGGCGGGAGGCCAGGTCCATGAGCTCGGCATCCAGGGTAGCCCTTGTGTCGCCAATCACGTTGTCTGCCATGTCAACTCCAAACGGTTGCGGTTGGCTGTTACAGCGCGCCGAAGGCCTCGCAGGCCTTGCGAACCCCTTCGCCGTAGGCGGGGTCGGCCTTGGTGCAATGCTCGATGTGCTTTTCGACTGTTTGGTACCGGGCGCCCTTGATGGCGCGCGCGGTGTTGTCGAAGAGCCGCTGCTGCTCGTCGCCGGTCATGAGCCGGAACAGGTCACCGGGCTGCTCGAAGTAGTTGTCGTCGTCCTCGCGGAAGTCGAAGTGATCCGCGGTGGACCCGATCGACTCAGCGGGATCGGCGTAGGCGGGCTGCTCGGCCCACCGGCCGAAGTTGTTCGGCTCAACACCGGCCACCCCGCCCTGGTTGCCGTCGACGCGCATCGCCCCGTCGCGGTGATAGGTGTTCACCAGCTTGGCCCCACGTGGATAGTTGACCGGGATCTGGTGGTGGTTGACGCCCACCCGGTAGCGGGCTGCGTCTCCGTAGGAGAACAGCCGGCCCTGCAGCATCTTGTCCGGGCTGAACGAGATACCAGGGATGAGGTTGCCCGGAGTGAACGCGGCCTGCTCGACGTCGGCGAAGTAGTTATCAGGGTTGCGGTTGAGCTCGTACTCGCCGACCTCGATCAGCGGGTAGTCCTTCTGGCTCCACACCTTGGTCAGGTCGAAGGGATGGAAGCGGTAGGTGGCGGCGTCTGCTTCGGGCATCACCTGGATGTAGACGCCCCATTTCGGGTAGTCGCCGCGCTCGATGGCCTCGAACAGGTCGCGGCCGTGGGACTCGCGGTCGCGGCCGATCAGTTCTCCTGCTTCGGCGTCGGTGAGATTCTCGATGCCCTGCTGGGTGCGGAAGTGGAACTTGACCCAGTGCCGTTGTCCTTCGGCGTTGATCATGCTGTAGGCGTGTGAGCCGTAGCCGTGCATGTGCCGGAAGGACTTCGGGATGCCGCGGTCGCTCATGGTGATGGTGACCTGGTGTAGCGATTCGGGCAGGCCGGTCCAATAGCCCCAGTTGTTCTCGGGGTTACGCATATTGGTGCGTGGGTCGCGCTTGACGGCGCGGTTGAGGTCGGGGAACTTCAGCGGGTCGCGGTGAAAGAACACTGGGGTGTTGTTGCCGACCACGTCCCAGTTGCCTTCGGTGGTGTAGAAGCGCAGCGCGTAGCCGCGGATGTCGCGCTCGGCGTCCGCGGCGCCGCGCTCGCCGGCCACGGTGGAGAACCGGGCGAACATCTCGCAACTGTTGCCGACCTGGCTGAAGATCGCCGCCTTCGTGTACCGGGAGATGTCGTGGGTGATGCGCAACGTGCCGAAGGCACCCGAACCCTTGGCGTGCATGCGCCGCTCGGGGATGACTTCGCGGGCGAAGTGCGCGAGCTTCTCGATAAGCCACAGATCTTGCAGGAGCAGCGGGCCGCGTGGACCGGCACTCATGCTGTTCTGATTGTCCGTGACGGGCGCTCCCGCCGCGGTGGTCAGCGGTTTGGTGTTCTCTTCGAATGCCATTTCTTCTCCGTGGTGGTGGGGAGGGGTGTAGGTCGGGCCTGTTGGACTATTTTCAAGTTTCGCTAAGCGTGGGGCATCGCTGCAGCACGAAGAGCGACAAGTAATCCACAGATTCGGACACTCGATGCGCTGGGCGGCCGCCTCTCCGGCTTGTCATCCGTCGGAAGTTTCCGTTTGGCGAGCTCAAATAGATTCTGTTGGAGTTCATTTCACTCGGGCCAGCTGTTGTTGCGGATGATGTCGACGAAATCGTCGCGGACGAACGATGGGTCGAAATACTCGAGTACGTCAGCGTTGACGTTTCCGAACGTGCTGTGCGGGCGGTGTTTGTTGCCGTCGTTGAACGCTCGTAGTATCCGGCGCTTGAAGTCTGGTCGGGGGTGGGCGGAGGTGACGGCCTCAAGTGCCTCTGGGGACAGTGCCTCACGATCGATACCGAGCACGTCGGTCTCCACGCCGGCGGTGACCAAAGCGATTTCCGGGTCGAGGAATTCGGGCACGTTGGGTGTGGTGTGCAACGCGATGCTCAGCCAGACCTTCCGGGCGTCAGCTTCAGCGACACCGTGATCGAGCAGGAAGTCGCGCGCCGCGTTGGCCCCGTCGACCTCAAAACGCAACATGGAAGTGCGGTAGGTCTCGGTGAGCCCGACATCGTGAAACATGGCCCCGGCATAGAGCAGTTCTAGATCCGGCTGCAGCCCGCGGCGCCGGCCCTGCAGCGCGCCGAACAGAAACACCCGCCGCGAATGATCGAACAGCAAATCATCCTCGGTATCCCTGATGAAGGCGGTAATTTCGCGTACCAGCTCGGTGTCGGGGATGACGACGCCGGCGATACTGTCAGCCGCAGTGGTAGACATGTGCAACTCCTGGAATCAGCGACATATCGGGTTGCCTGCGCCCAGTTTTGGGAGTCGACATGGCGACACAGTGGTGCCGCCACATTCCCGGTTTGGGCTCGCCCCACGTTCGCGCCCCTTCGAGCGGGCCCGTGGGGTGATCACGGTTACTTTCGTTGGTCATCGTCACACCCACGACCCGCGATGTCGCTACCGCTGCCATGCAACCGACATACCTGCTAGCTGCAATCTGCTGCGGGACTGGGTGGGCCGGACGCCACCGAGGATGGGGACCTACGCCAGGCGAGCCTTGCGGCGCTAACCGCCGGCACCGATCTGGGCGACACACACCGTGCGTGTCTTGCCGTGTTCGAGGCCCGCGCTCGACACCGATTACCACCTACGGTGGATGCCTTGCCCCACTGGCCTGCGATAGACGCACGCGGGCTGGAAGGACTCGACCACCTCGATCTGGCGCAAACGGTCGAGGCCGCCGGACAAAGAGTGCAACAGTTCGTCAGTCGAATCGACGCCGCGACCGGCGGGCAGTGACGTGCGGCGTCCGGCAGCGGTGTCGGGTCGGGACGAAGTGGCGCGTAGTGAGTTGAGTAAGGCGTGTCGCCGTGGCGTCTCGACAACGTCGTGGTCAGTTTCGCGGGTGCCTCGCGCTTCCGGTAGGCCATGGGTGCTCGGTGTCACGACGTTGTCACAACTGGTGCGAGACGCCCGGGATTGCGCTGAGACGTACTGGGAACGTTTTCCCTGGTCAGCGGTCGGGCGGGGCCGTCCTGCCACCTCCAGAAACGCGATCGGAGGAACTAAAATCCGCACAGTGCCGGTTCGAGTCCGACTGGGAGCACCGAGAACAGGGGGTGGCGGCGCGCCATTGTGCTTGAGGTGGTTCCGAAACGTGTTCCCACTCGTCGTGATCTGCGGTTTGCAGGTAGCCGCTTGACGTCATCGAGCACATGGCAGCTGGCACGATCGAGCGGCGGCACTCGCTGCGCGATCTAGTGCAGGGCAGTCGGGTGGCAGATGTGTGTGATCAGAAGCCTGAAGTACAAGGGGCCGATCAGCGTCTCGACGACGGTGTCCACCGCGACCGCGGGATCTGCGGCGGTGGGGGGTGCGCTGTAAGGAAGTCAATGGGCGCGGCGTAGCAGTCGGAGATCGTGGCGTTCAAGTTCGCTTCAGGTCGAGGAAGGTGTTCCCAAAATGTTCCCGCTCACGCCACGCATCTGACCTCTGTTGCTGAAAGATACTGTGGGACAATGGCTGTAGTCCCACCCCCGTTGAAATCGCGGAATCAAAATCCGCACAGTGTCGGTTCAAGTCCGGCCCGGCTCACATGTCATCCCCCGAACGCAAGAACAGCTCCTGCACGACCGTGTGATCCGCGTCGCCTAGCCCTTCGTGAACCACTTCAGCGAATAGCCTTTCCACCACAGCCAATACGTCAGCGCGGGCGCCAACAGCGTCCGCGGCGCTTTGGGCGTACTTGAGGTCCTTGAGCTGATTCCTTGCGCTGCCGCCGACGTCGTACGTGCGCTCGAGAAACTTGTCGCTCTTCTGCGCGAGCACGGCGCTGCTGGCAAGCCCACCCTGGAGGATGCGAACGAGACGCTCGAGGTCAAGTCCGTATGTCCTTGCGAGGGATAATGATTCCGCGATCGCCGTCAACGTGGATGCGACGATCATCTGGTTGCACAGCTTCGCGACCGAACCGGCGCCGACGTCTCCCATCCGCTCGATCGTCCGGGCGACGGCTTTGAGGATCGGCGCGATCAGGGGGAACTCTTCGGCCGAACACCCAACCATGACGCTCAACGTGCCCTCTTGGGCGCCCTTGTCTCCACCGCTCATCGGTGCATCGATGACGGCAATCCCGTATGGAGCTGTGGCTGTTTCACTCCGTTCGTCCACAGATCCGTCACAATCTCCGCGGATGGTTGGTGCCGACACGGTCGGCGAACCTTCCGAGGTTCTGCAGCTGCAGACCCGGCCGATTCCGGAGCCCGGTCCCGGCCAGGTCCGGATCCGGGTGATAGCGGTGCCTGTCGAGGCCAGCGATCTGCATACCATCCGCGGCAGATACGGATTCACCCCGGAGTTCCCCGCCGTACCCGGAATCGAATCCGTCGGTGTGATCGACGAACTCGGCAGCGGCACAGACGGTCTGACCGTCGGCCAACGCGTCGTCACGGTCGGAGTCACGGGTACGTGGCAGGAGTATGTCGTTGCCGATGCCGAGCGGGTCTTGCCTGTTCCGGTCGGCATGAGCGACTCCACGGCCGCCCAGATTCTCAGCAATCCGCTCACCGCCGTGATCTTGACCGGTGATGAACTCGATGTCCGACCGGGTGAATGGCTCCTGCAGACGGCGGCCGGTTCAACCGTGGGCCAGTCGGTCATCCAGCTTGGTGCGCACGTCGGCTTCAAGACCCTCAACGTGGTCCACCGTCGATCCGCCGTCGAGGACATCCTCGCGTTGGGGGGCACCGCGGTGATCTGCACGGAGGATGAGGACCTGCGCGAACGGGTGGCCGACATCGCAGGCCACGACGGCGTGTCCAAGGCGATCGACTGTGTCAGCGGTCAGGTCGGTGCGGACGTGTCGCGTGCGCTCGCACCCTCCGGCGAGCTGGTCGTCTACGGTGCGCTGTCCACGCACCGCCAAACCGATCCCGACAAACTCACCATCCCCGTCTTCGCGCGTTCACTAATCTACGAAACCAAGACCGTTCGGGGGTTCTGGCTGTTCCGCTGGTTCACCAAGACGCCGAAGGATCGGATGGCGGCAACGATCGACCGGACGGTTCAGCTCGCCGACAGCGGCGTGTTGCGCGTGCCGGAGGGCCAGCCGATCCCCGTCGAAAAGTTCAGCGAGGCCGTCTATTTGGCCGAAGCTCCCGAACATGGAGGCAAACCGCTGTTGGTGTTCGAACCGTAGCCATCGGCCGACGGCATCGGACCAACTACGCCGTGACGGGCTGTCTAATCAAGTCCCGTTCGTCGGGGATCCCAGTATATCCTCACCCGAGTCCTGCGTTGTGCGTGTCCGGCTGCTTTCAGCGCACCGCGGATCGCGGCGATGGTCGTAGAGCGGCCCGTGAGGATCAGCGGCGACTCATGGTGCTCGGCAGCGGCGGCGGCGACCTGTTCGACTAACGCCGGAATGTGACCGTCTGTCTCCTCGCGCGTGACGAGCATGGGTTCCACTCCGAGCGCACGAAGCGCTGCCGGACTGTCAGCGCCCAGCTCGAAGATGTCGCGCACGGGATGAAGGTTCGGGTGAGCGGCCGTCCACGCGACGCGAAGACCGACCGACGTCTCGTCGCCGACGAAGATCGGCGCGCTGGTAAATCTCCTCAGGTCGATCGACCGGCGAGGGCCGACGACCTGGACGGCGTCGTCAGCCGCAACGTTCTGGGCCCAGGCGGAGCCCGGCCCAGCGCCGTGCAAATAGCTGAGGATCGTGGTGTCGCCGGTGGTGTCATCCCAGCGGACTGGCGTGTAGGTGCGCATCGTCAACCCGTCCCTGGCGACGCGGAGCTGGATCTTGTCGCCCGGGGTCCAGGAGGCGACGCTCGTCAGGCCGATCTCCCGAAACGGTCCCAGGTCGGAGACCGCGGTGACTCGCATGGTGCGGAAGAGCCGGTTCGACACCGTGTCGGCGACGAGGTCGTGGAGGCGGCTCACGAGTCACACGTCTGGGTGAGCGGCGCTCACTTCGGCGCCATTCCAGTAGGCCGGCGGCGGGTCGAAGACGGGTGTGATCGTGCGGGACGCGAGTCGCCAGCCATCCGGCGTCCGCACCCAGCGGTCGGCGATGTCACCGACGGTGCGAATGGTGACGTCGGAGCCTTCGTCGCGGCGATGGACGCACTCCAACCACTCGATGTCGACGGCATCGCCATCGACAGCGAGGACCCGCAGGTTGGTCCACTGATGCCGCGTCTCGAACGGCGCCGCGGCCCGCAAGGTGATCCACTGCTCGAACTGTTCCCGGGTCAGGTCGACCCCGGGGCCGCGCAAGGCAAACCCTTCGGTGCACAGCTTCAGCACCCAATCGGCGGGATCGCCATGGTCGCCCCACGCGCAGGAATCGCTGAGGAGCTGCTCGAGCTCCATGTGTTCGGACGGTTCAAGTAACATGCAAGTGAACCTACTTGTGCGAGTTACTTGCAGTCAAGAGTCGTTTGCACCAAGATGGTGGAGTGCGGGCGGATCTGCCGCCCGCGCAGGCTTGAGACAAGGAGATACAGCACATGGAGACACGTCCCATCGGCAACCTCGAGGTCACCGTTGTCGGCCTCGGGACCAACAGCTTCGGTGCATACATCGACGAAGCCGTCGCCAAGGAAGTGACCAACGCCGCCCTCGACGCGGGCATCAACTTCTTCGACTGCGCCGACGTCTACGCCAGCGGCGCGTCGGAGGAAATCCTCGGTAGGACGCTCGGCTCGCGGCGCGACGACGTCGTGATCGCCACGAAGTTCGGCATGCCACTCTCCGACGGGAAACCCGATGCCTCGCCCGAGTACGTACGCACCGCGTGCGACGCCAGCCTGAAGCGACTCGGCACCGACCGCATCGATCTCTATTACCAGCACATCGCCGACTCGACGGTGCCGATCGAGGAGACTCTCGGCGCGCTCGACGAGCTGGTCAAGGCCGGCAAGGTGATCGAGATCGCGTGCTCCAACTTCGCGTCCAGCCAGATCGACGAAGCGGCGAAGGCGTCTGCGAGCACGGGTACGGCGCGGTTCGTGGCGGTGGAGAACGAACTCAGCTTGCTTCGGCGGGAGACCTCCGGTGCACACGCAAGCACTCTCGAAGCGCGACCCGCCCGCGGTGCCGAACTGATCGCGGCGGCCGAGCGCCACGATCTGGCGGTACTCCCGTACTTCCCACTGGCGAGTGGCATGCTCACTGGCAAGTATCGGCGGGGCGTCGAACCGGCCTCCGGCACCCGGTTGGGCACGGCGCCGGAGGAGCGCAGGGCTTCAATGTTCAAGGCCTTCAAAGACTCGTTGCTCAACGAGAAGAACTTCGACATCGTCGAGGCGCTCGAGGCGTTCGCCGCCGAGCGTGGGCACACGCTGGTCGAACTGGCGATGTCGTGGCTGGCCTGTCTGCCCAGGGTCGCAACGGTGATCGCCGGAGCGACCTCGGCGGCGCAGGTGAAGTCCAACGCCAGTGCCGCAGGCTGGGTTCTGACCGACGCCGACATGGCCGAGGTCGATCGGATCACGCTGTAGCAGGTGTCGGTGGCCGACCTTGTTGTCGCTGTTGGAGTTTCAGGCGATGTCTGAAACAAGATTCCAGTATTCGATACGAAGCGAAGCGAATGGACGAATCGCCTAGTTGTACTGCTTCGACGCCGGTCGGGTGGGCGCGGTTCGTCCATCGGCACAACGGGTAAAGCCGAACGCGCCGTAAACACCGCCGACTGGTGGCCAGGGGGATCCACCTCACCGCTGACCGTGTGGCTGGACGCGGTGTGCGAGGGTCGGTTCGCATTTCCCTCGGCGGCGTCCGCCTCCGGTAGTAAGGACGTTCCTGGTCGTTGACAGGTGGTTCAGCATTCCCCGGTGGCCTTGGCGCTTCGCGGATTTCGCGTCGATGTTCTGTGACTGTCGAAGACGACACCGCCCCTGTCGCTAGGGGGTGACGGGCGCGGGGTGGTATCCCACCAGCGACACCGGCTCGAGGAATGCCTCGAAGCCATACTCGCCCCACTCGCGGCCGTTGCCGGACTTCTTGTGCCCGCCAAAGGGAACGGTGGGATCGAACAAGTCGATCCCGCTGCCGTTGAGGTAAACCTGTCCTGCAGGGATGCGAGCGGCGACGTCGCGCACCTCGTCGATATCACCACCCTGTACATAGGCGGCCAGGCCGTACTCGGTGTGGTTGGCGATGTCGATCGCGTCCTCAGTGTCGCTGTAGGACTGAATGACCAGCACGGGCCCGAAGATCTCCTCCCGGGCGACGATCATGTCGGGGGTGACGTCGGCCAAGATCGTGGGCTTGACGTAATAGCCCTTGTCGAGCCCATCGGGACGCCCGACGCCGCCGCCCACCAGGGTGGCGCCCTCGTCGAGCCCCGACTGGATCAGGGACTGGATCCGGTTCCACTGGTTGATGTTCACCACCGGCCCCGTGTAGGGGTTGTCGCTGGGGGCGCCGACGGTGATCGCGTCGAGAGCGCCCTTGGCCGCGGCGATCACCTCGTCCATCTTCGACTGCGGGACGATCATGCGTGAAGGCCCTGAGCAGCTCTGCCCGGAGTTGAACATCAATCCCTGAATGCCGCGCTGGACCGAGCCGGCGATGTCGGCGCTCTCCAGGATGATGTTCGGGCTCTTGCCGCCGAGTTCCTGGTGTACCCGCTTGACTGATCCTGCCGCGTTGCGGGCCACCTCGGCGCCGGCCCGTGTGGAGCCGGTGATCGACACCATGGAGACCAGAGGATGCTTGCTCAGCTCCGAGCCGACCGTCTCGCCGTCGCCGAACACCAGGTTGAAGACACCCGCGGGCACTCCGGCGGCATCCATCACCTCGGCGAGCAGGTGCGCGGAGAACGGTGCGTACTCCGACGGCTTGAGGACCGCTGTGCATCCCACCGCCAGCGCCGGTACCAGCTTGGTCAGCACGGTCAAGATCGGCCAGTTCCACGGGGTGATTAGCCCAGCCACGCCGATCGGGACGTGGCGAACCAGGCTGAGGCCGCGATCCTCCTCGAACGCGTACTCCTTGAGGACCTCGATGGCGATCCGAAGGTGCTGCAGCGGGATCCCGACCTGTGCCGCGGTCGACATCCACTGGGGGGAACCCATCTCCTCGGTGACGGCTTCCGCAAGCTCGGGCGAGCGTCGCTCGTATTCGGCGCAGATCCGTTTGAGCAGCGCCAACCGTTCCTCGCGGGACGTCCTCGAGTAGGTGGCGAACGCGCAGTGCGCGGCTGTCACGGCCCGGTCCACGTCGACGGCGCCGCCGAGTACCACGCTGCCGACCACGTTCTCGGTGGCTGGATCCACCACGTCGTGGACCGTGCTGCCGAACGAATCGACCCATTGTCCATCGATGTAGTGCTTGGTGTAGTTCCGCATGGCAAGTTCCTTTCAGCGGGTTCAGAAACTCTGGGGGAGGCGCGATCTGGGGCGCTCATCGGTTTGCCGGGTCAGAGCATCGAGGGGACCATCGCTTCGATGACGGTGGGGCCCGGGGTGGCGAGGGCGCGGCCGAGCTGGTCGACGAATTCATCGGCGGTCGTGGCCCGGGTGGCGTCGACACCGAGGCCCTTGGCGATGGCGGTGAAGTCCATGTCGGGGCGGGACAGGTCGAGCATGTCCTTGGCCCTCGGGCCGCCGGCCCCGGCACCGACCCGGCCCAGCTCCATGTTGAGTATCGCGTAGGACCGGTTGTTGAACAGGATGGTGGTGACGTCGAGGTTCTCACGGGCCATCGTCCACCACGACTGCATGGTGTAGAGCGCGCTGCCGTCGGACTCGAGCGCGATCACCTTGCGGTCGGGGCACGCGACGGCCGCGCCGACCGCCACCGGGAGCCCTTGACCGATGGCGCCGCCGGTGAGGCACAGCCAGTCATGCGGGGGCGAGCCCGCCGAGTATCCCGCGGCCGACAGCCCCGAGGTGTTGCCCTCGTCGGAGACGATCGCACCCTCGGGCATCAGCGCTCCGAGCGCGGCGCAGACGGCGTCGGCGGTGAGCGCACCGGTCGGCAGCTCGGGCGCGGCTGCTTGTTGCACGGCTGCCGTCGAAGCCCCGACGCGTTCGGCGAGCATGGCCAGCGCGGTGGCGAGGTCGCCGTCGGGCGCGGCGAGCACGTGGACGCCGCAACCCTGGGGCACCAGGTCGCTGGCCTTGCCCGGGTAGGCGAAGAACGAGACCGGCGCTCTGGCGTCGACGAGCACGATGTGGCGCAGACCCTCGAGCTGCATCGCCGCCAACTCGGCGAGGTAGGCGAGGCGCTCGACCGGCGCCCGCCCGGCGCCGCGCTCGAGCCGCGCGGGGAACGTCTCACACAGCAGCTTGGCGCCGGTGGCGGCGGCGATGCCCGACGCCTGGGCCAGCAGCTCGGCTCGGCACGCCCGTCCGCCCACGAAGACGCAGGCGGGCTCACCCGATTGCAGCGCGGCGGCGATCTCGGCGATCGCCGCGTCGTCGGGCGGCTCGGGCCGCGCCGGGGCGGGCAGCCGGCCTGGCACGCCGCCCTCCGACCACGACACGTCGGCTGGCAGCACTAGCGTGGCCACCTGTCCCGGCGGGCCGCTGGCCACCGAGACGGCCTCGGCCGCGTCGGCGCCGACCTCGCCGGGCTTGGCCGACCAGCGGATGAACGTCGACACGTTGCGCGCCACGGTCTCGATGTCGGACTCGAGCTGGGCGTCGAACTGCTTGTGGTAGGTGGCATGGTCGCCGACGATGTTGACGATCGGCGTGCGGGCCTTGCGGGCGTTGTGCAGGTTGGCCAGGCCGTTGCCCAACCCCGGCCCCAGGTGCAGCAACGTGGCGGCCGGGCGCCCGGCCATACGCCCGTAGCCGTCGGCGGCGCCGGTGGCGACGCCCTCGAAGAGGGCGAGCACGCTGCGCATCTCGGGCACGGCGTCGAGGGCGGCGACGAAATGCATTTCCGACGTGCCCGGGTTCATGAAGCACGTGTCGACGCCACAGTCGACGAGCGTGCGGATCAGGGCTTGGCCACCGTTCATGTTTCGCGTCATGTGTCGTCCTCGTCGAAGATGGTGCCGCCGAGCGCCTGCCCGGGGGAAGAATGTCGTGGCGCTCGCTGCGCTACTCCTTCAATGATTGGCTACTCCGGCAGCGAGTTACTCAGTCGCTCGGTGGCGGCGAGGTAGTCCTCGATGAACGCCATCACCACGTCGCGGGCCGGCATCTCCTTGTGCATCAGGCCGACGCCCTGCCCGACCCAGTATGTGGCCAACGCCTGCGCACCACGATGACCTTTGGCGGCCAGCACATCGATGTGGCGCAGCGCGGGCTCGCTGATCATCGACTGCAACGGCAGCGGCAGCGGCTGCTTACCGCCATCGTGGGGCTGCCAGGCATCGGTCCATTCCGACACGAGTTGCCGGGACGGCTTTCCGGTGCGCCCGGCCGAGCGGATGGTGTCGCGTGAGGTCGCGGCGAGCATCCTTTCGACGGTGTGCGGTGCGGTCTCGGCTTCCTCGGTGGTGAGCCACACCGAGCCCGTCCAGGCGCCAGCCGCACCCATCGCGACCGCGGCGGCCATCTGCCTGCCGGTGACGATGCCGCCGGCGGCGAGCACTGGGATGGCGTCGTCGATGGCCTCCAGAACTTCGGGAATCAGGACCATGGTGGTGACCTCGCCGCAGTGCCCGCCGGCTTCGGTGCCCTGGGCGACGAGCAGGTCCACGCCGGCGTTGACCTGCTTGACGGCGTGCTCCTTGGCTCCGACCAGCGCGGCGACCGGGATGCCACGCTCCTTGCCCGCCTCGATCATGTAGTCCGGCGGCACCCCGAGCGCGTTGGCGATCAACTTGATGGGGTGGCTCATCGCCACGTCCAGCAGCGCGCGCCCGGTGTCACCGGTCAGCGCCGGCGCGCCGACCCGCGCCGCCTGCTCGGCGTCGATGTCGTGGCGGGCCAGTAGTTCGGCGACGAAGCGTCGATAGTCGTCCGGGATCCGCTCGGCCAGCTGGCTGCGGGACAGTTTCTCGCCCTTGCCCTCGAACTTCCCCGGCACGATGATGTCGGCGCCGTACGGCTTGCCGTGTACGTGCTCGTCGATCCAGGACAGCTCCTGCTCGAGCTGATCCGGGGTGTACGCGACCGCGCCGAGCACGCCGAATCCGCCGGCATTCGTCACCGCCGCAACGACATCGCGGCAATGACTGAACGCGAAGAGCGGGAAATCGATACCGAACTTCTCACAGATGGCTGGCTTCATAGTGGGAGCCCTCGGCCGATCGCGCGGTGTCGTGTCATGTGGTCCTCCGTCGAAGGTGGTGTCGGTGCCCAGTGAGTGATGATTATGCAAGTAACTGTTGACTGCAAGTTACTGGCGCACGTAGGTTGACTTGCATGTTAGTTGAACCGTCCGAGCGCAAGGAAATCGAGCAGCTCCTCAGCGAGACCTTCGCGTGGGTTGACCATGGCGAAGCCGATCGGGTGCCGAAGCTGTGCGCCGAAGGGTTCGCGCTGCACGGGCCGGGGATCGACCTTGACCTGGAGCAGTTCGAGAAGATGATGAGCGTTCGGGTCGCGGCACCGTATGAGACGCGGCATCAGTGGAGCAACCTGCGGGTCCTCGACGTCGATGGCGATGCCGTAGACATCGCGTTCGTGATGTGCGTTCATCGCCGAGACGAGAGCGCGGAGGTCACCACGCGCACGATCGCCGACTTCGCCGATCGCTGGGTACGGACGCCGGATGGCTGGCGCCTCGCGTCCCGCACGATCACACCCGTCCTCGACGCGCCGCCGGCCTAGCCCCGTGCAGCTCTTTCAGACGACTTTGGGTGCGGCCCGCCGCGACGGCGACGAGAAGCGTCCATGACCGTCGGCCAACCGACCTCGCCCGTGGCACCTGAACGCGAACCCGACAGGAGCGGTGCACAGATGACGGAACGGCCAGAATTGCTCGAGGCCACCGATCAGATGATCGACGACGCGGTGAAGTACGCCGATCCCATGGTGCTGCGCGGCCTCATCTACCAACTCACGGGCGACCAGAGCCTGCAGGCCACCGAAGTCACGTCAGTACAGTTCGGCTTCCTCGAGGCGCACATGCCGGCCAGTCCGGCGGCGTGGGCGCTGATTCAGTCCAAAGCAGCAGAGTTCTTGAAGTCCTACCGTGACCGCGGGGCCGGCGACATCTCCATCGGCCCACGGACGCGCCTGCAACGCAGCCTGAGCCTGGCCGCTGGAGTCGACATACCCGACACCGAAATCGAAATGTGGCTCGAGCAGCTGGCTTTGGACCCGTGGGCGCGGGGTCACGTTTGGCACGAGCAGCAGCCCTCCCCAGAACGCCTCCAACAGTTCTCGGTCGCGGTGATCGGCGCCGGTATGGGCGGGCTCAATGCCGCCGTCCAGTTGAAGCATGCCGGAATTCCGTTCACCCTTCTCGAGAAGAACTCCGGGGTGGGGGGGACGTGGTACGAGAACCGCTATCCCGGCGCCCGGGTCGATTCACCCAGCCGCGCCTACACCCATATCTACGGCGTCGACTTCGAACTCCCCGGTGCCTTCTCCGAGCAGGCGGCCAACGAGAAGTACTTCAACTGGGTCGCTGACCACTTCGACGTCCGCAAGCACATCGAGTTCGACACCGAGGTCACCTCGCTGATCTGGAACGAGGACGACGCGGTCTGGGAGATCCGGGCGGAAGGTCCCGATGGACCTCGTCTTTGGCGAGCGAACGCGGTGATCAGCGCAGTGGGATTCCTCTCGCGCCCCAACGTTCCCGACATCGAGGGGCTCGACGAATTCGCCGGCTCCACCTTCCACACCGCCCGCTGGCCTCAGGGCGCCGACCTCACCGGCAAGCACGTCGCGGTTATCGGCACCGGCTGCACCGGTTACCAACTGGTGCCCGAACTGGCCAAATCCACCGGCCACCTCTATGTCTTCCAACGCACACCCAGCTGGTGTTTCGCGGTTCCCGGATACCTGGCCACCTTCCCCCCGCAAGTGAGCTGGCTGGACCGCAACATGCCGTTCCACACCAACTTCATGCGCTTCCGGTCCAGTTGGCCCTTCGGCCCGCAAGGCATGATGCGCGCATTCGAGATCGACCCCGCGTTCGACGATCCGCACACCAGGAGCGAGTGGAACCACAGGCTGCGTGAGGGCCGCCTCGAGTTTCTACGCAAGAAGTTCGCCGATCGTCCCGAACTCGTCGACAAGATGCTCCCTACCGCGCCGCCGATGTCATCGCGACCCGTGCTGATCGACGACAAGAACAGCATCTATGACGCGTTGCTCAGACCCGACGTCACGCTGGTGACGGATCCGATCCGACGCATCACGCCGACTGCGATCGAGGTCGACGGCGTCGGCACATGCCCGGTCGATGCCATCGTCTTTGCGACGGGCTTCAAGGCGAACGACTTCCTGTGGCCCATGGAGGTGCGCGGACGCGGCGGCAAGCGTGTCGAGGAGCTGTGGGAGAAGGATGGTGCCCGCGCCTACCTCGGAACGATGCTGCCGGGGTTCCCCAATTTCTTCATGCTCTACGGGCCGAACACCAACGCCACCGGGGGCCTCGGCATCGTCGATGTCGAGGAGATCGTGACCAGATTCATCCTCGGGTGCCTCGCACACCTGGCCACCGACGAGAACCGGTCCGTGGTGGAGGTGACCATGGACGCGTACCGGCGATACAACGACGAACTGGATCGCGTGGAGGCCACCAAGATGTATACCGACTCCCGCGCGCAGAACTACTTCAAGAACGAACACGGGCGGTCGGCAGGCAACCTTCCGTTCGACATTCGAAAGATGTGGCGGTGGCTCCGCAACCCGGCCAATCCCCATGCTGCTTCTGAGCGGCAGGCCGCTGGTGAGACGGCCACCGACTGCGACGTCGTGCCACAGTTCGGCCACGACCTCGTGGTGCGTTGAACGGGCTGTCCGGCGTCAGAAGCCGGGTTCCAGCTCGACGCCGAAGGAGTTCAGGGTGAAGGCGACGATGTGGTACTGGCCCACCAGGATCGGCAGCTCGATCAGCTGCTTCTCGTCGTAGCGCGCCGCGAGCGTGGCCCATGTCGTGTCGCTGATGTGGCTGTCGTGGTGGAGCTCGTCGGCCGCGGTCAGCAGGACGGCGTCGTCGTTGCTCCAGCTCTCGTCGGTCGGGCCGTTGCGGACGCGCCCGATCTCCTCGTCGGTGAGGCCCGCCTGTTTGCCGATCACGACGTGGTGGGCCCACTCGTAGTCCGCGTGGCAGTTCGATGCGGTGCGCAGGATGAGCAGCTCGCGATCACGATGGGGGAGGAGCGAACCGTAGAGGAGCCCACCCGAGAGCGGCGCCCACAGGCGGAACAGCTGAGGGTGGCGCAGGAGCGTGGTTACGACGTTGCTCGCCCCGGTCCCGTCACGGTTGATCCTGTCGAGGAGGTCGGCGTGCTCCGCCGCTAGCTGGTCGGCAGGCAAGGGTGCGATGCGCGGTCCGGTCATTGGCTGACGGTACAAGGAACTGGGTATTGCAAGCAACTGGCGTAACCATGTAACTTGCATATAGTGGGCAAATCGCCCCACGCACTAATGGCCATCCATCCGAGGAGCCCCCATGGCTAGGACCCTGCCGACCGAGCCGGTCGCGCCCTACAAGCTGGCCCACGCGGTGCTGCGCACCGCCCATCTGGACGAGACGATCCGCCACTACGAGATGCTGCTCAATGCCCGGATGGTCTTCGACCAGCGCCCCTACGGGGCTGCGATCACCTATGACGAGGAGCACCACCGCCTCGCGTTTGTCGCCGTGCCCGAGCTGGCCGACAAGAGCGCGAGCGAGGGCCTCCGCGTCGCCGACGCCACCGGCGCCGTCGGGGTGGACGTGGCCGTGGCCCCGGGCCTCGAGCACCTCGCGTTCGTCTTCGAGTCGCTGGGCGCGCTCCTCGGCATGTACGTGCGGGCCAAGGCGGCGGGCTTCAAGCCGGTGTACTGCATGAACCACGGCGCAACGGTGAGCATCTACTACGCGGATCCTGACGGCCACAAGAACGAGATGATGGTCGAGGCGATGCCGATGGAGCTGGCCGACGAGTGGATCCACAGCCCGGAGTTCGCCGTCAATCCGGTCGGCTGGCCCTTCGACCCTGAGGACCTGCTGGCTGGCTACGAGGCCGGAATGCCGCTCGCCGAGCTGATGACGATTGGTCGCGACCAATACGCGACCAGTCCTTCCGGAACTTGACCCGCCGGTCACGCCGCAAAGCGACCGGCTCGCCAAAGTCGGCAGCGACTCGACTCTGCGAGGGACTAACATTTACAAGTCCCCTTTGAGGCGGGAGCCCGCAGTGTCCGAGAATGCCTATGTCCGCCCTGTGCTCGGTCGGCGTGACCGCAAGCGCCTCGAGACGCGAAATGGCCTGGCGGCAGTCGCGCTCGAGCTCTTTGCCGAACGGGGTTTCGACGCCGTCACCGTGAACGACATCGCGGATCGCGCCGATGTCGACCCCTCGACGTTCTACCGCCACTTCGGCTCCAAGGAGGCGGTGATCTTCTCGGACCTCGGCGACTGGACCGGACACCTCGGCGACGCCGTCCGCGCCCAGCCGGCCGAGCTGCCCCTACTCGAGACGATGCGCACGGGCCTCAAGGACCTCGCGGCGAATCTGTTGGTCGACATCGACAACGAGCGCCACCGCGCCCAGCTCACCGAGTCCTCCCCCAGCGTCCGGGCCCAAGGACTCGCCGTTCGCGAGGCGCTGATCGAGGGGGTGACTCTGGCCATCGCCGACCGCATGGCCGTTGACCCAGCACGCGACGGCCGACCGTACCTGCTCGCCGCCTCCTGCATCCTCGCCGCCAACTGGTATCGCGACTACGTAGTGCGTACCGGCGACCTGCCCAGCTCGGCCGAAGATGCAGTCGATCGCATCATCGACCTCGTCCGGGGTTTCGTCGCCGTGTCGGGCGAGTAAGATGCGAGCAACAATGTATTGCAAGTGACTAGCGTCATACTGTAACTTGCATGTATCGGGTGGTCTTGCCCGACGCCATCGGGGGCCGGGCTGGCACCGGTCGCCTTTCCGCCACGCCACCATCGAGGAGCGTTCCAGGTATGACCACCGCATCAACCACCGCCGTCTCGCTTCCCTTGGCCCCCGGCCGGTGGGCGGTTGACCCCCACCACTCGTTCGTCGGGTTCGCCATCCGGCACCTCGGCGTGTCCAAGGTGCGGGGGCGCTTCAACCGCTTCGACGCCGAGATCGTCATTGGCGAGACGATCGACACGACCACAATCACCGCAACCGTCGACGTCGCATCGATCGACACGGCCAACGCCGACCGCGACAAGAGCGTGTTGTCGCCTGCCCTCTTCGACGTCGCCAAGCGTCCAACC
>Ga0193743_1000080_pt1 | contig 68787 bp, 99 predicted proteins | sample L2c2metaG_FD_143038 | JGI IMG/M metagenome (GOLD analysis project Ga0193743, IMG submission 143038) | Soil microbial communities from a riparian zone of the East river system, Colorado, United States - L2c2 | ecosystem: Environmental > Terrestrial > Soil > Riparian zone | place: USA: East River... | reverse complement strand
TGCAGCGTCTTAAAGCAACCCACAATAAGACGTGCCAGAAAGATTCCAGATCGTCGTCACGATTTGGAATAGGAAGGGGGGTTCCCGGTTGGTGAACGATAATCAGGACGCTGAGCTTCTTGGGAAGTTGGTCTGGCATTGGGAGATGGCCCAGAAGCAATTGGATAAATTTCACTGACTACGTTACATTATACATAAGCAACTCAGATAACTACCGAAATGCGACCTCGCGAGCTATAGTAATTTAGCTATAGTAATTTGCTAGTAATAAAATCGGTACAAGATGCTACAAGGGGGACATCAACCGGAGTAGCACTCCCCAACTACAAAATGCTACCACCGGTGGCGCAACACCAGGATTAGGGCTCCGCACCGTACCCGTAATGACGGATGGACGAAAAAAAATTGGCATGCCTGGTGCATCGTCGGGAACGGTGAGGTGATGAATGGTGAATATGTGAATATTCCTGGGATTTCCTATAATAATAGAGCCCTTCGAATTATAATGACCCCTGGGCATGGGAATGTCTCTAATGTGAGATATCTGCAAGCTCAAAAGACTGGATGGCTGTCATCTTGGAGGCCTCGTTTCGGATCTGCTATTTAGAACTGGGATTAAAGGTAGGTGATTTATTAATGCAAAGCAATATTTTGTGGTGGTGGAGTACAGGTGTTCACGTGCCATTCAACCCTCTGACGTCAACTCTCGAGTTTGGGGGTCTGGACTCTGCTTGTCTTCATCGTCGATGTCGATGTCGATGCCTCCTAATCTGACAACAGAACCTACATTTACGCCGAGAAAGGAGTTTATCCGGATCCCACTGCCAGCACCAGACTCTTTCGCTCTCTTAGCCTTGTCCAGTTCAAATTGTATCCGTCTCTACTCATTTCCTGCATCCGTCACTGATGCCCTTCGACGTCTCTTGGAACAACTATCAATCATTCTCTCTTCGAGAGAGGATTCACCCCAGAGTCTATGTGAATTCACTCTCGACGGAAAGCCATGGGCAAATGCGAAATCCATTTCAACAGAGAAGCTACTACTAGATATATTGGCGGCCATCTATCAATGTGGTTACAGTTACCTCTCAACCATCGATTATGGAAGGGAAAATGATGACCGTATTGCTATGGTTTTCTCCAAGCCTGGTACCCCATCATTTCCCATTTCCCGACCCACCCCCCTGCCTCCCTCTATGCCCACCAATTCTACATCTTTAAATGACATAGAAAAGGTCCAACGGGTGCCTTTTGCCCTTTCGTTTGCATCTGCGACTCTCATGCGAGTAATTTCGCCTCCACTCCACCTGACTCCGGCCATACTCCAGGCCGTTCGAGCCTCATGGCCTCGCGGTGTCGTCTCGGAGAAGAAAGTTGGCGATAATTCCTTTGAATTCAAGCTCAAGGGTTATAAATGTTTGTTTCTCCTCCACTCTCTTCGTCATTTTACTAATATTGATTCTACCGTGATTCAGGGTTCCAACAAGATACATTCGCTAGTGATTCTTTACGACACATACTCGCCTTGCTGACCTCGTTGGATTTTCACTCATTTTCACTTCTAACATCCATATCTCTGACAAATCGCTCCAAAGTGAAGGATCTTTGGATATTTACAGGCCCAGCCCCTGAGCGTTCCCCCCCTGTAGAAACGCCTGAGCATACCCCGGTGAATACCGCCGTTCCGGATATGAGACGTCTTCCGCTGCAAGGAATCACCGACGACCCGACCGACGTTCAACACCGGCATAAACGACTTGCAACAGACCCCGCTACACACCTACCTTCTCCCCAGCACTCACGGTCTACCACAGATGGTTCCAAGAGGCCCCAATATCCCGTCTCTCAGTCGCCGCAACCACATCTCCTCCGAAAACCTGCGCCACGGGCTCAAGTTCCCGTCTCAGTATTTCAAGACTCTGATATCCCTGATGAACATCATCCAGTTCTCCGCGCCCATATGCCCAGCACAATATCCGCGGGGGTTGAGAACATGACCGGCGTTGGAGCTGTAGGCCTCAAACAAGATATTTTATCCATATCGCCACCCCCAATGAAGGTGGGCGGTCCGGCTACTAATGACCGCTCTGATGTACGGTTGGGATCTGACAGAGTGGCGACGCCGCCTCTCTTGACTTCTACCTCTCCCAATCAAATACCCCAGTGGAATGCAAAGGATGAAAAGCCGATACCTTTCACGAATGATTTTTCATCACCGCCTCTTCTTGGAATGAATGCTTTCAGAGATTCTGCATTCTCTTCGAATACGGCCACTCCGATTACGTGGACTGGGTCATACAGGGGTTCGAAACTTGAGCAGGAGAAGCCAAAGCTGAACCCGAGTTATAGTTCGAACGGACCAATGTTTCCTGGAGGCTGGCAGTCAACGCCGGTTGACGAGAAATTACAAGAGGAAACCAACATTTCGACCTCAATGTCGGAAAAAAAGGGTACTGCCTCGACCCCGATCCACGAGAACGATTGCCGTGTTGAGACTCCTGCCATGATAGCAGTTGATAAGTCGTTGAGGAAGAGCGAGGCAGCCCTTGTAGGAATCATTGCTTCGACTCCGCATGTTCCCCCGACTCCCCAGAGAGACAAGTCCTGGACGAAGGAATCTCAGAACTCTTTAGGCAGTGGAGGTCAAGGTTGGGTATTGATCAATGTAGAGGGCTCCAATGCTACCAAACCGGTGTTTATTTCTGAATCTACTGGTCCTAGCGATGCAAGCACAGCACGACCAAATGAATCAAAAAGATCTAATTCGCCTCTGGCTGGTGCCCGCAGTGCGTCCAAATCTCCCGCTCTTGAACAACCATCCCCTGCCGCTAAAGCCATTGTAATAATCGACGCCATGGACTCCAAGCGGAAAAAGCGATCGACATTGCAGCCCAAAGAGAGCGACAAAGGTAGCACGGGCCTCAAACGATTCTTCTCTCTGAACAAGAAGAATTTGGTGAGTGAGTCTTTCTCTGAATTGGTCTCCAATAAAATGAGACTGAATCTACTGTGATAGGGAAAGACAGCTGAGGAGGAGAAACGAAAGGATAACCTTACGGAAGCTGAGACTTCGGCGCTCAAATCTATACCACGATCCAATCTACAAGACAGGCTACGACTGATGGGAACTCCAGAGGCATCTAGGAAAGGAATTAAACGGCGCAGCATTGATTAATGGCATTGTAAATGACTGTAATATGGGGACGCTTAGTTTTAATGTGCACACTACATATGGACGGACGATCACGTGAGTAAGAGATACTCGGCGGTGATATTTGTGAATCTCAGAGTTGATGATGACTCTAGAGCTGTTATAATATTTCCAAATTTCTCTGAGCACGAGTGTCCATGATACTGAAGTTGAACACGCCAAAGCGATTTGTTCCCGAAAGCGGCGAGTGTTTGAGGTGTGTGAGGTAGAACCGACGCCGAGGTGGGCGGCGTTCAGTCGCTCTGGGGATGCTGAGGGTCCTAACAAACGTGTCATATACTAGTATAAGGATATGATGATGGTATACAAGATTTACTTTGTCAATGGTAGTCTAGATACAGGGAGGCAGAATATTTCTTTTTTCTTTTTTTTTTCCAAAGGCGAAAGCAGGTGAAATAGTGTGTATCCCGTTCTCCAACCAGCCACCTGTCCCTTTCTCTGCCGTTGTGCCATCACCACCTTCCCTTTTTCCTCCCACAACCCCCATCCTTCCTACCCCCAACTGCCTCCCCTCCCCCATACTTCCTCATACATGCCTTCATGTCGCCGCAAGCGCGTCGTGCTCACCGAACCCTCCGAAGCTCTCTTACAGGCAGTCCAATCTGATCCTCACAAGCATGTCTTTTATCTTGACCAGACCGGTGAAATATTTGACACCTATGAGTACGTGCTCCTATTCCCCCCAATACATTCTTCCTCCTACAGATCCTCACCCTCCCCTCTCATCAGAGCCTATTCCGCCCGAATGACCTTCTATCGTCTGAAACAATTCCAGTGCGAGGTCACAGGGAAAAGCGGTCTTGATTATTTTCAAGCTGTCGAGAGTGAGCGCCATGAAGCAAGGACTCTACATTCCAGGTTCTCTGAACCTCTTAAACCCGCTGTCCTCAAAGCAGTTCAATGGCGTGCGTCCCATTCAAGTTCTCTCTCTATAACTCTAGTTTCACCTTTTATGTTACAGAGGTCATGGGTCGCCTTGATCACCTTGTAGAAGCAGTCTATGACCGCTTCAAGGATCGTTATTTCGTGGGCGAGAGTATGTTAACTTATTCCTGATCGTTCTTTGGCTGACTGTCCTTACGAAAATAATTAGAAATTGTCGTCGACATATCAGGAACGAAGTAAGTCATACAGACATGGAAACCTGATGCTATGCTTACTTGCGTGCCACTCAAAGGTACTATGCTCGGGTAGACAAAGTCTACCCTCCAAAATATAGCTTCGACGTAAAAGCACGGGATGCTCACATGGATGCGTCATCCTCGTCATATCTTTCTCTTGAGGATGATCCACCTCATGTAGTTGGAGGCGATCTAAGAATTCCAACAAAAGAAGCCATCGCCAAGGATGACCCATCGCTGTATTTTTATTGGGTTCATGTTATTGAACTGGAAAAAGACAAAAGCCATGAGAAGGGGAAAAGTTCAGTAAAGAGCAACGATAAAGAGTCAAATCTGGTAGGCAGCTTACTTGAGGTGCAATGCGGCATGATGAGGTAGGCGTCTACTTGACTCTTGTGAAGATATACAGACTCATACATGGTCTCAATAGCCGCGATCGTCTATCGTTCTCTAAATCTATACTCCGTCGATTTATTCGTGATTGTGTCGACCGAGAGGCCGCCGTGGCATCCCCTTGGACTGTTAAACTTTCAATAGCCCAACGGTACGGCGTTGATTCCGTTATGCCCGAAGAAACACGGAAAGGCGTGGAGAATATCAAGAAAGGAGAAATAGACAAAAGGAAAAAGGCTTGGGAAGAAAAAGAAGGTCCTCCTACAAAGAAGCAGAAGAAAATGACTGCTGCTCAAGAAGAGCGAGGCAAGTGAAAAGTTCTTTTGATTGACGCTCATACCTATTTGCTAACCTGGCGTAAACCCACTACAGCAGCTGAGAAACGGGAACGAGAAGCTCGCGAGAAAGCGGAGAAACAAAGGCTCGCTAAAGAAGAGGCCGAGCGTATTGCTGCAGAAAAGAAGAAGAAGAAACCTGTCCGTTATCCTACCGAAGATCTGGACGTCCGGATTGCGGACAAAGATAAAAAGGCTGGAATGAGAGTAACACGGCCTGTTGCCAACCGTGCCTGTATACCATTCAATGACACTCCAGGCATCTTCGAGGCCTTCTTAATGGCTTGGAATTTCCTAGTTGTTTATGGGTACATCACTTTCTCTTCACAATTCCTACACTTTTCTAATCACCTTTCTCTCTAGTCAACCCCTTCACTTGTCGACATTTTCCCTTGATGAGTTTGAACATGCCATCCGCCATTCGGCTGTCGACCAGCCATGCCCTCTCCTCGCAGAGGTACATTCTACTTTAATCTACAATCTTCGAACGGTTGGCTTTCAACGCCACAGTGCTCTTCTTTCTCTCCTCAAACGCAAGGAGCAACTGATAGCATCAGAACAAGAGGAACAGAAGATATTTGGCGTCTCTATTGATGATCTCATTGGTGCCATGGCCGATGTTGGCAACAACTGGGAACGAGTGCCACTGCGCCACACAGAAGGTCGTGAAGGCTGGGAGGATGCTCTTGTAGGATGCCTCAAAGATGTTGGTATTTTTATTATATCAGGTTTTATCATTTATTCTGACCCTCTAATCTAGCACGCCAATGTTCAGAATTTCCCAAAGCTTCAAGAAATCCTTATCAAACTATTATTTTCACCGGAGCAGTCTTCTACCGAGGCTTCTACATCAAGTTCAAGGCCGCCTACACCAGACGCGCATGTACTTACGTCTGTCGCTCACCCAAGAGACAGATATAATAGTCTCCCACCTGAAGACCGTATCGCCATTGTGTCCTTCATGTGTAATCTGGCAGTCTCGTCGAAGGCCATCCACGTTCACATGGAATCCTGCGAAGAACAGTTAACTGCGCTTAGAAAGGAGAAAATTGAAGTCAATCGTCAGAAAAAGCAATAGTGGGTGTCTTCCTTTTTGCATATTTAGCTCCGTGATTAATATTTTATCGCAGTCAAGAAGAGATGGTTTCCCTCCTCGAAGAGACCAAAGACGAAAATTCATCGGCCAGCAACAACAGCACTGGGGAAGATATTGTAATGCAAGACTGCAGTGAACTTTCGGACGCATCCGAAATAGGCTCAGAGTCTACGTCTGCTGCGGGCAAGAAGAGTGCACGTCAGAAGGACTTGCGTATCAAAACACAAACAATCGCTCATTCGAAAGAAAGAGAGGCAGCCAGAGTAAAACAAGCCGCCCAGAAACAAGCTATGGCAGAGCATCGTCGCGTGGACGAAGAAGTGAACAAAATAGAACGTCGCTTGGAGGGTATCGAAAGGGAGTTTAGAAAACTTCTCGGTGGAGTGCGCGTCAAACCTCTAGGCCGTGATCGATTTTTCAACCGTATCTGGTGGTTTGATGGGTTGGGTTCCGCATCCCTTGTTGGAAGTGGAGGAACCGCGTTGTATGGTTCTGGAAGATTGTTCATTCAAGGCCCTAGCGAGTTCGATCTGGATCTTCTACAAAAAAGAAAGATTGAAGAAAATGAAGATATCGATTCACGAAAGCTGGAAGAGGAAGGTGAAGACGGAACTCTTGGACCCAATGAATGGGCGGTTTACAATGATTTAGAGGAGGTTCGTTTCCAAAGCCTTTCTTTTTCGCTGACAGAAAGTTTAACCATCAAACTTCATTCTAGCTTGAAGCATTTGTCGCATGGCTAAATCCCAAAGGACATCGAGAACTTGCTTTGAAAACAGCTCTTACCAAGTGGTGGATACACATTACTGCGGGCATGCGCAGGCGTATAGCAGTAAGTGAACGTCCTTTTCTGATGCCTTGCTACCGCCCTGATCAAATAAAAACCGAAGGACATTACCGCGAGCGCCAAGATTCCTGATGCACGACGTAGCGCTCGAAAGAATGCAAGTGGATATGACCTTTCAAGAGACCCATACATGCTTTGGACGAATCGTAGAGCAGCTAATTCTTCCTGAAGAAAAGGAGAGCCACCAAGTACTCAATGTAATTATCATAACAACCACGTCTAGATTGCGGTACGATTTTTGCCATGTATACTCCAATCCGCATACTACAGATTCACCGTTATCTTTATAAGACAACGGTGGATTGATCCCTATGGATGTGTCCCTATGTGTATTACTATTCGTCAAAATGGATTCTTTCGCGTCGGACAAGCACTTGCAATTAGGAAAGGGATATATGATTATTGTTTAAGCACTGGCGATGAAAAGTGGAAGACAATTATATTTTGGTGACAGAATGTGCAATAACCTTTACGAGCTCTACAACCAGATTTTAAGCAGGTTTCAAAGTATGGAAATGATGGACGTACGAGGGAGCTGTATGGACTCTTGTACAACGGTCGCTTCAATCTGGTTATCTGGGTTAGGCGGTATCGCAACGACAGACGTAGATGGGTCAATTGTCCAACCCAACTTTTGAATGTAGGCAGTAAGTTGAGATCCTGCGACATAGTATTGGCATAAAATATCATTAATTAACAAGTTCTTGCGCACCAGTCAGGTCTAGATACGACCCCAATCGTTCCGAGCTTATTCTGGTGAAGGTAGCTCTGACAGCGCGGATGGCAACTGCTCGAACGGCATCTTCAAATCCTACAATTTCAATGGTGTAATTGTCACGAAGATGTTCGAGTTGTTTTGACCTGTAAATTTCCCAGAAAGCAGGGAAACGACATCGGTAGAGCAGGTTGTATAAACCTTTTAGGGTTGGCAGGATAGTAGGAAGGGGGTCAGGTTCATCCAACGTAGCGTTGATGGGCCGCCCATCGAGGAGAGACACGCATAAATTGAAGTCGGGCAGAGGAGACGATGTGAGGGCTTTCAGAAGAATATTAATGGTCACGTCCGGATTGTAAAGATCAGGATTGAACTGATATCTGTAAAAAATTATCAGAATTGTATGTCGAGAAAAAAATAAGGCATACAGTTTGAGAACGGCCAGGTTGGCCAGACAATCGTATTCTTCACTTCTGATTTGGTGGTAAAGGTAATCCTCAAGAATTCCAATATTTGAAGGATTGTACCGGTCTGTCAAAATTTGATAATTAAGACGATGATTTCAACGTTAGCTTGAAGGGGACTGACCAACACCGGATACTAGATCTTCAATAACGTCTGAGCGCGTCGACGGTACCAACCACCCACTGGTCATTGTGTAGTACGGAGGCAGAGAGCTAGTAGCGAAAGGCCAAACTTTTTCTCGACCACGTGCCATGGCACTTTCGATACCATCACCACCTTCATCTGCTGTTAAACCCAACTATAAGCTGCGCTTCACGCTTAGTGGACATACTTCGTCCATATCTTCAATAAAATTTAGTCCTGATGGTTCACTGCTCGCGTCATCTGGTATGTCAACGCGTCTTCGGAATGTACTTGGCTTGAATATATCTCGAGGGAAGGCGCCGACAGAGTCATAAAGTTATGGGATGGTATCACTGGTCAATTCATCCACACATTTCAGGGACACACAGAGGGCATCTCGGATATAGCTTGGACTAGCGATGGGGAGTATCTCGCATCTGCATCGGACGACAAGACCATCAAAATATGGAGCATTGAGTTGGTGAGGTGATATCGCTTTCTGGATGACTCTACAACTCATTCAATCTGTAGCGCAGTGAGGTGAAAACCCTTCTTGGTCACACCAATTTTGTCTTTTGTTTGAATTATAATCCAAATTCAAACCTTCTTGCATCTGGAGGATTTGATGAAACTGTCCGTGTTTGGGACGTTGCAAGAGGTAATGTATTTTCTAAAAGGTTTGATGCTGTTAGTTAGGAATTGACAGGACAAGGTAAACCTTTGAAGGTACTTCCTGCTCATTCGGATCCGGTCACATCTGTGAGCTTCAATCATGACGGAACTCTCATAGTATCCTGCGCCATGGACGGCCTAATGTAAGTTGGAAGGCATCAACCGCCCACCATGGACTCACATAGTTTCAAAAGTCGAATATGGGACGCCGAATCTGGCCAATGCTTAAAGACATTGGTAGATGACGACAATCCTATTTGGTCAGTTATACAATCATGTCTTTCCTCACAAAAATGAATCTAAGTTTATCTCAGTTCGCATGTCAAATTCTCTCCAAACTCCAGATTTGTTCTGGCCTCAACACAGGACTCCACAATCCGGCTGTGGAATTATCAAACCTCCCGATGTGTCAAGACATACACAGGACATGTGAACAGAACGTTCTGTATTCCGGCATGCTTTATTACAACGATGGGGAAATACCTCGTCAGTGGGAGCGAAGATTGTAAAATATATATCTGGGACCTGCAGACTCGCCAAATTTTACAAGTACTTGAAGGTCATCGGGGTAATTATTATTATTCTCTCGGGGAGCTAGACACTTACTCGTTGTCTGGTAGATATCGTGTTGGCGGTGGCAGTAGGTCCGTTTCGCTTATCTTATTATATTGACTCTTACTGTCCTTGTTCAGACACATCCTTCTAGAAATATCATTGCATCTGCAGCCATGGAGAAAGATATGACTATTCGTCTTTGGATTGATGAATAAGATAAAAAGTGCTAATATTTTGTATTGTCTGTATCATAATTGAACGTTTTGTGGTGAGTGCTGCCGCACTGCGGAGCTGTTTAAGATTCGGAAATTCTAGCTCAAGCGCTGAGTCATCACCGATGACTCGTTTGAGGCAGTTCCAATTTCAATCTCCGCATCACCCGTATATAAGCAAGGCTTGCGTTTGTTATCTGGACACCCAACCACCTTTCCCTCCATCCTCTTCAATCAACCATTATGCAGATCTTCGTTAAGACCCTCACCGGCAAGACTATCACCCTTGAGGTGGAGTCTTCTGATACCATCGACAATGTAAAGGCCAAGATCCAAGACAAAGAAGGGTAGGTTTACTGTATCATCATTTCTGATTGTTGATCTGACGTGGAGCAGTATCCCGCCCGACCAACAGCGCCTCATCTTTGCGGGCAAACAGCTCGAAGATGGCCGAACCCTTTCTGATTATAACATTCAGAAGGAGTCGACCCTCCATCTTGTTCTCCGCCTCCGTGGTGGCATGCAGATATTTGTCAAGACGTTGACAGGCAAGACCATCACTTTGGAAGTTGAATCTTCCGACACTATCGATAATGTTAAGGCCAAAATCCAGGACAAAGAAGGGTAATTAATCGTTTTCTTGTGTTGAATCTCAATCCTGAACTGTAGCCCCTAGCATTCCTCCCGACCAGCAGCGCCTCATCTTCGCTGGTAAACAGCTTGAGGATGGTCGCACTCTATCAGACTACAATATCCAGAAGGAGTCCACCCTCCATCTTGTCCTTCGCCTCCGTGGAGGTATGCAGATCTTTGTTAAGACACTTACGGGCAAAACGATCACTTTGGAAGTCGAGTCCTCTGACACGATTGACAATGTCAAGGCCAAGATTCAAGACAAGGAAGGCATTCCTCCTGATCAGCAACGTCTCATCTTCGCTGGAAAGCAACTCGAGGACGGTCGCACCCTCTCCGACTACAACATTCAGAAGGAATCCACCCTTCATCTCGTCCTTCGCCTTCGTGGTGGCATGCAAATATTCGTCAAGACCCTCACTGGGAAGACCATCACCCTCGAGGTTGAGTCGTCCGACACCATCGACAACGTGAAAGCCAAGATTCAAGATAAAGAAGGTATTCCCCCGGATCAGCAGCGTCTTATCTTTGCTGGCAAGCAGCTTGAGGACGGTCGCACTCTTTCCGATTATAACATTCAGAAGGAATCTACGCTTCATCTCGTTCTTCGTCTTCGTGGTGGAATGCAGATTTTTGTTAAGACTTTGACCGGCAAGACCATCACTCTCGAGGTGGAATCATCTGACACTATCGACAACGTGAAGGCAAAAATTCAGGACAAGGAGGGTATTCCGCCTGACCAACAGCGCTTGATTTTTGCCGGCAAACAACTTGAGGATGGCCGCACTCTTTCTGACTACAATATCCAAAAAGAGAGCACTCTTCACTTGGGTAAGTTTCCTATTTACTCATGTCGTTCACGGTCCTTACTGTGTGCTTCTTTTCACAGTTTTGCGTCTTCGTGGTGGTGAATGAGCAAATTCTTGCCGTTGTAGTTAATCCGAATCCAGCCATTTTGTCAACTATATCTTGTCAGCTTTGAACGTTTACATACATGCATGCAATACGAATTTTTTATGATTCATTGAAGACTAGCTAGCTGTATCTGCAGGACCTGAGTCACTTGTCTTTCTACGTTTCTTTTCGGTTGGATTATCACTATCATGTATCCGTACTTCGTTAACTTGGGGTCCCACATCGCGGTCAACTACTTGCTCCAGCTTTCTCTTTGAACCTACTGATATTTTCTCCCCACCTCGATGACCGAGTTGTGGATGTTCCTTAGGTTTCTTCTTCTTGACGCTTAGTGGATTTGGTCCTTTAGGCCCTTTCTTTTTCCGCGGTGGTCGAGTTGATGCCGACGTACTGGCCGATTTCAATTCAGGCAGTGTTGCATGAAGAGTTCGTTCTTCATTCTTGAATAAAACTGTAAGGGTAGGTAGAAGTTAACAATATGTCACACTTACCGTTCGTTTTGTACTGAGGGTGGTATTACTTGGAGGTTCGAGGACCATGACTGAACGATTGAGATGGACAATAGGTGCAGCAGGTATGCTGCGAAGTTTTACTCGAAGTGGATGTGACTGGGTAGCCATTACATATCGATGCTTGTTGTTGGTGCCTAAGGAGCATACAGTGAGATATAAGTACCAGGGAAGTATACAAGTAGAGAGAAATTACCGATAATGCTTGTCAAACATTCATCTCCTGGTATAGCTTCGCGATGATTACATTTTCTGCGTTCAAATGTTTTCGCCAAATCAACAGCTGGCTGCTGCTCTTTGCCTTGTAGATATAATTCGTGTATGCAGCATTGTGTGATCACTAAAGAGCGACTTTGCCGTTTGAGCAATCAAAGGTTCTTTTTTTCCCTCCTGCAAGGGGGAAGCAGAAAGCTCATGTGAGACCCACTTGGTTTGACTTCTCCTTGAAGGACAGAATAGAGCTGTTTGTGTAAATCAAGCTTTTGCGCAACAGCCGATTTGCATATTTCTGAATCAACTGATGTGGTATATGAGTAAACTAACTGGTCGGTTCGACGGAATAATGACAACTGAACCTAGAACTTGGTAGGGTTGCCTGAATCCGAACGATATGGAATATAGATCCATGAGTTTCCGGTAGGCTTTTGCTCGTTTCTGGCGCATGGTTGGGCCTAGTCTGTTTAATCTCACTACTTAGCACTGAGCAGAGATGAAAAAAAACAGATATTTGTCCCTGTTGGTCAAAAGCATTTGAATTAGCAGAACTTCGGTGGACCACAGTGCTCGACGACATGGCACGTATTCTCATTCTTGTCCAATTGCTGTCATGGTATTTGTTCAACATTATCAGCAATGCGTTTTTATTCACCGGTTTTATGTAGCGTCGCACTAGCTTTTGCGCTGGACATAACGGGCAAAGTATCTTGGAGTGATATATGTCCTAGTCAGTTTCTCTCGCGGAATTAAATCGCCTTCCTTGATTTGACCATTCATTGTAAAGATGCGACAAGCCTAGGCCAAGCTAAGGTTTCTTTGGATGATGGCGTTTTCAGCAGTGGTGTCACCCATGATGGGAAATTCATTATGTGAGTTCAGCGTTTTGGGATTTCTCTTTCACAGATTCTGAAATTGGCATCTGCGAAAAAAAAAAGACCAGATGTCCCCGACGGGACTTACATTCTATCTCTAATCTCCCATGATCACTCTTTTGACCAAGTAAATTTCTATTTAATGATAGGGTACCTAGTCCTTGGCTTATATCCCTTTCCAGTTGCGATTAGATGTCAAGAACTCCACTACGGAAGTAAGGCCTTATGTTCCAGGGACCCCATTAAAACCGCTCTCTCCTTTTCTTCTACCATATCCTATCGTACTGACACCACGAGAGAAATCGGTTTACTTCGTACCACCTGAAACTTTCAACCTTGTGGCTATGATGTCGAATCCGATGATGCTGCTCATGGTTTTCGGTGGTGGTATGATGTTAGCAATGCCATATATTATGGTGAGTTCTGTGTTCCCATTTCGATCCGTCGACCGTTTACTCAAGACAATCCAACATAGAAAAATCTAGATCCAGAGGCACTGGAGGAGTTCAAGGAGCAGCAAGGAAGGGTTAATGGTATTTTGCAGAGTGGGAACTTGAAGGCTGGGTATGAATTACGATTTTGTTTGAGATAACTCAGCTTAATTTCTAATTTATAGGCTGTCTGCAGGAGACGAACATAATGGCCCAGCCGTGCCGAGTCACAAGACTGGTAGTGGCGGCCCCAAGCCTCGGACGAATAGAAAAGCAAAGCGATAGATGTGAAAATGTAATGTTGGGGGAAGCACGAATTCCCCTCAGAGTTATATAACTTATAACGATTTCATCCTCAGATATTTAAGTCAAGCAGGCATTGGGTCTGAGGTTGTAGTATGTGTTTGAGATTGGCTCGTAGTGTTGTGAGTAGCATACTGAATAGCTTGACGTAAGATAGTATTTCTGTTGTCGAAGACATGAGACTGGCAGAAAACGTTAAAATTGACACGCAATAAACCAACCGATGTTTGAATTGAGCGAGAGTTGCTTGGGCAGACTTACGGTCACCATTCATGGAGCTGTGGTTTACTAGTCAACGATAGGCCGTGATGGTTACTTAGCACATACGGATCGTTTGCGGTTGTTTCAATAATGAACATTGCACTATTCCTGGCACCAGTCTCGTCCGCAACTGCGGCACCAGGCGCCTCTTCAACCCTGAGACCAGTAACAACTAGGTCTTTAGAGACGCTTTGGACAGTTGGGGCTGCAGGTGACTCGGGATCATAGTGTAAAACGAGCACATGATCATCTGGATGATTTGGTAGAAGAGACAGAGGTGAATCATCCGTATAATGGTATTGGATTAAAGGATGTCCCAGAGTATTTGGGGGATTGGACAAAGATGAATGAGCTAGGAGAACATAATATGGAGGACTGGGTTGAGCCATATTTATTATTTGTTTGTAATTAGATAAGATTTCAAGGTTATTTATGTAAATCAGTTCTTTTGTCATTTTCTAATTTAAGTTGGTTAAATATTATGCCTTGTATTCGCACCGCTAGAAAGAAGGACTCACTAAAGTTACAGTCAGAACGTTGAAGGCCTGTTTTTCTCCCATCAGTGAATGAATCGCGCTTGCGTGATACTCGAGTCAGTGTTGGATGAGTGTCTCTGGAAATGGTCTCCTTCTGCGTGTTTGAATCGCCCGCAGACAAATGAGAGAAGCCTTCAGATAAAGTGATCGTCGGGTCCATGTGGCACTGAAGGAGATTCAGTCAGACGGTCGTATGATAGATAAAAGTCATGTGACCTGCCCAGAGAGACGGCAGATCTTTACGTCATGCCGAGATGGCGTTGTTTGTGAACAGGGGACAGGAGTAAACACTGTTCAATGTCATGCTCTCACCTCGAGTGCTGAGGACAGTATCTGAATCCGCCTATGTTTTCCTCGTTCTCCTCACAGTAGTTGCTACAGGGTTGTCCTGTGCAGCTATCCTCTCGCAGGCCGTTCGGACATCCCCTACCCGGTCATGGGCAAAGAACATTAATGCGCTAGTGATTGGCGCATCTTACATCGTTCTAGTCAGTTGCTCTCGGGTTTTTCGCTTTCAATCATTTAATTCACGTCGTAAAAAGTTCGCAATATCTGTCATGTTCTGTATCAAGCGTCGAGTCGCTGTTCGAATAAAACTGCAGAGTATCTCAAAGACGTACAGAACTATCGGGCGTGACGATCTTCCTGATGTTCGCAACATAGTCCTTTCCCCTGTTTCGTTATGAAGCCTAATGATCGTCTTCGGTCCTTTCTATTGCCTAGTCCGTGCATAGATATATTACTCAGGAGTACATTCGGGCTTGTCTCGTCTCATACGAGTCCCTACCGAAGAATGTGTTTCATGAGGGTTGGGGCAGGCCAGGTACGCACCCTTCCGAAAGTATTATTAGCTTCTGTCCGACAATACTGAGTAATATCTCTTTGAGCAGGGACTAAATACAGTGGAATTCGTTTTCGGTGTGCAATCCTTGATACAATTCCACACATCGGTATGTCAGCCAGCAAGTTAACAAGGATGGTCATATGAATGTAAACTAACCAAGTCACGAAATACCCAATCCTTGCATTTCAGATAAACTGGCACACATTGTTATACCCCTTCATCCGAGATTAAAACCACATGCCCGCATGCTACACCATTTTCGATTTTTGAACCCGCTGCTACCAATAGATGAAGATGGAATGTCGCCCCTTCATTATTATGATTCTGCCATCCAGCTTGCGCGTAATTCGGCTAGAGCACTCTCAGAAGAGGAATTTGAGACCGGTATGAATGCAGCGCTACAGATTGAAAAGTGGTGTGTATGTCTTCGTTCTCAAGGTGCTTTGCTAATTATCCTCTCTAGCTTGAATGAATGTCGTCTGGAAATGCTGGAAACTGACTCCCTTGACACACCCCTAGAGAAAGAGTAAGGATCCTTTTGGTACAAATTTAAGCTGGGAGTCATTGGTTGACATTGATGTCGATGTTGATTGTAAGCCCAACAGATCATTGTCAACATTTCACACACAACATTCGATTTTACCATGAGTGTCAAGTGAGATACATTGTTCATTTCCATGTAACTACCCTGAACCAGTCGGGTATAGTCGTCTATATCCATTCTAATTAACCCTGGGCGAAGTATTCAAAACACAAAGACCTGCAGCAACAAAGTCGAATGAAGCCCAAGATTAAATACAATATAGGCCCGGGACATACCTTGTCTTCAAGTTTGCTGATGGTCCTTGGGCTTGGGTACTTGAGATCTTCGAGATTTTTCCTACGGACCGAGGTTAAGACACGGGGTGAATGCAGGGGGAGTTTAGAAGGCTTACTTCATTGCCGCCACCATAGGCGGAGGTCCTGTGGGGACTTTCTCAACTAGATTACTATGGACAGAGGAAGGAAGACATACCACAGATCAGGAGCTTGCTGTTAGTCTCAGCAGGGTTGGGGAGATATTCCTTGATATGGTCTTTTGTGACAAACCCAACGCCACCTTTCCAACCAGGGGGTGGGCTGTTGAGGACGTAAAATATCTTGAAACGTTGCTCGTGGACATCCATGAGTTCCTCGAGGTCATCTTTTAACAAGATGTCTTCTTGATTAACATTGGCGTAGATCAGGGTAATTGTGGTACGATCGGAAAGGTTCCCAAGCGCAGCACGAATGACCTGGATCATAGGAGCAATGCCGGTACCTCCCGCAATCAAGCTAAGGTGACTGACGAGGTTGGGGGTATAGAGGAAATTGCCCTTTGGTCCCTTGACACGAAGATTGCCACCAATCTTCAAGTTAGCGACGTGACGAGAGATATTGCCTTTTTCATAGGTCTAAAATGTAGAGGATGAGTAAAGTACAAAGAAGACAAACGAAGAATCACTTTGATGATAAGGGAGAAGTGGCCACGGTCATTGTCGTTGCTGATAGGGGTATAATTCCTGGTAATGACTTTGCCATTAATTTCTGCAGAGACAGCAATGTGTTGTCCAGTAGGCAGGCCGAGAACGTCCTGAACGTGAGGAAGCTTGAAACGGTAACTAAAACAGGATAATAAATGAGGAGACTTGAAAGGAAAGGGTAAAACGCGTACATGGCCGTGTTGGGTGAAACCTGGGTTCTCTTCTCGAGTGGGAACTCTTTCCATACGTTTGGATCCAATGGTTTGGTGCGACCTACAACAACAGCATGGGTGAGATGAAATAGCCGGTGTCGGGGGTTGCCAGCGCACCGGTGTGTAGAACTGTTGCGAAGTAGGCAGTCGCCAGAATGATAGATGAAGATATAATAAAGGTGGGGGAGGATACCAATGCTACCAGGTCGACCGTACCGAAGTACGGAATATCAACTGCATGGAGGTTGTTATTTTTTATCAACTGGGATATAAAGGAAGACATTAGAATGAGGGACGTGAGAACGACGAAGAAAGTCGCAAGAAAAGCCCACTGGTAGTTGTTAGGCATTTTTCAGACAAGTCGGTAAATAAAAATAAAAATAAAAATAAAAAATAAAAATGAAAATAAAATAAATTGAGCACGTGATTGTTGACTTCTTCTTCCTCCGATACCGTTCACGCTGGTCGTGGGCCATGCACCCGTTGCCGCAGTCACCAGCCGCCAGTGGTATGCCCAGGCGACGAGGCATGGCTACCTCGCTGCGTATAGAGCCTACCTCTGAGATACAACAAATAGCTCTGGCTCTTGGCTCAGACAGTTCAGATTCAGACTATCCCCCACAATCAACCAAGCCTCGCAGGAATATGAAAAAACTTTCTCTTTCGCTTCCTTCAGCACAGTCCTCCGTGGCCTCTTTCTCAGATCCCCACACCGACCCAGTAGTCGGCCACCTTGGACCGCCCGCCATCTCTTTGCCGGCCGTAAATTCCCTTCTCCTGCGGAAAGATGAAGACGGTGGTTCCCCTTCTGTACCATACATCGATGGTCCCGTACAAATTATCCCGGGGATATGGATAGGGTCCGAGGACAATGCTCTTCATTGGAAAGGTCTCGTAGAACGAGGCATCAGATCTATCCTCAACGTCGCAAAGGAGGTCAACACTCCTTTCGATTCATCTTTCACCACTCAGGCTCTTAAGCCTGCCATGTCAACTCCCAATATTCACAATCGTAGGCAATCGGATCCTACTTATTATCCTCCCCATCATCCAACTGGCAGACCAGCCATGTACTATCTCAAATTACAGTGGTCTCATGGCCAGCAAAACCTTGTCAACGACGGTTTCCAAGCTGGAATGACCTTCGCAGATGCGGCCTTAAAACGGGGAGAAGGTTGCCTTATTCAGTACGTTCTTCCCTCATACCCTCAATTCCATCCGTCTCAGCCAATAATTACCACAGCTGTCAATGTGGCATCTCGCGATCTGCTACCATGGTCATAGCCATCGTTATGCGTGCTGCCGCCGAGCATGCTGCTTGGGTACCTCCAGAGGTCTGGGCACTGAAAGGTATGCAAGGAGCGTATGCATTTGTAAAAGAAAAAAGTCCTTGTGTAGGACCCAATATGTCGTATGTTATCCGTCTCATCCTTTGCCCCAATCATTAATCCATGCCCGTTAAACAGTCTTATCTATCAACTGATGGAGTATGAGAAAAAGCTCAAGGGTTACCCTGACGACTCAGATGGCTCTTCTGGCACTGACGAAGAGGAGGAATGGGGTCGTCGGCGTAAAATGTTAGACGAGACCTCCGATAATGGCCCTGACCAGCGAGAGAGCAATGTTGTTATGCAAGAGGCCCATGCACTGGACAAGGCCATGGAGGATCGCATTGTCGCTCGCAGATCCTCCGCATCATCTATGAGTTCGACGGGCTCTGGCATGGGCATGGGCGCTGTCTGGCGAAATCGATACGCCCTTCGCAAACGTACAGAATCCATAGCTAGTAACGGAACGAACAGAAGCTTCCTGAGTGAACACCTCGTCGAAGAAGATGAGGAACAAGAATTACTCGGTGTTGGTGGTGATTTTGATCATGATGTCCGTCTTAAGCAAGTAGACGAATCTTCTACCACAACTTCTCCGGATGTCGAAGGGGAGAGCACATCCCAAACTGCGTCTATTCCCACCAGCCTCCCCGCAATCCGTCCATCAGATTGGAAGGCTTCTTTCACTCCACCTATGACAGCAATGTGTTCTACCTTCCAACTACCAACTCGTCCCCCGCTAAGACAGAAGAAGCGACCTGTGAGCCTCAGTATCCTCCCGCCTGTCCCATCTACCCCAATCGCGCTCGTCACCGAAGAGCCGGTGACAGCGCGTCCGACAAACGCGACAATACCCACACGTCAGCGGGCTGAGTCCCGCCGTCTTGTGCCCCCTCCGCTTCATCTCCGTAACAGCGTCTTCCAAAGAGCATCAGGTGTCGAGCAATTGACTTCTGTAGCTTCGACACCCTCACAAACATTGTTTGTTTTTCCTCCTTCACCGAATTTGACGACACGGACACCTTCTACTATGACATTGACGTCGAACCTCCCTGGGGTCATACCATTTCCTAGCCTGTCCACCCCTCGCGTCTCTACCTTTCAATCTAAAGGCAGGACACGATCTTTTATCGGCTTGGGCGCACCTCCTACGCCAACGATTGCGTTCTCAAAGGTTGATGCACGTGGATACGTTGGCTTCGGATAGAGGCATGAATATATGTTTTTTAAAACGAATCCGCCATCTACCCATATCACTGCTTCATTTTCCTTTAAGCCTTAACAGTTATGTTGACCCTTAGGTTATGGCCTCTATGCTGGACCTTTCCATTTATTGTTTCTCCGTATTACGTTTATCGCATGATCCATGTCGTATTTTTCTTTGGACTGCAATTGCTATTTTGCATCAGCTTGTACTCATTAGGTTGGATTTTCGCCACATCCTTCATCTCACTCTTCCCTCCCAATTCGCCCTTCTGCTCTGAATTTTTATTTCTTGTGTTCATACAATTGTACAGTGCAGCCACCTTAAAGCTTAAAATTTGACTCCTTCACCCACTCGAGCTCTCTCATTGAAATGGGCAAGGTGGCCGCTGATATACAAAATATTTATAGTATTCGTGCACACTGAACTTTAACCAAACACTCTCCCTACACCTTTCTTCACAGCGCCTGTCAGGATCTGTCCACCAATGCCACTAAGACCTATGCCCCAGCTGCCCCCTACAACACCGTTTGCCCACTTTTGTTTCGCATCTCTATCGCTGTACGGGTATTTATATTAGAGAAGGTAAAATTTAAGGATAATTAACGTTGATCTTACGCGTAAGTGAAACCAATGACATTTGTCACGTTGAACACCAAAGCAAGAACGACAATGGGAATGAAGCTGGAAAAGTTGGTCAGTAGTTGTTAAGCGACGGAAGTTGATTGAACAGACGCAAAACCAAGTTTCAAGAGAGATACAATCAAGAGTGCTGCCCATAGAAGAGGAAACACATAGAGCGCAATCTGGACAAAGAAGCCAAATCATCGATGAACTTCTCAGACTATGACGGTCATACCCAGAACATTCTAGAGGAGAGGTACTCGTCATCACAAGCAAAATGAAAAGCGTTGGAAAGCATAACATACTTTGAATCCACAGGGTTTGCCGGCCTGGAAGGCTGATAATACATCCAGAAGTAAGTAGCGCAACATTAATAGTAACGAGTGCTCATACATCACGACTTTCAAACACCCAATAACTCTCACCGTCCTCGTCAACCTGGAGCGAAATTTGAACAAAAATACGACAAAGATGAAAATAAATTAGACAAGCCTGGTTCCAAAACCGTAGTCCGACAAGTGTTCTTCCCGACACGTTCTGCAAACTCGATGATCAGCATCAAAAAAGAGCTTGACTCAAGACATAATATTATTACTCGGCAATTCCAGAAATCCATGGCCAGAAGAACTACGACGAGAACCGTCTACTAAATACGTCAACAATGTTGTTGAAAAAGCATATTTAAATAGCAGCCTACCGAAAGAACATAGTTGTTCGTAAACCACCCGCATAAAATATAGACGGCGATGGCCGTTATGCGGAAGAAATATAGGAAGAAGAGAGCAAGAGGATGAGCGGACTGCATAAAAATGTTTAATGATTTTCATAAGTTTTGATTCCCCCTGCGTACTTGACGAAAAATGCCCGATATTCCTGTCGGCAGAATTCAGTTGGTGACCTATGTAATCTTTTGTAATTTAACGCAGACCTGATTCGGCATCACTTTCTGTCGTGGCCATTTGGCCTGGACTGCGAGTTGTCTGCGGCGCCACTGGCGGTCTTGCTGACTTTGGCGCAGAGTTTGTCCTTTCGGCTGAAGGTTCATCAGCTTCAATGGTGGCGAGAAGCGGTTGTGCGACACTCATCGTGGTTAATAACGAATGAGAAGTGTGTCTCCTTCATGATCCCGGATCACGTGGACTCAGGTATTAGAATTGAATTAAACAATGTTTAAACAAAAGTAAGCAAAAAAAGTACTCTATATAATATCTACTTCCCAGTGTTCAAAATGACCAAAATTTTAAATATGTTTAGGTACTTTTAGGTAGTTAAAATTCAAGCACTACCTGTACTCGAAAAGCTTTTTGGTTTGATAAAGCTCTCTATGGCCTCGCCTAACGAGGAAGGCTTACAAAGCCATTGGATGCAAATTTAATTGAGTTATTTCGAAAACAGTCAACGGCGAGAATCAGTCACGTCAACACCGTGTCATGTAAGTTTTTATTTATTTCATAACTTTAGAAATATCTCGCAACTCTCTAGTCTACTTAATATTAAACATGTAGGTTCGGTTCAAAGCCGCCTTCTCCGGACAAATTTGACATCCAAAAAAAAGAGATTCTTATGGCCTCACAGACCTAACTCGGGTCACGGAATAATTCCTGGAGCCGTCCGATGTCAAGTCTCGTCCTATAATAAGACATTTCCACCTTAATCAACCATATACTTGCGAATCGATTGCGTAGCCACATCTATGGTTTTGGGCGAGGTAACGCTGGACCTAAAAGCTTGGGCATGCACTTACACTACTTGTGGGTAAGCTCGAAACCAGCCGCTCTGGTAGCGGGAGAAGAAATTACCGGTTAGAGGTACACGAGAATTTTAAAATTCGCTCAACAAACCACCCAAAAAGCGCTCGGCTGCGAATGCTCAGGAAGCAAAACCTCCGAGGGCTCAATACGGCATGCAAGGAGTGGATTATCATCTCGCGATGCTCAATTCAAACTCAAGAAATTCAGCTCGAGGAAATACACCTAGCACTGACGAATACCTGCAAGAACCTTTAGTCTCGGAGACTCATAGCTACTCATTTCGGGTATTACATTGTAGCTGTTTTCGAAAAGGTTTTTTTTTTTTGTTATTTGATTTGTCATGTGATAGAATCCGAATGCCCTCTTCACATACTCGTGTCCCACATACCATTCTAAGATGCTACTTAAAGAAGATGCTGCTTTCGGCACAAGCCCACGTCCATTTTCTAGATAATCGAAATATACGCTCCTTTACCACACAGCCTATATACCTCTCAAGAAAATGCTGATTCCTGGTCCCAGACAGTGCAACCGCCATTTCCAACCTTCTCGGAATTGAAAATCCAATACTTGGGGTAAAAATAAGTTCAGTTTCAATATGCATACAAGTCTCAACAAACAGAGCAACAACCTTTCCGGAAATAGCGTGAAAAGTGAAAATCGGTGTCAAAAATAGAATTGTTGCTTACAAAGCGTGTAAATGTAGATCTAACACTTTATTCGATTTAATCCCACTTTTCACTGGAAGTGGTGAACTCGCCCCATGGTAATGAATCATCATTTGAGGCATGTTAAATAAATTTTATGGGCTTGCTTTTCCACATGACCGATCTACTCTATCTCGCTAAGAACGGTGTAGATAGGAGTGATACGGTCGTGTGCCTAGTTATCGTAGACTTTATGATGGTCGCTAAGAAATTTTCCATCTGCATAAAAGGTACAAAGGGAATGGCTGCCTTTGACTTAGCACATGCTCCATGATCATCGGGATGTCCACTGATGTCCACAGTCAGCCACAGCCTAGTGCCCACATGGATATAGACAGATATCGCCTTGTGTGTCCTTGAATCGGATCAAACCTCCCTTTGCAGCCCCTCTCTCTACATGGATCCTTTATCTTCTCACCATTCATCACATTCACCTGATTCCCTCCCCCCCCCCCCCCCCTCCCCTCTCTCGCTTTATTTAATTTCTCCCAGTTATGGCAAGCGAAAAAGAAAAAAACCCTGACGTCGCCGTGGTAGACGCCGAGTCATTGAAAGCAAGCGACCATACTGCTGGCCAGCATAAGCTTGTTCGCCAACTGAAAAATCGCCATGTTGCGATGATCAGGTATGGCGACCTTTCCTCCAAGATCTACATGCAACACTCTCGTAAAAATTGCTGACGCTCTCGTTTGTCAGTATTGGAGGTGTCATCGGCACAGGTGAGTCCTAGGTCCTGAATCACATATGCCATTCCTTATCCTTCATTCAAGGATTATTCTTGGGGACTGCAAATGCCCTAAGAAATGGTGGACCCCTCGGTATTGTTAAAGTCCTCCTCAATTTCAATATCAAATTAAATTTGGTCGCTTAGGTCTCCTGTTGGGCTACATCATTATGGGCACAATTTGTTTTAGCATCATGGTCCGACTGCATGTCTGAAAATCTACCTGTTCTTCGACTAACATCACCTTTCTCAGGTATGTTTGGGAGAGATGATCGCATTTTTGCCTATAGCCGGAGGCCATATCACCCTCGCTGGACGTTTCGTCGACCCTGCTTTTGCATTTGCCATGGGATGGAATTACTGGTACGATGCCAGTGTATCTGGGGTTGGTTGACAGCTGATATTCGACTTGTCCTGTTTAGGTATAATTGGACTATCGCATTGCCTGCCGAACTTAGTGCCGCATCAGTTCTGATAGGTTTCTGGAACAAGGAAATCAACCCTGCCGTCTGGATAGTAGTTTGTATGGTTGTGGTCATTGCAATTAATTTATTAGGAGCCGGTGAGCGATGGCATCTCGTGCAAAATTACGTTCCAGGCTGATTAGTTTGTATTACAGGGGCTTTCGGAGAGGCGGAATTTATTTTTGCGTAAGTATTGATAGTTCGTTTAGATGTGACCCATGTGTGACTATTTTATACTCAGTTCCATCAAGGTCATCACCATCACTGGTCTCATCATTCTAGGAATTGTTATTGACCTGGGAGGTCAGTTATATCAATAGCGATCCTATCTCCATCCTCTCTTACTTCTGCTGTATTTTTCAGGTGGACCAAATCATGATCGACTTGGATTTCGTTATTGGAAGAAGCCCGGACCATTTGTTCAGTTCGATGGCATCCAAGGGGCAAAAGGCCAATTTTTGGGCTGGTGGGCTGTCTTGACACAGGCCGCCTTCTCATTCATTGGGACTGAAATTGTTGCTGTAAGCACACTTTAGACTCTGTTTGGTTGAGCCCGGCTCCATTATGTCAATACCAGATCGCTGCCGGCGAAGCTAAAAATCCTAGACGCAACCTCCCAAAAGCCATCAAACGAGTCTACATTCGTGAGTCATCTAGCGTCATATTGAGATCTATTTTTTTCACCTTAGTACTTCCTTGACGCAAGGTATTCTTCTCTTCTACGTCGGTGGTACCCTTATCATCGGTCTTTTGGTTCCGTCCAATGATCCTGGACTTAACTTGAGCTCGGGCACTGCGGCATCATCTCCTTTCGTCATTGCCATCGAACGAGCTGGGATCAAGGCATTACCATCGGTATGCAGTTGATCCCCAAGAAATGCAGGATAATTGACTCACTCTCATGATTCAAGATTATTAATGCGTGTCTTCTAACATCCGCCTGGTCAGCTGCATCGAGTGACTTGTTTGCCAGTTCACGAGCACTTTGTGAGTGGTTTTTTTTACTTGCAATTCAGAGATATTGACCTTTTTTTGGTCAAGATGGTCTGGCGGTGTCCGGCAATGCACCCAGAATATTCCTTAAAACTCTGCCCAACGGATTGCCCCTCGTTTCCGTTGTATTCTGTGCATGCTTTGCACTCCTTAGCTTCATGGGTATCCAGAAAGGCTCTGGCTTGGTTTTCAACTGGTTCTCCAACATGACATCTATTGCGGGTCTCTTGACTTGGTTCGGGATCTGTATCACCTACCTTCGCTTCTACAAGGGTATGCAAGCACAAGGGATGGATAGAACCAAACTCCCCTACTATTCCAGACTCCAACCCTTCCCCGCCTGGTATGCACTGATTTCTATCACCATCATCTGCGTCGTAAGTCGCTTTTACAGCTTGAGCATGAATTGGTCTGAATTGTAGATTTGCTTATAGCTGGCTGGGTGGCAAGTCTTCCTAAAGGGACATTGGGCCGTCGATGTCTTTATCACCACCTACATCACACTGGTTTTCTTCCCTATCATGTACTTCGGTGCCAAATTCTATTACAAACAGCCAGCAAAGAAACCTCATGAAATGGACTTTGTCACGAACATCGACGAGATTGAAGCCGACACGTATGTTACATGCATACATCAATACTCTTGGATCTAACTCATATGTTCCATTAATTTAGATACGATGAACCTCCTCCCAGAAACAAAGCCGAGGCTATCTGGCAATGGCTGGTAAGCGGAACTGGTTTTTTCCTCTTGAAATAAACTTTTTTTCTTATTGCGATCCTGCCCAGATGTAATTTACGTTTATGTTGGTTTGTGGGCTTGACATGCTTGGGCTGTATTTATTTGATATGGGTCCCGGCAACACATTACGTTTCTTTGTTGTGTAGTTGTCTGTGGGCTTTATTATTTATTAAAATTTCTTATACCATTTTGTACACCTCTTACATAGGCCGTACTTACTGACACTCATTTGGAGAAAATGCATACTACTTACATCGAATGAAAGCCAGATATACTTGATCCAATAGCAAAATCAACGATAGACCTGCAGTGCAAAGCACAGTAAACGCTGCTTAAATATATAAGACTCTCAGCATTAGTAAAAATATTGTAATCCGAAAATTGGAATCTATTGATTGACATTATGTTTGTTTGATATTGACTTTACAATGATAACAAAGAACTTGACATAGTGCAGGAAGGGAGGGCTGCACCTGTGAGAAAAAAAACTTATAACAGATGATAATTAAATGAACTCTATGAAAAATGACCGAGAAACGCATAGAAAGATAAATCAGAGGATGCGTTTTCGCATGTTAGGCTTTTGAAGCAGGAATATGTAAGTTGATTGCTGAAGGTCAAGGTATGTGAGCCAAACCAATAAAAAAAAAGGAACATCAACGAACCTCGATACCAGTTCAGTGCGTCAGACGACGATGGGGCATCGAAATATAGGATAGCTTTGTTATCAACTAACCTTAGCGCTACAACCACTATTGTTAGCGAAATGTAGCTGTAAGAGTATTCGGTTTTACCGTTTCCGTGAACTATGCTGGCTGGTTGAGGCAAAGTTTGCATTCGCAGTACTGCCCAAAGATCTACGTTGGAAGTCGGATCCTGACCTTCGGACGGATCCCGACATAGGACCAATAGATCGTTGCATAATATGCCGATTAGAGGTCGAGGCGTTAGTTCGGGAGCAAGACAGTCAACTTGTACTGTAGATGCATCACCCTGAGCATTGATTGCCTCAAACGAGACAACTGCTTTGCGGACAACTCTTGTTAGCAGGAGGGGACCGTCCATGATCAAGCGCCTATAATTTCGTCAACATACCTGCTCATGAAAAGACACGAGGTGAATGCTTACCGATGGGGCTGTACAAGAGGACTGGGGAATTTCCCTCGTATCCTCGACTGCCATTGGACAAGCTTCCGACGGGATTCGGAATCTCGTTTCCCCTCATTCATGTTATTGGCAAGAAGGGCTATCTCCGCCAGGGCGCGATCTAGAGGATCATCTATATACTCGTAGGTGGGAGGTGTGCTGCGTAGAAGTTCTTCGAGCTGTGGATGGGCATGAATGCGTCAACAAGAAGGGGAGCAAATAAAGAGAAATTACAGACCATCAACTTGTATCGGGGTATTCGTTGGACAGGAAGCAACAGATATCCCTCTAAGTTCAGTTGTGTATGTCGAGGGTTCAGGCGACAGCGTTTGAGATATGCCTTAATCCGCTTGCGTTGACCTGTCGTGAGATTGGGAATTCCTGTGGCTACTGCATTTTCTGTGATGGCATTAGGGTGGGTAATTGCCATTGTGATGCCCAAGCCGACGAGCTGGGCAGTGCTTGAAGAAGGTGAGATGGCTGGGCTCGGATTGGGCATGCTTCTATCCGTGCTCCAATACGAAATGCGTTGCATCGAGTTATCAAAATTGCTGGTTGCCGAATTAGTACAAGTCATACCATCATAATAGAAAACAATCTTACTTAATATAAGTCGAATACATCCTCATAAATGCAGCATGTTTCACGAACATATTACCCACAGCTTTAGCGACGTCAATCGACAATTGTCCGTCAAGATCGGCCTCTGGGGTTATAGATGGATTCATGAGAGGGGCGGCAGCGCCCTCTAGAGCAGGAAGAAAGCTATCTTTATGGAAGGAGAACAATGCATCAACCCCACCAAACACAATCTTCCGCTCGGAGGAAGGAACGACTGTATCCTTACTTGACCCAACGCCGCTTAGGAGGTTGACTGGTACGGCACTGGGCTTTATGTAGATATCAACAAGCTCCTGTAGTCCAGCAACATACGTGCGCTCGGTTCTAATTAAATTGCCCGTAATAAGTTGCAATACCTCGGGAAGGGATGGAATGCTGACACCTACTTAAGGATCTCTTGGATAACCCTTACCCGTTTCCCTTTGTCATCCTTAAATTTCCGCTCATCTGAAGAGCCACTGCTGTCGGTAGTTGCCACACTTAGTGTTTGACTTGAAGATCCACTGCGTAGACCGGTGATCGAGTCAGAAGACCGCAATTGTCCAGACATCTCTGATAAGGACACCATCGTCGATCCACTGGAAGTCATTGATAGTTCGCGTGAGGTCTCTACAATGGTGGGTCGTCGAGATCGTAATGTCGAGTGGTCGTCGGGTGCAGTTGTAGATCCGTAAATGCTCAATGGATTGCCTTGCTGAACCGCCCCAAGGTCGTTCATATCCTTTAAGTAGGCCATTACGGATCGCAGGGCCCTCGTGTATGTATCACGAGCCCGATCCTCTTGCCGTCGAATATACTGTTCCTGGTCCGTCACTGGATTCGGGGCAACAAGCTGGCTTTCTGGAATTTCGCCTTCTTGTGACAACGCGACGCCTGCAACAAAAGTCGAATTTTCTGGAATGCTGAGGGACATAACGCCAGGCACTTCTACCGGCAGGAAGCTCCGTCTTTTCGATCGTGCGTATAACGAAGGAGGGGGGACCAGAGTGGATGACGGAGATGCTGCTATTGGTGCCTGCGGTAGAACCGGTTCGTGGGACAAAATGTGATGCGCATCCAGTTTGCCAGTCGTCGAGAGACGGACATCTATTTGAGGAGATTTGCTCGTCCGATCAAATGTTCTTCTGGAGATAGAACCGGATTGATCCCCAGATTTATGAGATCTACTAACTGTGCTTGTGCGGTTGGAAGAAGGCGAGCCTGAGGGTGAAGATGAAGGTGCATCGGGTTTTATTCTGCCCATGGACATCTTTTTTAAGAATCCCCAACGACTACTCTTCTCTCGGGTGGGCCGTTGTCGATTGTCGCTTAAATCAGACTTAGTCGGTTTCTGAGGCGATAAGTGCGCAGTAGGAGAGGAAATTCGATTTTCAGCGTGGTTGGAATCATCTCCAGTGCTATCCCACATAGATTGACTGAGTTGCGGCCTGGCAGCATTGACTGAGGGACGGGATGGAGGGATCAGCTGGGGGTTAGGTCCTAGACTTGCGAATCGTTTGTTGTAAGTCTGGTCTGGGGTGACCCCGCCACCCATATTTAACAGGTTGGAACTCGAAATCGAAGCGGGATAATGAGAGAGTGCAGAATGTGGCATTTCATCACTTGCATAGACTGCATTAGCAGATTTACCTCGTCGGAGATCCCCAGCACTCTTCATCTTGCGGATTTCGCGCTCGCCACTACTCTCCGGGCCCTCCGCTCTGTTTTCAATCGATACATTCCGGCCGACAAGATCAGAAGGGACAGCAATAGATTTCCCACGAGCCTGGTCAAGATAAGTACGGTTTGGTGTTGTCCTTGTTCGGACAAGAGGCTTTGATTGTGTGACGGGAGGACTAGACTCTGTGATAAGCAGAGGGGCTGTTATGGATCTTCCCAGGAACGGAGCGCGGGCTGGTGTGATTGTATGATCTTCTTCTTCAGGGCCAGTAATATGACTGTTCAGACCCGGACTCGCAGCATCATGATCCGAGAAGTCGTCCGTATCTGTGTCATTCTCTGTATCTGCAACGCTCACAGCACCAGCTGACATGGGAGTTACGGGAGGATAGACCGGCGATGTCGCCACTTTGGCAAGCAAAGGTTCGACCAAAGCTTTCCATGGACCTTGGAAAGGATTACCATCGACGCATAAGGTTTGCAAGGCAGGAAGCAGACAAAGCCAGCTGGGGAGGGCGTGTAATTTATTCCTACGCACGCTCACGGTATGCAGCTTATCCAGATCTACGAGGGTTTCTGGTAACGTGCTGATGCCAGTCGAGTCCGCAATTAAAACACGCAGATTAATTAAATCGGCAAGGAAAACAGGAAGCACGCGCAACGGGTTCGACGCGACATTGAGTTCTTCAAGGTTTTCGCAGTCGGCTAAAACTGGAGGTAATGCACCAAGGAAATTGGCAGAGATATCCAAAGCGAGAAGACTGTATGATATTTGGGGTAATGAAGAGGTCAAGAATGCAGGGATTGAATTTGGAGTCGACGAAGATCCAATTAAAAGATGTGTTGTACCTGACATATATCAAAAAAAAAAATTTTTGTGAATTGAAGTTTATGAATTGAATAGAGGTCAAAACACGCACCAGGCTGAACTTGGAGCTGTACGATCGGAACGTTATCTCCCTGGACAATGAGACCGCGACCCTCTTCCGCCACGACGGCCGCAGATGTCCGTTCTTCGTCCTTTTCCCCTAGGTCCGTGTCATTTACAGAGTCAACAAGGCCATGTTCGTCATCTGTCTCCTCCTCTGACATGCCTATGTCGTCCTTCTCTCCAGCCGCTTGCCAACTAACATCATAACTTGGCTTTGGGTTGAGCGGAGGAGGGAGAGGAGGAGGAGGGGAGATCTCATGGGCACCATTAGACGTGATACCATTTCCAAGGGACGAAGATCTTGAACGTATGCTATTTGAATAAGATTCAGACCATCGAGAAGGGTCTGGTGACCTAAAAGGACGACGAGTAGAAGAGGATGTTGCAGGATCACTGGCCAGCATTTGGACTAGTGATTCTGGGTTAATTCCAAGAGCTTGGTTGCTATCTTCGTCTCCTGAGGCAATATGAACGTTATTATAGTCCGAGTAAGGTAAGGTGTTTGTAGAGGTTGCATATGCCGATGATCTGGTGGACGTTGAGGACGAACCAGCCGACGACAATGGGGGTGGTGAGGTGGAGAAGTTGTGAAGGGGAGGACGGGATGGATAAGGTTCAGGATAATGGGAAGGATCAGGCAAAGGCATTTCAGGTCGACGAAAAAAGGGTTACACTCAAGTTTAATATCACAAAAAAAAAACATGTCAAAATACAATTCCTCCATTCAATTTCCACTAGGTAGCAAGCTAGAAGTCAATACTGTCACTTTTAAACATAACTTGTCTTCTCTCCTTCAAGTTTGTCTTCTTCTTCACTTCTTCTGTAGTACGTCGTTCTCCAATTCCACCCTCAATGTCCAGGTGTAACCGCTCAAATACAATCCTCTTTCGTGTGCTTTTGAACCCAAGGTTATTTTCTCCACTGGAGGATAATCCACGCAAACAAGAAAATCGATCGCTAGGCGCACTCAGCGTGTGAGGAGAAGGAACCGTGTGTATATGAGCCAACCCATGATGCGATGGGAACATGTTCGAAAGTCCCAGGTTGCCTGAATTTCACTTAGTATTGCTTCGGTTAGATTGTCTTTAGACCTGCCTGAAAACGCCGCTAGCGTGAGCGTAGCATCAGATACCCATCCAAGCTTCTGCGTCCAACCCACACCACCCCAAGATTCTGTTGAAATATATGGGGCAAGACTTATAGAAGCACAAGCATGTCGGTGTTTACGCAGAGTGGATTTAAGGGCATGCAAGAAGTGCAATATGCTCTGGTCCATTCAGTGAAAATCATTTCCCATGGAATGTTAAGATCACCTGTGTTGTCACGTCCCCCCATACGGGGGATCCTAAAGAAGGGATGCAGACGCGTAAAGGTAGTGAACTATCAGCCTCAATAGCTCTCGCAATTTCGTCCAATATTGCTGTCATAGAAAGCTTCCGTCGTTCAAGATCTAGCAATTGAACTTGGCTCGATTTGACGGCGTCGTCAATGAGTTCTTTTGGTACGCGACTTGAGAGCTCAAAGTTATGGCAAAACGTATCTGAAATCCTAATATTTATTGTCAAATATAACAACAAAAATACAGGACGGGAACGTACTGGTCCGTAGAGTCTACAATTGTCTGGAACGGCTTCATTTTCTCATACCTCCATGCGATCTTGACCTTTTGGGATAGATCTGCTTTTCCCTCCTCGTCCGAGTCCCCGGACATACTTTTCTGAGTGGATGACCTTGAAACCCACATGATGTCTTTCGCAAAAGAATCAGGATCTTGTCCAACGATGTAAACCCTATGTCCATCGCCAAGTCCTTGGGCAGTGAAATACTTTTGAATCAATTCACCATATGATGAATGAACATCGGGAGCTGCCAAAAGCAGTAGACAGGACAGTGGCAAACCTCCACCCAGAATATCATCTAGAGACGCAACGCCTGTGGACGTGATGATACTAATGTTCGAAGCTGGAGATGCCCGTGTTCCTGGATAAACAGTCGCAGTCGTTTGCTTGCTGGTGCCTTTGCGTTTGAACGAAGACATCTAGATATCTAGATAAAATTGTATTTTATTATTTATTTATTTATGCAACCACAACTTTCAACGAATTATCTGCTTTGCGCGCCCAGGTTCATGATCTAGTCCCATTTACACCGGAAAACTTGAATGGCTTCAGGGTTTGTACGCCGCTCGAGATTCTTTTTTCGCACCCTCAAGTCAAGGCTGAGCCCGAGCCAACTTAACTTCTTCAAAGTCACCCTAGGGACTTTCAAGGTGTCGTCTCCATCCCAATCCACAATCAATTATCGCGAACACCTGTCAATTCCAGATTGCAAACGCCGCTTTTGCATTTCATCTATTTTATGAGTATGTTGGACAACCAGCCATGGTAAGTACCACAAAATAACGCATCACGCCGCTTTTTTTCATTTTATCGCCACATAGATGTATGGACCCTCAATGTTGCCAACGTTGGCCGTAAGTGGAGAAGTTGTTATTGAGGACTGTATATCCGTCCGCCTCAACCCGGATAAACTGCAACGCGGAGAGCTCGTCGTGTTAAAGTCACCTCTTGATCCTCAACGTACCATTTGCAAACGCATTATTGGACTTCCTGGTGACACTGTTTGTGTAGACCCTAGTGGACGACTGACGCCTTCAACGGAGCATGTGTTGGTGCCGAAAGGGCACATATGGATTAGCGGAGACAATGCCGCCGAGTCTCGAGATTCCCGCATGTATGGCCCTGTCCCGATGGCTCTTGTTCATGGAAGGCTTTATGCAAGGGTGCGACAGTCGTTATTTATGGAATAAATGCATCAATATTGACATTTAAACGGTAGATATGGCCCTTGAAAAATCTTACTGTCTTCCGAAACGCGACGACTTTTCTAGAATGATCGCCGACCCCAACGAGAGGACATAGAGAGGATTCTATTTGACTGTCAAAACGTTTTATTCTACAACAGAATCCTAGCGCGAAAAGTTGACGGAATAACCTCCTTGTCCGTTAGGCTCAAATTTAAAGTTATCAGTCGATAAACCAAAATTGCCTGAGCAGAATGAGTTTAGAATGACAAGAGTAGCTTGGGTGGCATACCTAATAGACTATTCCCAAGACCTTTTAATTTATCCATCATTTCATCGGTTTCTTTTTTCTGAGCACTTTCCAAACGAGGTTTGAGCTGTTGCAATTTCCTTCTGATGTCTGTGAGTTGCGATGGCGGAGTGACCAGTTTCAAAAGGGAATTATAGTCTAAATATCGCGTCAGCTGAGAAGCTTATAGTCAGCACAACAATCATCACCTTCCTGAGCAGCCGTCAAACTCGTCCACGTATTGATAGTGTCATTAGAGTTCGCACGTCTTTCAAGTGCTTTCATATACGTTGGATCATCTAATAGTGCTATTGAAGCGTATGAGATTGATCATCTTGTCAACATCAATGGGGCGGTCTACCTTGTGAACACGCTTCAACGGCGGCTTTATGATCTCCCTCAAGAAATATGATTGAATCATAATATTTTGCGATAAACCAAAGATATTTGACTTACGAGCTTCACATGACATGCACCGATATTCGCGTTCAATACCGCGCGCAATCGAGCACATTCCTTGTCTGATCCATTCTCAGCACTGGCAGGAGAAACAATTTCGATCGCGGGTTCTTCAACGTCCTTAGGTGGGTTCGAGGTAGAGGGATCAGTGCCTTCTTCTGTCTCATCAAATGGTGGTGGATTGCTGGCCGCCGTAGAACCCGTTTCTGATTTTGATGATCTCTTCGGCAAGCAATTTAGACCTGACTGATAGGCTACGAGTGCTTCATTCCACTGCTTGGCGCGAAAGCACTCATTTCCTTCAGATTTCCGCTCGCTCGCAATTTCTAGATAATCCTATATTGATAAATCAGTCGTTTTTGAATAAAGGTTTCCGAAAGAGCTTACATCCATGTGCGTTCTACCTCCCGTCGATGGAACTTCCAGACACAATTAATATGCCGAGTCTGAAATGAGTTGGAATTGATCTTGATCCAGTTTCGTGACATGGTTATTTATAATATATACCGCACTCATTCAGCCTGATGCCCCATTCCCTGAATATATAGTACATATCATCACTTCAACTCCAAAGCCATCCCCCCGAATACCAGATTCCATTAACGATTTGAAATATGTTTTGGTCACCCACGGCACTAGCATGGGACGCCGTGCTACGTTTGCCTTGGAAATCGCGAAACTCGACGAAAGTGAGACTCCATACAATCTCCGTACGCCATTATCACCGTTCTAGATATTCCTAATGCTAGCTTGGGTGAACCGTAGTCGAAAAAGGGATGAACTTGTAAAGCATACTACTCAGTTCGCATAGTTCTTTGTAGTGTCTCGCTGGGTTACAGCTACCTAGTCAAATATTAAATTTTAAAAGCTCTATGTATCAGGCCTTTGCCATATCGTTGTTCTAGATCTACCATTCGGTCCTATACCTGGATATCTGCATAGTGGCAGTGCCATTGCTTGGTTCCGACTCCAAATTTTAATATGATCGATTATCGAAAAAAAAATCTTGGTCCTTTGACTCCTCCTCTACCTTCAAAAATGTCGAAACCAGTTCTATGGCTCCGCTGCGAGAAGAAGGAATTTGAGTGTCGCTCAGCTCTGACGCCGACCACATCCAAGAAATTAATTGAGGCAGGCTTTGATATCTTCGTCGAGCGCGACGATCAACGCATCTTTGACGACTCAGAATACGAGGCGTCAGTCTTGATTTACTTGATATCATTTCATACTTAATGGCTGTCTAGAGTTGGATGTCAGCTAGTTGATAACAATTCCTGGCCGACTGCACCGACGTCGGTCCCCATCATTGGCTTGAAGGAGCTTCCAGAATCGACAGATCCTTTGCCCCATACACACATACAATTCGCTCATTGTTATAAGAAGCAAGCAGGGTGGTCGAAGATCCTATCCCGGTTTCACCGTGGAGGCGGGATGCTTTACGATCTCGAATTTTTGAACGATGCGAATGGGCGCCGAGTCGCCGCCTTTGGTTTTCATGCTGGTTTTGCAGGAGCAGCTGCAGGCGCGCTGGCCGTTGCAGCTCGACGAAAGGGACAGGACCTTGGACTACTGACCCCCTTTGAAAACGAGACCGCAATGGTCAACAAGGTCAAAGAGTCATTGGGTGGTAGTGGAAAAGGAGTCAAGGCACTTGTCATTGGCGCACTCGGTCGTTGTGGGCGCGGTGCTGTAGATCTGTTAAGAAAAATCGGACTTGAAGAGTCAGTTATTTTTGTATTTTAGTGGATTTATCCTGATGGCACATCTTTGATAGAGATGATATCCTCAAGTGGGATCTGGAAGAGACTGCTAAAGGTGGTCCATTCCAAGAAATCCTTGATGTTGACATTTTCGTCAATTGCATATATCTTACATCCAAGATACCATCGTTCATAGATCGTGAACAGATTTCTGGGGCAGGAATCAAGCGACGGTTGTCCGTGGTTGTTGATGTCAGTTGCGACACGACAAATCCTTTTAACCCTATCCCAATTTATAACGTAAATACCACATTTGACAAACCCACGATTGCTGTCAAAGTCGGGTACGTGATTGTCTCTGATATCTATATGTGGAATGAATGACCATTATTACAGGCCTGGAAATCCTCCGATGTCGGTGATTTCAATTGATCACTTGCCAACATTGCTTCCCCGGGAAGCATCTGAGCAATTTAGTGGAGATCTGCTACCTTCCCTCCTTGAGTTCCCATCGCGCAAAGCATCTCGAGTGTGGGTGGAAGCAGAGGATTTATTCAAGAAAAAGTTGGTTGATGCAGGTGTCGAAGAAGGGTTTTGATTACATACCTAGTTACGAAAACGTTGTCATGTTGCATAGCACTAATTTGAGTCGGAGTTTGTTGTTCCTCCTCTTCCTTCCCCCACCTCCTTCGCCCTCGTGTGCTGGTCACTTCAATGGCTTGTCTTTCATCCCCAATCCCTTTCATCTCAATATCCCCCGCCCCGCAGGAGGATCCCATTGTAGAGCCTTTCTCTCCATTTTCTGCACTGGCTGCCCCTTCATGCGCTCCAGTTGGGTTCAGGTCTTCCCATTTAACCCCACCCCCTACCATCACTTCTTTCAAACGCTCCTTTGCCCCTTTACATCCGGTTCCAGCTGTTGGACAAGGTCTGGAGAGCCAGCGATTTCAAGTTCTGTTGGCAGCTAGCAAACAGAGAAACGTCCCTGGTTCCAACCAGAGCGTTGAATTCCGCAAGGAAGTCGCTATGAATGCTCATAACAATAGACATTGTATGTCTTTGCGCCATTGATTCATTTTCAACTAATCGATCCATCTCACCTTTTTTTTAGCCAATCGTCGTGCTCTCTTCCTTTCCAAACTCCATGCGCCTCCCTCCCCTACAGCTATGATGACTCCCAAAACACCACCGGAGTCCCCTGCAATCTTCCACTACTCTCTTCCTTCCCCTGGACTCGAATCTCCTCTGACCCTTTTTGAATCATGGGTCGACAACCATGCCAATGATGTTCCCCATACGTGGGTGGAACGTGTTGACTTCCGTCTGGTTGATGAGCAACCCAAGCCCAAGCCGTCGCTTAACCGCTCTTCCACCAAACCGGCCCAAGGTGTACCTTCTCTTGACCAGATTTCTGCACGTTTGATCCCTCGTCCTGCCAAATTGGATGATACCAAAATGGCATGCGACACCCTTGCCAATGCAGACTCACCCAGACCATCCGTAGGAATCGGTAGATTGAGAATGCCTTTGCGAACTCAGGCTATTTATCAATCAAACAATCAACAGGCAAAATCTACCCCTTGCGAGCCAGCACCGCCCCCTCTGTCGCCGGAACATCACGCAAAGACTTTTGTCTTTCCACGGTCTTGCTCGCCCACAGCCTCTCAACTTACCGAGTCCAACCTCAATTCTTTGAATGCCCGAGATCAAAACGCTTCCAACATGCTTTTCACATTAAGGAAGCGCACGATGTCCTCAGAAATCAAATCAACTGGTCTTCAGGAAGAAGGGCCCCCCCCCAAGTTGAGATGGCGGCGTAGTGCTCCTGCGGACATGACCCCACTCCAGGCACGTTCCGGGTTCAAACATCCCATCCTTGCGTTGTCCGGTGGATTTTGATCATCTGCCATTTTATTGTTTTGAATGGACTCGGCTTTCGCTCCAGTACCATGATAGTTCCTACATTCATCGTTTGGGATCGGATCCTTTGGACATTTGACAATGTCATAAGCGAACGTTGTTAGCCCTGGCGATACATACATTTGTTGGAATATACGTATTTACACATTCATCTTATGCACAGGCGAGCTGCTAGTCCTGTTTGTGCTGTTTTTTTTCCTTTCAAGGGAAAGTAGGTGGTCTTTCGCGTATCCTCGTGATGACGTTCAGCCGACGCGCTGATAGGCATCAGTTTGCCTATGGATATGATTCCAGAAATAAAAATCTTACTATAATCAAGTCGAGCGTGGTGGTCAGCAAATTCCTCATCTGAATCAACAAGGGGATCACTAGTGTTTGCTGCGTGCCATGCATCTGTTAAACAAACAGTCAGATACGGTAGCAACCAAGTTGCGAGCGAACTCACGCTGAAACATTGTGCGGTCTTGATCTGAGTGTGTTGGTTGGTAAACGGGTACTGGAAACCGGTATTAAGCTTTGAGTCGCAGTACGAGAGATTTGATCCGGGGTTACCTTTGGGCTGGGGTTTAGGCGGAGGCGCCTGCTGACTGCTTGGAATGTAATATAAAAAAGGTCTCTCAGTTCTGTTGGGATCCGGTTGCTGAGAAAGTTGCCGGTGGGTCATTTCAGGAGGGGTTTCTGAATATCACTCAATACTTGGTGTCTGAAGTCCAAATGTAAAAGCGTACCTGTTACGAAATGCGGTGCGCTGGTTTTGGTCTTTTTCTCCAACTCGATAGAGGACACTAGCTTTTGTAGAAAAAGGTTTCGTTGGTTGGACATCATGTTTCCCCATTCGAGTTCTTCTGTCGTATCAACGTTTTCATTTTCATATTGGGCTACTGTGAGTCGGCGTAAATTAGGAATTCTGCCTGGGTGCTTGGCGGAATAATAATCGTCGAATGGATTAGGCCCGGTGTTGTTTTCCAAGTAGTGATACATCAGCCACAAAAAGGCCTGACCACGGTCGGCGGAGGACATGCGCTTGCTTTTATTCGGTAGGAATAGATCCAAGAAATTTAGAGAACCATCAAAATGGATGCTAGCAAGTGGCTACTAGATGATTAACCACGTAAGCTGCAACGCATATAGTTAGACCTTACCGCAGCGTGATTAGCCAGCACAAAGATCAGGTTGACAACACTGGTAGGTGGACATTGACCCAGCCTCTGTCACAGGATCAAGGTGGTATTTGTGTCAGCGTGTTCTATATTTTATAAGCAGGCGGCGGAATTCTGTTACCCGTTTTTCCAAAACCTCTTCTGGAGTGGAAGGAGCAACACCTTTGAGCTCCGAAGGAAGAAGAGCAGCTTTCAGACAATTTTTAATTCGAGGTGCATCTTGTGCATTTCCATCAGACTTCTGTAGTGAGGGAACTGGATGGTAAGTCCTTAGCGCCGTTTTCATTTCGGGAAAAACTGGGCGGCGTGGTCATCAGTTAAGTGATTTGACATAAATCACATATATATCTTACAGGCCATAGTGGTATTAATGCGTCCAACATTTGTCAATAGCGAAATCTTTGCGAACTCAATGCTGAACAAAGGTGTATCAAGCATTTTCTCCTTCAAGACTTTGGAACATTTATTGGAGTTATACAGGGCTGAGATATAAAGGTCCCCGAATGACATTTTTGGCTGGTTTCCTGCTGAATTTGGATTGGTGAAAACAACATTTGAGTTGTTAAATATGTAGTCCAATAGGTCAAATTGTACGTCCTCGCGCGTCAATGGCTCTGCATCATTGCGCTTGATAGGCAGTGCTTTACGACTGAGATACCCGACTCTGCTAACGAGACGGACAAATTAGGAAATAGTGAGTAACTGTTTAGTAAAGGTAGACAGACGGAGGTATTGCATCGGTTGGCCAAGCTGGAGAACTGTGTGGATTAGACGCCATGATTGCTCGGAACAAAGGGATTGTAGAGGCACGAGGCAAGCAACTGAACGAGGAAATGGTACCCTGCAGTGTGCCCGGTTACAAATGAGTTGGCCAAAAGAGCACTCACGTGTAAAAATAATCCACCAAGTACACCTTTATCCGTGCCGTAAGGTTAAATTGAGACTAAATGGAAGGTCTGGAAGACAAAGAATGAATCTTCAGGCTTTAAGGCGGTTGTCAGAGGCAACACAAGATCACTAAGGCCGATATTAAGGTTCAAGCAGTGTGAATCATATTTCAATGACATTTTCCAAAGGTACGCTTGTTTCAAGGGATAAAGGCCATGAGAGCGCTGGATACAACGATCATGTCAAGTTATGTAATTTACTCTCTAGGATCAGTAAATCAGTAAATTTAATTTAATTAGTAATTATGTCAGCCAGCCCACATTTTTCGAACCTGCACACGTTCTTAAGGCCTTAAGCTTAAGTCCTTGCCTTCATCAAGTCGGGACAACGTAAAATGGCGGACAAGTTCGACGAAACAACTCAGGTATTGCCCACTTTGTTACCAGAAGCATTTGTCTGATAGTTGTCCAGAAAGAGTTGGCAGAGTTCCTTGAAAGGCAACAAGCACAAGTACGCACGACTCCGGCTCCACTAGGCTTACCGTTTTCTTCTTGACCGTTGACCTCCATTTCAAAGGCCAGGATAAGCTCCCAGATACAAAGCTTCACCGTCCAATGTTGGGACAAATGCGTCACTGGCACTCCATCGACACGCTTTTCTCGCAGTGAAGAAACTTGTTTGGCAAATTGCGTCGAAAGATTCCTCGATACCAGTCTATTTATGGTGAAGCAGATTGAGGAGAAGCGAATACAGTCCGGTAGATAATCCCCTCGCCCCCTCTGATAGCATGTTGGTATACAAAATTTCCACATCCATATACACTCTAAATCCTACCCCCTCATTTTGCCCCATAAATACGCGATACACCCCGGCCAGAAGAAACAGAAGGCATCTAAAATCTCTCTGTTTCTGTGTAACTTCAGCGGAATTTCGACGGTCGTCGTACTTGTTGAAGCCGAATCAAACAGGCCAGTCTTGAAGAATTTGTCTATTGATTCATCCTTCTCTGTCCACAGCTTTCGTAACCAGGTGTCAAAAATGTCCTTCTCGTGATTAGGGATGTCAACCTCCACAATATGCTTAGCCTTGGGGTCTGGTGTTTTAACACCTGATGTACCCGCTAAGTCTCCAATTGGAACATTTCCGGTAACCTCAAACATTCTGAGGTGTATGTGGATCTCAGGGGGAGCTACCCCGTCGAAGAAGATGGACCTCAGGGTGTAATAGTCCTGCCCATAATGCATGGGTGGAATTCCTATAATCAAATCAGCAATTCCAATGTTGCCACGAGACCTTTTTTTTGGAGAAAAAAGATAACATACCAGGATATATCACAGTCATGTCTAGCAAACGAAGGTCTGGAATTCTGGGGGCCAAAGTTCGTAGACTATAATGCAAGCCTGTGGATCTTGGTAGCAGCAAGTTTTTCATGTCTGACTATTTTGTACTAAGTCTTTGGTGAAACAATATGGCCAGGGGAGATGGCTCACAATGCCCATCTTTTCCGCAAATTTCTTGCTTTGAGGACGGGTATTCTTGCTTACAAGGGTCCCTTCGGGATATAACATGAAGCAAAGAGGCTTTCCTTCCGTTTCAGCTTCTCTGCCCAGAGATGCAAGGTCGGTAGCCAATTGTTGCCGATCGGAAGCCCAAGAGCGAGCCAGAAAGATGAAGTTGAAAAATTGCATGCCCTGTTTAAAGGGTTTCATGAGCAATCACTGGGGGGTATTTTATGCACCCACCCAGCCTACGATCGGGACCCAACGAAGGCTTTTCTTCAGAGTAATATAGACATACCGGTGAATGCCATGAGGGCTCAGGAAGTAAGTGAGGCACCAGGCATACCACCAATCTGCATATACCTAGTACAACAAAAGAATCAGCACAGATAAGTCCGGTGTAATTTCATGTTTACTTGATGATTGGCAATTAGGACGAATTTCGTGGGTAAATCCAATGCGATGATCTTTCCGTCAGTATCTCTGATAACATAACGATTAATTTGCTCGGGGGTAAAACGTCCTAATCCTTGAGTTTCGAAAGTAATTCTGAGCTTGGTGGGTGCAAACCACTGGCACATGAGAACTGTCGAAACGAGGTGAATGCCGAGCTCAAAGTTGAAACATGACCACTCGCTTTGAAGACAGCCGAAAGCGCCCTTAGTGTAACGAATTCCAGCGTAATACAGCTTCCTCGGCTCCCTGAAGGGTAGAATCCTCAGTGGTAGGAGGAAAATGAATTGGGAACCGTTGATGGTAAGGCATGCCAAGTTGAAAAGTATACAGAAAACGAGAGCTATGAGGGTCCTAACCCATGTCCGTGGTGGGCGCTCGTTGACTCGAAGGGTGTATAGTGATGGTAGTGGTGGATCCAGCGACATGCTGTTAGTAAGCTTAGCATTGTGTAGATTTCATTTAGTTAGTTCGGTTCTCCCATAATTGTCACACGAGATTTGCATCTAAACTACTTAGTAGGATGATGGCACACTGCGAATTCGTCAACGACCTTATACCACTTATTTTCGAATCTCACAACCACTGGTGGCCGCGAGATCTGTTAGCGCTTGCGACAGTCTCGCCATGTTGGTTAATCTACGCTCGCAAGCAGCTATACGCACACCCTACTATCCATTCATTCTCGGCGTCCACTTTGCTTGCGAGGACGTTGGCAGACAACCCCTCTTTGATGCCTCTTATCACAGGAATAACCCTTCGACCCATGAAAACGAGAGATCTGGGCTGTCGTCTTGAAACCAGCGCATTGTCTAGCCTAAGATCCCTCCTTGCTCTAGAAGGCTTAAATCGTGTAACGATTGGAGGGGAATTGGCCGTGAAAGCAGCGAGATTTTTGAAACTAATCGCAGTGCCAGATGTTGTGGATGAACTCCATATCGACGGGAGTTTAGTCAGACACCGTTTAAGCTGCCCCCCTTCACTGGAATGGGACGAATCGATAGCTTTCCAGTTTCCCAATCTCAAGAAACTACGACTTACACGGATTGAATTGGACATTTCATCACCATCTGTTCAATTTCCGCTCACGATCTCCTCTCTACATATGGAACATGTTAATATTACACATGGATTTCTTCCACATCTTCTGAACGGTACACGTTCATTAGAACATTTACACGTAAACACCAAAGATGCTGCAGACTACGATGAACAAATCCAGCTTGTACTGGCGTCGTGCGGCGTTGGATGCCTTCATTATGAGGTGGAACGAGAAAGACATAGGGATGCCTTCGTTTTGGACGGCGACACGTGTAGTACAAAGAGCCTTCATTGCCTGCATTTACGGGGACTTTTTGTTGATCTGGGATTAGCTACTGGGATAAGCATGATGTACCGGAACTTGGTGGAACTGGTTGTGTGTGGACGTCAGGTGAAAGTTGGAGCAAAGGAGTGGGCGACATTGATAGCAAGTGGCGGATTTGAATCTGTACGGCGAATTGGGTTACCATGGGGAAACTGGAGGAGTGAGGAGGTAGAGGAAGTACGGTCAGCATGTGTAAGTCGGGGGATTGGGGTTGTTATGTAATGTATTTATGTAAGTCAATAAGCGGCTTTCTTTTTGACTGTATCATGCAGTCCGATGGTCGTTCTCCCCGTAAAAGCTCTTCGTTCCTTTCTTTACGTCGTGAAAGTACTACTAAGGCGGTCAATACTAATACTTCACCATCCAGTTATTTCGATTTCTATCCAAAAAAGTCCAAAAGTCGCCGACCCTCTACTCAAGAATCACCACCCACTCCACGAGTAACAACAACAAATCCTGCGAGTTATGCCTTCCCTACTTTTGAACCAATGGATGTCCTTTCATCCACACACCCACCTTTAATTCATAATCAATATACCCGCACTCGCTCAAGAACAGGTCCCTCAGCTAAATCTCAATGGGACGCTATCTCTTCGGTTCCTCAATTACGCTTCTCAGGCTCCTCTTCAACCCACCATACTGAAACCCCTCCTCGAACTCCAGACGACTATATGGCTTCAAGTGATTCTTTAGATCATTTCCCCGTCGTTGTCGCCGCTCCAGTAGCTGGTGTAGAGACAATGGACGCTCTGGTTGATGGTATGAATGGTGGTGATATGATGTCAAGGATGTCTAGCCGTTCAAGGTTTGGGATCCCTGGCCATCATCCTCTCTATCAGCCCCCGCTACCCACTCCACCCCCCGGCGTTGTTCTAGGTGGAGGCAAGGGTCGGCCAAAGCCGTCACCACGTCCATCAACTGCCTCTGGAGACTCTAGCGACGACGACGGTTATCGTTCTTTACCCAATCCTACTTCCCGTACCCGTCGACGCGTTCGGCGTCCTGGCTCCGGTAGGACAGCCTCTAATTCCACCATCACCCCTCAGCGCAACTCCCAAATTTCGGGGGATGAAACCACCTCCCAATCAAATACACTCCGTTCTAATGCCAGAGACCTTTCTCGTTCGAACGAACACCGCAAAAGCGTTGTCCCTTCAATATCAGAGATCATCCGTAACCATGCTCCTCCTGACTGTCAAGTAAGGTCTCGACCCCCAACCATCCGATCCTCTTCTCTTTATTCCCCTAGCACCCAAGGCCATGCAACACTACATGAAGAGGTCGAATCAGAACCCGAACCTTTGACACGTGAAGAAGAAGCCGAATTCTTGTCACGGTCTTCGATAGACAGCGTCGCTGATGAGGTACAACGCACCATTCGCAGTCTCCCAAAACCTGCCCATGCTCCTCCTATGTCGGCATTTATAAGAAGACAGTCCGTTTTATCCGATAACACCAGTATCTATTCCCCTCGTTCAGATCCTGGAGCAGGTTCCATATATTCTCTATCAGCGCCATCCAGCTATATATCCAACTCTCCCCTCGATACAGCTAATCATAATAATATGGTCAAACCGACGCCATCACAAGCAGTGGCACAATATCTACGTTCCGCCAGATTAACCACACTACTCAAACTTACCCGCTCACCCCATGCGTCACAAGATAATCCGTTAACTGTCAGCCTTTCAGATTTGGGTTGCCCTACTGGGTTCCCTGTCATTGTTTTTTTGGGCCTAGGTTGCGTTCGGCATATCATGGGTTTGTACGATGAGATGGCGGACTGTATGGGTTTAAGACTTATTACCATTGACCGGTAGAGATTTCATGTTCATATTGTAGCAAGCATTTGCTTACAGTTTTCGTATAGATGGGGTTTGGGGCGCACGGAACCTCGGTCAAAGTCAGCAAAAGGGATTATGCAATGGGCCTCTGTGGTCGAGGAGGTATTGGACTTGTTGCATATTGACCAATGTAGTATTATGGCGCACTCGGCGGGTGCACCCTATGCCCTGTCTTTCGCCAACAAGCTGCCGTCCCGTATCCGAGGCGATATTTGCTTACTGGCACCCTGGGTTGGCGGCAGTGAAAGCAGTATGTTGACCTCTGCTTTGGCAAAACGTTCCTCACTCCCCTCTAGGTGGCTACAAATGGCTTAAATATGTTCCAAACAGCATTCTCAAGACGGCTCAGGCCGCTGAATGGAAAATTCAAGCCTGGATGATTGGCAAACCACCTACCATCGCATATGCGGGCATCGGATATAATGCTCCTCAGCCTGTCAAAGCTACCGCCGTACAAGGAACACCATCACCACCACGGCGAACGAGCAATGGCAACCTCAATGTAATTTATCCTTCAAATGGTGATTCCCGGCGTCCAAGTTTTGGTTCAAGTTCATTTAGCGAATATGACGATCTTGGCGACTTTGAGGGTCGTTTCGAAAGCCGTAGCACGTTGGGAATGTCACAGCCATCTTCGCAGCACGGCATAGGAGAAACCAATCTTTTCATCAACAAACGGAAGCCCTCTCGCGGTATTTTGGAAAGATTAAAAGGCTCGCCCAATTTACCACCCCTGCCTCAACAAGACAAACCTCCATCCTCGTCGACGAAAAAGCTGAAAGGCCTGAGATCAATGGGTTCTCTCAAAGGAAAAGCTCAAGGTTTCCGCAAACCAGATCCTCCGAGCCCACAACTGCCACTTGCACTACGAATTGACGTTGGCCTAGGCCTGGAAGACCTGTCGTGGACCAAGTCCATTGAAGTTGACAGTACAGCCATACCCCAAAAAGCGGGTGTTGGATCTCTTCCGCGATCCTCACGACGACGATCAGTTTCCTTCGGTTCATCCAAGGCAGCCGCATCGGTGCCTTCTTCCCCCTCTCCAAGCGCATTCACAGTTTCCTTTCCGCAAGGTGGCACTGGAAACCACCATGTCGCGCTCGGGAACGCCCTGATAGCTGCGTCTCATTCAGAGTCTTCCAAAGGCACCCATAACGATCTTCTACAAATTTTGAATCATGAAAATCATTCTTGGGGGTTTTCCTATTCATCTTATCCACACAAGGTTAGAGTTTGGTATGGTGACAAGGATGAGAGGATTGCGGAAAATGCTGTTCGGTGGATGGAGCGAACGATGGGCACCGATCGATGTAGTGTGAAAGTGGTTAAAGGCGCCGACCATGGCCTGATGTATAGAAGTAGCGCGGTGGTTGACGTATTAGAATGGATCCTCAGTGCATGGAGGTCAGAAGAGAGGTTTACTCAGCCTTATGCGGGTCTGCGTTGAACATTTATTTTCTATTTGCACCTTTCCTGATTATCATGATAAGTTTATCTTTCTTCTTCGACATTCTGGAATTCTGTTATATACCATTGGCATTTCTCTTCCATACAATACCATTCACTTCCCTTTCGTATTTCTATAACTATAGCTAGCTGTACAGTTAGTCAGGATGTTTAATTCATCTGTGTAATATGCCAGTGTTACGCCATCATGTGACTCTCACAGTTGTTGCCGGCGTCGCATTGTCTGGCTTGGCAAAATCCCACAATACATGGCTTCGCGACGTCCGAGTCCGACACCGCGTAGGGTAGTCGCTCTCAAACGCGCAGACGGAGAGCCGTTGACTCGTTCCGAGGTTCAGTACGACCTTCTCAATGCCATTTTCGGCGACTCTCACAGTGTATTTACCGACCCCTACCTGACGAATGGTACCCAGCCAGGAGACAAATTGTGTTTCCGAGACTTATATATCAAGTCTATTTTCTACTCCCCAAAGGCCACTAAAGCACTCAAGGACAAGATGACGGAGTCATCGATCTTTTCTCTTGACTTCGCTATGCTTTCCCTCTTGGTGAATGTCGGACGCATCAATACAACTATGAGTTGTCAGTACCCCTCTATTTTTACTGCGTATACTCTCTCCTTCAACATCAATGTCAGTTTTTCCAGAAATGAAGACCGCAATTCGAACCTATCATCCGATTCCGTCCCTGCAGCGCACAAACGGGAATATGCTTGATGCGCCCCGAATCAAACATATTCTCAAGACTAGTGTTCTGGATTCTGAAGGCAAGAGTCCACCTGCAACTCCCGCCGATATTATTGCCAGAAGTGTCCGTCTTGTCTAACCTCATAATTAACTGCAAAGGTTGACAGCGACTTGCCCTTTTTACAGAAGATTGGGCAAACGCCTTCAACAAGTGTCACCAATCTAATTTTTGTTTTGTCTCATCAAACAATCGTGCGCATCTGCATTTATTATTTTTTCCTGTCCGCAATAATCTCAAAAACGCGGTTAGTCAGTCGGCCAATCGCACTTCCAAGGCCATCTTGACTTTTTAGACCTTTTTCTTCGCACCGACGTTTCTTCAGCTTCACGTGCTCAGGCTTTTCTTTGGCTTTGCTTCAACTACCTTGAATCCCCTTCATCCAAAGATGATTATGATGAAGAGTCTACGCCGAACCCATTTTCCGATTCTGCAAACAAAGTTTCCCCGCCTACCTTTTTCTTCCTGACCAAAGAGGAAATCGCTTTGGAAAACCAAGAATTGTCGGAAGATGTCATTCTGGCTGAAAAGTTCATCTCACAGAGAAATCGTATTGTTCAGACGCACGGGGTGAAGGAATCTGCTAAAGCATCGAACAAAGCGTCTGCGAGTGGTAGCGTGCTTGGTGATGACGACGAACAGCTATTAGCGGCTGTCAACCAAGGAAAAAGTAAAGGGAAGCGCGAAAGCCTTGGGTCTAGCGCGCCAGCAAAGCGTTCAGGCAAGACAGAGAAGAAAGTGCCCAAGATCAAGATGAAAATAAAAGCACCGAAAACAATATCGGATGTCGAAGATGAGAGTGACGATCAGTTGGCCGATGCATTTATAAAACGTAAGTTCATTCGGATTGTAATAGAGTGATCTAAAACAACTACGTAAGACCGAACCAAGTCTCGATATCAGCCTCTCCTGAATCCTCAACACGAACAGCCTACGGAACGCTTCTCCTTTCTACCAGAGACTCAGATGCAGGGCTTGAGCCCTGAAAGCACTTATGGCATTTCGCGACGCCATCGATATTCACCATATGGCTCCCACCTTCCTTCCTTGAAGGACACCCATAGTTCTCAGCTAAGGCAACAACCGAGCCCTGTTCGCCAACCAAGGAGCCTGCTTGAACGTCAGTGCCTTCTTTTTTGTTCATATTCCTTTAATAACTAATCTGTCCTCCATTTACAGAGGCATGGCATGGCATCACCTCCACCGATGCACTTGCTGATTCTGGAGAGGAATCAAGCGGTGACGAGTACGCTCGAGCAGACTATGGTGCGCTTTATCTGTCTACTTTGCTCTAAGTTTACTGATGATCAAGTCAAACTAGTTCAACGGTTGAAGGTGATCAACCGACTATCCCGCCAGCAGTGGGTAAACGAGCAACCCTCACATCCCCACCAAATGGATACAGATCCCATTTACTAGTGGGGCTTTTTTCGCATGTCAGAATAAGAATTTGACTTCATTATTATTATGAATAATTATTTCCGGTTAAAAACGACGTTATAATACGTATTAACGTACTTCAATCTTCGGTCTCGTTACCAAGCTCTTTTGGTGGACCCCCTTGTAAACAGTACACCAGACTTACATATTGTACTTGACTTCAGCTTCCCAGCCACCGCCACTTTTTCATGCGAGGAAAAAATAAATAAAGCACCGACATCAGACAGAAATTTCGATTATCTTACAGTTTATTTGAACACAAAACCCCCAAGTATGTAGAGCGGCAAAGATATAAGAAAAAAAAAGAAGAATATGGTAAAGCAGACCTGAGCAAATAGGACATAATGAAGATTTGTTGGGGGGGAAAATAGGGCAATGGCACACTGTTGGGAACGAAGATCAATGCAGATAGTGACGAGGTGGCCATAGATATAGTGGATGACGCCAGGGCCGACTTTGAATGAAGGACTGAACCACGGCAAAAAGCAACGGGATTAACTTTCATCACGGAGCCGGGGGCAGAAGGAGACATCCGCCTACTCATTCCGCCAACCATTTCTCGCACTTCTTGACATATTTATCAAGTAATTGGGAAAGATCACGAATGACGAAGGTGAGGACAACTCTAGCAAAGAACTCGGAGATGCGTTTCAACTTTTGTTCTGTAGAACCTCGAATGTCCACTGGAAAAGCAGCATAGGCTGGAGCCACGGGTTGTGAAAGTACGGCGCGAGTGTGCTCATCCAGCAGTTGGGCATGCATGAAAAGCCTTTTGAGCTCGTCGACGTATGCTGTAGGTGAGTCAAGACTAGGATTTGTTTATTAGTTCAAAGGCTTCGTAAACATTGAAGAGTTTACTTACTTCTTCCCATTAGTTAGCTTGTCCAGTCGACGAGTAAACTTGACGCCCCAAGTAGATTTTCTCGCCACGAAACCCTCGCCCACCCCTAATTTTTTACCATGATCGGCCACAATCATATCACAAACATTAGAAAAGTCATCCAACTTCAAAAGCCAGGCGTTCGCCTCTTTCCTGCCAATTCCAAGAGCAAGGCCACTGCTAACATTGCCAGCACCAAAGTAATCGTAGCTGCTGATCTGGAGGGTGTCCAAAGCAACTACTAAACTTTCCACCGCACGAAGCTTGTCGTCCAGATTGGTCAGCTTGGCACCTCCTTGAGACCAGACTTCACAAGGAACATGTAATCGTCGTGTAACATAACCGCCCGTCGGGTTAACCATGGTACTTCTCAATAATCTCATCATGTGATAAGGTTTGAGAAGAGGGTCTGTGGGCGGAGCTGGAGGAAGAGGAGAAGTAGGTGTTGTTGGTAGATTGCCCGGAAAGCCAGGAACCTGACCATTCAATAACCCAACATTGATAGACAGAGGCTCCAACTGGGGAATGGATAGATTAGGGTTGAGCCTGGAAGGTATAGACGACTTCCGTGGTGTGCCATTGGTGCAAGTTGGCAATGGCGGCCGTTGATCTGGAGATATCCTCCCGCCAGCAATGGATGATCGTCGACTGGGTTGTGAAGAGGAGCGGTTCCTTCCACTAATCACTCCACTACTGGGTAACGAAGGAACTGCAGGTATGGATGTTGGAACTGAACCTGCTGATGTCGTTGACTCGGTAGGTGAAGCTGAACGCGTACTAGGCGGTGCTGACGTTTTCCGTCGTTGATAAATAATAGGTTCCTGATTAGCGTATGGAACATTTGCAAGTTCTGTTCGGGTAGTCAGCTGCGAAGAGCCTCTAGGTCGAATCGTAGTGCTGGAGGATGATCTCGGAGATGGCGGTGGTTTAGAGACGGGCAGACTACGAGAAGTTCCGGAACTGTCGACAGACACAGGAGATAATGGTAAAGGAGGTAGTGGAGGAGAATTTCGTTTTGTGTTGTGAAATATGTCGATACCAGGTTGAGGGTCTGCTGAGCTTGTTTGACGAAGATGTGCCTCGTCCGTTTCTTCTTCCAATGCGACAAGGCCAGAGGCCGTTCTTTTGTGTCCCTTAGAATCTGTAAGACGCAATTGGGGATCAGGTCGCTTGACGGTGTACGGTAACGAGTCCGGCCCATGTTCATTCACCATCGGTGCTGGGGGTGGAGAATTTGTAGGTGGCGGAGGTTTGGGTGGCAACTGAGACGAAGCTCTTACTCTCCGCATGGATATAGAAGTACGTGCAGCAGGGAGGGGCTGAGCTTGGGGCGAATAATCATATTGCAAGGAATAAGGGTGTTGTGTGGCAGGAAGACCAGAAATCGCCGAACCCGTAAGTACCGATTCGTCGAGTGTGTAGATATCTCGGGAAGCATCAGGATCTTGCACGTCCTGTATGTCGGCATTTGAGTATTCGTCCAGGACATAAGAGGGATAAACGTCTGGCGGTAAATGTGGAGAACTATCTGAGGAGGGAGAGGCTGAGTTGGTGGGGGAGTTGGATGCTGCAGAGTCTGTAGAAAGTGTGGTATTGGCATAGAGTGATGATGTTGCGTAAGGTATGGCAGGAATGCTGTAGATGATGCTTAAAATATTCATGCGATCTGCATAAGTATCATGCTAAAGAAGCTGGTCAGGCTGGCTAATGGTTGAAATCGCGATGAAAGGCCAACTGACAATATTCTGCAAGCGTTTAACTTCCTTCTCCTGAGCTGAAATGCTTCTGCGCTGTCGCCTCCTGTGAGATTCTGTGCTGTCTTCACCATTCCTGACTCTTTCCATTACTTCACTCAGCAACGCAACACTTTGGGCATAAGCATTGACGGCAGCGACTGGGTTGTCATTTGTAGAGTCAAGTTGAACTGCTTCGCGGGCGAGTTCCAGGGCTCTAGTGAGAGCACGACGAGAGGAGGGCCTATGTTCTGAGCGATTTGGACTTTGTGCTTGGGATGAACGGCGATTTGAGGCGCTGTGATCGCGATCAGAGGAAGAGGCAGCAAAAGGCAAATATGATTGGGGGGGTGGATCAGAAAGGGCATCTGCCATTGAGGTAGGTGAGAGGTTTGATGGACCAGAACGCTTCCGTCTTGGAAGTGAATTACTGGAATATGGTAGGTTGGGAATGGGGATATTTGGGGGAGGGCCAGCGGGGCGAGCACCTGCAGGACCCGCAGCAGAGGAACGGCGACGGTGATCCTGCCAATGAGGACCTTCTAGCTCCATACTGGCCATAATCAAACAAAAGTTTCCAAATACACATAACTTGTTTGGATCACAAACTATTATCAACAATATAGGTGTAGCTACTAACGCGAGGGGTATATTTACTGGCAACTATATGCGTTTCACGCGAATTCACCTTGCGATCCCTGAGCGGCAAGGCGACTTTCCAAATTTCTATGCGGAATTCATCAATCATCAAATAGAAAAAAATATAAAAAATCATTCATTCAACAAACCTGAGGGACTCTTCCTTTGCCCGAAGCTCTTGTCTCTTTTCGTTAATCTCACGTTGTACCTTCAGTTCAATTTCGCGCAACTATACATCATCTCGTCATAAAAAAAAAAGAAAACATAAGTAACTTAAAAAAATAAAACTGACCTTCTCTTCTTCTCGGCGCAACTGTTCTTCCTTGAGGCGCACACTCTGAGAAGCGAGTTCTTCCGGTTGAATAGATGTATCGCTAAAACCTCCTATATCAGCAACCATTTCGGTGCATAACGACAAGTAGACATACTGTGTGTCTGAATGGACAGTTCGAGAAAGCTTCTCTGTACGATAAGTCTCATACAAGAGATCGTGGGTCAACGACTTCAAATCAGCAAGGTGGGAACTGATTAGATTGTCACGTCAGTTTCCATGAAAACCGTGCAGAGAAAATGAATTGACTTCAGAAGAGCACTCCTCAATCTGCTAAAATCGGAATGTTTTGGGTTGTCGACCTCGGCAATACCCCATGGGTAGATGCGAGCCCGAACAGGCTGACCATCGATTTCGATTTCTTCCTCTGACCCGATGATGGCAAAAGGCAGAAGTGCCTAAATAACAAAGATGTTCAGGGTTCAGTATTTCCCAGGGAAGACATGTCACCGACCCTTAATTCACTGTTGTCTTGAATGGTTTCCTCGTCGTCTTCTTCCACGTCGTAAGGGAAGTTATAGACGGGAATGTCATAGTGTTCAATATCCTCCATAATCTAACCAAAACTTGAGAAAATTTTGGGAGGAGAGAAAAATAAACAACATACCCTCTTCTTAAAGCCTTTAAGTTCGCTTGGGGTCAGCGAGTCGGCCTTTCCGATCACTGGAATCACGTTAACACGAGGAGAAAGTCGACGCATGAGTTCAATATCCATCTCTCTTAACCTATTGCAGGCGTAAACCTTACGCCACAAAAAGGAGAACGAATTACATACGCGTGACCAGTAGGAGGGATAAAGTATAGAAGAGCATGCACTCGGTTGTCTCTGAAGCGTGGGTTACGCTTGATCCGGGACTCTTCAGCCAAAATGTCATCGTATTGACGTTCGAGGTAGCCAACAATCTCTTGGAACCTGGAGGGAGGCAAATATCACAGCGCGAAAATTTGCACCGAAAAAGAAGACACGTACGCAAACTCATTATCGATATTGTCGCCAAACCCGGGGGTATCCACAATTGTCAGAGCAATGCGTACGCCATCCTCCTCGAGTTCTAGAGATTTTGGTTCAATCGAGAAGGGTAAAAGAAGGGCTGCTCCTAAATCTACTTACCAACGTTGACTGGTTTAATTCGAATCCCCTCTTCAATATGCGCACCTTCAGGATTGTCGGCCACCTTATGAGCCAACACCTCAGATTCACAAAGGGTATTGACAAAAGTTGTACGGCCAGTCCCAGAAGCACCTAAAGGTCAACATTGATGTCAATGACGCGAAGCAAAAAAAAAAAGGGATAGGGAGAGGATTTATCGACATACCGACCACCATCACGGTGAATTGGACACCTTTCTTGACTTTGTTCCCTCTGCGTCTCCCTGCAAACGACATTTTTACTGCTGAGAAACAACTGTGAAGGAGTCTGAGGAGTTCAAAGTTCAAACGTTGAATAGAATAATTTGCTGTCGGAACTTGAAACTCCGAACGGTGGCGTGACCTTTTTTTTAGTGTCGGTAACGTGACTTAGACTCGGAGCATTTAAATTTTTAAATTTAACCATCACCCGTGTCATATGGTCTTGACGCGTCTGAGTGCGTCGTTGGCCTTGAAAAAAAAAATACGCGTATATCGTTGCTTGTCGGCTTGTTCTCCTCCCTCAGACCAGGCATCTTCAGCAAATTCTACGACTCCCAAGGACCAAAAAGCAAAGCAAATACATAGAAAGAAATATTCAGACTTACCAGTTACTTATATATCCCCGACTGGTGCACCTGCTACTCCCTTAGGGGAATGGTTTGCTGGTGCAGATGATCAGGTTCACTCTAATCTAGGTGAGTATCTATTAAGTGAGTGAAATTTGTTGTCTTTGTTCATATTCAGGGTAACTAGCCCTACCTACTATCTTCCAGGAGAATCTTGCCAGCAACCCTGAACTTCAGACCGAAGAATTAGCTCAAAAGAAGGAGAAAATCCGAAAATGTTTTAAGCATAGCCAGGATGAGGATGAACAAGGTAGTATTATTTTTGACATCTCTAGGAAAGTAGCGATTGCTGAATTATTGGTTTTGCAGAAACAAAAACCGTGCGCGCTAAAAAGTCGAAGGGGAAAACCCAGGGTAAGCCCCGACTGTATCCAAAGAAATTTTCGCTCAGCGATTGCTACTTAGAATCTAATGCCGGCGAACCCAGATTTCAGTTAAATGAGTCCGCATCCACAAGTGAGTTTACACTCCGAGGGAAGCGCCACTGCAGGTTTAATGCGTGTTTCTGCAGTCATCAAACCCGTTAAATCTGGTGGCTTTCTTGCTCAAGAAATCAAGGCCAATCTAAAGCACTTTCCTCATTGCTTACTTCTCACCAGGGTCGGGCAATTTTACGAGGTCACCCCCCAACTTAATAAATATCTAAGCCTTGCATGCTCAAACACCCTTTGTAGTCTTACTTTGACCAAGCCGTGGAGATATCCCGCCTGCTGAACATTAAACTCACAAGCAGAAAGTTGAAAGGCGAACGCATCGCCATGTGTGGATTTCCACTTATACACCTCGACAGACACTTGAAAACATTGGTACAGCATGAAAAGCGTTTTGTTGCTATGTGCGAGGAATTTCCTCGTTATACCAACTCTGGATTCAAGGAATTTGATAGACGAGTTAATCGGGTAATAACGCCAGGAACGCTCATCGACGAATCTTTTTTGAACCCACTCGAAAACAACTATCTTGTCGCAATTAGCCTACAAGACAATGTCAAAGACCCAGTTGGGCTTGCATGGATAGACGTCTCAACCGGAGAGTTCTTCTCCAAGCAAAGTACTCTGGAGAGTTTACAGGATGAACTTGCACGCTTGGCCCCTCGAGAAATCGTTCTCGACAACGTCTTTAGAACGCTTGAAAATCATCCTTTTTTCACCTTTTTGGGTAAAGATCGTTGTCTGATATCATACGCCTCATCCACGCAGACCGCGAACCCGGAGAAAAGAAAAAATGCCAACATGGCGTCATCACTGGACTCCCTCTCGATCAAGGATTTGGATAACGGTGATCCCACAGATCTTGATACTACCAGCGTCAAACAATACATTGCCAACTTGACGAATCGTGTGGAAGCCAGGTCTCTTGCTCCAGAAGAAACATCTGCTATCAACCTACTCACTGCATACTTGGAAGAAACTATGCTAGAGCATATGCCACTTCTTACTTCCCCACTACGAGAAGGTGTACAAGAACACATGCAGATAGATGCACATACAATCAAAGGACTAGAAATTCGCGAAAGTGTTTATGACGGAGGAACCAAAGGAAGTTTACTCAGTGTAGTAAAACGGACCGTGACCAATGGTGGTACTCGACTATTGGCAAGATGGCTTTGTAAGTTTCTCTCTCACAAGCATCTTACAAGAACCTCAACAATCAGGCTAATCCTCTTATTATGTTTCGCAGGTTCGCCTAGCACCTCCAAAGCTGAAATAGATGCACGTCAATCTTTAGTTGCCTTCTTCTCCCGTCGACCACATTTTCGTGCTGATATATCCGAAATTCTGAAAACAGTCGACGACGTTGGCCGTCTTTGCCAGAAGTTTTTACTGGGCCGAGCTGATTTCACCGACCTTGCCGCCATTCATGCTTCCATTGAAGTTTGGACCAATCTCAGTAAACAATTTCAACAAGAAAAGGCTGCTGAAAGTACCGAACAACAAGAACCCCCCCCGGTACTCCATGAATGGAAAGCTCTTGACACCTTATTTTCCCAAATGTCCAGTCTCGATGCTCTTTTCAGCAAGATTTCGAAGGCTGTTCTCGCCGACGGGGGTAACGCCAAGACATGTGATGCAGACGAAACGGATGAAAATATCATAGAAGAGGAAACGGCACTTCAGTCACTTCACCCAGATAAAGACAACTACAAATGGGTGATCAATCCAAAGCAAGCATCTTTTAACCTTAGTGACTTAATAACTAACATCTCTGCAATAGCTTCTCTGAAAAACTTTCGTCCTTGCATACTCTATTTGAGAGCCTCTTGCAACAAAAAGAAAAGTTAGAACGGGAGCTACAGTTGAAATACGGTATACATCAAGATCAAGTGTGATACCTTGAAGCAATTCTGACCTGCCTTGATTCCAGATGCACCCTCATTGACACTTCGTTCATCGCCAGGACAAGGAATGTTTGTTCACCTGGCGAAAGCTAAACGCGATAAAAAGAGATTGGATCTCGACCTAGCTTTCCATAGTCTCATGGAGACTGGTACTACAAAAAGCTATTTCCATCGAGCAAGTGGTTTTGACATCGTTCTATTTTTGGTCTCACTTCTTTTTCTTTTTTTCAGCCTTGGTCTGAACTTGGAAACAAACTTACGGAGACATCAATCGCCCTTACATTAGCTGAAAAAGAGGTTCTTCAGATGCTTCGTCTTGAGGTTTGTTTCTAGTTGCTTGAATTGCCAGGTTGTCTGAAGTCAGTCAAACTAGATTATCCAACATTCTAGTCAACTACGCCAAAATGCACAAGTAATCGATGAATTAGACGTTCTTTTGTCATTTGCTACTCTTGCGGTTGAGATGAATTTTGTTCGGCCCATTATGATGGACAAGTAAGTCTGGACTCCGAAGTTTTTGAAGTCAAGCGCAAGCACTCACTTTCTATATGTCAGTGATTCTTACAAAGTAATCAATGGCAGACATCCATCTGTTGAGATGGGACTTCTTTCATCTGGTCGACAGTTTACGCCGAATTCAGTAGAAATGACTCCTTCATCCAATTTACATATCATCACGGGTCCAAATATGGCGGGAAAATCAACTTTTCTTCGTCAAACGGCTCTAATTGCCATTCTGGCTCAGATCGGATGCTTTGTACCTGCCGATTCCGCCCATATAGGTATTGTCGACAGACTTTTTTCGCGAATTGGCGCGAAAGATGATTTATTCCGTGACCGAAGCACATTTATGGTCGAAATGGTCGAAACAGCAGATATTCTTCGGCGAGCGACGCCAAAAAGCCTCGTGAGGAATTTATATCCAGAGCAAACGATGCTTCCTGAAACTGAAATCCCCATAGGTCATCATGGATGAGGTAGGACGTGGCACGACCGTCAAGGATGGCCTGGCAATCTCATTCGCAACACTTCATCATCTTGCAAGCATAAATAGAAGTCGATGTCTCTTTGCAACTCACTTCCACGAACTGGCCGATATGGTGGGCAGCGAGAATGAGAATGAGAAAGAGCAAAGACTGTTCCATAGTGTAAGGTTCTATTGCAGCGATATCAACGATACTGAAGTAAGTCCACATTCAAATTTATGTTTGGCTAATGCTAATGCTAATGCTAATGTAGGATGGCCACTTCGCATATTCTTATCGACTCCATCCTGGCATCAATCGCAATAGTCATGGTCTCAAGGTCGCACAATTGGCGGGAATGCCGCCTGCCGCCATGACAGTAGCTGTTGACACATTGTCGCAACTGAAAGAAAAACATAGTAGATTTTATCAAAATGTAAGATAATTCTGCTAATTCTACTGCTATATCTCAGTACTTCGAACGGATATAATTCAGAGCCGAACCCGCTTTTAACCAGTTTAATTGGTCGGCCGACATTGTGTGTCTGGTCGCAATTTCAAACACCGTTCCATCGAGTTTGGTGACTTTTACTTTGATGCATGCATCAAGTTTGCCCTCAAAGACATCAGACAATCCAACTGTTTCCAGTACATCTCCCGATCCGATCTTGGAATAGTCTGTTTTATCAAAGAACCACAAGGGCAGAACGCCTTGTTTCTGTCAAAATAATGTCTGGTCAGACAAGCCGATGGAACATAGCAAACTGACTTTAAGATTTGTTTCGTGAATCCGAGCAAACGACCTCGCAAGAATCAAAGCACAGCCTATAAGGTGTAAGTTTATCTTCTGGTGAAATGAAAGCATTGACTTCACCGTAGAAACGAGGTTGAAGGGCGGCATGTTCCCTTGCACTTCCTTCGCCGTAGTTGTCATCAACTACGAGTACCCATGGTTGATTTCGAGTTTTGAACCTTTTGGCGATCTCCGGAATAGTTCCAGAAGTGTTTGTGTCTCTATCAAAAGCGACGTTCATGTCACCTCCTTCATCGTTTATTGCCTAGGGTAAGCATCGTGTTGTCAATCATATGTCCAAGGACAATGTTCAAATATGTACCCACAGTAATCACTAGAAACAGAAAACAGAAACGATTTAGTTTGGAAACCCACAGAAAAGGTATGAATGCGTAATCACATAAGTTTTCAGATATATTGGTGAGATGGCCTTTGTACTTGAGCCAAGGGCCCTATCTAAAGTGTGAGCATATGACTCATAGAGCAAACGTAGACTTACTGCTGCCGAAATATGATCAGTCGTGCATTTGCCACGGATACGGGCCAAAACTTTCAAGGCAGGTAGTTCTGTTCCATTGCTATTCCCGCTAGAAACAACAAAATGGCTTGTAAACGGTTCCAAGAGTTCCAATCGTTGGGAGTTCTTTTCAATGACTACTTGAACCACCGGCCGAGGTTTCGGGTTTGGGGCGGGATAATATGTGCGGTTTCCTTGTGTAAACCCTTGCTCAGGAAGGTCTTGACCAACTGGAGGTGCGAATTTGAAGTGTTCTCCTGATGGAAGGGACAATGTATCCGTCTGAGGATTGAAAGACAATTTCCCAGAGAAGGCCATGGCAGTAACAATAGTAGGCGATGCGAGGAAATTCATGGTCTTGCTATTCCCATCATTTCTTGATTTGAAGTTTCGGTTGAAGCTGGTTAAGATGGCTGCAAGCAAGTTAAAAAATTGAAAAAGGATGAGGACAGCACATTATATTCGCACCATTTTCATCCTTTGCATTGTCACTCCGCTTCCACTGTACAACTTACGTTAAATGTCGGTATTCGGTCATGTAGGATCACTCACCTGTCCAATACAAGGACCGCAAGCGTTTGCAAGAACGACTGCGCCAACCTCCTGCAATACAGATGTTACATTGTCTCGTTCCATCGTAGCTCGTATTTGTTCCGATCCGGGCGTGCATAGGAAAGGTACCTGATACAACCATCAGAGTCGAATAGAAAATACGAGAATGATGTCACCTTCGCCGTCAATCCGGCTGCTTTGGCCTGCTGTGCTAAATCTGCTACGCTCGTCTAGTAAACCTATTGTCAGCTTTCTAGAACGCATTCAACGGAGGAGGTTATAGAGGTACCATGTCTTCATATGAACTGTTTGTGCAGGATCCAATAAGCCCAGCGGAGAATTCATCTTTCCATCCATTTTCTTTGACGAAATTTCCAAATTTTGATATCGGTGTAGCGAGGTCAGGGGTGAAGGGACCGTTGATAGTAGGTTCTATGTCTGAGAGGTTCTATAACACATGTTATTTGAGATTCGAATCAAGGTAAGATTGTAAATCATACTATCTCTATGACGTCGTCATATTCAGCATTTTCATCTGCGCTTAGGAAACCTTGAGCTGTCGCGGCATCAGCGGCAGCGGCGACGGGTGCTCTACCCGTTGCATTTAGATATGCACGCATATTCGGTGAATATGGGAAAGTCGATGTGGTTGCTCCGACTTCTGCTCCCATGTTGGCTATCGTTGCTAAACCTGGAAAATACTAGATCAGCTTGAAGAATAGAGGTGAATGCGGAAGGAAGAAAACCTGTGCATGATTGGCTTGTAACTCCAGGTCCAAAATATTCCAAGATGCTGCCAGTTCCTCCCTTGATTTGATGAGCTATGTTTTGTAAGAAAAGTGATGATGATTTTATTTACTCTGACTGTCAGCTTTCCAGCAAGATGAAGAATGAGGTCTTTTGGAGTTGCCCAACCACTTAGCCTGCCGGTGAGATGGATACCTACTTTCCATTAATCTGGGATTTGACAAGATGGTGACATTGAAATACTGACCGATGACATTAGGAGCCTTGAGTTCCCAAGGCGTTCCGGTCATTGCATCAACTGCGTCAGCACCACCAACCCCAATCGCAAGCAAACCAAGACCACCGGCATTTGGTGTATGAGAATCTATGCGGTCATTGAAAAATGTTCGGAAGTCGCACGAAGGTAATACCTGTGCCCAACCTGTAATTCATGAGGGAAGAGTTAAGCAATGTCAGTGCTTGAAACTTACATCAACATTCCGGGGGCAGCATAATTTTCCAATACAATTTGATGGATGATACCAGAACCAGGTCTCCAAAATTCAATGCCGTATTTCTCAGCGGCACTTTGAAGGAAATCAAATACTTCTTGGTTGGTGATGATTGAACGCTGAATGACACGTTATGGCAAGATCATGGATACAACAACTGGCAACCAACTTTTAAATCAGACTCGGCGCCATCAACAGCTTGTATTAGGTGGTCACAATGAATACTGGTTGGGACCGCGCATTGACTGAGGCCAGCACTCATAAATTGCAGTCTGACTAAGAGATGAGATTCAATATGTACGACTGGTTGACTGAACAGACTTACAAGGCCATCCTATGAGTAGCGTCGATTACTGCGATACAGGATGAGAATTATTTGAAGTACATACTGAGCAGAAGCATCCTGCATTGCTACTCGCTGCGGACGGAGCTGCAGATAAGCCTCTCCTCTGACCCTACCACCGCACGACAAAGAGTCTGGGTTAATGACGTGACTGTATAATATTTTTTCTGCAAGAGTTAGAGGTCTGTTGAGCGCGTTCCGGACATGCTTGAGGTTTTGAAGGAGATCAGTATATGGCGGGGTGATTGAACTGCAGTCCTTTTCCACTGTGGTATGCGTAGCGTACAACCGACGAAATGATGGAACGCTCCCTCTCACTCGCAGGAGCATCGTTCAATAGTATGTAAGTTTGAGCAGAGAGAACAAAAAATTCATTCCCAATATTCAAATTCTCACGGGCTGCAATCATTCATCATGTCCGGTACGTACAGTATATAAGTCGAAGGCTTCAAATCTTTTTGAAACTTGTCAGTACCGGGTATAAGCTCGCCAGTGATCACCAGAGAGGGGAAATAACTTCTCGGCTCCAACCTCGACCTCGAGCTTCCCAATATTCCCCAGTATACTGCCACTCATCTCCCACTTGCTTGAACCATCTAGGAGAAGCATCCTTTCCACTATTTCTCCTATCACGCTGCAGTTGTTCAACCCTTACCTTTTCTTCTTCCGCCAAATCGAGATGGCCATGTTCAAGGGCATTCACGTCCGGCCGATAGCGTGAATCCGTGGGCGGCAATTTTCCGACCAGATCAGTTGTGATTTCATTAAGCGTAATCCCATACGCCGTGAAACCATAGTGTTCGGTGTTGTCTTTCGGGAACGGTGCCATCTTCCACAGAACACAGAAATGGGAAGAATCAAGCCTTTGACACATTTGGTCGTCCCATTTACCTTCGAGGTTACCAATGACGTCACCATCGGCCCCATGGATTGTCCCAGAAACAACATTTGTTGGGCCCCAATATCCATTTTGCTGAAAATTGAGTGTGCAGCGAACTTGGGCCTTGACGTTCTCGATTGTCATCTGTCCACAGTGCTCAAAATATTTCGTTCCAACCATCAAGTTTCTGATGAATGAAGAAGGTTTTTTCCTGACCAAAAGGTGGTCAATCATGATGGAATATCGGTAGTGTTACTGGCCTAGTTTTAAAGACGTACCAAACATAGTCATCCCTTCCAATTCTCAACCGCGTCGTTCCCAGCTGTATTATTTCCAAACTTTTGCCTAAAATGCGTGAGAACGGTTATCCTCGGCAAATACAAAAGCGACTGACCCCAAAATTTTGTCTTGCCACAAGATGTAGCGCTTAGCTCCCAATATTCTCCTTCGGCATGGTACGCGATTTCAAGAGGGTTATGCCGGACCTTCTCTGCTATAAACTTCATACGGCTGTCTTCAAAAGTTTCGCCTAACATCGGGTTGCTTACGACAGGGTGAATCAGAATTTGTGCTGCAATAGTTTTTCGCCACTCACAAGCCTTTCCTTCCAGATCGATGGCATGTATGTGCGTAACTAGAGATGGCGAATGCAGCTACATATGACATGCGAGTAACAGGGTCAGTCGAGGAGGCTGCTTCATCCAGAAGACCGTAATATTCGACCTCTTCAGCAGCTCTCTGAAGCAATGTTAGTGGCTCGTTGAAAGTAACAGGAAAGGTGATCGTCGATAAGTCCTGCAACATCTCCTCAATTAGCTCGTAATCGCCGTAACAGAACACACTTACCTTTCCTACATTCTTCTTGAGAATGGTGAACAAACTGCCTTCGTCACTACAGGACGGAACAGGCAATTGCGTACGGCGAACAACTTTAAAATTGCCAGAAGATGTAGTGACAACTTCCGGGGCGGGGGCAGCTTGGGAATCCAAATCATCGATGTTTGTATCTACGCTTGAATTGTCTGAGCTAGACTGAATGTCGGTTGCCAGAAGACCGACGGAATCCGGGACATCTTGAACGGGCTCCATGACAAACTCTTCTGGTCCATCCGTGGCATCAAACCATTCAAGAAGGCTATCACTGAATGAGGTTGCTACTGAATCGCGCAACGACCTCCGTGTCCTGGGCGTTAAAGATCGTGGAGTTCGATAGTCAGCGTCCTCTTCCTCTTCAGCGGTGGGGGAAAGAGACTGAGCTACTATGTCGGGCAAAGATGTCTGCATTGCCTTGAGCAGAGTTGAATGCTGGCTCTTCAGAGTGTCAAATACAGACCGTATTCGTTGTATATTTTCCGTTACGGAGGGGCGTACACTATCAGCCTCGCTATCCATGTTTGAGTCGTGTGGAGCAGCATTATGTTGTGCTGGAAAAAACAGTTAGCTAGGGTGATGCAGGTAATCAAAAGGATGCTCACGCTTCTTGAACAGGCCAAACATGCCAGAGTCTCTGCTGAGGCTATGTTTGTCAGATCTCCTGCCCATACTAGAGCTCCTCGGAAGGTTGCCCTCTTGACACAGGATCAAAATATGTTTTTCGAGTTCGGCCAGAGTCTATGTCAGTGCTTTTAGGACAGATTCTTTGGACGTGATATCCACCCTCACCGTTCCCATCTCCTCTGCAAGAGTGCCAGTTCGGTTCAAATTTATGTTCAGACTTGCCCTGCGTGAAGCCTGGCGAAATGTCGCAGATTTCCTTGCATCGATACCAGTAGATATGAACTTCCTACAAGCCGATCAGACGAGATTGTGCAAAAATATGAAGGATTGGCACCTAAATACTGCCATCCAGTTGTCGAAGTCATCCGTGCTTAAACATTTTATGTGGAATGTAGCAGTATTGGAATCGATGTGGATGTCTTTACGACCAGGCGCTGTGGAAATCGCGGCATTATGAAGAGAAATCTGGTCCCTGACTGGTTGGCCAGGCTCAAATGCATATGAAAGGATCCCTGACTGGTAAAGAGTAAAATAGCGACGAGCGAAACCTGGATTATTTTACTATAGGGTGAGCCTTTGACCTTAAAGAGCGAAGAGTACCCTGCATCTTCTTTCTGCGTTTCTTTAAAAGCCACCCCTCAAATGACACCGGAACACTTGGCATGTGAACGACAGCCGATGCCGTTGGTAATGTGATAGAAAGACCATGAGTAAGCCCCGGTTTTCCATCGACTTTCATGAGTCCGGACACGGTACCCGAGTGCGACAAGGGGAAGGGTTGATAAATGATTACTAAACAAGCTTATTTACAACGGCAACGGCCGTGTAAATCATCCCATATAAGCGTTCCGATAATCTCACTAATCATCTCCGACTCTCTCTCTCTCCCCCATTACATTACTCAAACCAAATCATGGCAACGTAAATATTCTACTCGTCCTTGAGAAATCTTGAAATCCTGATATCCTTCAAGCGCAGATATCGGTCTCATTGGCCTGGCCGTCATGGTACCTGTTACATCTCTTTCTACAATCTTTATGTTCCATGAACATGCTTTGTAGGGCCAAAATCTTATTTTGAACATGAACGACAAAGGCTTCACCGTTGTTGCTTACAATCGTACAACGAGCAAAGTTGACGCTTTTCTCGCTAACGAGGCTAAAGGCAAGTCTGATGCCAATCTGTGCATGATGTCAGTTTATCATTTATTGATTTCCCTTGTCCAGGCACCAATGTTCAAGGGGCCCACTCAATTCGAGAGCTAGTCTCCAAACTCAAACGGCCTCGCAAGATCATCCTTCTTGTAAAAGCGGGATCGGCTGTTGATGACTTCATTAAGCAACTGGAGCCATTCCTTGAAAAAGGCGATATCATCATTGATGGCGGTAACTCACACTACCCAGATTCTATTCGCCGCACAAAGGAGTTGGAGTCCAAAGGCCTTCTCTTCGTTGGGTCTGGTGTTTCTGGAGGTGAAGAAGGAGCCCGCTATGGGCCTTCCCTTATGCCTGGTGGCTCCACCGCTGCCTGGCCTGCCATTAAAGAAATCTTCCAAAAAACTGCGGCTCAGGTCAACGGAGACCCCTGTTGTGATTGGGTCGGCGAAACTGGGTCTGGTCATTACGTTAAAATGGTACACAACGGTGCGTCTTTCTTTTTTCTTCTACTCAATAGCGCTTGACCTCGCTTGTTGGAAGGTATCGAATACGGTGACATGCAACTGATCGTCGAAGCATACGACATTTTGAAGCGTGGTCTCGGCCTCAAGGAGGACGAAATCGCTGACATTTTCCTGAAGTGGAACAAGGGCGTCCTTGACTCTTTCTTGATCGAGATTACCGCAAACATCCTTAAATTCAAAGATGACGATGGCGAACCTGTTGTCACCAAAATTCTCGACAAAGCTGGTCAAAAGGGAACCGGTAAATGGACAGCTATTGCCGCGCTGGACGCTGGCACTGCTGGTGGGTCACATCAGCATCATACGCCCAACCTGTTTTACATTGAAATTTAGTCACCCTGATTGGGGAAGCCGTTTTTGCACGTTGCTTATCTGCGATTAAAGAGGAACGTGTTCGTGCCAGCAAAGTCATCGCCGGCCCTCAGAAGGAACCATTCCGCGGCGACAAGCAGCTCTTCATTGATGATCTCGAACAAGCTTTGTATGCATCGAAGATCATCTCTTATACCCAGGGCTTCATGCTCATGAGGGAGACTGCCAAAGAAGTACGCAATAGAAGTGGCAATCTATACTGTTAATTGATCTGCTCTTTTAGGTCGGCTGGAACCTCAACTACTCAGGAATTGCAAAAATGTGGCGTGGTGGCTGCATCATCAAGGTAAAAGTCGATAACCTCTGTTACCAGATGGCATTTAATATTTCAAACGTAGAGTGTATTTTTGGGCGACATCGCCGCAGCTTATGAGAAAAACTCTAAGCTGGAATCGCTGCTGTTTGATGACTTCTTCAACAAAGGCGAGATCTTATCTATTCTTCCTAGCCGACATAACTTACCGAACCATAATAGCTGTTCACAAGGCACAGCCTGGTTGGAGGCGTGTCATCGCTCAGGCTGTCCTTTGGGGCATCCCTACCCCCGCCTTCAGCACAGCGTTAGCTTTCTTCGATGGGTACAGGAGCGAGATCGTGCCTGCGAACCTCATTCAAGCGCAGGTATGTCTACGATCTTTGATTTTGACTACATGTCTAAAAGTAACATCCTCAGCGCGACTACTTCGGTGCCCACACATTCCGTGTTCTTCCCGGCAAGGAAAATTCAAAATTCAAGGCGGGAGAAGATATTCGTAAGTGCTTGAATTTCATAAATTGGATTATGTACTTATACCCTTCTTTGCAGATGTTAACTGGACCGGACGCGGAGGAAATGTTTCTGCTAGCACCTACAACACGTAGTGAAGAGAAGTCGTCGACTGAGTTGGGAGATGTTAGAACGATAATAGATGCCTGTACCTCTGTACTCGCCGTGTCAAATAAAGAAAAAATACGCATTTCGAATTATGTAAGAAGTTTTATTTTAGTGGGCAAGCTGAAAACAGTTGGGGTCGTCCATTATATAGGTCCAGCTCTTTTCAACTAATAAATCGACAGATCATCTTTTACTCCGTTTATTTTTCAATAAAGGTCTTAGCAGCCTGCAAAATGTGCGGCATTTTTGTCTCTGCTCGCGCCATCTCTAGTGTGCATGGCGAAGAAGAGACATTCGAGAAAAGACATCTCGAGCTAGAAGAGATGAACTCAGCACGCGGTATGTAGGCTATAACTCGTTGTTGGCGCTTAAGATTAAGCTAGTTTCGTCATTGCTCTCAGGACCTGACGCACAAAGTAACCACACTGTTCATCTCCCATTCTCCTTCGACTCGTCGACACCGTGCTCGAGTTATTCTAATAATATTTCAAGTGAGCAAGATGGAAAAAGTAAACTTAGCATTGCATTTTACGCGTCGGAGCTACGATTGCGAGGAACGTCTTCCATCGTACAACCTCACCTCAAAAATGACAATGTCCTTTGCTGGAACGGAGAGGTGCTATGATCATACCTCACTGTCATGCATCGTTTGATATTCTAAATCCTAAGAGATAGATATTTGAAGGGCTAGAGGTTGTTTCCTCACTGTGATGCCTATCTATTCTAATAAATGCATTATCCAGATCTCTTCGGAAGAAAACGACGGATCAAAGATATTCGACAAACTTTGCTGCCTGGAAACACCTGAGCAGATTCGAGATCTCTTTGGCAGGATTGAAGGACCGTAAGCGATTATCGTTTAATCTCGTTGAAATGCTTGTCAATCACTACATGTCAGCTATGCCTTTGTCTTCTACCACGTACGTCGAGGGGAAAAATTACTGTTTGGTCGTTGAAAATAAATTGTTGTAGGCAAGCTCACAGAGGCTATATTTTGCTCGTGACCCTCTAGGCCGCAGATCTCTCCTTCTCCATCGACCAACAAGCGAGTTACCCCATCTTCTCCTTTCTTCTGTCTCCACAGGGAACTACCAGTTTGAAGAATTATCAACTGAGCATATTTGTAGCATCGATCTCAAGCTGCTGACGGGTGGTTATTGTGACGTGTGTAAAACACTTTCCAGCCCTAAAAATTCCCTGTGATCGATCTGTTGGCAGGTAATGAATGGTTTCTCTCCATGTCTGAGCTCAATTCCTCGAACGTCAACAATAGGCAGTGACCTATGTCCTTTTGTGGGTGCAAGTCGTTGCGATGCTTTTCCAAAACTTACCAAGGTTATAGGCACAGCCTTGCAAAGTGAACACTATGATACCTCCAGAGGACCTTCCTTGCATCAGATATCTAGATCAAATCCCAGACTATCTCTGTCAGACGGTGGATGACTTGATATACCACCTAGACAGAAGCGTCTTGCTTCGGGTACGCGATATACCACATTCTTCGTGAGTAACGTTCGCACAATACATGGACGAGGTCAACTTAATGAACGTTATCAGCCAGACAAAAGGGAAAGCAAGGGTTGCTGTATTATTCAGTGGGGGCATTGACTCTTCAGTGTTGACATTCATCGCTCATAGGTGCGATCCGCATTGTGGAATGGGCAAGCATTCAATTTATTTCAATTTTAACAGGCATATACCACTGGATGAGCCTATTGATCTCCTAAACGTGGCGTTTGAGAATCCACGCAAAATCAAGACTCAAAAAGGAGGAAATATTCATGGATTATCCAGACAAAATAAAAGAGAGAAAATGCTCAGCAAGAATGAAGATAGTCATGAAGCAGGGGACATGTATACCGTCCCTGATAGGACCACTGGACTCCTGGAGGTAGAGGAACTTCGACGGATATGCCCCGGACGAATATGGAATTTTGTAAGGCATTCCATGCTCGTAATCGAAACTGACTTTTACTCATTGCAACAGGTTGAGATCAACGTCCCCTACAAGGTATATTATGACCAAAATCAATCCTTTTCGCCAACGCCAACGCCAACTCCAATCTTTGATTAGGAATGCCAGTCCTTGCGTCCAGTTGTGGAGTCGCTAATGGCTCCCGGTCGCACAGTCATGGATCTGGTATGTTCCGGGCTTTCTCATTCCCTCAGGATACCTACCTTTAAAATTTGTAAGAGTTTGGCTCTTGCTCTGTATTTTGCTTCCCGTGGGCAAGGGCAAGTACGAAGTGTTGGAGTGTCGCCAGAGCCGTACCATAGTCAAGCCAGAGTCGTTCTAAGCGGCCTTGGATCAGACGAGCTACTCGGAGGTTATGGTCGTCATCGGACAGTCTATGGTACTAGTGGTTGGAAGGCAGTAATTGATGAGGTGAATATTTATTGCATTCCTCAGTCTTTTCTAACGACCTTTCTAAACCAAACTTGTAGTTGCAACAGGAAATCGATCGCATTCCTACTAGAAATCTGGGACGAGATGACCGAATCATTTCAGCTCACGGAAAAGAGACGCGACATCCATTCCTCTCTTTGACCCTGGTGTCATTCCTGGCAACATTGCCAGTACATTTTAAATTGGATCCACGGGTAGAGCCTGGGCTTGGAGACAAAATGTTGCTTAGGTTAGTTGCACGGAAACTTGGCCTTGTTGAGGCAAGTGGTAGAAAAAAGCGAGCCATGCAGTTCGGGAGTCATTCAGCACGAATGGAAGAGAACGATCCGGTGATGCGACGCGGTGACGCTGAACTAGCAGTACATAAGTAATTGCCGAATTGGATATTATTACAGGAGAGTTCGGAGGCCTCTAAGTCTTTGACTTCAGCTCCTGCCACATTCAACAATCGTGGTTTCTATATGTGAACGAAGTTTGGCGAGTCCATGCCGGGTAACCAATTCCATGGGCAGACTGAGTCAATATAGGCTCATCTTTTATGTGAGCAAACTATGTTACCTTGAGTTCAATAATTATTACAATTTCATCGATCCCGGGTATCGCGCTTCGTTCCTACCCGTGGAATTTTGGACTTCAATACCCAGACACCTAGGACATGGACACTGCGCAAGATATTTTGAACCATCCTGTTCAAAGTCAACGAAGGTAGTCAAAGGGAAATCAGTCCGTGAATGTAAGCATGCATGAATTTATCGTCATCCATATTGTGAACGAGTTCTCAAGTATTGCTGGTTTTCCAAGTAAGTTTCTTGAATATCGTCGTTGAGCTGAAATAGATGTTATTAGCAATAAATCTATGATTTGGTATGTATCGTGCAAACAATGATGGCTCGACACGAGAATACTCCCGAAGGTGTAAAGATAAATGGGTCAGAGGTTTGGCGGTTCCATTCTCAATGTACTATATTGGATGGGATGTTCTTCCACCCCCCTCAACCGTCCACCTTGATTTTTGCAACAACGGCTGGCTCCAATCCTCTCAAACTTGGCATTATGAACACACACTTTAAGACAAACAGGGCAAT
>Ga0193743_1000079_pt1 | contig 68834 bp, 68 predicted proteins | sample L2c2metaG_FD_143038 | JGI IMG/M metagenome (GOLD analysis project Ga0193743, IMG submission 143038) | Soil microbial communities from a riparian zone of the East river system, Colorado, United States - L2c2 | ecosystem: Environmental > Terrestrial > Soil > Riparian zone | place: USA: East River... | reverse complement strand
CAAGCTGACCCGCGACACCGACGGTCGCCCCGCCGACACGCTGCACATCCATGGCTACGTGCCGAGGGAGGAGAGCGTCGCGGTGGAGAAGGTCATCTGGGCCTCGATCGGCGAGCCGGGCAGCACGTCGCCGGAGTGCCTGGGCCGGCTGGGCCCCGACGCCCGCAGCGAGCCGCTAGCCATCACCCAGCTGCTGCTGTTGCATCACCTGCTCGACGCCGGCAGGTGAGTATGAGGACTCGGACCGAGCCCCCCAGGCTCAAGGTGGTGGTGTTCGACGTTGACGGCACTCTCGCCGACACCGAGCGGGACGGGCACCGGCCGGCGTTCAATGAGGCGTTCAAGCGGCACGGCCTGGACATCAACTGGGATGCCGAGGAGTACGGCCGACTATTGCGGATCACCGGCGGGTGCCGTCGGGTGGCCAGCTACCTGCGCGAGCGCGGCTACGGGCCGTCTGCCGAGGCGGTAGCCGACGCGGTACACCAGACCAAGACCGAGTTGTTCGCCGCCCGGGTGGCGAGCGGTGGAGTCGTGGCCCGGGCCGGGGTGACAGAACTCGTGCACGAGCTGGCGCGAGCAGGGGTGCGCATCGCGGTCGCCACCACCGGGCGGCGAGCCTGGGTGGAACCGCTGGTCAGTCGACTGCTCGGGGCCGGTGCGGTGGAAGTCATGGTCACCGGTGATGCGGTCACCGAGCTCAAGCCCGATCCGGAGGTCTATCTGCGGGCGCTGGGCGAGCTCGGCGTGGATGCTCGGGATGCGCTCGCTGTGGAGGATTCCGAGGTCGGTCTGCGCTCGGCCACGGCCGCCGGGCTGGCCACGGTGGTGGTCACCAACGGCTATACCGCCGGTGGGGATTTCTCCGGTGCCGCCGAGGTACGGCCCGGCTTCGACGGACCGGCGCCGATGCGTGCCGCGCATTGCGTCGCGGTGCACCGGTCCTGGTGGATCTGACGGCCCGTCGAGTTGGTGCTAATGACGTCAGATGCCCAGCGCCCGGCGCACGGCCGCCGCATTCCGCCGGGAGACCGGCACGGTGGCGCCCGTCCCGCCGTCCATGACCAGGAACAGCTCGCCCTTGGCTCCCCGCCCGACCTCCCGGACGTGGCTGAGGTTGACCACGTACCGGCGGTGCACCCGCAGGAAGCCGGCATCGGCCAGCTCACCGTCGAGCTTGTCCAGGCCCGGCGACGCGGCGCGCAGTCGCCCCTCGTCGGTCGATAGCCACACGTCGTTGCCGTCCGACTCGGCGAAGTAGACCTCGGACAGCCGCAGCAGCACCATCCGGTTCTCGCGCATCGCGACCAGCCGGCGCGGTTGCGTCCGAGGGTGTACAGGCCGCTGTGCCTCGGGCAGCTGCTCCCCGTCGGAGGCGCCGAACGAGACCAAGCTCCCGACCAGGTGCCCGGACAAGAACACCGGCCGGATTCTGACCGAGGTCGGTTCCTCGGCGAGGTGGGTGAAGATCTGCGTCGAGCCGACCCAGTCAGGATTGTGGGCGGCCTGCTTACTGGCATACCGGGCGGCTCCGATCAGGTCCGGCAGCCCGGGGTTCCAGCGCACCGGCGGGTCGACCGCCGGGGTGCAGGCGGGCACACCCATGAGCACGCTCGCCGTGTCATCGGCGATCACCACCTTGCCCGCGGTGTCCACCGCGGCAAGCGCGGCACCGGAACGGGCCCTGGCCTGGGTGTACGCGGCGACCAACTCGGCACCGCTGTCCCGGGCCCGCCTTCTCAGCGTGCCCTGCGTCTTGGCCACCGCCTGGGACAGCCAGCTGCCCGCGGACCCGGGCACCGGGGTGCGCCAGCAGGAGATGTTCAGCACCGCCATGGGCTCCCTGGTCACCACGTCACGCACCGCGATGCCCGCGCAGACCCAGTTGTGGAACGCCTGACACCAGTGCTCCGCGCCCCTGATCAGTACCGGGGCGTGCGCCTCCAGCGCTGTGCCCATCCCGTTCGTGCCGACCGCGTACTCCGACCAGCAGGACCAGGGCGCCAGATTGGCGTCCGCCGCTCGACCGAGCGTCGCCTGGTCCCCCCACGCGGCCAAGATCCGGCCGGCGGCGTCGGTGACGGTGATGACGCCGTTGAGGTGGTCCAGCTCCGGCGCCACGGTCACCGCCAGACCGCCCAACTCGGTGAACACCACGTCGTGTTCGAGGGTGTGGTCAATCTCAGCGGCGGCTACCGGGGCTTCGGTGAGGTGCGGGTCGACCCGATACTGCTCCCGGCATCGGTGCCAGGAGATCGCCACCTCGGGCCGGACACCCTGGACATGATCCTCGCCCTGCACGAACCGTTCCCATGCCGCGAGCACGGTCCCGCCGCCCGTGCTCCCCGACGTGGGCTCAAGTCGATGATCATTCTTCACGATGGACCTCAGTGCAGTCCAAGCCCGGACTTCCGTCGTTCCACCAGCCGCAGGATCATCGGCGTGAAGATGAGTTGCATCGCGAGGTCCATCTTCCCGCCCGGGCACACGATCGTGTTCGCCCGCGACATGAACGAGTCGTGCAGCATCGCCAGCAGGTAGGAGAAGTCGATTCCGTGCGGATCACGGAACCGGATGATCAGCATCGATTCGTCCAGCGTAGGGATGGTCCGGGCGATGAACGGGTTGGACGTGTCGACCGTCGGCACCCGCTGAAAGTTGACGTCGGTGCGGGAGAACTGAGGGCAGACGTAGTTGACGTAGTCGGGCATCCGCCGCAGGATCGTTTCGGCGACCGCCTCGGTGGAGTAACCCCGGGCCGCCTTGTCCCGCTGTAGCTTCTGGATCCATTCCAGGTTGAGCACCGGGACGACACCGATCCGAAGATCGGCATGCTGGGCGACGTCCACCTCGTCCGTGACGACCGCGCCGTGCAGGCCCTCATAGAACAGCAGGTCCGAATCCGCGGGTAGCTCCTCCCAGGGCGTGAACGTGCCGGGTTGCTGCCCGTAGGGCGCCGCTTCCGCCTCGTCGTGCAGATACCGGCGGACCTTCCCCGTGCCGGTCTCACCGTAGGTCCGAAACAGTTCCTCGAGCTGGTCGAACAGGTTCGCCTCCGGACCGAAGTGGCTGAAGGCGTGATCGCCGCGGGCGCGCGCCTGCTCCATCGCGGCCTTCATCTCACCCCGGTCGTGGCGATGGAAACTGTCGCCCTCGATGAACGCAGCGTTTATGCGCTCCCGGCGGAAGATCTGCTCGAACGTGCGCATCACCGACGTCGTGCCGGCCCCGGAGGAACCTGCGACCGAGATGATGGGGTGCTTGCGGGACACCTGTCTTCCCTTCCTTGGAGCGGACGGTCTCAGACGGCGGGCGCGCGGAACAGACCGCGCGTGCCGTAGAGCGGTGAGTCGTAGGCACGGTCGTTCTGTTCGCGGTGGTAGCGCTCAATCCGCTCGACCTCCTCGGTCACGCCGAAGATGAAGGCGATGCGCTGGTGCAGGCCGTCCGGGACGACGTCGAGCATCCGCTCCCGCCCGGTGCTCGCCAGGCCCCCCGCCTGCTCGACGAGCATCGCCACCGGATTCGCCTCGTACAGCAGCCGCAGTCGTCCCGCCTTGGCCGGGTCCTTGGAGTCGCGGGGATAGAGGAACACCCCGCCTCGGGTGAGGATGCGGTGCGTCTCGGCCACCAGCGACGCCACCCACCGCATGTTGAAGTCCCGCGCCCTCGGGCCCGTGCGGCCGGCGAGGCACTCGTCGACGTAGCGCGCGACGGCCGGTTCCCAGAAGCGCCGGTTCGACGCGTTGATCGCGAACTCGGTCGCCACGGCCGGCAGCCCGATCGACGGGTCGGTGAGGATGAATTCCCCGAGCTGGGGCTCGAGGGTGAAGCCATGCACCCCGGTGCCCACCGTCAGCACGAGCATCGTCGACGGGCCGTAGATCGCGTATCCCGCGCAAACCTGCTCCGACCCGGGCTGCAGGTAGTCCTCGACGGCGGCGTCCGCGCCCGGATTGGGGGTCCGCAGGATCGAGAAGATGCTGCCGACCGCGACGTTGACGTCGATGTTGGACGAGCCGTCGAGCGGGTCGAACACCAGCAGGTACTTCCCCCGCGGATGCTGGGCCGGGAGCACGTAGGGCTCCTCCAGCTCCTCCGAGGCCATGCCGGCCACATAGCCGCCCCACTCGTTGACGCGCAGGAACAAGTCGTTGGCCAGCACGTCGAGCTTCTGCTGTGTCTCGCCCTGGACGTTCGTCCGGCCCGCGGCACCGAGCACCCCGCCGAGCGCGCCCTGGGCAACCCGCTTGGCGATTGCCTTGCACGCGAGCGCGACGTCGAGGATCAGCCCGTTGAGGTCCCCGCTTGCGCCCGGATGGCGCCGCCGCTCCTCGATGAGGAACTGCGCGAGCGTCGTACGGTCGGCGAGCATGGTTCTCCCTCATAGCCGTGGACAGGTGGGGCCCGGTCCGACCCCGGATCGAGCCTTCCGGCTTCAGGGTCCCGGGGAGATTGGTCCGGGCCATCCCCCGCCGAGGTGGGCGTGCGGGTGGGGCGAGCCGGTCGTCAGCCGGTGCGGCCCGCTGCGCCGCTCGACCCAATTGAGCGCGCCAAAGAGAACCCCCGGAACCCATACGAGGTGCTCGGGTCAGACATCCGTAGGAAGATCCTTGCTGGCGAGTTGGTCCCGAGTGCTCAGCTGCCCACCGTGCGCGAGCTGGCAGTGCATTACGGAGTGTCGATCAGCACGGTTAAGCGAGGCTTCGCGCTGCTATTGCTCCTCGGCCGGCGCCGCATCATGGAGCAGTGCCAGGGCGGCCCGCGCGCAAGCGACGTCGCTCTCCAGGGTGGGAGCTCCGCTCACCCCGATCGCCCCGACAATCTCCCCGTCCACCTTGATTGGAAACCCCCCAGCCCACGCCGCCACACGTGCAAGCGCGGGGATACCGGCCAAAAGCGACGGATCGCCTTGGATAAAGTCGAAGAACTCCTGCGTGGAAACTCCGAATAGGGCCGTATATGCCTTATTATGCGCCATCTCAATGGAAAGGACCGGGGCGCCGTCCATTCGACTGAAGGCCTTCAGATTGCCGCCGTCGTCGAGAATTGTCACGTTCTCGGCAACGCCAAGTTCTCTGGCTTTCGCCACGGCTTCATTCACCATTTTCTGTGCCAGCTCAGAAGAAACGCTGTATTTCTTCACCAAGTCAGCCATTGACTTTCCTCCTTCGCGAGACAACTGCACGTTAGCTCCTGGGCTCCCTGGGAGCTACATCCTCGGGAACCTGCTATGCGAAAATTGTGTGAGGCCTCGGTAAACGGACATCATCGATGGATATATCGAGCTTCTCATTGTAGAAAGCGATCGTTCCAGCGATAGGGCCGACCTCGCGCAGCGGATAGTCGTAGGCCCAGGCGATGTCCGGATGCGCAGCCTCGCCGACTTTGGCACTCCAGTACCCCGATGTGACACCCTTGTACGGGCAGATACTCTCAGTTTTACTTGGCTCCAAGTGGGAAAAGTCGACATCGGTGCGATCGATGTAGTAGCGGGTGGGCAGACCTGTTTCGAACAGTATGATTGAGCTTCGCGTATTGGCCAACACGACGCCGTCAAGCTCGACCTTGACATGGCGATGAGAGCGCAGCGTGTCAACACGCACATATGGGTTGCGCGGATGAAGGATAATGGGTTCATCTTCCTCGAACCAGTCGAGCGCGTCCCATTCGAACCGCATGTAATTCGTGACCGGACCCGTGTCGTAAAGGCGAGCAGCTGACATTAATGTGCGTTTCGACGACGCCAGCGTGTAGAGGCGCGAGGAACCAAACTGCAACTTCTGGACGTGCTCCTCGTCCTCCAAGCACTTCATGCGAACGTCGGACACTGGAATGTAATACTGCGGGTAGTATTGGATCTCCCAGACGTAGCGGGCTCCGATCGTGTCGAACACCAGTTCCCCGTCAAAATAACCCCGCACCCGGCGAGGGGCGGGTTCGATCAGACCTCGATCCCCTACCAGTTGTGGGTAGTCCCGATCGAAGTGCAGTGCGTCCGAAGACATTGGTCCTCCTGAATTCTGGGCTTGTCCTAACGGTCGAGGAAGAGCTTGGTGTGGGTCACGAACAGGTCGGGGTACTGGAAGTGGGCTCCGTGGTTGGCATCCGGGTAGATGATCAGCTCGGCGTTCGGCAGGAACTGCTGAAGGATGTAGGAGTTGATCGTCGCGATGATGATGTCGTCGGTGCCGTTCACCACCAGGGCCGGGACCTTGATGTTCTTCAGGATCGCGTAGGCGGGGTCCTTCGTGGTGCCGTAGGTGTGGATTGCGGCGCCTTGGCCGGCGTAGACCTGCTCGTCGAAGGGGGAGGCGTCGCGGTCCTTGCGGGCGACGATCCGCTCGACGTACTCGCGGCCCAGCTTCTGGCTGGTCTCGGTCGGGGCGAACAGGACCGGGAGCCACATGTCCTCCTGGCGGGGTAGCTTGACGCCGAACAGTGCGGCGGTCTCCGCCGGCGTCTCGCCGATGCCCACCCCGCCGCGCGGGCCGGTGCCCACCAGGACCAGCTTTCGGACCAGGTCCGGTCGCTGGATGGCGACCTGCTGGGCGACCAGGCCGCCCATCGAGTGGCCGACCAGGTCCGCGCTGGTCACACCCACGGCGTCGATGAAGGCCCCGGCATCGGTGGCCATCTGCTCGATGGTGTCCGGGACCAGGCCGCTGGTGGAGGCGACTCCGGTGTTGTTGAACAGGATGACCTCGCGGTCGGTGGCGAAGCCGTCGCTGATCGCCGGGTCATGGTCGTCGAGGTTGCCGATGAAGTGCTGGAAGAACACGATCGGGGACCGGCCGGCATCCGGGTTACCGAACCGCCGGTAGGCGAAACGGATGCCGCTGGCCTCGACGAACTGGGTGGGGGCGGTGTCGTGGGTGTGGGTCATGTGGCTCTTCTCCTTGACTCCGCGTCTCGACTTGGGGTGGCGGCCGGGCTGGATGAGGCGATCCCCGGTCAGACGGCGGTCCGGCCGCCGTCGGCGGCGACGGTGGCGCCGGTGATGTAGGCCGAGGCCGGCGATGCCAAGAACGTGATCACCTGGGCGATCTCCTCGGCCTGCGCCGCCCGACCGAGCAGTGTGGTGGCCCCGAGGGCCTCGATGCGTGCCGGATCGGCGGCGGTGTACACCGGGCCAGGAGCGACCGCGTTGACCCGCACCCCGCGCGGGCTGAACTCGGCCGCCCAGGAGCGGGTCATGGCCGCGAGCGTGGCCTTCGTGCCCCCGTACGCGGCGGCGCCGGCAATGCCGATGGCGGCCACCATGCTGGCGACATTGACGATGCTCCCGCCGCCCTTGGCCGCCATCTTGGGCGCCAGCGCCGCGACCAGGAAGTACGCTGCCCGCACGTTGCTGTCGAACAGCGCGTCGTAGGTGGCGACGTCGAGGTCCGCGGTGGGCCCGAACCAGGAGATCCCGGCGTTGTTGACCAGCACGTCGACCTCCCCGGCCTCGTCGGCGAGGCGGCGGATCTCGGTCGGGTCGGACAGGTCGGCCGCGATGAAGCGCACCTTTCCGAGCGCCCCCGCGATCTCGGCGACGACCTGCTCGCCCCGACTCGCATCGCGGCCGTGCACGATGACCTCGGCGCCTTCCCGGGCCAGCTGGATGGCGGTGGCACGCCCGATGCCGGAGGTGGCGCCGGTGACGAGGGCGGTCCGGCCGCGCAAGCTCTGCTGAGCGCTGGTCATGGCGTGCTCCCTACTGAGTTCGCTGGCGGTTCGCTGGCGGTGTCCAGGCAGTGGGAGCGTCCCGCCGCGCCGGCCCCTCGGGCACCGCATGAACGTGCGATCCCTCGGGTGGGAAAGTCGGGCGAACGTGCCAAGCTCTCGGGTATGGCGGGGACCACGACCACGGCGCTGCACGGACGTGATCCGGAGTTGACCGTCCTGCGCGAGGTGCTGAGCTCCCTGCGTTCGGGCACGGGCGTGGTCGTGGTGATCGAGGGCAGCCCGGGGATCGGGAAGAGCCGCCTGCTCGCCGAGGCAGTGCGGATGGCGGGTCGCGTGTCGGCACGGGTGGGCTTGGGCGAGGCCGACCCGTCCGAGGCCGTCGTCGAGCTCGCGCCGCTGCTGCGGGCGTTGTTCGACGGGGCGGCGCCGCTGCTCGAGCGTTTCGCGCTACCGGCCGCCCTCGGCGGTCCTGAGCAGCGCTATTGGCTGGTGCAGGATCTGGAGTCGTTGTTGGAGGGCGCGGCGGCGGTGGCTCCGCTGGTGGTGTGCCTGGACGACCTCCAATGGGCGGACAGCGGCACCCTGGCTGCGCTGCGCGCGCTCCCGGCCCGGCTCGAGTCGGTCCCGGTCGCCTGGGTCCTGGCCGCTCGCCCCACCCAGCCCGGCAGTGCGCTGGCCGACGTGGTCGAGCAGCTCGCGTCGCGGGGGGCGCGGCGGATCACCCTCGAGCCGCTCACGCCGGCCGCGGTCGCCGAGCTCACCTCGGAGGTCATGCGGGCGAGCCCGGACCAGGCGCTGCTCGCGCTGGCGGCGGACGCGGCCGGTAACCCGTTCTTCCTCGTCGAGCTGCTGCGCGGGCTGCGTGAGGAGCGACTGGTGCGGATCGAGGACGGTGTGGCCAGGCTGGTGGACGCGCGGTTGCCCAAGCGGGTTGCCGCCGGGATGCGCCACCGGCTCGCCCGCCTGTCGGAGTCCGCCCGCCAGCTCGCCGTCGCGGCCGCCTCGCTCGGTCGCGGCTTCACCGTCGGGGAGTTGGCGTCGATGCTCGGGGCTCCGGCAACGTCGCTGCTCACCCCGGTCGAGCAGCTGATCGAGGCTGGCGTGTTCGCGGAGCGCGCCGATCGGCTCGGCTTTCGCCACGACATCATCCGGGAGGCCGTTCGGGAGAGCACGACGGTGTCCGGGCGCCGGGCGCTCGACCGGCAGGCCGTCGATGTCCTGCTCGCGGCCGGGGCGATCCCGGTCGAGGTTGCCGCGCAGCTGGCCACCAGCGCGGAGCCGGGTGACGAGGTGGCGGTCGGCTTGCTCAAGGACGCCGCCGACGCGCTCGGCCCGCGTGATCCGGCAGCGGCGGCCGAACTGAGCTGTCGCGCCCTGGAGCTGATTCCCGCTGGTCACCACGCCGCCGGTGCGCTGGTCGCGACCACCACGATCCTGCTGCACGCCGCCGGCAAGGCCGACGACGCCCAGGCGTTCGCGCGCAAGCATCTGCGGAATGTCGTACCGGCGGCTGAGGAGGCGGCGGTGTGCCTGAGCCTGGCCAGCATGTTCGCCCTGTCGCCGGACGTGCGCGCGGAGGCGGGGCGGCGAGCCCTCGCGCTGCGCGATCTGTCCGATCGGGACCGCGCCCAGCACCAGGCGCGGCTGGCTTACAACCTGGTCCAGGCCGGGCGGCCGAGGGAGGCAGCCCAGCAGCTCCAGCTGGCTCGAGCGACGATCGAACGCGCCGGGGACCAGGCGGCGCGCTCGATCTTCGGGCTGGTCGAGGGGGTGCTGCGGTACGTCGACGGCCGCTTCGAGGACGCGCTCGCGGTCCACGAGCAGGCGATGCGCGACGGGTTCGGCCCCGGTGAGGAAACCCGCGAGTGGGTCGCCCGGAAGTGGCGCTGCGAGCTGCTCGCCGTGCTCGACCGCTTCGAGGAGTCGCTCGAGCTGATCTCATCGGGTATTGCCGCCGCGAACCGGGAGCGGCAGGCGTTCGCGCTGGACTTCTGCGAGACCTGGCGCGGGCGGCTGCTGTTCCAGATGGGTCGCCTGGCCGACGCGGCAGCCGCGCTCGGGGGCCGCTTCGACGCAGCCGGCGATGGGCCGGTGGTCGGCGCGCTGTACGCGGCGGGCGTCGTCGCCCTCGGGCGGGTCGCGATCCACACCGGTGACGAGCCAAAGAAACGCGAGACGGCGGCACTGGCACGCGCGATGGTGGCGGATGGCACCCCGGCCAACCGTGGACAGGGCGGCTGGCTGCTCGCACTCCGGGCGATGGCGGACGGCCAACCGGCGGATGCCCGCGCGATGCTCGACGCCGCCGGATTCGCTCCCGCCGGCCGCGTCACCGCGCTCTATCCGATCGATGTCACTGACGACCCACAACTCGTCCGGATCGCGCTCGCCGCGGGCGATGCGCGACTCGCCGCCGACACGGTCGCCGCGGCGGAGGAACGGGCCCGGCGCAATCCCGGGATCGGCTCGGTGCGCGCGGCGGCCGCTCACGCCCGCGGTCTGCTCGACGCCGACCCCGCGCCGCTCGCCGAGGCCTGTCTGCTCTTCGAGGCAGGCCCGCGCCCCATGGCTCTCGCCTCGGCGCTGGAGGACCTGGGGGTCGTACAGCTGCGCACCGGCACGCCGGCGGCGGGACTGGACTCCCTCGGTCGCGCGCTCGGCCGGTACACCGAGGCGGGTGCGACCTGGGACGCGGGACGGGTGCGACGGCGCTTGCGGGCCAACGGTGTCCGCCGCCGGCTGGTGACCAGCACACGTCCTAACGCCGGGTGGGCCGCGCTCACCGACTCCGAGCTGGCCGTCGTACGCCTCATCGCCGCGGGGCTCACGAACCGCGAGACGGCCGTGCGGCTGTTCGTCTCTCCGCACACGGTCAACAGCCACCTCCGCCATGCCTTCACCAAGCTGGGCGTCAACTCCCGCCTCAAGCTCGCCCGCGTGGTCGCCGCGCACGCCGGGGAGCCGGCCCGCGACAACTAGACATCGCACGGCCGTGCGATGTCGCACCGCCGTCGCGGGCGCAGTGTCGCTGTCAGGTCATCCGACCGAAAACAGCGACAGCGAAGGTCTCACCATGTCTGGACTGAACGGAAAGATCGCCGTCGTCACCGGCGGAACCAGCGGCATCGGCCTCGCCATCACCCAGCGGTTCGTCAAGGAGGGCGCGCACGTCTTCATCACCGGCCGGCGGCAGTCCGAGCTGGACAAGGCGAAGGCCCTGATCGGCGACAGCGTGACCGCCGTGCAGGCCGATGCCACCAGCACCGCCGACCTCGACCGCCTGTTCCAGACGGTCCTACAAGAGAAGGGCAAGCTGGACATCCTGGTCGCCAACTCCGGTCGCGTGGAGCCGGAGGAGTTCGGGAACGTCACCGAGGAGAACTTCGACAAGACCTTCGACCTGAACGCCCGGGCGGCCCTGTTCACCGCGCAGAAGGCGCTGCCACTCATGCGCGACGGCGGCTCGATCGTCCTGGTCGGCTCCATCGCCGGCTCCAAGGGCATCAACGGCTACACCACCTACAGCGCCACCAAGGCGGCGCTGCGCTCCTACGCCCGCACCTGGACACACGAGTTCAAGGACCGGGGCATCCGGATCAACACCCTGAGCCCCGGGCCGATCGACACCCCGATCATGGACAGCCAAGCGGACACAAAGGAAGGCGCCGACGCCATCCGCGCCGCCTTCGCCTCGGTCATCCCACTCGCCCGAATGGGACAGCCCGAGGAAGTGGCCGCCGCCGCCTACTTCCTGGCCTCCGACGAGAGCAGCTTCGTCACCGGCATCGACCTGCCCGTCGACGGCGGCATGGCCCAGGTCTGAATCACATCCCGACCGCTGAAGGACTCCCCATGAGCAACTCCGTGATCGGCCTGAGCATCGACTGCGCCGACGCCGCCAAGCTCGCCCAGTTCTGGGCCGACGTCCTCGATCGAACGGTGAACGCAGCGCCAACCGCCGAGTTCGCCGCCATCGACGCAACCGATTCCTCCCACGGCCCCCGGCTGGCGTTCCATCAGGTCCCCGAGGCCAAGACGATCAAAAATCGGCTGCACCTGGACCTGATCAGCAGCGAGTTCGGCGCCGAAACCGATCGGCTGCTGTCTCTGGGCGCCACCCGAGTGAACGACGTCGAGCAGGGCGGCGCGCGCTGGACCACCTTTCTCGACCCCGAGGGCAACGAGTTCGATCTTGTTGCCGGCTAAGCCCGGTCGGTGACACCGCACGACAAACTCCACCAGGGGGGACCCAGCACGATGAAACGCCGAGACCAGGACCTAGTGGCTGAGCCGTACGCTCCCAGCTCCAGCGAGCGGGTGCGAGAGCAGGTGGCGCTCTACGAAGCCTCCGGCGGAGAAGAAGGGGGCACGCTCGAAGGGCGCCCCGTCGTCATTCTCACCATGACCGGCGCCACCAGCGGCAAAGTCCGTAAAACGCCGGTCATGCGGATCGAGCACGACGGCATTTACCTCGCCGTGGCTTCCAACGGTGGCGCGCCGAGCCACCCCGCCTGGTATCACAACCTGATCGCCCACCCTGAAGTGCGTCTACAAGACGGGGCCCAGGTGCACTCCCTGCGCGCCCGCGAGGTGTTCGGGCAAGAAAAAGCGGAAGCGTGGAAACTGGCCGAATCGCGGTGGCCATACTTCCCGGACTACCGCGCTAAAGCAGGACGGGAAATCCCGATCCTGCTCCTCGAAGCCGCAAAGGCCACACATGACGGTCCACCGACAACCTGACATCCGCCACGAGATCGGAGAAGCACTCGGTCAATTCGTGCTCGGCGTACAAAGGAAGCCGACATAATTCTCTCACGTATCCGACGGCTCTAGCAGACGCGGCGGGAAGCGCACTGACAAGCCGCTACCGCGACAGCCTCGACGGATTCGACCGCACGGTCTCCGCAATCGCCGGACTCGCCTAACGCACGTTCACCAGATTCAACAAACGAACCTTGCCCAATAAGTTCGCTGATCGGAGCCCACGATGGCCACGCCCGAACAGAACAAACAGCTTGTCCTCGAAGCGTTCGACACACTGTTCAACCGACGCGACTACGCGCGCGCCGAGACATATTGGTCGCCGCACTACATCCAGCACAGTGCGCACATCCCACCGGGTCGAGACGGCCTGTTCAGCCTGGTCAAGGCCCTGCCCGACACGTTGCGCCACGAAACCGAGCTGATCATGGCCGAGGGCGACATGGTCCTGCTGCGGGGCCGTTTCTCCGGGCACGGCCAGCCGGCGCCGTGGATCGTGGTGGACACCGTGCGGGTGCGCGACGGCGTGCTCGTCGAGCACTGGGACGTCATCGAAGACGAAGTATCTCGCGAGGCCTCGGTGAGCGGCCTGCCCATGTTCGGCGACACCTTCCCCGAAGACCGCGCCGAAGCCATCTGATGGCGCCGCTGACGAAATCTCCCGTGGTAAGGAGCAACACGATGGATGTCTCCTGCCAGTTCGCCATCTCGCTAGGTTCGCCCTATCGAGTTTCTTGACAGATAGGTCTACCTATTCCGATCGTTTTGCCACCCGAACTGGGACGCGAGCACGCCGGTCCGCCCCGACCCTGCCGATACGTGAACCCGGGAAGGAAATTATGAGCGAGCACGTGGTGCTGGTCACTGGAGCTCTAGCCGGAATCGGACGGGCGACGGCGACCGCTTTCGCCCGCGACGGCGCGTCCGTTGTTGTCTCCGGGCGGCGCGACGAGGAAGGCGAGGCGCTGGCCGCCGAACTCCGGGAACTGGGTGGCAGGGCCGAGTACATCCGCGCCGACGTCGCCATCGAGGACGACGTCCGCGCGCTCGTCGAGGGCGCCGTCAAGATCTTCGGCAAGCTCGACGCAGCCGTCAACAATGCCGGCTATACCGGCAGCGTCGGCCCGCTGACCACCCAGACCGCCGACGCATACGACACCGTTTTCAACACCAATGTCCGCGGCTTGCTGTTCTCCCTGAAGCACGAGCTGCGCGCCATGGTCGAGCAGGGGTACGGCAGTATCGTCAACCTCTCCTCGACCTTCGGCGAGCGCGGCGGCCGAGGCGCTGGCCTGTACGTGGCCAGCAAGCACGCGGTGAACGGGCTCACCCGGTCCGCGGCCCTCGAGGTCGCAACCGAAGGCGTCCGGGTCAACGCGGTCGCGCCCGGCCCCGTGGCCACCGCCGGCCTGGACAACTTCTCCGGCGGGGCGGACGCCAGCGCCGCAATGGCCGCCGGCGTCCCCATGGGCCGGCTCGGCAACGTCGACGAGATCGCCGACGTGATCAAGTTCCTCACCTCCGACCAGGCCAGATTCATCACCGGTCAGATCGTCGCGGTCAACGGCGGCAAGACGGCCGCCTGACCAGGCCGGGCACGGGCGGCGCTCACGCATATCTCGACCCGGCACCTTCGCTCATTCGTCATCCCCCTCACGCTGGGCCGGCAATACGGAGGGCAGTTTGATCATCCCGGCCCGGATGCGCGATTTGGCCGTACCAAGCGGGATTTCCTCCACGTCGGCGATCTCCCGCGCGGTCATGCCATGCACCACGGCCATTACCACTGCGCGGGCCTGCTCAGCGGGAAGCCCAGCGAGTGAGCGATGTAGCTGGGTGGAGCTCACTCCGGCAAGTGCATGCCGTGCTGGGCCTGGCGCGAGGGTGGCGACGAGCCGGTGCAGCTCGTCCGAATCCGCGGGGGCGACACGGCGGATCCGAACCGCGTCCACAGTCAAGTTGTGGGTGATGTGTATCAGCCACATCCGCACCCCGCTACGTCGCGCGTCGTAGGCATCGGCGCACCACCTAGCGCGTTCGAATGACTGTTGAGAAATATGCTCGGCCATCCCGGCGTCGCCGACCACACCGACCGCTATTCCGAACACCACCCGCTGGAAACGGCGTACGAATGCTACGGCGAGCTGAGGATCCCCAGCAGCGAACCCAGCCAGCAGCATGTCGTCCGACATGCCCTCAGGCGAGAGGTCCACGTGACTTCAAATTGGGTATCACTGTGCGAAGCACCGTTCGTTACGCAAACAAGGACAGCGGAGCTGTTGGATCTTGCCCCCCTCGGCTGAGGCTTCGATCTTGTGATCGCGGGAGTTGGCCGGAAAGGTGACGATCGGACCGGACGTGATCGCAATCGGACGCTACCCGACACGACGAGCCAGCTCGGTGAAGTCGCGGCCGAGTCCGCGCCCTCGATCTCGCTCCATGACACCGCGTACGGACTCCGTTCAGTCGCCGACAGACCTCTAGGCAACGGCATCCATTACGTACGGTTTACCGAGTACGTCGCACCATTCTGGTCATTCATTGCGCACGGAGAGAAAGAAGATCGCGTCACGATGGGCATCGTCCCCATCGATGACTACAACACGATGCAGTGGTTCGTCTGGTACGACCACAATGCACCCCTGCACGACGGCACTGAACTGGCGAAACAGTTCGCCCCGCTACTGGAGACACCGGACGATTTCGCCTCATCCCTGCGCGGCAAGCCGCTGTGGGGCCAAGACCGGAGCATCCTCGGCGGTGGTCATTTCACCGGAATTTGGAACATCGTGCTGGAAGACGTGGCGGTCCAGGAGAGCCAAGGCACGATCATGGACCGGACACAAGAGCGTCTCGGTTCGAGCGACCAGGGCATAACCCGAGCTCGGCATCTCCGGATCCGTGCTGCTCGCGCACATCAAGCCACCGGCGCGATCTTCCCTGACCCACATCAACTCAGCCTTGCTGACATCCGCGCGCTCGCCGTCGACACCTCGGACATCACCGCGCTGAATCCCCTGGCCAGGTGAGGGCCAGCAGATCGGTAGTGATTACGTGCTGGTCGGCCTGTTCCTGCTGTTCGACGCGATGAGCAGGTGGTTGCACAATCCTCTTCGTCCACGCGACTTTCAGGGCAGCGCCGCACCAGCGTGACTGGCTCCGCCACGCATGCGCACGGCATCAAGGCTGGGCGGGGCACCGAACAGGCGCCGATACTCCCGGCTGAACTGGGACGGACTGTCGTATCCGACGCGATTGCCCACACCGGTGATGTCGTTCGGACTGTTCGCCAGCAGCAATCGCGCCGCCTGCAGCCGGATGTGCTTCTGGAACTGGATCGGGCTCATCGCGGTCACCGCCTGGAAGTTCCGGTGGAACGCGGAGACACTCATCCCCGAAAGCTGTGCCACCTCCTCAACACGGAACGGCCGGGTGTAGTTCTCCCGGATCCACCGCACAGCGCGTCTGATGTGGGTCAGGCTGCTGTCGGCCAGGCCGAGCTGGCGCACGACGTCACCCTGTTCCCCGGTCATCAACCGCCAGAGGATCTCGCGCTTGACCAACGGGGCCAGTGCCTTCCGGTCCCGCGGCCGGTCAAGCAGGCGCAGCAGGCGCACGACAGCGTCGAGCAACTCGTCCGGGGCGTCACTGACCGCGATTCCCGGCCGTGCAGTACCGAGGGACCGCGGCAGATCCCCCGGCCCGACCTGCAGCAGCAGCTCCGCGACGGCGGCAGGCTCCAGGGTCATCCCGAAACCAAGCACTGGGCGGCCTGGGGCGGCGTCGATGACGTGCCCCGTCACCGGGAGGTCGACCGACGCGACCAGGTACTGACCAGCGCCGTACTCGTAGACGCGGTCTCCTAGCGCCAGACGCTTGCCACCCTGAGCGACGACCGCCAGCACCGTGCCGGACATCGAGGACTCCGGCGGAGCAGTATGGTCAAACTTGCAGATCCGGACGCCGTCGATGGCCGTGGTCAAATCGGGACGCACATGCCGTTCCAGCTGTTCTCGAAGCTCGTCCAGAGACATGTCACGATTGCAGCACACGACCCAGGGCGACCGTCGGCAGCGAGAGGAATGTGCAAGAACTCGCGCGTTTCGTTACAGCGCCCGCCGAGCCTCGGTGACACAGTCGGCCCATTCGACGGTCCGTAGTCTCAGCCATAGGGCTGATCCGCTGTGGCCGGGTCGCCGTAGGTGATCGCGCGCTGAGCCCGCCGGTTGAACCCGAGCGCGAGCAACCAGCTCGCGAGGGTGGCGAACCGATTGCGGACGCCGGCGAGGAAGGCGATGTGAATGGCGCCCCACATCACCCAGCCGAGGAATCCGGACAACTCAAGCCGGCCGAGCTTCAGCACCGCGTGCCCCCGGTATATGTAGGCAGCGCTGCCCAGGTCGCGGTAGTGGAACGGCGCCGGCTCCCCCGCCTGATTCGCCACCCTGCGCCTGATCACCCCACCCACGTGCAGGCCGCCCTGCATCGCCACCTCGGCCACTCCCGGCAATTTGTCACGACTCGCGGCATCTCCGATCACCCAGATGTCAGGGTGGCCAGGCACGGACAGGTCCGCTTCGACGGGGATGCGACCCTGTCGATCCTGGGTGGTCGCCGTCGCCTTGGCGACAGCGGACAGGAACGGTGACGCTTCCACACCCGCGGTCCACAACACGGTCCGCGCTGGGTACCGGGTCTTCGTGCCGTCTTTCGCGGTGGTCACCAACCCGGTGGCGTCCACATCGGTCACGAACACCCCGAGCCTGGTCTCAATATCGAGGCCGGCCAACGTCTTCTGGGCCTTTGCCGACAGCGACGGTCCGAAAGACCCGAGCACCGCATCCGCGCCGTCGAACAGCAGCACCCGCGCTTCGGCCGGATCGATCGAGCGGAATTCTCGCGCAATCGTGCGGGTAGCCAGCTCTCGGATCTGCCCAGCCAACTCGACACCGGTGGGTCCGGCACCGGTCACCGCGAACGTCAGCCACTCGCGACGCTGCTCGCGGTCGGGGATCGTCTCGGCCATTTCGAACGCGCCGAAGACCCGCCGCCGGATCGACAGCGCATCGTCGAGCGTTTTCAGGCCCGGGGCGAACCGGGCGAATTCCGGGTGCCCAAAGTAGGCCGGCCGCATCCCCGCCGCGACGATGAGATAGTCATACCCCAACTCGAACGTGCTGCTGTCCGGGCGCTTCACGGTAACCGCCCGACTCGCCACGTCCAGGCCATGGGCTTCGCCCGCAACAACCCGGACGCGGCGGTGCCGGCGCAGCAAAGTCCGCAACGGAATACTGATCTGTCCCTCAGATAGCAGCCCCGTCGCGCACTGATACAGCAACGGTTGAAAAACGTTGCTGGTGCCACGGTCGACCAGGGTCACATCGACATCTGCCCCAGCGAGTCTGCGCGCGGCGTACACCCCACCGAATCCACCACCCACGATCACAACCCGCGGTCGCCGCCCGGCCCCATCGTCCACCTCGGCCACCGTTACCCCCCAATGAGCACCCAGTCGAACAAGATCGCGAGATACAGGTTCCCACTGACAGCCAACACCACCCCGAGACACGGCACAGCGGCGCCACGGCCAGCCCGACCAGATAGATCGCGCCGACCACAGTGGCGGCGATTCCGTAGCCGCCGAGCTTGGAGATGATCGCGCCGGAGAGCAGCGGACCCAGGAACACGACGAACCGGGCCGCGTTGAACACGAACGCCGCCCCGGTGGCGCGCGATCGGCATCCGATTCCCCCGGCTGCCGATCACCCCGGAACGCATCCTCACCGCCCTCGCCACCCAGGAGGTGGTCCCGTCATGACCTGTTTGCGCAGCTCACACGTCGTGAGTGGCGATGGTCGCTATAGCGACCATCGCCACTCACGACCTCTGACCTGGGGGAATGCGTGATGAGTATCGACATCGAGCTGGCGGTGAACGGGGTGCGGCAGCGGGTCAGCGTCAGCGACGACGACCTGCTGCTGGAGGTGCTGCGGCGCACCGGCCACACCAGCGTCCGGGAGGGCTGCGGCGTCGGCGCCTGCACGGTGCTGGCCGAAGGGCGCAGTGTGAGCAGCTGCCTGGCCCGCGCGGTCCGCTACGACGGGGTGCCGCTGACCACCGCCGACGGGCTGGCGGACGACGACGACGACGTGGTCGAGCAGTTCGTCGCCGCCGCGGCGATGCAGTGCGGCTACTGCATCCCCGGGTTCGTGCTGATGGGCCACGAGCTCCTCGCGGAGAACCCTGCGCCCAGCCGCGCCGAGATCGCCGCGCACCTGGAGGGCAACATCTGCCGCTGCGGCACCTACCAGGAGATCTGCGCCGCCATCGAGGCCACCGCGCGGCGCCGGCAGGCCGACCAACAGCGGCGGTCGGCATGAGGGTCGACACTCAGCGCGGCGGCTTCGAGGTCGCCGTCTCCGGTCGCGGCGGGCGTCGGCTGGTTGTCTTGCACGCCCTCGCGCTCTCCGGGCGGCTGTGGGACCCGATGGCCGACGCGCTCGCCGATTCCCGAACGGTGCTCGCCCCGGACGCGCGGGGGCACGGCGGCTCGGACTGGGATCGCGCCCCATTCACCATCGCCGACCTCGCCGACGACGTCGCGGCCATCGTGGAGGCGTCAGCCGAGGGGCCGGTCGACGTGATCGGTCTGTCCATGGGCGGCAGCACCGCGATCCTGCTCGCCCAGCGCCGGCCCGACCTGGTCGCCCGCCTCGTGCTGGCCGACACCACCGCCTGCTACGGCCCGAACAGGGTGGCGCAGTGGACCGAGCGGGCGGAGAAGGCCGTCGATGTGCCGCGCGAGAAGCAGGTGGGGTTCCAGGTTGACCGGTGGTTCTCGCCGTCCTTCCTCCAGGCCCGGCCCGAGGAGGTGCGCCGGGTGTCCGACATCTTCGTGGCCACCGACTCGGCCGCGCACGCCGCCGCCTGCCACGCCTTCGCCGGTCTCGATGCGGAGCCCGGGCTGGGCGAAATCAAGGCGCCCACCCTGGTGCTGGTCGGCCGGGACGACTACGCCACCCCACCGGCCATGGCCGAGGTGCTCGCCGCCCGCATCCCCGACGCCCGACTCGAGGTGCTCGACGACACCCGCCACCTGAGCCTGATCGAGCGCCCGGACCTGTGGGTCCGCGTGGCGACCTACCTGAACGACTGAGGAGTCGCCGAGCCCGCGCAGCCGCGTCGGGCGATGGACCCACTCCCGGTGATCAGCTCCCTCGGAGGATGGAGATGATCTGGACGGTCACCTGCTCGCGTTGCGCGGGGGCCAGTCGACCGAAGTGCTGGCCAAGCATGTCGACCGGCAGCCACACCACCCGGTCAGCCAGAACGATGCCGTAATCAGTTTCGGTGGCGAAGGCTGTAGCCCGGTATCGAGTGCCGGTCTCGATCTCGGCGACGAGCACGGTGCGCCCACCCGCGGAGTTGTAAACGTCCGCCGAAACCACCGTGTAGAGCTCTCTCTCGCCGGTCAGTGGCGATGGGTCGGAGATCAGCACATCGCCCTGAGCGGGCCAGGGGCGAGCCTGGCTGCTCACCCGTTGCGCTTCCAGTCGGCCAACGCGGCTGTGCGTGCCGTGGCACGTGCGGCAAGCCGGTCCGGATCGTCGGCCTCAGCGAGCATCGCGACGTGCGCGGCCACGCCCCGGCGGGTCAGCTCCGCCAGCAACGCCTCATTCACCAGACCGGACACGGTCGTGCCGCTATCCTTGGCCGCTTCGACCGCGCGTGCGTAGGTCGAATCCGGCAGGGAAATGCCAATCTTGGTGGTCATACCACCAGTATAACCATCGGTCATACCACCTCAGAAGCAACGATATTGCCGCGCTGGCTCCTTTCACCGGGTCCGGCCGACGCCCTTCACGGCGCCAGCCGGACCCCAGGGCAGCGAAGCCTCGGCAGTCAGTCCTGCCAGAACGTCTTGGACACCTTCCGGCGCTCGGCGCGCGCGGCGGGGTCGGAGAAGTCTTCCATCCCATCGGTGGCGAACCGTCCCGGCTTGCTGGCGAACGGCTGGATCGGGATCTCGAACGCCATCGCGCCCGACAGCGGCAGGTCCGCCCCCTTGTTCAGCGCGAACTTGGAACGCCTGACGGTCACCGGGTTCTTCGCCAACATGACCTCGACCAGCGCGTCAACCTGCGCATTCAGGTCCTCCGGCTGGACCACCCGGTTGATCAGGTCGTACCGCTCGGCGGTCGCGGCGTCGAACAGCTGCCCGATCAGGTTCCATTCCTTGGTCTTGCGCCGGCCCGCGAACCGGGCAAGCCTGGTAACGCCTCCCCACCCCGGGGTGATGTCCCAGTCGATCTCCGGCATCCCCCACCGGCTCCGGTCGGTGGCGATCACGAAATCACAGGTCAGGGTCAACTCCAGACCGCCGCCGGTACAGACGCCATCTACCGCCGCGATCGTGATCGGGGTGAGGTCCTCGATCGTCTGGGCGGTCTCCTGGTACTGCCGGGCCTGCCAGTACGGGTCATCGTCGGTCCAGGTGAGGAACTCCTTGATGTCGTCGCCGGCGCAGAACGTATCGCCGGCGCCGCGGAAGATCAGGACGCGGCACTCGCGGTCCCGCTTGACCCGGCGCACGGCGTCCTGCAGCTCGTCTGACATCTCGCGGTCCATCGCATTGTGCGACTCCGGCCGGTTGAACGTGATCGTGCTGATCACTCCGTTGCGCTCGAAGAGGATCTTCTTGTAGTCAGTCACGGCAGGCCTTCCGTCGATCGTCAACGCACATCAGAACGAGTGTTCGTTATCAAACGGTAGATCCATGCCTCCCCGGGTGTCAACAGACTGCAAACATGCAGCTAAGTCGCACACGAGCTGGAGCTTCACGTTTGAGGTGGCTTCCGCGCGAGGAGCACCTCGAACTAGCAGTCGTTCTGATGCTTGAGGGACGCAACGACCACCGACACCGCAGCGAGGAAATGATCGAATCTGGCGAGTGCGAAGGCGTATTCGTCGTTGATAGCTCGAAGGTGGGCGTGATCGCGATCATCGAGATGTACGAGGCCGTTCCGACTTGGTTCCGTCCCGACGGCGAGCTCTCCGAGGAGCGGGTGGCCTACTTGTACGGGGAGTACGCCGTCCGCATCGCCGGCATAGGCGCGAGGTTGACTGTCAAACAGTCGGGGGCCAGAGCTGTTGCAGCTCTACTGACCCCGTGGTGGCTCACCCCGCGTTGGATGCCGAAACTGTCGCCACGACGGTAGGAGGCGAACTTGACGGGCATCGGTTCGCGCCCACCGGACGCCCGGACCGATGCAGCTTGGGCAGCGACCTGAGTGCCCTCGACGGCCTCGTGTTCTCCACCGGGCCCGGGGTGGCGAGCGGACAGATCGAGCACATGGAATGATTTAGCCCAGCGTGCAACTCCTCGCCGAGCACATAGGACACACACGCCGAGCGCTTGATCGCTCCGACGCCACCGCCGGTGATGACCCTAGGCATCAGTTGAGCTGAGGCGGGGCAGTAGTGCTCTGGCGTTGCCCTGGAACATCTGGTCGCGCAGCCCGTCGTCGAGCAAGGACGTCTTCTCAAGTTCTTGGGCGAGCCCCACGCAGACGTCGGCGGGAGTGAACGGGTAGTCGCTTCCGTAGTACAGCTTCGCCGGGTCGGCGACCGAGAGCAGCGCCCGCAGCAGCTCCTCCACTGGTGCTCCGGCGAGATCGAAATGGAGCTGTCTCATCGCCTCCCGGGCGCTGGGCGCCGCGCCGTCTCCAGGCTTGGTCAGCAGCGGGAGAAGCATGTCGATCCTATTGACCAATACGGGCAGGGCCGCGCCCGCGTGCGGCACGACCAGGCGCAACGATGGATGCCGGTTCGGCACACCGGAGAGTATGAAATCAGCGACCGACCGCGTGGACTCGAACATGAACTCGAGCATCGGCCTCGGGTATCGGCCAGAGAGATGTTCAGCGCCGAAGGGTGTGGTGGGATGGGTGAAAACCACCGAGTTCCGCGCGGCAACCTCCGCATAGATCGGCTCAAGGCGCTCGTCGCCGAGGTAGACCCCGCGCTGGTTTGATTCCAGCACAATGCCATCAGCACCGAGGACGTCGAGTGCGTAGCGCAACTCCACGACTGCTTCGTCGAACTCAGGCACGGGCAGGGTCGCGAAAAAGCCGAATCTGCCCGGGTACCGCTTGACCAGCCGGGCGCCCTCCTCGTTCACCTGGCGGGCCAGCGCGATGGCGTGATCCGAGTTGCCGAAGTGCACGCCGGGTGAGGAGATCGACAGGATCGCGGTGCGGACGTTCAGCTCGTCCATATCCCTCAGGGCCGAGAGCTCGTCCCATCCAGGAATAGCCGCGATGCCATCCGGGTGCTCCTCACCCGCCGCCAACAGAGCCTGGCGGTAGAAGTCTGGAACGTAGTGCGCGTGCAGATCAATTCTGCCAGATGCCATATCGTGAACAGCCTTTCCCAAGACCAGCCAGCTGTGAGTTTCCGGTTCTTGCCGCGCTCCGGTCCTTGGCCGGAGTTCGCCAGTCGCCTCGTCCAACAGTAGACCGCATTGTTCACTAGCGGAAGGTTGCGCGGCGGACGCACAGCTCGAGCGTGACTTGACTTCGTGTCAAATGCTGCCCGCCGCAGCCGCAACCGACCAGTTCAGGCGGCTGTGACGTCGGCCGCAATGCTGAGAGAGCAAGTTTGACCTGGTGTCAAGTCAAGTTTATGTTCGGCCTAGTGCAGTGAGGTTTGAGACGCGCTTCTCGATCGACCCCGCAGTCCCTCGAGGCGTGAATGACGACGGTGGGAATGGGCCCACAGGGCTAATAGTCGACCGTCGGCCAAAAGCTATCCAAAAGCTTGATCGTAATCCCCGCGCGAAACAAACGGAGAATGGCTAAATGTCTCAGACCTCGTCAACCTATCCGACGGAAACCGTCATCAAGAAGAGCATCGAACCTGCCCGCAGCGCCCAGCGCGTCGTTGAGGGGGTCCAGGCCCAGGGGGTACAGCACATCTTCGGCGTGCCCGGCGCCAAGGTCGACGAGATCTACGACGTCCTCGCGGGCGGCGGCCCACAGCTGATCGTCTGCCGGCATGAGCAGAATGCCGCGTTCATGGCGGCGGGCATCGGGCGACTGACCGGCACGCCCGGCGTCGTCCTGGTGACCTCGGGCCCCGGCACCACGAATCTTGCCACCGGCCTGGTCACCGCCAACACCGAGGGAGACCCGGTGGTGGCGCTGTGCGGGGCCGTCACGCTCCCTGACCGACTCAAGCGGACACACCAGTCGATGGACGCTGCCGGAATGCTCTCGGCGATCACAAAATACACCGCCGAGGTCACCGATCCGGGCAGCGTGCCCGAAGCGGTGGCGAACGCATTCCGGACGGCTGTCACCGAGCCGCGCGGGGCGGTCGCCCTGGTCCTGGCGAACGACGTCATGGCCGCTCCGACCGTCGCCAGCATCGCGGGACCGTCGCCTGTGGGCACCCTCGGTCCGGCGCCGGCGAGCGAGATCGAGCGGGCCGCCGAATTGGTCCGCTCGGCAAACCGTCCGGTGCTGCTCGTGGGCTTGCGCGGAGCCGACGTGGCGGCGTGCGACGCGGTTCGGCGGCTCCTGGCGGCAACCGGTCTGCCTGTGGTGGAGACCTTTCAGGCGGCCGGTGTGGTCTCACGGGAACTGGAGTCGCACTACGTCGGGCGCGTCGGGCTGTTCAAGAACCAGCCGGGCGATGCCGTGGTGGCCCAGGCGGACGTACTCGTCACCATCGGCTACGACCCGGTCGAGTACGACCCGAGACTGTGGAACACCGACCCGTCCCGCACGGTGATCCACATCGACTCGATCCCGGCGCAGCTGGACAACCACTACCAGCCGGCCGTGGAGCTGCGCGGTGATGTGGCAAGCACCGTGGCCGCCCTCACCCAGCTGCTCGACGGCCTGGCGCTCACCGCGGAGTTCGCCGCGACGGTCGATGCTCTGCGCGCGGCCCTCACCGAGATCGACCAGGCCGCGGCGCGGGCCGAACCTGGTCCCGCCGGGGTCAACCCCGCCGCGCTCGTCCTCGAGCTGCGGGCGAACCTCGACGACGACGCCACCGTGGCGGTCGACATGGGCACCAACTACATCCACATGGCCCGCCATTTCCGCACCTATCACCCCCGGCACCTGCTGTTCACCAACGGCCAGCAGACGCTCGGCGTCGCACTCCCCTGGGCGATCGCGGCCACCCTGGTTCGGCCGGGCAAGCAGGTGGTCTCGGTATCCGGCGACGGCGGCTTTCTCTACAGCGCCATGGAACTGGAGACCGCGGTGCGGCTGGGGTCGACGTTCACCCACGTGATCATGCGTGACAACACCTACGACATGGTGGGGTTCCAGCAACTGCTCAAGTTCGGACGCAAATCAGGCGTCCTACTCGGCGACTACGACATCGTCCACTACGCCAAGGCTTTTGGCGCATCCGGGTATCGAGTGAACTCCGCCGACGAGTTCGCGCCAACGTTGCGAAAGGCACTCGCCGAGGACGGGCCCTCGATTATCGACGTGACGGTCGACTACAGCCACAGCGTCGACCTCGGGTCAAAGGTGCACGAGAACGTCCTCGACTGAGCCGGCCCCGCATCCGTCACACACCTGTCCACATGAGAGCAGACCATGAGCAACCTGAAACGGGAAACGTTCCGCGCCTGGGCGCGCGCCGTGCTCACCCACCATCACGGAGCGTCCCGGAGTTCCCAGAGTACCGACGAGGTGTACCAGACCTCGACCATGGCCGCTCTGCTGGATGGGATCTACGACGGAGAAGTCAGAATCGCGGACCTGCTCACCCACGGAGATTTCGGACTCGGCACTTTCAACCATCTCGATGGTGAGATGGTCGTACTCGATGGCGTCTGCTATCACCTGCGCTCCGACGGCAGTGCCAGCATTGCCGCCGGCCGCGATCTCACTCCCTTCGCCGTCGTCACCTGGTTCGAACCGCGGATCGTCTTTTCGGTGTCCTCGCCGATCAACCGAAACGACCTCATGGCGAAGCTTGACGAAACCATCAGCAGCACGAATCTGATCCACGCAATCAGAGTCACCGGCACATTCCGCCACGTGCGAACCCGCACGGTAATGGCTCAGACTCCGCCATACCCGCCGCTCACCGAAGCGACCGCCGACGAGCCGTTCGCTCACTTTCACGACGCCGCCGGGACGCTCGCCGGCTTCCGCACCCCCGGCTACGAGCAGGGCATCTCCGTGGCCGGATACCACCTGCACTTCCTTGACAAGAGTCGTACCCGAGGGGGGCACGCGCTCGAGTTCGAGCTGGCTCAGGGTGAAGTGGCCGTCGGGACCTCCTCGGAGCTTCATCTGAGCCTGCCCACAACCGAGGCGTTCCTCACGGCGAACCTGTCCCTCGACGACATCGCCACTCAGATCAAACAGACAGAAGGCGGTTAACCCAAATGCCAAAGACGGTCATCGAACATGTTCTCGGACGGCTCAAGGAAATCGGGATAAACGACATCTTCGGCGTTCCGGGGGACTTCGCCTGCCCGGTTCAGGATGCGATCGTGGACCATCCTGGAATCAACTGGATCGGATGCTGCAACGAGTTGAACGCGGGCTACGCCGCCGACGGGTACGCCCGCGTTCACGGTATCGGCGCGGTCAGCACGACGTATGGGGTCGGCGAGCTCAGTGCGATCAACGCGATCAGTGGCGCGTGCGCGGAGCACCTCCCGGTGTTTCACCTGGTAGGCATGCCGAACACACCAACCCAGGGGCGGCGTGCGCTGGTACACCACACGCTGGGCAACGGCGAGTTCGAATTCTTCCGAAAAATGACGGAACCTGTCGTTTGCGCTAGCGCGATCATAACGCCGCAGAACGCCGCGTACGAGACCGAGCGCCTGATCGCCGAGGCGCTTTATCACCGCAGGCCGGTCTACATGGCTTTCCCGTCGGACGTCCCCGATCAGGCCATCCTCGGCAGCGCGCAGCGCCTAGATCCGACCCTCAGTGATGGTACGAATCTCCGGGCCGCGGCTGATGCGATCGTCGCGGCGCTCGAAGAGGCCGACACAGCGTGCATCCTACCGGGAATTCTGACGGTGCGCGCTGGATTGAGTGAGCAACTGCAATCCTTTATCGAGGCTTCTGGCCTCCCCTTCGCGACGATGTTCGGGGACAAGACAGTCGTTGACGAGCAGCAGCCGGCATACATCGGAATGTATGACGGGAGGCTCATGAATGAGGATGTGCGAGAGTTCGTCGAGTCGTGCGACCGCGTCCTGGCTATCGGGACCCTGATGACCGACTTCAATAGCGGCGCCTTCACGGCATGCCTCGATCCGGTGAAGACCATCGAGATCGGGCACCATCACAGCCGAGTCGGGTCACGGACGTACCCCAACGTCGAGATGGCGGATCTCCTCACCGAGCTGGCCGGCCGGGTCGCCCGCCAGAACAGAAAAGCCCCGGTCAAACCCGGGTCCCTCGGACCAGCCGTTGGCAGTGACAATGACGAGATCACCGCTGAAGCACTGTATCCCCGCTGGGAGAACTTCCTGCGGCCGAACGACATCATCGTCGCCGAGACTGGCACATGCTCGATGGGACTGGCCTTCGCTCTGATGCCAAAGGGGGCTACCTTCCACAACCAGACCCTCTGGGGCGCAATTGGCTGGGCCACCCCCGCTGCTTTCGGTGCCGCCGTTGCCGCCCCGGACCGTCGCGTTGTGCTCATCACCGGTGAGGGATCGCATCAGCTCACCGTTCAGGAGATCACTCAGCTCGGACGCCGCGGACTGAAGCCGATCATATTCGTGCTCAACAATTCGGGCTACCTGATTGAGCGACTGCTCTGTAAGGACCCCGAGATCGCCTACAATGATGTCGCTTCCTGGCGGTATTCGGAAATACCGTACGCGCTTGGCTGTGACGATTGGTTCACCGCTCGCGTCACGACCTGCGGCGAGCTGGACAAGGCATTGATAGAGGCCGAGCAGGGTGGGCGTGCCGCCTACATCGAGGTCGTTACGGACGCCTACGCGGCTTCGCCCCTCTCCTGGAAGCTGCATGAAAACGTCAATTCGTTCTACACAAGCTAGCGCCGCGCCGGGGTAGTCAGGAGCGGGAGAAGTATCTCGGTGACCACGGCCTCGATCTCGGCGTCGGTGAGCGTCCCGCTCTCCATGTGCTCGGCGATCAGAAGTCGAGGCCCGACCGCCGCTATTCTCGGCCGGACAGCCTCGGGGACGACCTCGCCGCGCTCCACGCCGGCCCGCAGGATGTTCATCACGATCTCGAGGCGCGGCTCCACCAGGAGACGCTGGATCTCGGCAAACAGTTCGGGGTATCGCGGACGCTGAGTCATCAGGGGCCGCAAGGCTCGGCCGTGCGGTTGGTCGAGTGTCCGGGCGAAGCCGCGAAAGGTCGAGATGAGGTCCGACCGCACCGATCCGGTGTTGGGCGGACGAGGCTCACCGAATCCGGCGGACGGATCAGTGAGCGCCTCCAGGAGGAGTTCCTTCGGATTGCTCCAGCGGCGGTAGAGCGAGGCCTTACCCGCACCAGCTCGGATCGCGATCTTGTCGAAGCTCAGCTCTTCGAAACTGGTCTCGGCAAGTTCGGTCAGGGTGGCCAGGTAGATAGCCTGCGTGAGGTTGGTTCCACGCCGGCGGGTGTTCTGGCTACCCGGTCGCGAGGCGACCGACGACGAGTCAGGCACTGTTCCCACGCTATGTGTCTACCCGCAGCCGCTACCTGGATGACATGGGGGGCCGCGCCGCTGGGCTCATCGGGCGGCCGACCTCCTGGCCAATCCGGGGCAACACCCGTTATTCGCCGACTGCGGCAGTAGCCGCGGCGGCCGCCAGCTCCGCACTCATGGCGTGGCTGCGGTCAGCTTCGGCGGGTGAGGGGTCGCGGCTCAACAGCCGGATCATCAGTCGGGCGCCTCGACCGTCGTCATCCTCTCTGGGCACGCCGGCAAGGATGTGCACATGGCGGACCTGCTCGCCCATGGAAAGGCTGTAGACCCGGTCTTGGCCGGTGACCGTTTGGAGCGCCCGATAGGTGCGACGAAGAACGCCTCCGAGCTCCTGTGCCTCGGGTTCGTCGAGATCGGCCAGTGATTCGATGTGGCGCACGGTCTGGATCAGTATCCATCCCGGCACCGGGAGCAGCGGGTTGCTGGACACAGCCCATCGCTGCCCGCGCAGAACCCAGCCCCCCTCGGGCTGGGCAGGAACCGTCACTCGGTCGCAGAGCATGCACGGCCTCGTCATATCTTGCGGACCACCCTGTTCCGCAGGGCTCCGATGCCTTCGATTCGGACTTCCACTATCTGTCCTTCGGTGAGGAATCGCCCCGATGTCATACCGATGCCGCTGGGGGTGCCGGTCAGGATGACGTCGCCGGGGTCGAGCGTGGTGTGCCGACTTATTGTTGAAATGAGCGTCGGTAGCCCGAAGATAAATTCCTCGGTCGTAGTGTCCTGGCGTATCTCGCCGTCAACGAGAGTGGTGATTCTCAAGATCGGGTTCGGGCCCGTTTCCTCCGGAGTGAGCATTGCCGGACCTAGCGGCTTGAATGTCTCGAATCCTTTCGCCAGAGCGACGCGTTCCTGAGGATCGGCCGTCACTCGCCCGCGTCCCAGTTGAACATCCCGCGCGGAGACGTCGTTGGCGATCGTCAGGCCCGCGACGTGACTCCAGGCGACTTCTTCGGTGATCCCGGCCGCGGTACGTCCGATGACGACGGCCAGCTCGCCCTCGTAGTCGACCTCGTCGGGCGCCGCGTCGGGAAGATATACGTCTTCATAGGCGCCGGTGACGGCGCTGCCGGGTGCATAGCCGAACTGAGGCACGCTCGGCAGCTCCGCTCCGATCTCCGCCGCATGCCCTCGGTAGTTGAGCCCGACGATGACGAACTTTCCCGGACGCACCGGCGGCTCGACCTGGACGGCGTGGAGGGGCACCGTCATGCGCACGGTTGCCTCCATCGCGCGCGGGAATTCTCCCGCGCGCACGAGTTCATCCAGGGTCGCCCCGCCCACGTCGAGTAGTTCGAACCCGCGCTCCGTCATCCGCGCGGGACCTTCAGACGTCGCGGCGATCACCACGTCGGTGCCACAATTTCCGAGGGAATCTCACCGGCACGCCTACGTCGGATAAGCTGATCTGGATCGAATAGCACCCCGATGGGGTTCTTGGCAAAGGACTCCGACTCCATGAACTTGACACCTTCCGCGACGGTGTCAAAATTGTCGATCTGCAACTCGATCTTGTTCCCGTCGGGGTCCTTGTAGTACAGAGAAGTCGTGGTCCCATGGTTGATCGTCAACACCGGGACGATACCTTCTTGGCGGAGCCGACCAAAATTGTCCAGCAACTCATCGAGCGAGTTGAAGGTAAACGCGATGTGACCTAGACCGGTCGGCGGGCCAGCGAGCGCGGCAAGTGGACCTTGGACAGCTGGCGCTTCCGGGGCTGGACCTGTGTGCGGCGGCAGCTCTCCCACTGATCCAGGGTCGTACGCCTGCGCGGATTCGCGCAGATCTGCGATGGCGATTCTGTGATGCTCCTCATCGTAGGTGAGGAAAACCGTACTTGGATTCTCGTGAACGACATGGGCATCGAGCACCCGGAGATACCATGCGCGCATCTGTTCGAGCTTCTCGGTGTAGAGCACTACATGGGCGAGTTTCGCCGGCGACGACATTACCTCACTCCTCTTCTTATTCTGTCCGACCTCCGATCACGTGGTAGCCGACCGGCTGGCGTCAAACTTCAGCGCACACGGCAGCGTAAAACTTGACCTGACTCCAAGTCAAGTTGACGGACCTCACACAGCCCGACCCGCACTGACACATCGGCCCGGAATGCCGTGACGAGCCACCGATGCTGCGTTGGAGCGGGAGCCTGTGCTTGTCGAGCTATGCGGACAACCTGAGCTCGACGACCGCGGCATAGACGTCCTCGCGCACGGACTGCACGGTAGTCAGCACAGCCACGATGGCGGCGTAGACAAGCTGCTCGAACTCCGCGTCGCCGAGGTCGCAGTCGTGGGCAAACCAGTCAGCGGTCGCCTCGTCGAACATTCCCATTATGGCTCGGATAGCGACACGCAACGGCGGAGGGGGCCCCGTGTCGAGGTCCAACATTTCAAGGATGAACTCAGCGCCGGCTCGGCGTCCGCGCTCGAAGAGCCTGTCCAGCTCTGGGTCCTGGCCGCCGGCCCGCATCAATGCGAGCATCGTATGAACATTGTTGCGCCGATACTCGATCTGCCGCCGAAGGAGCCCCCTGAGCCGCTCCTCTTTCGTTCTCTCGCCTTGCCGAGGCTTGTGGAGATCCAGAATCTCCTGCAACACCTTCTCCACGACCGCCAGATACAGGCCGCGCTTATCCTTAAAATGATAAAATAGCAGCCCGTGCGCAACTCCAGCAGCCGCCGCGATATCGTTGATATAGATATCGTCATACGGCTTGTGCGCAAAGAGCTCAGCGGCGACGGCAACGAGCGCGGCTCGACGTTCTCCCCGAGCGGGCGTTGGTCGCCTCCTAGCACTCATACGCTCACCCCCTGGCAGCCTGGTCCAGGCAAGACTAGTGCCAGACCGACACGAGCTAGGCGAGCCGCGGGAATAGCCTCGCCGCGTTCGCGCGGTCGACACCGGCAAGGTCTGCCTCGGTGAAGCCCTCGAACGTGGTCAGGTTGGCGATGTTGTGCACCACCGTCCGCTCTGGCGCGGCGGGCCAGTCAGTGCCGAACAGGACGTGGTCAGGGCCGGTAACCTCCAGAGTGGGCAGCAGCGAGTTGCGGCTGCCGGCCAGGGCGGTCTCGTAGTAGAGCCCTCGTAGCACATCAGCCACGTGAGATGGGCCGATGTCGGCATCCTCCGGTCCCCGACCCATCTCGGTGTGCTCGCCGATTCGCCAGCCCAGCGTGGGCAGCACGCCCCCGCAGTGGGCCAGGATGAGAGTCAGTCCGGGGTGACGTTGGAAGACTCCGGTGTAGATGGCGTTGGTCAGAGCCCGCGCGGTGTCGACCGGGAATTCGATCACTGAGCTGGGTCGACCGAAGCCCAGTTCATCGATGTGCGGAGAGTCCTCGGGGTGCACGAACACCGGAACACCCCGGTGGGCCAGTTCGGCGAGAATCGGTTCGTAGAAGGGCTGTCCGAAGTACTTGCCGTCGGCATTGGAGGTCAGGACCACGCCGTCGAGGCCCAGCACGTCGAGTGCGTACTCGATCTCGGCGAGCGCATGCTCGGGGGTGTCGACCGGCACGGCCGCGAAAGCGCCGAAGCGACCGGGGTGGTCCTTGATCAGGGCCGCGTACTCCTCGTTGAGCTCCCGGGTGAACCGGACAGCGAAGTCCGTGGCGCCAGGCGGCCCGGTGAACGACGACGGAAGCGACATGATCTGGGCAGCGATCTCATGGCGGTCCATGAACTCGATGGCAGCCTCAGGGCTCCACTGCACTTTGATCTGGTACCCGCCGGTGATCTTCTGGTTCGTTCGCTGGGCGAACCTCGCCACTGCTCCGCCGAGATAGTGGGTGTGCACGTCGATCCGTCTGCGTGACATCGAAGCCATCCAAACTTAAGAGACAATATTGTTCTCTATCATCTGCGACCTTAGCACCGCGACCCGGTCAGTCGCCCGTAGCGATGCCGTTGATCAGAACGTCGGCGACGTGTTCCGCGTAGACGCGTACCTGGGCCGGATCCCCCGAGCCCAGTTGGATCTCCATCCGAGCGGCCATCCCGGCCTGACCAAAAGGAGCTGACCCCCCTGAAGTCACCAGGAAGTACAGCACCTCCACCGGAATCGGTTTCATTCTTCCGGTTCGCTGCAGCTCCTCAAATATCGGCATGAAACGCGACAGCACCGGACTGATGTAGTTGTCGTACAAATAGTCCAGCCGGTCGCTTGAAGCGGCGCCTTCCAGAGTGGCGAGACTCGCCAGATAAGGTCTGGTCGCCGAGTATTCAATGAAGCTGCAGACAAACTTCCGGAATCGCTCCATCGGGTCGTCCGACTCATCGTCGGCGTCCTCCAGATACACCAGCAACGGACCAAAAGCCCAATCGGCCACCGCGCGCCACAGATTCTCCTTGGATCCGAAGCGCTGGTAGAGAAGGTTGCGACTGACGCCCAACTGGTCATTGACCGTCCGCAGCGAAACTCCGTCGTACCCCTGAACGGCGAACGCCTCTGCTGCCGCAAGCATTATCTCGCTCATCGGGGCAGGCTCGGCCCCCTTGGGAGGGCGCCCCCTCGGTCGGGCGACACGGCGCGAAGCAGCAGACATGACTGAATCATATCCTCGGTCGGGGTAGGTCGTGTCGATCACCGTATCGCATTCACCTAGCGAGCTTGTCAACCGGCGCAAATTTCGCTTCGCCGCCTTCAAGATTCTTGCGGAGGAATTCCTGCCGGGCCATCCGGTGGACCTGATCAATCCAGCCGGCTACACCCGGGATATTCCGGCGCGCCGTTTCCCGAGCGAAATTCGGGAGGAATCGCGCCAGCGGTGCGTAGCGGAACAGCCCGGGGTCGGGGAGCCCAGATGCCTTGTGCAGGTCTGGGCCGAGATAGAACATCGCGTGACCGAGCTGTGCCTGATACCTCAGATTTCCCACGACACGGCGCAACCCCCGCGCGTCCTCGGGAGGCAGGTAGGTATTCATGAACGACGTGCACAGGTTCTCCGTGTCGGGCCCGAATACGGGTTCCTCCGCGAGCGAGGCGAGCAGCTGTGCCCGGAATCCGTCGGCCGCCGTCTCCGGATACCAGGGCGGTTCGGCCCCCATGAGATGCCCCACGTACCGCCAGTGGTGCATCATCGCGACGACGTCCTGGTCGCTCGGTCGGTAGCCGAGTAGCTTCAGCTGCTGCCCGGGCCACTGGGTAGTGAGGATCAATGTCTGGAACAGGCCCAGCTGGCTGATGGGTACTCCCAGTTCCTCCCGGTCCCATTCGGCGTGCGGCAGCAGAGTGTGTCGGATGATCGAGTGCAGCACGCGCACCATGACCGCCGAGCGCCGCCCGACGCCGCCGGGGCGCATGGCGCTGGGCTCGGTGGTGTCGGTCCAGAGCCGACACGTCTCCAAGAACCGGTGAAAGGCCGAGTTTCCGGTGTAGGCGCCGGTGAGTGCGAGGGGCGTCTTGATGCTACGGGTCGCGTACCCGGCAAAGGAGATCATGCCGAAGTAGGGATACAGCTCCGAACCGTATCGGCGGAACACCTCGGCACCGTGCTCGACCGCCGTCCAGTCCACCCATTCGGGATCGGTGTTGATCTGCCCGAACAGGGCGAGGAGTTCCGGCGAGGGGTCGTCAACACTCTCGATTCCCCCCTTGAGCGCCTGCTCCACGTCTTTCCTGGCGCGGGCCTTGCCCTCCCGGGTGGCGAAGGCCGCGTTGATGTACGCGTCCCCCAACCTGTCTCCCCTGTTCATAGCAATACCGAACTGGCGAATGATGTCCTCCGGCAGGTCGAGCCGGCTCTTGGCGTACTGCTCCAGCTGCCACCGCAGGGACTGCCCGAGCGGCGAGTCGATCTGGCGGGGGAAGGCGAATGCGCGGGGAGTCGGTACAGCGGTGGAGTTCTGTGCGCTGCTGGAAGGTTTCGCGTCACTGACCTGCTTCATGGTTTCACCATTTCACCTGGATTGTGCTGACAGTTACTGGTGCGTTTCCGGCGCGGCGGAGTCGCTCCCGGCAAGCAGTGCCGCGACATCGGCCGCGGTGCGGTCCGCCGATGGCTGATCGACGAGAGACTGGTCGCGTCGGAGGAGCCGGTCGAGAAACTCTCTGCCACGCACCCCGTGGCCGGGCGGCCCCATCAGGATGTGTGTGTGCGGGACTCGTTCACCGAGCGAATACGTGTAAATGTGCTTCGTGTCCGTTGCTCTCGCGAGGGCGGCGGAAACGCGGGAGAGGACCGGACCAAGCGTCTGCGCCTCGGCCGTATTCAGGGTGCCCAGTCCTTCGGTGTGCCGCAGGGTCTGCACGGCGACCCAGCCGGGGACCTGGAGGGCGGGATGCGGCGAGACACCCCAGCAGGACGTCTCCAGTACCCAGCCGCTGGAGGCGTGCAGCGCGCGAGCGCGGTCGCACAGGGCGCAGGAGGTGTTCATGTCGTCACCGCCGGGGTCGGTTCCGCGTCCACCAGCGTGCTGGTCAGGGTGCCGATGTTCTCGATTGTCACGGTGACGACGTCGCCGCCGGAGAGGAATCGGCCGTCAGCCAGGCCGACCCCACCCGGCGTGCCGGTGAGTACGACATCTCCGGCTTCGAGGGTCAGGAACGAGCTGATGCGCGCCAACAGCTCGGGGACGGTGAACACGAGTTCCGCGGTGGAGGAGCTCTGTCGGACCTCAGCATTGACTCGGGTGGTGATGCTGAGCGCGCTGCGGCAGCGCAGTTCATCCGTGGTCAGCAGAGCCGGGCCAAGGGGTTTGAAGCCGTCCAGGGCCTTGGCCAGCGCGGGGCTGGCCATGGGCAGCGTCGGGTTCTCTCCGAACTGGATGTCGCGTGCCGAGATGTCGTTGGCGACCGTGCCGCCCGCCACGAAGTCCCATGCCGATTCTTCCGGGATGTCCCGTCCGGTGCGCCCGATCACGATGGCGAGTTCGCCTTCGTAGTCGACCTTCCCGGCGGCGAATCCCGGCATGGTGACCGCGGCGCCGCTGCCCGTGACGGCGGAGCCGGGCACCAGGTGGAAGCGGGGGAAGGTGGGCAGCGGGCTGCCGATCTCCGCCGCGTGATCGCGGTAGTTCAGGCCAACGATGACGATCTTCCCGGGGCGGCGGAGCGGCGCGGCGACGGTGACCTCCTCCCAGGTCGCTGCTCCGCGCGTCTTGTGGTGTGCCAGCTCCGCCAGTCCCCCCGCGACGATGTAGTCGTCGAGTGACCGCCCGGGGGCGGCGAGCAGCTCGAGGCCGCCGTTCACCACACGCGCGATGCCCTGGTTTGTCTGTGCGAACAGCAATTGGTCTCCGTTCTCAGCGTTCCCAGACCATTGCGTTCATATCCCGGCCAGCTTTGTGGCCTTCGAGAAGCCGTTCCGGGTCGACGGGAAAGCCGCTGGGGTTGTTCCTGAACTGAGGGGTTGCCATGAAGTCCTGCATTCCCCGCTGCGAGGAGAAGGGGTGGACCGAATCTCCGACATTGCTACTCCTTCAGGCCGGGCCGTGGATCAGCACCGCCTTGACGGCGGCGCCCGAGCGCACGTCCTCAACGGCGGTGTTGATCTCGTCCAAGGGGTAAGTGCGCACCAGGAGCTCAACCGGAAATCGCCCTCGGAGATTGAGTCCCAAGATCCGCGGGACGAGTACGGCCGGCGCCTGGTGTCCGACGATGGAACCGGTCACGGTCCGACCTTCGAGCAGGGCGAACGCGTTGATGCTCAGGTCAGCGCCAGGGGGTGGCACACCGAGGATCGCCGCACTGCCCAGGGGGGCCAACGCTGCCACCGCGTCGGACATCACGTGGGGGATGCCGGTGGACTCGACGCTGAAGTCGACCCCGACGGCGCCGGTCAGTTCGCGTATCGCCGCGACGGCCGAAGTGGCCTTCCCGTCGAGGAGATCGGTCGCGCCGAGGCGGGCAGCCAGATCGAGCCGGGAGGGAAGCGGATCGCTCACGATGATCCGCGCGGCGCCAGCCACTGCCGCGGCCATGACCGCGCTGAGGCCGACCGAACCGGCGCCGAAGATCGCGACGGTGCTGCCCGGTGTTACCCGCAGCGAGTTCCAGACTGCTCCAGCCCCGGTGATGACACCGCAGCCCAGCGGAGCGAGTACATGATCAGGCAGCTGCGTCTCCGGGACGCGAACGAGGCTGCTGGGGCGGCACAGACTCCTGCTGGCGAACGAGGACTGTCCGAAGAAATGGTCCCGCACCGGTTCGCCGGCGGCGTCGCGCAGTCCGACCGAGCCGTCAGCGCGCTGGGCGCCGAAGTTGAGCGGGAAATGCTGAGGGCAGTAGGCGGGCAGGCCACGTAGGCAGTTGCGGCACGTCCCGCAGAAGCTGAAGCTGGCGATCACTCTGTCTCCGGGACGGAAGTCGATGACCGCGGAGCCGACCTCCTGGACCACTCCGGCGCCTTCGTGTCCGGCGACGACAGGTAGTGGAGTGGGCAGGTTCCCGGCCGCTACTTCAAGATCCGTGTGACAGAGGCCCGCGGCGGTGAACCGCACCAGTACCTCGTCAGCGCGAGGACCCTCGAGGCGCAGCTTTTCGACGCGGAAGTGTTCCTCGTCCAGCCGCGACACCGCCGCGGTCACCGCATCCATGGCAAGGCCTTTCCATCTCGAGCACGAGGACAGCCGGGGCCCAGATCAGGGCACGCTGGGCGCCTCGGAGACCCCATGGCAGGCGTCGTCCCTGATGTCCGGTGATCAACCCTACGCTGTTAAAGTGTTGCTGGTCAATTTTTTGTGCAGGCCTTTTGGCCACAGGGCGGCGGCGTGAGTCGCCGCTCAGCCCCTCAAACCACCGCGGAGGTAGCTCGAAGCCCGACCTCGCTCCCCCTAGTGACCGGCCATGGGCAGTGGATGTGCACGCCCACTTCACACCCAGCCACATCGTATTCGGAACCGACTACCCGGCCGCGGGAGCGAGCGTCATCGACTCGAGCTTGGCGGCTCTGAGCAAGACTCAGCTCCTCACCGAGGCGGAACTATTCGCGGTGGCTACCAACGCAATCCAGATCTTTCCCTCGCTGAGGGACAGGATTCCGACCAGCTAGCCCCAACGTACCGATTGCGAGAAGGCCGGGAACCGCTGCAGTTCTTCGGCAATACGCTGCGCGGCGGTACGGAGCCCGGATAGGCGCGTCGAGACGAACTCCTCCTCGGTGAGGTAACCACTCGGCGTCACGCAGCTGACCGCGCCGACAACGGCCGTGCCGTCGAAGATCGGTACCGCGATTCCGGTGATCCCGTACTCCAGCTCGTCGATCACGACGGCGTAGCCGCGGTGGCGGACCTCGTTGAGAATCTCCCGGAACCTCACCTGAGAGGTCTCGGTCCGATCGGTCCTCGCTTCCAGGCTGGCACCGGAGAGAAATTCGTCAATGCCGGCGGCATCGAGGTGCGCGAGGATGGCTCGCCCCGCGGCGGATGCGTACGCGACCTCACGGGTCCCGTTTGTCACGGTGAACCTGTAGAGGCGTCGGGCCGGCACGTAACAGACCTGGATGATGTCGTCACCGTCCAGGACGGCCAGTGATGAGGCGTCGCCGACGGTGTCACGCAGGTTCTGCAGGTGGGGCTGGGCGATTTGGGCGATGTTGATCGAGCTCAGGTAGCCGGCGCCCAACTCGAGGATGGCCGGCCGCAACATGAATTGTTTGCCGTCGTGGCCGGCATAACCCAGCCGGACAAGGGTGAGCAGGAAACGGCGGGCGACCGCGGGGCTCAGGCCGGTAGCGGCGGCGACCTCGGTCAGCGTCATCTGCGGCCGGTCCTGGCCGAAGGCCCGAATCACCGCCAGTCCACGGGCGAGCGAACTGACGAACTCTTCCTTGTCAGCACTCTCAGGTCCCCTTGACGGCATAGCGAGGCACCTCTTACCCACATGACCGCCACACTCGGGCGCCTCAGCGATCAGTCTGCGGTTCGCACCCGGCAACTCGACGACCTGACGTTGACCTACGTGGTCGACGGGTCAATGGCGATGAACAAGGAGGAGTTCCTCGCGAGCATCCCTGCTTCGTACTGGGCGGATCACCCCGACGCGGTGACCGCCGACGGGCGAGTGGCAATGTCGTGCGGCGGGCTACTCGTGCAGCGCGGCGACCACCACGTGCTGATTGATGCCGGCTACGGCCCCGCCCGCGAGACAACGCCATGGGCCGAGATCAACTGCGGCGCAATGCTGGAAACCCTAGCGGCACTGGGACACACCCCCGCCGACATCGATGTGCTGGCCCTGACCCACCTGCACGTCGACCACACCGGCTGGGCGTTCATCACAAACCCCGGCCAACCCCCACAACAGACCTTTCCGAACGCCAGCTACCTGGTGTCAGCCGAGGAACTCGCCCCGCACGAGCACGGCATCAACCCGCCGGGGAGCTCACCGCTCGAGCAGATCGAGCCCTTGGAGAAGATCTGCACAACCTTCGCCGACGCCGAGGAGGTCGCTCCGGGCATCGTCACCGTCGTCACCCCTGGGCACAGCGCCGGCCACACCTCCTACGTGGTGACCTCGGCACGAGGACGGCGCGTCGTTGCCTTCGGCGATGCCTTTCACATCCCCGCCCAGTTGACCAATCCCGGTTGGAATTCGGCACCTGATGTGGACACCGAGCGGGTGCTCATCGCCCGCGCCCGCATCACCGCCGAACTGGAACAGCCCGACACGATCGGCTTCGGCTTCCACTTCGGCGACCAGGCATTCGGGCGGATTACCCGCGATGACGCGCGGATGCCTACTTGGACACCTGTACCGGCGGCCGCGGTGATGCCGACCCCCCGCCCCTTCGGGTAGCCGGTTCGGCGTGCAACCAGACGACGACTACAAGGAGCGAGTGATGAAGATTATCGCTATGGAAGAAGCGTTCACTGTGCCGGGAATGGCAACCAAAGGGGCTGCCCTGGACCAGCCGAGCCCATTTCGGCCCAGTGTGCTGGAGAACTGGGAACGGAGACTCCCCGACTTCACCGAATACCGTCTGCAGGACATGGACGAAAATGGCGTCGACGTGCAGGTGCTGTCGCTGACCAACCCAGGCGTCCAGATGCAGCCGGACGCCGCCATCGCGGTCTCCGACGCCCAACTCGCCAACGACGTGCTGGCCACCACCATCAAGGACAACCCCACCCGATTCGCCGGACTGGCCGCCATGCCCCTGCAAGACCCCGCCGCCGCCGTCCGCGAACTAGAACGCGCCGTCACCCAACTCGGACTGTCCGGGGTTCTGGTCAACGGCCACGTCCTGGACACCTACCTCGACGAACCCCAGTACCGGGTCTTCTGGGAAGCGCTGGCCGGGCACGACGTGCCGCTCTACCTGCACCCCAACAGCGCACCACTGGGCTACTCAGTCTTCGGAGGACGCCCCGAACTGCTCGGCCCCAACTACGCCTGGGCCATCGAAACCGGCGCCCACGCGCTGCGGCTGATCTACAGCGGCCTGTTCGACCAGTTCCCCACCGCGAAAGTCATCCTGGGGCACATGGGCGAATTCCTGCCCTTCCACATGAGTCGCCTCGACATCCGCTACCGCGACCTCGAACCCGAGGTCAAACTGGCGAAAAAGCCATCGGACTACCTCGTCGACAACTTCGCCATCACCACCAGCGGCGTTCTGTCCACACCCGCACTACTGGCCGCGGAGATGGCCATCGGAATCGACAACATCCTCTTCGCCATCGACTACCCCTACGAATCCTCCGCCGAAGCCGTCAACTTCCTCCACGCCCTACCCCTCAACAAACCAGACCTCAACAAAATCGCCCACGGAAACGCCGAACGCCTCCTGCGACTCACCTGAGGGTGAGTCCTGGTGCACAGTCGGCGCTACTTGGTTGGGGTGGCCGCGCGTCGAATCAGGTCGTCCCGGTGGTCAGGATCGCTGAGCCGCTCGCGCAGCCGGCGGAGACCATCGGCGGTGTAGCGCTTGACCGCGCCGGAGCTCAGCCCCATGATCTCGGCGGCCTCCGCGACGGAGAGCTGCCACTGTGTCCGCAGTACGACGGCTTCGCGCTCTCGGGGTGGCAGCTCAGCCAGCGCGGCGCGCAGTGCCAGGGCATCGGCCACCTCGGCCGAGACGTCCACGCGCCGGCTCGGCGGCTCGGCCTCGGGCTCGGTGGGCTCCAAGGTCAGGGTCTGCCGATCGGAGATCACCGAGCGCAGCTCACGGTTGATCTCGTTACACACCGCCGTCAGCAGGTACGCCTCTAGGTTTCTCACCTCGGGCCGATCAACCCGGTGCCGGCGCAGGATCTTCTCGAACACCCGCTGCACGACATCCTCCGCGCGCGAGTGATCATTGACCTTGCCCGTGGCGTAGCGCACCAACAGCGTGGACCGCTCCCGATAGGCCTGAGCGAGCCGCCCCTCGAAGGCCTCGGCGGTCGCCCGCGAAACCCGGCGAATGCCGGCGCGGCCGGCCGGTACCAGGCCGAGCACAGTGCCCTCGCCCTGATCCGCCAGCTGGCGGAGCGATGCCGCCAGCTGAGCGAACTCCTCGTTGACGTCGCCGTCAGCAAAGTCGGTCATGGTGCCCCCTCGGAGAGGAGCATACGGTCGGATCTGGGCAATGATCGACAAGTCTCTAGCGCGGCGGGCTGGCGGGGAGCGGCGACTTCCAGTGCTCGCCAAGGTCGTATACCTCATCCGCCGAGGGTGGGCTGATCTGCCGCGGCTGGCCGTAGTCGGCGTAGTCAGCGGCGTAGACAACCTGGCGCCCGGTGGAGTCGGTCGTCTTGGCCTCCACATGCACCGGCAGATTCTGCTCGTCCAGCCAGACGTCCAGCTGCTCGCTGCTGATCCCAGCCTTCTGGTACTCCCGGCGCAGCTCCGCGATCACCTCGTCGGTCAACCCCAGCTTGAGGTCCTGCACCAGCTTCACCGGCTCGATGGTGCCGACAAAGTGCCGAGTCGCGACCCCGTTGCGCTGCTCCTCGCCGACCAGCTTCAGATCACCGGCCTGGCGGAGCATGGCCGCCGTGCGAACCGGATTGGTCTGGGTCAGCGCCGCCCCGAACACCTTCCCGACCGGGCCGAACACGATCGCCATGTCATCGTAAGAGAACTTGCCCCACTGCTTGCCGGCCGACGGCCCGGGAAGTCCCGACGGGATACTGGTGTAGAGCGCGTCTTCGGTGATCCGCACGGCCCCACCGCCAGGCAGCCCGCTCCCGGTCATGGTCATCTCGCCGGTCAAGCCGTTCTTCCAGGACAGCGTGCCCTGGAAGTTGATCGGCTGGCCCAAGCCAGGGTTGGCGGTACCGACGTACCGTGCTGACCCGGCCTGCTGGGCCTTACTCGAGCCGTCGAACAGGACATCCCGCGGCTCCCGCCCGCCGGCACTCGAGCCGGCGATGCCACCCTCTCCGCAGCCGCCCACCAGGCCGACAATCAGCACTCCGGCCACCGCCCAGCGCGCACGCGGCCGGCGGTTCGCCAACTCGAATCTGTACATCATGGCCTCCGTCAGCAGTTCACCCATGCCGGTCGCCCGCCCGGTCAGAATGGTCGACTCGCGGGTCTGGCGGAAGGTTGGGCGCGATATCCCCTTTCACCCGAATGGGGCAAGCCCCGGGCCGTTATGCTTCGTGCCCGGGGGGCCGATGGCGGGGTTCGACCAACTCGTGGCAACGCACGTCGTGGTGCGGGTGCTCGGCGCGTCCGGGGAGCCCGTCGGGACCGCGTTCCTGCTCGGCCCAGACCTGGTGGCGACGTGTGCGCACGTCGTCGCGGACGCGGTGGGCGACGACCCGTACGCGGCGACCGCGCCCGTCCGGCCCGTCCGGGTCGACTTCCCCATGGTCAACTCCGATACCACTCCCGCCGTGGAGGCAACCGTCACCCGGTGGGTTCCGATCGCTGCCGACGGCTCCGGGGACGTCGCCGTGCTGAGCCTCAACGGCCCGGCCCCGGCCGGTGCGCGGATGCCGCCGCTGCGACGCATCGACCAGCTCTGGGACCACCCGTTCCGGGTATTGGGCTTTCCCGACGGCCTCGCCGACGGCGTCTGGACCACCGGTCGGATCCGTGGGCGGCAGGCCACCGGGTGGTTCCAGCTGCAGGTCGCTCCCGGCGACCAGCCGATCGTCGCCGGTTTCAGCGGCTCCCCGGTCTGGGACGATGAGACCGGTGCTGTTGTCGGCATGACCGTTGCCACCGACGCCACCGGCGAGACGACCACCGCCTACCTGATCCCCATCGACCAGGTCTTCGGCGCCGACCCCGAGCTGCTTCCCTGCCCCTACCGCGGCCTGGAGCCCTTCGACGAGGAGCACGCCGCGTTCTTCTTCGGCCGTGACGACGGCATCGCGCAGGTCGAGGAAGTGCTGGCCGGTCAGGCTCTGGTCGCGGTGGCCGGGCCGTCGGGGGCGGGCAAGTCGTCATTGGTGCGGGCCGGGCTGTTACCTCGGCTCCGCTCGGCGGGCGTCACCGTCACCGAGGTACGCCCGCTGCCTGGCCAGCCGGTGGATGAGCTGATCAGCACGGTGCTGGCGGACCCGCCGGCCGACGGGCGCACCATCGTGCTGGTCGATCAGTTCGAGGAGCTGGCCGCCGCGGACCCGGTTGCGGCCCAGAAGTTGCTGGTGGCGCTCGGGGAACGGCTCGACGCGGCCGGGCGCCGCGCTGACGGGAGCTGGCCGCTGCAGGTCGTGCTGACGGTGCGTTCGGCCACCCTCGACGAGGTGGTGACCCCCGGGATCGCGGCCCGCCTCGGTGCCGGCACGGTCCTGGTACCGCCGATGGATCGCGGGCAACTTCGCGATGCCATCGTCGCTCCCGCCGAACGCGCCCCCGGCCTCACGTTCGAGCTGGGCCTTGTCGACCGCATCCTCGACGACGCCGCCTCGGAACCCGGCAACCTCCCTCTCGTCGAGTCCCTGCTCACCGAGCTCTGGGAACACCGCACCGGCGGCATTCTCACCATCGAGGCGTACCAGAACAGCGGCGGAGTGGCCGGGGTGGTGGCCACCCGGGCCGAGGACGTCGTGGCCACACTGCCCGTGCGAGCCGACGATCCCGCCCTACGCAGGCTGTTCACCGCCTTGGCCGGTCCGGACCGTGACGGGCGGTTCGTCCGCAGGCCGCAGCGCACGGCTGACCTGGATCCTGCGCTGCGCCCGCTCGTCGATCGTTTGGTGGCGGGCCGGCTACTTGTGGTGGAGCGACCACCGGAGGGGGTGGAGCGGCTACAGCTCGCCCATCAGGCATTGATCGAGCACTGGCCACGGCTGCGGGACTGGCTGGCCGAGGACCGTGATTTCCTCACCTGGCGCGACCAGGTGGACGCGCAGCGGGATCGCTGGGAGGCGGCGGGCCGCGACGACGGCGGCCTGTTGCGCGGAGTCACCCTCGCCGCCACCGCCGACTGGCTGCCGCGGCGCGCGCCCGATGTGCCCGTCGCGGCGCAGGAGTTCGTCGCTCGCAGCCGGACCAGGCAGCGTCGCGACGTGCGGCGGTGGCGCGCGGTCACGGCAGTGCTGGCCGTGCTGGTGCTTGCGGCGGGAGGGCTCGCGGCCGTCGCCGTGGCCCGTGGCAACCAGGTCACCCAGCAGCTGCGACTCGCCAACGCCGAGATCATGGCGCAGGCGGCGCTGTCCCGGCTGCCTGGCGACCCGGTCACGGCGTCGGTGCTGGCGTTGGCGGCGCACCGGTCCGACCCCGCCAATGGTGCCGCTCGGACGGCCCTGGCCCGGCTCGCGTTCGGCATGCAGGCCGTCGACGCCGTACACACCGACGTCACCGAGCGCCCGGCGAACGTACTCGTCGCGTCGGAGGACGGCAGCACGGTCCTGGTTCGCTACGCGCCCAACGCCACGGTCCTCACCGACGCCCTCAGCGCCGCACCGTCGCGGTGGTCGTTGCCCGGTCTTCCGCCGCAGGAAAACCGGCTGACGTTGAGCGGCGACGGTCGCACGATTGCGGGTCTCGACAGCAGCGGCCGGGTGATGCTGTGGGACGTGGCGCGGCGAACTGGGCCAGTCGTCGTCGGCGACGGGCTCGGGCCCGCACTGCGAGGAACGCTCTACTTCTCCCCCGACCAGGTCCGGCTCTCCTGGCTGACCCAGCTCCCGGACGGGACTCGCAAACTCGTCGCGTGGGACGTGCGCGCCGGCACCCCGGCGCCGATCAACATCGCGCCGATCACCGATCCACAGATCCGGGAGGTCACACTCACCACCGACCCCGACGTGGTGATCGAGGTCCGACCAACCGGGGCGACTCTCCGCTCGGTCGCTGACGGGGCGGTCCGGGCCACGCTGCCCGCCGACGGCGTTGCCCCGGGTGGTAGCCGGTACCTGGTGAGCTGCGCACCCGGAGCGGCGCTCATCTGGGACACCGCCACCGGGCAGCAGCTGCGGCGCATCCCTCGGCTCGCCGCCGACTGCACGCCGGATGTCCTGCAGAAAGAGCTGACCAGCAGCGGCGAGTTCCTCATGGAGCAACACTCGCGTGTCGACGACCGCGACCTCGACCTCTGGCGGATCACCTCACTGATTACCGGCAAGGTCTACGAGCTGCTCGCGCCGCCGCAATACGCCGACGCGGAGATGCAGCAGGAACTCGGACGTATGCCCGCCGTGGCGCTTGTGGACGACCACCTGGTCGTGCACCTGCTGCGGGGCAGGTCCGTGTTGACGCTGCACGCCGACCCTGCCGACGCCGGCCGCGGCGCCCGGCTCACCACCGGCGGGCAGTACGAACTGTCGCTCACGTCCAATGGCATCGCCGCCATCGACCCGGTGACTCGCGCATCGGCGGGCACTCTGTCCCTGTCGGCGGCTGAGAGTGGCAACCGGAAGTTCAGCCTGAACCCCGACACCGTCGGAGTGCTCACGCGTGGGCCCGACCACCTCTCCTATTCCGAGTACGCCGTTCCGGGCTTCGCACCCACTACGAACTGGATCCTGCCGGGGTCTCCTGGACCGGAGGGGTCCATGCCGCCGGGGATGGATTCGCTCGGCGATCGGGTCGTCGCGCTCGTCGGTGGTGTCCTGAGCGCCTGGGACCGGCCGGACCGTCAGCCCGTCGGCGCGCCCGTCACGCTCACCACCGACGCCGCACGAGCGCGGCACTTCCACAGCTCGCCCTCTGTCCGGCTGCGTCCGGGGCGTGCCTGGCAGGCCGCCGTGAACGGCCCACATGGTGTCGAACTGTGGGACATGGCCACAGGGACGCAGGCTGCTGTGCTGGAGTCTCAACCAATCTCAGTGAGGTTCGACGGTTCCGGCGGGCGCGCCGCTGTCGTCGGGCAGGATCTCGCTGTCCAGGTGTGGGACGTCGAGCGGCACGAGCGGGTCGGGGCGCCGTTCCAGACCTCCACCGTCACGGTCTTGCCCGGCTTCACCGCTGACGGTCTGCTCGCGATCGGCGTCCACCCCGACCAGACGGTCGGGTACCTACTGACCCTGATCGACCCGGAGACAGGCCGACAGCGCGGCAGCCTCCGGCTTCCGCCGAACGTCGAGTACGCCAAGGACCTCACCCGCGACGGTCAGATGTCTATCTTCAGTGACGGCGGGCGCCGTCCGTCGCTGTTCCCGATGGACGCGCCGCGATGGACCGAGCAGCTCTGCCGGCTGGTCGACCGTCCGCTGACCGACGTCGAGCGCGCCCTGCTGCCGGCCGGTACCGACGTCGAACGGCCGTGCACAGCATGAGCGTGTCGCGTGCCACGCATCCACTGCGCAATACCAGGTTCTCAAGCGGAACGACTCAACAGTGATCGACACACAGATCGCACGCTGACGCCGCCGTCACACCCTGCCCTGGGGGAGTTACCGGGGCGTCCACGGGTGCGATCGGCGTCTCGCCGAGCCACAGTCAGGTGCGCCAACTGTCGGAGATCGACAATATGAAAGAAGAGCGCACAGTGAGCAAGTGGAACGTTGAGTATCACAACTCTGTGGCACTGGTGACTTACCGCAACCCGCCGGACAACCTTTTAGAGATCACGTCGCTGCTGGAGCTCGGCGGAATATTCGATCGACTTGCTGACGAGCCAGATCGCGCAAAGGTAGTCGTCATTTCCGGAGGCCGGGACGGCTACTTTATTGACCACCTAGACATCTCAGGACGTCCTGATTGGTTCAAGGTCGGCCGGCGCGGAGAATGGCGCTCACCGGAGTTCGAGTCTCTACTTGACGTTTTCCATCAACTCGAGGAGATACCTCAGCCAACGATCGCCGCAATCGACGGTTTGGCGGCAGGCGGTGGCAGCGAGATCGCACTCGCGTGCACGCTGCGCGTTGGCTCGCCGCGTGCACGTCTGCAGCAATCGGAGATCCTCGCAGGGGTCATCCCGGGCGGCGGTGGGACTGTTCGGTTGCCCCGTCTGGTCGGACCCGGCATCGCGGCCGAAGTGATTCTCAGCGGCAGAGTATTTCAGGCCGAGGAGGCACTCCGAGTCGGATGGCTTAACGCGATCCTGCCCGCCGAAGGCTTTATTGACAACTCGCTGCGGTGGGCGGAGCAGATTGCTCAGAACTCCGGACCAGCATTGATCGCCGCGAAGAAATCTATCAACGATAGCTTGCGACTTCCCTTTCGCGAGGCCATCGCGCGAGAGCGAGAGATCTCCCTTCGCAACATGGCGACCACTAGCCTTGTCGCCGGTGCGGCACAGAGATAGACACCGCTCGGTAGATCGCAGCAGCTCAGGCGTCACTCGGCCCATGGTGATATGGACACGCCAATGGCGTGCAAGAACGCGACCCAGTCCTCGGCCGCCCACTGCTCGACGATTGTGCCGTCGGACAGGTGATAGATCATGATCACGTCCCATACGACGCGGTTGCCGGACGGCGCGATCCCCCATAGGGCTCCGGTATGGGTGCCCTGCACGACAAAGCGCATGGTCACCGTGTCGCCGTCTTGGGCCGCGTCCTGCTCGATGGCCTCGGCGTCGGGCAGCCCGGCGAAAAACTGTCGCATCGCCGCGGCGTAGGCGTCGATCCCATGGATGGTGCCCACGCTGCCGCCGTGCCAGCGGAAGTCCGGGGCGAAGAACTCCGGGGCAAGGTCCGGATTGTGCCCATTGAAGAACCGCGCGATCAAGTCGCGAACGAGTTCGATCCCTGGTTGCGGCATGACAAGTCCCTTTCGATTTGGCGGAACATAGATTGCCTGGCTGGTCGACGGCGCCGGAACACGGAAACCGTTGCTACTTGACCACCGATCGCGCGAGCAGCAGCCGGGAGGGGTAGCGACCACCTGTGTGCAGCACGTGCCGGTCGCCGGGCTGCAGCGGGTCCTCCGGCAGCCCGGGCAGCACGGCCGGCAGCAGGCTGCGGCCGGAGATACGCAGCCGCAGCTGTTCGCCGGCGTGCCAGCGCATGGCGGTCGGCCACAGCGGGATGACGACCTCGACGACCTCGCCGGGGCTCAGCCGGCGCTCCTCCCTGAGGCTCAACTCCGGGCGGTCGGCCTGATTGTTCTCGTCCAGGCCTCGGCGGGAGACCCGCAGCACCCCGTCCGGTCCGCCGTAGAAGGCCGCGGCGACCGGCTTGACCCCGCGCCGGTGCGCCACCGGCATCCACCGCCGGGCCAGCGGCAGGCCGAGGGTGACTGCCTGGTGCCACAGCTGCCGGCCGCGGCCGTCGACCTTCTGCACGTACACGTGCAAGTCTGCGTCGTCGTGACCCTCGGCGGACACCCACAGGGTCAGCAGCGGACAGCCGACGACCTCGGTGTCGACATCGAAGCGGTAGCCGAAGTCGACCTGCGGAGGGTCGCCCGCCAGCCGGTAGCCGGTGGTCGCATCCTCGGTCACCGGCTTGTCCCGCAACGTGTGGTCGCGGGCGTCGAGGTGCAGCTCGGTGGTGGTCACCCCGCGCGGCGGGAAGGCCTGCTCGGGCCGGTCGACAGTGTCGGCCGCGCCGGGGTCGAGCACGGCCATCCGCACCGGCGGGGTGGCCTCCCAGCCGTTGTCGACCTCGCGCAGGTAGCGGTCGAAGAAGCGGCGCAGGTCCTCGACGTGGCTCGGGTCGTAGAAGTCCGGCCATTCCTGGGTGTTGTGGATGCGCAGCCACTTGTCGCCGGTCAGCGCCGCCCATGCGCGCAGCGTGCCGGCGGTGTGCAGCGGATGGGTGTAGGAGGCCACGACGTAGGCCGGCACCTCGATGCGGGCAACGTCGGGGATCTTGTCCTCCCAGTACTCGTCGACCAGCGGATGGTCCTCGAGCATGGCGATCGGATCCTCTACCCGTCCCCGTCCGTACAACATGTCCCGGATGAGCTCGGGAAACGCAGTACGGGGTACGCCGCCGCGGGCGAACGCGTCCCGGTAGAAGTCGCTGAACCCCTCCCACGGCGCGATGGCGGCCAGGTGCGCGGGCCGCTCCGCCGCGGTATGCCACTGGGAGACGGCGAGCCAGGAGTTGCCGGCCAGGCCCACCCTGCCCGAGCACCACGGCAGAGCCGCGATCGCCTCGAGGGCGTCGTGCCCATCGCGGCCCTCGCCCGCGCCGAAGAAGTAGACGTCACCCTCGGAGTCGAACGCGCCGCGGGCGTCGACCTGGACCACGGCGTAGCCGTGGTCACACCAGTAGGCCGGGTCGTTGCCCTCCCACGACTGCAGACCGGACAACGCCGCGCGGGGGATGCCGAACCGATTGGGGAACAGCTTGCCGTTGTCCAGGTGCTGGTAGCCGGTGTCGCCCTTGCCGTAGGGCGCCCAGTTGACTATCGCCGGAGCCGGGGCGTCTACGGTCGGCCGGAAGACGTCGGCGTACAGGGTCGTGCCGTCGCGCATCGTCAGCGCCACGTCCTTGTCCCGCACGATGTCGCACGGCAGTCGCAGCCCTCGCTTGGAGTGGCGGCTGCCGGCTCGCAACACCGTCGAGCCCGGCCGGAAGCCCTTGTAGCGGGCTTCGGGCAGGTCGACGGACTTGGCCGGGCGGGTGCGCAACCTGCGAGTCATAATTCTCCTCGGTACTCTTGTCCGCGGAAACCCCAGCGCCTGCGTCATCCCCGTGTGGCTGGCCCAGGCGCGGTGCGCGATCTCGATGTCGGCCCGGTTCACCGGCCGGCGTTCAGTGGTGTAACTGTCAAGCAGGCCGTCGCCGGCCCGCCCGGCGAGCGCCATGGCACCTCATCCGGGGCCGAGGCCCTCGGCGAACGCCCGCAACCCTCCGGGGTGGTCGAATCTGGAGACCGTCAACGCAGCCTGGTGATCACCGGGCCTCCGCCGAGGTGCCACGCGACTCAAGACATCCTCTGCTACCAGATCAGTTACCAGACAATGGTTTAGCCTCGGGGAACTGGTCACAGCGCGTAGGGACCGAACCGAGCCCATGCGACGACGAGATTCAACACCAGCAGGATCACCGGCGCGGCCACTGCCTGGATCTCGTGACGACGCAGGTGGGTGACGGCGGCACCGATCATGGTGAGGGCCAGGCCGACGGAGGCAATCGGGGTTAGCACACTGGCGATCCCAGTGGCCGCAGGCAAGATTACCCCGAGCGCCCCGAGTACCTCCAACCCGCCAATACCTTTGATACCGGCATCCGAGAAGTCTTGCGTCCAGGCCATGCTGGCGTTTTCCGCCAGCTTTTTACGGGGCTGGACAAGCTTCATCGCCCCGGCAGCAAGAAAGACGAGAGCAACCAGGATCTGAACAATCCATACAAATGTGTTCACGACAACTCCAGTAGTAGCTCGTATGTGCAATTCCAGGTGATTGCTTCGAGCCGATTCGGCGACCCAAAAGGATTGTCAATGCGCGGCCAGAAACTGCGTGACTGTCGCGTAGGTGTGGTCGGTGTGCTCGACCTGGGGAATGTGGCCGCAGTCCGGGACGAGCTCGACCCGGCTGTGCGGGATGAGGCGGCCGAACTCCTCGGCGTAGGCGACCGGAATCAGCCGGTCATCCTCACCCCACATGATCAGGGTCGGCGCCGTGACCCGGTGCAGCCGCTTGCTCAATCCGCGGTCGGGTATGGGCCAGAGGAACTTGGCCATGCAGCCGAAGCCCCAGATTCCGGTCACGGCCTGGTCCAGCGCCTCCTCCGGCCCGCTCGGCGGGGGGAACATCGATCGTGGACCTTCGGACGTCGGGTCCTTGAACAGCAGGGCGGGTAGCTGCTCGGGGGGCCCGGAGATGAAGTCCAGCGACCAGGGATGCTCCTCGTTCCACAGGCCTGCCGGGTCGAGCAGGGCCACCTTGCTGAAGAGCTTCGGGAAACACGCCGACAGCTCGGCGGCCAGCATTCCACCGAAGGACTGGCCGACCACGGGCACGTTCTCCAGCCCGAGCGAACGTAGCGCCTGCTCGTAGGCGAGCACCACGTCGAAGATGTCGTCCAGCTGGTGGATGGCGAACGTGTCGTCCGGGCTGATCCCGGGGAACACCGGGGCGTACACGGTGTAGTGCTGGGCGAGCCGGGCGAGGAACTCGTCCCAGAAGAGGCCACCGGCCGGATGCAGGTAGACGAGCGCGGGCCCGCTCCCCCTGATTTCGAAGCGCAGCCGAATCCGGTTGTTCCACGTCGCGACGACCTTCTCGCCGGCCGGCGCCTGGTTCGGTGATGTCGTGGTCATTTCAGTCGCGCTCCGGTCAGATCGGCTTGTTTGGTAGACACGGGCCTGCCGCCAAGACGTTCGGGCCACCATCGGTTGTCCCCGTCGTACTCCGACCAGATGCCCCGCAGGTGGGGCAGCACCTCAGAGCTGAACAAGTCGATGTTGTGCCGGGTCAGCTCGGTCGGCATGGATCCGATCTGCAGGTTCGCCAGCAGGTGCCCGATGCGGAAGCTGTGCGCCTGGTCGGCGAGCCGCTCGCGCACAGTCGCCGGGCTCCCAGCGATGACCGCTCCCGACTCCACCAGTTCGCGGTAGGTCGGCGCCGTCTGCCCGCCCGTCGGCGCGCTCATCGCCTGCCCGAGGAGCACCCGCAGGCCCTGCGGGCTGATGCCGCCCGGCAGCGCGAACCGGTGCATCGGGATGTGGCCGACCCCGCGCGACATGCTGTACTCCACGTGCTTGGCATAGAGCCGCTCAGCATCGGCGTCGGTCTCCGCAACCACAACGGACTGGGCATACGCCGCGCGGTAGGGATTGTCGTCGACATCGAGTTCGTCGGCCATGCGCCACATGTCGTCGAAGATTCGCTGTGCGGTGTTCGGTGCGGCGACGCCCAGGACGACCAAATTGAACCCGAGATCGCGTTGCAGGGAGAAACGGGTCGTATTCGGGTTTCCGGTGCCCGTCACGCTCACCGGAGGATGTGGCGACTGCATTGGCCGGGGCCAGATATTGACCGACGGATATTGCGAAAAGCGCCCGTTGAACGGGAAGGGTTCGCGCGCGGTCCACGCCCGCAGGATGAGTTCAAAGTTCTCGTCGTAGCGGGCGCGGGTCTCGATCGGCGGCACTCCGGCGTTGACGTTCGCGTCGTAGGCCAGTCCCACCGGGAAACCGCTGATGAGGCGGCCACCGGACAGGCAATCGAGCCACGCCTGCTCCTCGGCGACGCGCAGCGGCTCTCGGCTCTTACCCAGCGACCGGCCGACCGTGTAGATCCCGGTTTCGATTCCTTCCAACTCCGTGGCGTACGCCAGCGCCGCGGCCCCGAGGTCGGGGTTTGGGTTCATGTCATAGGAACTCTGGCCGTGCTCGGTCAGCGCCACGGCGTCGAAGCCGGCGCGTGCCGCGTACATCGCCTCGTCGAGCGCGCTGCGCAGATCCTCGTGCACCAGTTTGGGATCTACGAGCTCGAAATAGGGATTGGTGACGACCGATTCGTCATACCGGCTTGCGAAGTCCTCCGGTAGATGCCGGTACGGGTAGTGATGGATATAGGTGACCTTCATGGTCCTCCTGTCCTCGCCCCGGCTGCCACCTCGGACAGCCGACGTCAGTGCTGGTTTATGACCGCCCGCGCGCCGTCGTCGGTCAGCCGTTCGGCATGGAGCCTGTGCTGTATCCAGCTCGTTGGGTCGCCCTGGCGGCCCGATCCCGCGCCCAGTTCCGAGCCCAGTGCACGGAACTTCCCGCTCTGAAACAGCAGCGGTTCAACCTGTCGCTGGTCGTGTGCGACGACCTCACCGAGGAACAGGACGTGGTCGCCGGCGTCAATCGCGTCCCAGGGGGCGCACTCGAACCACGCCGCGGCACCCCGCAGGTGCGCCACCCCACCGATCTGGCTGGCCCAGCGCACCCGGGCGCCGTCAACGGGCCTGCCGGCGAAGGTCCACGCCAGATCCAGTTGGTCAGCGGCCAAGACGTTGACTGTGAACGGCGCGTCCCGCAGTGCGACCGCCGCCTTGGCTCCGCGGGCGATGGAGACCAGCACCAGCGGAGGATCTAGCGAGACCGAGGTGAACGAGTTGACCGTGACGCCCCGCATCTCGTCGCCGGACCGGTAGCTGACCACCGTGACACCCGTGGCGAACCGGCCAAGGCATCGACGCAGGTGCCGGGGATCGAGCCCAGCGTTTCGTGGCGCGCCGGCCGGATAGGTCAGCGGTGACGTCGCAGCCATGGGACCACCCCACGTAGATGCCTGAGCTGCCGACGGTGACCGCTCAATGCGAATGCGACTCTACATTCGCATTTTTGAGATGTCAAACGCCGCTGACAGTGGACAGCTAGATGATCGGGTTACCCAGGCGGTTGAGCGAACAGGTAGAGCTGCGCGGCCAGGCTCAGCTCGTCAACGAGCGCCGCCCAACTCAGGGGCCGATCCGACTCCATGTCCTCGGCTATGTGGATCACCCGGTGCTCGCAGGCCGCGTACACGACGCGGTAGACGAAGTCGATGGCCGCCTCGGGATCGGGCCGTACGATGGCGCGCTCAGCCTGGCGGACGAGAGCCCGGAAGGCCATGCCCACCTCCTGCGCGGCCTTCGAGCCGATCGCGAGCACCGCTTCGTTCTGAGTACTGATCAGGATGAACACCCGCAGCAGGCGGGCCCGGGTGCTCAAGGTCTCGGCCAGGCCATGCACCGCGAGGCGGACGAGCTCGGGCCCGTCCATTTCCCCGCCGGCTCCGGCTACGCGGGCCTGGAACTCCTCGAGGAAACCCGCTGTGAACCTCTCCTGCAACGCCAGCAGCAGCTGATCCTTCGTGCCGAAACGACGGTATACCCCACCGACCGAAACTCCGGCGCGCTCCGCCACGGCGGACACGACCAGGGCGTCCGGCCCACCTTCCTCCAGCAGTTCCGTGCCGGCCGCCAGGATGGCCACGTGCGTGCGCCGGCTTCGCTCCTGCTGAGGCGCCGACCACACACCGCCCGTACTCATGCTCGTAGCCTACGGCGCACCAGCGGGCGTGCACTGTCGCCCGACAACGAGGGTCAGCATCATTCCTGACTTGACATTTCAAGTCAGAGTTGATACTTTTAATTGAAGGTTCACGGGCACCCGTCCGCAACGCCACGAGTTTCAGGCGCGGAACGGCGCCCGATTCGATGGCGTCCCCATGCCGGAGCCACGGCTTGAGAACACGGCGAGTAGCCCCTGAGCACATCCGCGCACTAGTTGAATCGAGCATGCATGGAAATCGGAATATTCGGCGTGGGGCAGATCCATCGCGACCCGGTCAACGACGTCATGCCGACCGAGTACGACATGTTCCACGAACTGGTCCGCCGAGCCGTACACGCCGAACAGGCCGGGCTGGACGTCTACGCAATCGGCGAGCACCACAATCCGCCATTCATTTCCAGCGCCGACACGACGATGCTTGCCTACATCGCGGCGAAGACAAACCGCATCACCCTGTCGACATCGACCACGCTGATCACCACGAACGACCCGGTGCGCATCGCTGAAGAGTTCGCCACCCTGCAACACCTCTCCAGCGGCCGGGTGGACCTGATGCTGGGGCGAGGCAACACCGCCGAGGTATATCCGTGGTTCGGACGTGACATCCGCGACGGAATCCCGCTCGCGATCGAGAACTACGCGCTGCTCCGCCGGCTGTGGGATGAGGACGTCGTCGACTGGCAAGGCCAGTTCCGGGTGCCGCTGGCCGGGTTCACCGCCACGCCGCGCCCGCTGAACGGCACGCCGCCGTTCGTGTGGCACGGGTCGATCAGGAGCCCCGAGATCGCCGAGCAAGCCGCGAAGTACGGTGACGGATTCTTTGTGAACAACCTGTTCATGAGCGTGGACTACTTCGCCCGCTACGTCGACTTCTACCGGCAGCGCTACACCGAGCACGGACACGGCCGCCCCGAGGATGCCATCATCGGGGCGGGAGCCGTGCTCTATGTGCGGCGGAACTCCCAGGACGCCATACGCGAGTTCGCGCCCTATTACTACGGCCACCCCGCGATGTCGAGTACCGGAACGCTCGAGGACGCTATCGCCAGAACCGGTCTGATCGTCGGCAGCCCCGCCCAGGTCGTCGACAAGATCATGGGGTTCCGCGAGAAGTTCGGTGACTATCAGCGTCAGCTCTTCGCCGTCGATGCCGGCGGCGTCCCGGAAAAATCTGTCCTGGAGACACTCGACCTGCTCGGCGAGGAGGTCGTTCCCGCCCTGCGCACCCAATTGCAGACCGCGGCGGCCTAGAGCGTGTCTCCGGCGAGCACGACACTCATTTCAGTAATGCATTGGCCGCGATGACGAGCAGACCGAACGCGGCGTCCGCGATCCCGAGCGCGGCGGCTTGAAATGGCCGGTAGCCGGCCTTGCGGGCACCGAAGGCTCCCAGACCGAGCAGGATAAGGACGTTCGCGCTCAGGACGGTGCGGACCGCCCCGAGCAGCGGATACGAAGCTGCCACGGAGACAAGCAAGATAATCGCGGCCGGTAGCCCGGCCGCGATCAGGGACCATTCAAGGATGAGGGTTCGTAGAAAATTTTGCGGCCCGATGCCGCGCTGGCCGTGGCCTGCCACAAAAGAGGCGTACGACCGGACGAGCCCTGTGGTGGCAAGGGTGATGAAAATCCACGCAATGGCATCACCGGGATTTGGACTTTGCCCTTGATGGTCGAGTGCCGCGACTATCGCGCTTGTCAACACGAGACCGGTGAGCGCACCGTTGAGCCATCGTGGCGTGCTGTTCACCTGATTCGCTCTCGGTCTGAGCGAGTCCAGGGTGCTCTCCGCGTCCGGCGGCGTCATCTATCTGTCTCTTTCCGCTATCCGTGTCCGACGACTCAGCTCGGCACAACAGTGGCCGAGTGCGGTCAGAACATCCCGCCGCCGGCGCCGATGCATTGACCGGTCACCCAGCGACCCTCGTCGGAGACCAGGAACGCCACGATATCGGCTATGTCCTCCGGTTCGCCGACGCGGCCCAGCGGCGTCAGGGCAACCTCGGCGGCGATCGCCTCGGGGGGCACGGCGCTGGTCAGAGCATGGGTCCGGACGGCGCCGGGCAACACGCTGTTGACGGTGATCCCCCGGGAGCCCACCTCATGCGCCAGCACCCGGACCAAATGATCCACGGCAGCCTTGCTGGCCCCATACACCCCGGTGCCTGGCCGGGGCATGAGAGTCAACCCGGCGGAAACCACCACCACGCGGCCACCATCCCGTACCCGGAGCGCGGACTCACGCAACACAACGAACCCGGCGCGGGCGTTGGTCGCGAACATCGCGTCGAAGTCGTCGTCAGAGGTGTCCACGATGTGCATGTGCTGCGTGGCCGCCGCGTTGCTCACCACGATGTCCAGCGCACCGAACCGCTGCTCGGCGACATCGAACAGACCGCGCATCTGACTGGCATCAGCGACATCGGCCGCCGCGGCGACCGCGGCACCACCGCTGCGCTCGATGGCCTGCACAACCTCGTCGGCCCCGGCGCGGTCCGACGGGTAATAGTTGACGACGACGCTGGCCCCGTCTCTGCCGAGACGTTCGGCGATGGCCCTGCCGATCCCCCGGGATGCCCCGGTGATCAACGCGACGTTGCCCTGTTTTGTCATATCTCCCTGGACCCACAAGTAGTGGCCGGCGTCCCGACGGGTTGAGACTGTTTGGGTACATGCACTGTGGCTCAGTGAGACGTGGATCGAACCCGTGGACGCCCCGGCGCCTCCCCCGGACCGAGGTCGGCGGGAGGTCAGCGGAAAAGCTGCCTGCGCGAGGTGACGTGGAGCTTGCCGAAGATCTTGGTCAGGTGCCATTCGACGGTGCGCGGGCTGATGAATAGCCGGGCGGCGATTTCTTGGTTGGAGAGCCCCTCGCGCACCAGCCGGACGACCTGGACCTCCTGCGCGGTGAGCTCGCCGCTGGTTTCGACGGTGCGTTTGCGGGCGGTCTCGCCGGCGGCCTGCAGTTCCCGGGCGGCCCGCTGGGCGAACGCCGCCGCGCCCATCGCGGTGAACACGTCGTACGCGGCGCGCAAGTGCTCGCGCGCGTCGAGCCGACGGCGTTCGCGGCGCAGCCATTCGCCATAGACCAGGTGCGCGCGTGCCAGCTCCCCTCGGATGCGAGTGCGGCCCAGCCGGTCGACCGCCTCTCGATAGGCGCTCTCCGCTGCCGCGCCATCGCTCAGCAGCCCTCGAGAGCGAGCCTCGAGACCAAGAGCCCAATCGGTACCGCTGGCACGGGCCAATTCGGTGAGCCGGTGCAGAGCGTCGGCGGCGTGGTCGGCCTTGCCGCCGCGGGTGCCCGCTTCGACGAGCTCGGCCAGCAGCCCTCTAGTCGGCATGGTCATCTCCCACGGGTGCTCGCCGCCGCCCCGCGTCGCCACCACGAGGGCGTCCTCGTACCGGCCGAGGCCGTTGTACAGCACCGCCTGCGCCCAGCTCAGGTAGGTCAGCCCGATTCCCTCGCCCCGCCGCGGCATCTCGTGGCTGGTGGCTTCGACCAGCTCGGCCGCATCGGCTTCGCGCCCCTGCCACGCGGTGAGCATCAATGCACCGTAGGGCGCGCGGGGGCTGCCGGCCGCCTCGCTGACCGCCGCCAGCTCAGCGAGCAACCACTCCGCCTCCTCGAGCTCACCGGCGAGCGCGTGCGCGGTGATCCGCGCCGTCAAGGCCAGTGGGAGCTCGCTGAGCGCCCCGGAATCCCGGGCGAGCTGGACGTGCCGGTCGGTCAGCAGCGCACAGGCTTCGTCGTCCCCCAGATCCCCGGCGGTGACCTGGGCGTGCCAGATCCAGTGCAACCCCTCATCGCCGGACAGGCCCGCTTCGAGGAAGCTGCTCAGCGCGCGCCTCAATATCGGAGCGGCGGCCGAGTAGCCATCGAGGAACCGAGTCGACAAACCGTCCAGGAGGAGATCAGCCGCGCCCGGGCGACGCGGCGGCGGGAGCGCGGCACGCACGGCCTCGGCCACCTCGCGCCCACCTCCACCACTTGCCAGCGGGCCGGCGAACAGCACCGCGGTGAACGCTTCCAGGTAGGTTTCGCGCGCCCGCGCCGCATCCAACGGCTGCAGTTGTCTGGCCGCGTTGAGCAGCAGTGGCGCGGCATCGGCGCCGCGGTTCACCGCGAACTCGATCTGGGCCCGCAACAAATCCACCTGGGCGCGCTGCAACTTATCCAGCGGGCCGGCCTCGGCGAGAGCCAGCAGCCTCTGGGCCGTGTCGGGTGCCCCGGCCCGGTGGCTGGCGAGTGCCGCGGCCAGCGCGCGCTCCCCCCGGCGAGCCGGCTCGGGGCTCAGTTCGGTGGCGCGTTCCAAGAACGCGGCCGCCGCGGCCAGCCCACCGCGATCCTGCGCCCGCCCCGCGCAGCGCTCAAGCTCGGCGGCGACATCCTCATCCGGCCCCACCGCGGCGTGGGCCATGTGCCAGGCGCGGCGATCAGGATCGGCCTCGGGATCGGTGGCCTGCGCCAAGGCGCGATGCGCGGCGCGACGCTGCTCAGCCGACGCCGACCAGTAGATCGCCGAACGCACCAGCGGATGACGAAACGACACCCGGGGGCCTATCTTCAGCAACCCGGCCGCTGCTGCCGGCGCCGCCGCCACATCGATACCCAACTGCTCGGCCGCGCGCCACAGCAGCACCGGATCACCGAGCGGCTCGGCCGCCGCCACCAGCACCAGCTGCCGGGTCGCGTCCGCCAACAGGTCCAACCGCCGCCGATAACCCTCCTCGATCCGATCCGGCAGCGCCCATTCACCGGCAAGTCCGAACCCCGCCGACAACTCCGCCGCCGTCAACCCCCTCGGCAACTCCACCAGCGCCAGCGGATTGCCCCGCGTCTCGGCAACGACCCGATCGAGCACCCGGTCGTCCACCGGTCCGCGAACCACCGAGCGCAGCAGCGTGCGCGCGGCATCAGTGGGCAGACCCTCCACCACCAGCGAGGGCAACCCCGCTAGCTCGGCCGCCTGGTCGGCACTCCGTACCGCGAACACCAACGCCACCGACTCGGCCACCAGACGACGGGCCACAAACGCTAACGCCTTTGCCGAGGCACGATCGAGCCACTGCGCATCGTCAACCACACACACCAACGGGCGCTCGTGGGCCATCTCCGCGAACAGGCCCAGTACGGCCAGGCTCACCAAGAACCGATCCGGCGGCTCCCCAGCACGCAACCCGAACGCCGTCCGCAACGCGTCGCGCTGCGGAGCAGGCAAACGGTCGAGCCCATCCAGCAACGGCAAACACAACTGATGTAGCCCAGCGAAAGGAAGCTCCATCTCCGACTGCACACCCGCGGCGCGGACCACCCGACACCCCGCCGCCCGGCCAACCAGATACTCCAGGAGCGCCGTCTTCCCGACACCCGCCTCACCGCTCAACACCAACGCTCGACTCTGACCCGCCCGAACAACCGCGACCAGCCGCTCGAGAACCGCACATTCACCGCGCCGGCCCAGCAATACGGCACTCACCACAGCATCCACACTCCGCGCCACGCAAAGTCGCCAGCAATCCCTGAGTTCGCGTGACGATGTCCGCTCGAACTCCTGTCCCCGGGTCATCTGGTCAACCCGATCTCGTCGGGTTGCTCACCAAGACGGTCCCACAGCGCTGACCGGCGCGAAAACGGGACGGGCGTCCGGAGGGGTCCGCTGAGTTAGGTGCGCAGGGTGCCCGGGTCGCTGGGCAGGACACTGTCGAGCTGGTTGCGCGAGGTGATGTCCAGCTTGATGAAGACCTTGCGCAGGTGGTACTTGACGGTTCGCGGACTGATGAACAGCCGGACGCCGATCTCCGGGTTCGAGAGCCCGTCCCGGGCGAACCGCGCGACCTGGGCCTCCTGGAAGGTGAGCTCGCCGGGTGTTTCCGGCCTGCGTTTGCGGACAGTCTCACCCGTGGCCAGTAGCTCGCGGCGGGCCCGCTCGGCGAATGCCTCGATGCCCATCGTCGCCAGCATCTGGTGTGCGGTGCCCAGCTGTTGGCGCGCATCTACCCGGCGGCGCTCGCGTCGGAGCCACTCACCGTAGAGGAGATGGGCTCGGGCGAGCTCCACGCGGACGCAGGTACGGCCGAGGCGCGCGATCGACTTGCGGTAGAACCGCTCGGCGTCCTCGCCTTCGCTGAGCAGGGCGCGGAGGCGGGCTTCGATTCCCAGTGCCCAGTCTGTCGGCGTCACGCGTGTCCGCTCGGACAACCACTCGAGTGCGGCACTGACCAGCGTCGGATCACCGAGCGCTCATGCCGCGTGATCTTTCCCCAGTTACCCAGCCTGGTTCTGCATCAAGACGCCGAACAGCGCCGCCGCGGCCTCGGCCGGTATCCGGTAGGACTGGCCCACCCGGAAGGAAGGCAGCCGACCGGCGTGAACCAGCCGGTAGATCGTCATCTTCGACACCCGCAGCATCGCCGCCACCTCGGTGACGGTGAGCAAGTTCATCGGTCGCCGAGGATCGTGCCGGCGCTCGGCGACCTCGGACCGCGTCGGATCATCGTCAACAGAGGGTTTATCAAGACCACCGATGCTGCTTCTGCGTAGGCCACCGCTCGGCAGCAGGCTGACCGGCAGGCGCTCGAATCCCCGCAGGGCCAGCCCCGGCGCCCGGTAGGTCCCCACTCCCGCCGGTTGCATTAGCGGAAATCGCCGCAACAACCTCGGGAACAGCAGCGAGCCGGACAGTCGGGCAAGGTGCGCGCCCAGGCAGTAGTGGGCCCCGCCGCCGAAGCTGAGCCCACCACTGGGTGGACGGGTCACATCGAACCGGTCCGGGTCAGCCACCAGGGCGGGGTCGCGGCTGGCCGAAGCGACCAGGCCAAGCAGGATGCCGCCCGGAGGGATGGTGACCCCGGCCAGGGTGATCTCGCGGATTGCTACCCGGAACATGACCTGGACGGGCGGCTCACAACGCAGGATTTCCTCGACGGCCGTGTCGGAGAGCTGGGGGTTGTCCCGCAACAGCCGGGCCTGTTGCGGGTTGTCCAGGAAGAGCCGCAGGCCCAGCCCGATCACGCTGGCCGGCGAGTCGAATCCCGCGCTGAACAGCAGCACCAGGTTGCTGATCAGCCGCTCTTGGTCGGGACCGTACTGGCTGACCAGATCGGTGATCAGGTCGTCGCGCGGGCGGAGGCGACGCTCGGCGGCGAGTGCGCTCATCTCATGCCAGACCTGCTCACCAGCTTCCGCCGCCCGCTGGCGCTGCGCGGGCGAGGGGGCCAGTTCCAGCGTCGGGCCGCTCTGCCGAGTCGCCCAACCGATCCGCACCGCCTGCACATCAGGAATGCCCATCACCCGCCCAATGATCATGGCCGAGTAGGGCACCGCCAGCTCACGCTCGACGTCCACTGGTTCACCGCTCGTCGCTCGCTGCTCCAGCCGGTCGAGCAGTGGCGGTATCAGGTTCGCGATCTCCTCGCGTCGAGCCGCCGTTCTGCGTGGGGAAAAGTGCTTGGCGAGCATGGCCCGGTCGAACCGGTGATCGGCACCATTGCGGAAGGCCATGGACCGCAGCAGGCTGTGCGCGAACACTTGCTGCCGCCAAGTCGGGTAGGTCTCGTCGAAGTGATCCTCGGACAGCGGACCGACGGCGTCGTGGCGCAACATTGCCGCGCACTCGGCGAATGTCGTGATCAGGTATCGGGGAGCCGCTCCGGCGAAGTGCACCGGCACCACCGGGCCCAACTCCCGCAGCCGCGCATACAGCGGGTAGGGGTTCTCTTCGGCATGTGGGCGAACCATCCGCAGGAACAGTCGCTTAGCCTCAGCGCTACCCGGGGAGCTACCTGCATTGCTATTGATGCCGGCGGGCAAGGTCGGAGCTGTCATGGGCGTGATGTCTCCATTCGGTGAGTACCGGACGCGGGCGAACGTCACCCGGCGGGCCCACGGCAAGGAGCAAATCCGTCATTGCTCAACGCCGAGCCGAAACGGAAGTGCTAAGAATTTACTACATTGACCGTCGCCGTGACGAAACGGCGGCACGGAGTAGTCAGCGATGAGCAGCAGCGCGCCAATAGAACCATTTAGCCGTCGTGTAGGACGATCTACTTGAGACGTTAGTACTGCCCAGTAACTTGGTCAAGATCGACCGGATATCGACCGCTCGGCTTTTCAACTTTAACTTGCGAAGGGGAGATGTGATAACCGCGCACCTGAGCGTTCCCACGAACGCGCCGTACGGGATGAGGGGCTCTCGCGCAGCGTGCTTGACTGCGGCGGACCAAGCATGAAGCGAGGTCACGGCAGCGACGACGAAGACATCCCGCGGAGGCCGACGCGTCCACGCATGATCCGCAGGTCAGGACTCGTGAGTGGCGATGGTCGCTATAGCGACCATCGCCACTCACGACCTCAGACCGACCCTCCACACCGCGCTGGAGAGTCGAAACGGGCGAAGCACCCATCGCACCCATGGACAGCCCGGCTGCACCACGAAGCCACCGGACGGGCGAATGTACGCCGCACTGCGACGCGGACGGCTCACCTGGCCCGACCCGTCGGACCTGGCACGCCGAGACGATCTGGCCCAAGCACTCTGGAACGACGGCGCAAGGCTCGTTGGGCCGCTGAACCGACGCCGGTTCACCACCAAAGCGAGCAGAGTGGCAGGCCTACCGCGCTTCCCACCCGCGCGTGCAGCACAATGGGCAGGCATCGGTCCCAGGAAGCGGGGCCGACTTCCACGGTTGAGCGCACAGCCGATGCGGTGTTTTGCCAACCCCACACGCTCGTGTCGTCGGGTTTGGCATCGAAAGCGGAACCTGGCCCTCGGGCTGAGGGAAGGGATGTGCGTGCCGTGGAGTCAGATCACCAGGCTGCGCTAGTGGCGAACGTCGATGGTGTGCGCGGGGTGAGCGTGCAGGGCCTCGCCCAGCCGTGGTTCGTGCCAACGGTGCGCACGGTGGCCGCTGACTTGGCGGCCAGGGCTGATTTTGATCTGGACTTCATCTCTGATCTGCGGATGGCGGTGGACGAGGCCTGCGCGGCTCTGGTGCGGTTGGCCGACCCTGACAAGCGGTTGCGCTGCTCGTTCCAGTTGGCCGCGGACTGGATGTCTGCTGAGGTCAGCGTTGTCCCGCGCGAGCGAGGGGCCCAGGTGAGCACCACCGGGTTCGGTTGGCGGGTCCTGCAGAGCCTGGTCGATGAAGCCAGCGTTCCCACCGGCGATGAGGATGCATCGCAATGGGTGGGGATCCGGCTGGTGAAGAAGCAGTCAGCCGGATGAGCGAGCACCGCCAACTCGATCAAGCCAGCCACGCCAACGCGGCGGCCGCGGACCCCGGGAGGCACGAACGCGAAGCTGCCGCCGGGGACGAGGACAGTGAGTACGGGCACCTGGAGCCGCTGCTGGCCGAATATGCGCGCCTTACCGAGGGTGACCCGGCCAGGGCCGGGGTGCGTGAGCGGCTGGTCACCGGGTTTCTCCCGCTAGCGCATCACCTCGCGCGCCGCTACAGCCAGCGCGGCGTCCCGACCGAGGACCTTGCCCAGGTCGCGTCCCTCGGGCTAGTCCAGGCGATCGACCGCTACGACCCCAACCTCGGACACAACTTCCTCGCGTTCGCGATACCTACCATGCAAGGCGAGGTGCGCCGTTACTTCCGCGACCGCACCTGGTCGATGCGAGTTCCTCGTCGGCTGCGCGAGCTCCACATCCAGATCGGCAATGCCACCCGCGATCTGTCCCAGCAATTGGGCCGAGCACCACGGCCCAGCGAGATCGCCGCCAAGCTCGGGATATCTGCTGAGGAAGTGCTCGAGGGCCTCGAAGCCGGGACCGCGTACTCCGCCTCCTCCCTTGATCGCGAACTCGATGGCCCGGACTCGGAAGGCAGCGCGCTAGCCGAACGACTCGGCGCGAACGACCCACAACTGGAGCTGGTGGAAATCCACCACACCCTGCAGCCGTTGCTCGCCACACTCCCAGCCCGGGAACGCACCATCTTGCTCATGCGGTTTTTCGGAAACATGACCCAGACCCAGATCGCGGAGAAGGTCGGCATCTCACAAATGCACGTGTCCCGACTGCTCGCCAAGACACTCGCCGACCTGCGCGAACGCCTCGAGCCCGCTTAACACACCGAACTCAGGCTGACACGTCTCAGGCACTGTCGGACCGGTGACGCCGGTTACCTAACCGTTGAGGATCAGCCGAAGCGGGTAGCCATCCGGGGAAGCACGAGACCGTGCGCTCAACTCAACCGGAGGTCAGCCATGTCAGACCGTCATGTCGTACCAGCCGAAGATGGCTGGCAGGTCGAGAAGGACCATGCCCAGCGTCCCAGCGCCAAAACCGCCACCCAGGCCGAGGCAGTCAGTCGGGCACTGGAGATCGTCGCCAACGACGGCGGCGGCGAGGTAGTCATCCACGGAACAGACGGGCAGGTCCGCGAGACCCGGACCGTCGAAGCCGGCGCCCAGACCACCGCAACCGAGGCGGCCATGGCCACGGCTGCCACCGAGGCGCGTGCCGCCGCCGACCGAGGCCTGGAGGTCGTCGAGGACACCGCCGGACACGCTGGAGAGGCAGTTCGCGGCGGTGCTGACCGAGCCGCCACCATCGGCGGTCAACTCGAGAATGAGCTCGACACCACCGCCGACCGGACCGCGCGCAAGGTACGCACGGTCACCGAACGCGCCGCCCAACCATTGGACAAGACCACCGGGCAGCTTCTCGACACACTCGCGCGCCTTACCCGCGCGCTGAACCCGGTCCGGGTCACCGGCCGAGTCGTCGAAATCGGCGCAACCGCGACGCTGCGTACCGCCGGCGCCCTCACCTCCCGAGGTGGACGTTCCACCCAGAGCACCGCACGCGCGCTCACCGGACACCGATGAGCGGCAGGGAAAGCAGTCGGGAGCTGAGGGTCTTGCCGTGGGTGTCCAGCGCAAGGGAGGTGGTCACGCCCCCGTCCGAGATGTGCTCGCAGACGAACAGCAGCGCGCACAGGTTCGGCAACTCGTAGCGGACCACCTCCCCGTCGACGAAACGGGCCAGATGCTCGCGCACGCGTTCGGCGGTCACCTCACGCACCAGCAGCGGGTACAGCTCGTCGTCGTAGGGGATCACCGAGAGGGTGGCCAGGTTCCCCTTGTCACCGGCCCGGCAATGGGCGAGGTCATGTAGCAGGGTCATCGGGGGCCTCCATCAGGGTCACCGTGGGCGCGACGCGCTGCCTTGGCACAAACGTCGAGACGATCCCGATCACCTCGCCGGTGTGCACGCGCACGCCACCCCCGCCGGCGGGACCGTTGGTGTACAGGGCCTCCACCTCGAAGCCCACCTCGTCGAGCAGCGCCAGGTCTCGGCCCGACGCGGCGACCCGCAGCCGGTACTCGTCCCCGCCACCGAGCACCTCCGCCCTCAGTCGGGGGCCCACGCCGGCCAGCCGGGTGGTGACGATCTCGTGGGCGAGCGCCGCTCGACGCGCCGCGTTCGGACCCACGTAGGAGATCTCCGCCTCGGTGCGGTAGCCCGCCCGGTACCCGACACTCACCTTGAGCTGGTCCGGCCGGGGACGCCCGACCGCGCCCGCCACCTGGACCGTGTCCACACCGTGCGCGGTCACCGTCACCGCGCGGAGATCGAGGACCACGTCCGGGGTCCGGTACGCGGCCGGGTCGGTGATCTCGTACAGCAGCTGCTCCCTGGCCGTGGCTCGGGACAGCTGCCCGCCGGTGCCGGGAAGCTTGCGGAAGATGGCCCGGCCATCCGGCTCCACCTCGGCGAAGGGGAAACCGAGCTCGGCGAGCCCCGGCACGTCGCGGCGGCCCGGATCGGCGAAGTAGCCGCCGGTGAGCTGACCCGCGCATTCCAGCAGGTGACCGATCAACGTCCCGCATGCGGCGTGCCGGGTGTCCGCGAGATCCCAGCCCAGCCGGTGCGCGATCGGGGCCAGGAACAGCGAGGGATCGGCGACCCGGCCGGTGAGCACCACGTCGGCGCCGGCATCCAGCGCGGGCATGATCGCGTCCGCACCGAGGTAGGCGTTGGCCGAGACGACCTCGCCGTGCCGGCGCAACGGCAGGCCGTCCTCGATCGCGGGGGCGTCCAGGTCCAGCCCGGCCAGCACGTCGTCGCCGGTCACCACCGCGACCGTGCCGGTGCGGCCGAGCAGCCGTCGGGTCACCCGGCCGGCGGCGAGCGGGTTCGCCGCACCCATGTTGGTCACGATCCGCACACCGTTGCGTCGCGCGAGGGGCAGCAGCCGTTCGAACCTGGCGACCAGCCGTGGGTCGTAACCGGCGTCCGGGTCGAGGAGGCGACGTTGTTGGCCGAGCGCGATGGTCCGCTCCGCCAGGCACTCCAGGACGAGATCGTCCAGCCCGGCCCGGCGCAGCAGGTCCTCCGCCGGCTCGATCCGGTCTCCGGAGAATCCCGCCCCACTACCGATTCGCATGACCGCCCTCAGAACGAGATCGCACCGGTCGCAACCGCGACCACCGACATGACCAGGGTGGTACCGAACGCCCAGCCGAAGATGAACCGCTGATGATCACCGAGATCGACCCCCGCCATTCCCACCAGGATGAAGGTGGACGCGGTCAGTGGGCTCAACGGGAATCCGGTCGTCATCTGCCCCAGAATGGCCGCCCTACCCACCTCCGCCGCGCTCCCGCCGAACGCCGAGGAGGTCTCGGCCAGCACCGGCAGCACGCCGAAGTAGTACGCGTCCGGGGTGAACACCAGGCTCAGCGGCATGCCGGTGAGCGCCACGATGACCGGAAGCGCGCCGCCCGCGCGGTCCGGGACGATCCCGACCAGCGCGCGCGCCATCGCCTCAATCATCCCGGTGCCGTTCAGCACGCCGGTGAACACGCCGGCCGCAAAGATCATCGTGGTGACCAGGACAACGTTGTAGCCGTGCTTCTCGAACAGCTCCTGCTGTCGCGCCCAGGTCGGTCGGTTCACCAGCAGCGCGAGCACGAACGCGACGACGAAGACGACCTCCAGCTTCGCCAACTGCGCCAGCAACACGACGACGAGTGCCACGGTGAGGACCACATTGATCCAGAACCGGACCCGATCCCAGCGCTCGGCCCGCTGCGCCGGGGCGTGCTCGTCGAGGTCGATGACCCCCAATCGCTTGCGCTCACGCCGGCCGATGAGGAACGCGGCCACCAGCACCCAGAGGATTCCGGCGATCATGGCGGGCACCACCGGAAGGAACAGATCGCCGCTCTCCAGGTGCAGGGCGGCCATCGCCCGGGCGGTCGGCCCGCCCCAGGGCACCATGTTCATCACCCCGGCACCGAGGCATACCACGCCGGCCAACACCAGGCGCCGCATGCCGAGCCGCTGGTAGATCGGCAGCATCGCGGAAACCATGATCAAGAAAGTGGATGCGCCATCGCCGTCCAACGCCACGAGCACGGTGAGTACGGCGGTGCCGACGGTGATCTTCAGCGGGTCGCCCTTCGCCCAGCGCAACACCCTGGCCACGGCGGGGTCGAACAGGCCGACGTCCACCATCAGGCTGAAGTACAGCACCGCGAACGTGATCATGATCGCCACCGGGGCGACGGTGACGAGGCCCTTGCCGATCAGGTCGCCGAGCCGGCCGCCGAAACCGGTCAGCAGGGCCGCGGCGATGGGCAGCGCGGTGAGTGCGATGAGCACGGACACCCGCCGGGACAGCACGGCGACCAGGAACACGGCGATCGTCAGGAATCCAGCCGCGGCGAGCATCGTCGACCTCCGGTTCGGGTCCCCACACTGTGCGAGCCAGTGCTATCGAGCACCAGCATCAAACTCTGCTAGTTTGATGCGCTGTGCGCATGGATCTGTCGCTGCGTCAGCTGCGTGTGGTCGTCGCGGTGCACGACGCGGGCAGCTTTACCGCCGCGGCCGAGCGGCTGCTACAGGCTCAGTCATCGCTGAGTCGTACCGTGCTCGAGATCGAACGCCGCCTCGACGTGCGGCTGTTCGACCGCGACACACGGCACCTGGCCCCGACGGTGGAAGGTCGGGAGTTCGTCGCCATCGCCCGCGCAACGCTCGGCACGGTGGACGCGAACCTGCGACATTTCGCCGGATTCCTCGAGGGCCGACACGGGAAGGTACGGATCGCTACCTTGCCCTCCCTCGCCGCGATCCTGCTGCCCAGGGTGATCTCCGCGTACCGGGACAGGCATCCTGACGTGCAACTGTCCATCGAAGACGCCCTCGCCGACGAGGTGCTGGACCGGGTCCGTCGAGGCACCGTCGACCTGGCCGTGACCGTGGTCTCCGCGCTGGCACAGCCGGTTGACGATCTGGACGTCACGCCCGTTGTCGCTGACCAGTTCTGCTGTGTGTTCCCGGCCTCGCATCGCTTCGCCGAGGTGACGGATCTGTACTGGTCGGATCTGGCCGACGAGGCGTTCATCTCCTTCGATGCCACCACGAGCATCCGCCAGCACGTCGACCGGGCACTGGCCGATGCCGACTCCCGACCCCGGACCGTGATCAACGCGCGCAACATCGCCGCCGTCGCCGGTCTGGTGGCGGCCGAGCTCGGCGTGTCGGTCGTGCCGGGTCTCGTGCTGCCCCTCACAGAATTCGCGTCCTTGCGGCACCTTCCCCTGGCCCGGCCGACGATGCTGCGCGAGATCGCCGTGGTCCGGGCGCCGGGCCGGCCGCTGGCCCGCGCGGCGGCCGACTTCGTCGAGTCGATCGCGGAGGCGAGCCGGCGCCAACTCGAGCTCCCGCCACGCACGCACTGGCTGTAGCCGAATCACGCGACGACTTCGTGTCAAACCACCGCGACACGCTGGTCGAGCGGGTGCTGCTGGACGGGCGGCACGCGGTCGGGGTGCGAACCGCTGACGGTACCGAGCATCTCGCGCCGGAGGTGCTGGTGTGCGCGGGCGCGATCCACCCGCCGGCGCTGCTGCTGCGTTCCGGGATCACCGACCGGCCGGTCGGTGAGAACCTGACCGAGCACCCTATGCAGACCCGGTACCGCCGGCACAGACTCCGCAGGCCCTGCACCGGCCGCGGCCGGTCTGCGCGAGCCGACCAGGGCCGGTGGCCGGTCTGTGCGAGCCGCGCCCAGGACCGGTGGCCGGTCTGCGCGAGCCAGTCATGGCCGGCGAGCGGTGCGCGGACCGACCAAAGCCGGGCGACAGGTCTGCGCGAGCCGGAGCGGGGCCGGCGCAGACCTTCTGCAGCCCGCGCAGTCCCCGTGTGAGTCGCATCCGGCCGGCGCAGACCCAGTACCGCCGGCACAGACTCTGCAGGCTCTGCACCGGCCGCGGCCGGTCTGCGCGAGCCGACCAGGGCCGGTGGCCGGTCTGTGCGAACTAGCCACGGCCGAAGCCACAAGCTGGCTCCGCCTACGCCCGGTCACCTGGCCAACGCCCGGTCACCTGGCCAACGCCCGGTCACCTGGCGAGCATGGCGGCGCGTCATCGACAGTTATCGGACAGCAGCGCCGTTGGCGGCCGGGTAGTCGGTGTAGCCGTTGGGTCCGCCGG
>Ga0193743_1000078_pt1 | contig 68906 bp, 55 predicted proteins | sample L2c2metaG_FD_143038 | JGI IMG/M metagenome (GOLD analysis project Ga0193743, IMG submission 143038) | Soil microbial communities from a riparian zone of the East river system, Colorado, United States - L2c2 | ecosystem: Environmental > Terrestrial > Soil > Riparian zone | place: USA: East River... | reverse complement strand
CGGCTACAACCGCTTCGCTAACACCCTGCCCACGGCCCTTCCCGTAACCGATTCCTCCGCCGCTCCAGCCCAGCGCGCCGTGCGTCGACGCCTCCTCGAGCTCGGCTTCAGCGAGGCCGTCTCCAGCACCTTCGCCGGACAATCCGACTCCGCGCTCTTCTACGGCTCCGACGTCTCCCATCCCGAAAAGAAAAAGACCGTCGCCATGGAGAACCCGCTCTCCGACGAAGCCTCTCTCCTGCGTCCCTCCCTCATGCCCGGCATGTTGAACATGCTCGCCCACAATCTCAATCGCGACGTTCGCGAGGCTCGGCTCTTCGAGCAGGGGGAGATCTTCACCGGAACCGCCGCACCCGACGCCGGCTACATCTCTGAAGTCCACGAAACACCCCAGCTCGCACTCGGCATCACCACGGCCTCACCCTCTCCGAGCAACCTCTACCCAAACGCCGACGCACCCATCTTCGAGCTCAAAGGCATCGTCGAATCGCTGGTCTCGCTCTTCACCCCGCCCGGCGGCCCCGCAGCCCTCACCTTCACCGCAACCGGCTCTCCTGCATGGCTCGAATCTGGACGTTCCGCTGTTGCGCTGCTCGACAACCAGCCCCTGGCAATCTTCGGCGAGCTTTCCACCTCCGAGCGCGAGACCCGCAAGCTGCGTCAGCCTGTCTATCTCGCCCAACTCGACCTTGCGCTGCTCTATCAACTTCCCCTCAAGCGGACCACCGCGCACGACATCTCGCGTTACCAGGCCGTTGAGCGCGACTTCTCCTTCGTGCTCCCCGATGCGGTCCAATGGCACACTGTCGCCTCGTCCGTTGATGCCCTCACCATCCCAGAGCTGCAAAGCCGCAAGCCGGTAGAGATCTGGCGCGACCAGAAGAAGTATCCCGGCGTCTACTCGCTCCTGCTGCGCACCGTCTTCCAGTCGCACGACCGCACCTTGCGCGACGAAGAGCTCACCACCTGGTCCAGCCGCATCATCGACACGCTCACCGCACTCGGAGGAACCCTCCGCGCCTAGCGGGTCACTCTTATCGAAAATTGACCTGAGCCCCCACAACAACGTCATTCCGAGCGAAGCCGAGGAATCTCTGTATTTCTTTGTAGGATGCCCGAAGTAGCCAGATCATCATTCGAGCCCAAAAAACCGAAGCCCCATTCATGCGTTCATCGCATGAGTGGGGCCATTCGAGCGAACCTGTTATTCACAGGTCCGTAAAAAAAGGCCGCACACCGAAAGTGGTTTGCCAACAAGATTTCAGCGATGATTACTTCCGGAACCTGTGCACAATCAGGTGCACCCACCTGGGTTCCCCCTGTGAATATCCACCTTCACGGCATCTATACTTCACAGAAGATTCTTTTTGAAGCAGAGGTAGATGTCCAATGAGCACAGCAACGGTCAGTGTTGACGAATTCCAGGCACTCGAACAGAAGGTGCTTCGCGCCGTCGAAATCATCAAGCAGGAGCGCGAGGCTCGCGCCAAAGCCGAGACCGAAATTAGCAACCTTCGCGAGCAGCTTGAGTTCCAGACGCTGGTTGGGCAAGAGGCCCAGGCCGCCGTCAACGCGCTGACCAAGGATCGTGACAACGTTCGCCAGCGCGTTGAGAAAATGTTGCATCAGATGGATGAGCTGCTCTAGCAGCCTGAGGAGAAACGATGGATGTTAACTCCACCCTGACCGCCCCTCCCTCCCAGCCCGCACGCCCGGCTGAGAGCAAGGCCATTGCTGTTGAGATCTACGATCAGATCTACCATCTTCGCGGAACCGACCCGGCCTACATCGAGCAGCTCGCCCATATCGTCGACACCAAGATGCGTGCCGTCTCGGCCCACGGCAACACCGTCGACTCGCTTCGCGTCGCCGTACTCGCCGCACTCAACATCTCCGACGAGCTCGAGAGTCTGCGCAATCGCTACGACGCCCTCGCCGGCAGCCTCACCGTCTCTCAGGTCGCCCTGCGCTCCCGCACCGGCTCCCTCGTCGGCATGCTCGACGAGATCCTCGAAGACCGCAAGGTCGGCTGAAGACGATTTTTTCTTGCCTCAGCGCTCATTTCCGTGAATCATCGATGCTGTCTCAGCACAACTTCACGGGAGTCTCCCATGCGCCGTCTGGCCTTTCTGCCCTCTGCCTTCCTTTCCCTCGTACTGTGTGCGGCGTCTTTCTGCGCCGCGCAGTCACCTGCCGCCTATAAATCCGATCCCAAATTTCAGAACGCTATCGCCGAAGCTAAAAAGCTCGAGCGCACGCACCAATACGGCTTCGCTGTAGACGCCTACAAAAAGGCCAGCAAAATCGCTGGGGGCAAGGACATACTCTGCCTCAACGACCTCTACAACCTGCAGTTCAAGATAGCCAACTACAAGGACGCAGCCCAGACCGCCTCCTCCATGCTTGCCATTGCTGCCAACCCCTCGGACCGCTCCATCAGCGAGAGCAACCGCGGCCTCGCGCTCCTCCTGCAGGCCGGCGACAAGGGCAAACCCGAGCTTCTCCAGGCGGCGCACGAGTCCTTCCAGGCGGCGATAGCCGACAACGCAAAAAACGCCACCGCGCACTTCTATGACGGAAAGGCGCTGGCCCGCCTCAATCAGCTCGATGCCGCGGCAGAGCAATTCAAGGCTTGTGTCAGCTGCCTCACGCCTAAGGACTCCAGCTACGTGCGTGCGCAGCACTTCGCCGCCAATCCCGCCCTCTCGCTAGCGAAGATGGCGCCGGCCTTCGAAGTAACCGCCCTCGACGGCTCACACTTCAACCTCGACGAGATGGGGGGCCGCGTCGTCCTCGTCGACTTTTGGGCCACGTGGTGCGGCCCCTGTAACCGCGAGCTTCCCCATCTGAAGAAGATCGCCCAGGAGTTCGCAAACGAGCCCTTCGTCATCATCAGCGTCTCCTGGGACGCCGACGAGACCAAGTGGAAAGACTTCATCGCCAAAAACGGTATGACATGGGTCCAGTACCGCGACGCGGATCACTCCCTCTCCAACGACTTCGGGATCAATGCCATCCCCCATTACTTCACCATCGACTCCGACGGTGTCCTCACCGCCGAGATGCTCGGCGAAGGCTCCAACGTAGAAGGCAAGCTTAAAAAGTTGATCGCAAAAGCGAAAGCCGACCGCGAAAAAGTCCAGACGGTAACAGCCTCAACCGGCGACTAACACCGATCCGGAGTCCTCTCGAGAAAATTTTTCTTCCGAGGGAAGCGAGGGCCCTCGCATACTTCCGGTTCGCCAGGCTATCCTGCCGCGATCCATAGGAAGTCTGCGCCTCGGGTGTGAGCGTATGCTTCCGTGATGGAAACGATCGGCGACAAGTATTTACTTGGGACCGGACGAAGCGATCACGACCGGCTCAGGGTCATAAGCGAAATTCACGATGGCCGAACGCGCGAGTTACTGCTGCGCGCCGGACTCGCATCGAGACATCGTTTTGTGGAGTTCGGATGCGGGCTGGGATACGTCACCCGTTGGGCAGCCAGCCTGGGAGCGGATGCCACCGGAATCGATCTGAACGTCGACAACCTTGCCATAGCTTCCCAGTTGGCGAAAGAGACAGGCCTGGAGAATGCGCGATTTATCTCCGCCAACATCTACGAACCCGGACTTGAGCCCGAGAGCGTGGACGTGGCGTATTCGCGGTGGCTGATGGTCCATCTGAACAAGCCGGTTGAGGCGATGCGCGCCATCTACGCGGCGCTGAAGCCAGGCGGTGTCATGGTCTGCGAGGAAGCGGACGTCAGCGCGGTTTACACCGAACCAAGCTCAGCCGCTTATACCGAACTTCGCGACATCTGTATGGAAGGAGCCCGCAGTCGCGGAGTGGATTACTCGGGAGGTCGCCGTACCCATCTATGGGCCAGGGAGGCAGGCTTTGACCTTGTCCACGTGGACGCCTATCACCCGCACTACGTCGCCGGCAAACACAAGGGATTCTGGAACTGGACGCTACAAGCAGTGGGTCTGGGAATGGTGCGGGAAGGAAGCTTGTCGGCAGGCCACCTGGAGGAGTTGGTGGCAGGAATGGCCGAGGCAGACGCTTCTCCAACCACCCTGGTTGCGCATTGCCGGATGCATCAGTTGATCGCGAGAAAGCCGGAGTCGAAGGCCTGAAATCGGCGCGCCTTGCTGCGCAGCCGGAACGAATCCCTGGGACAAAGACACCGAGACGGTTGCGAAACTCTCCGTTGCTGGCAATTCAGAAGCTGACTCCTGGTAAGTCTCACAAGAGCGTTTGAGGGAATTCCGCACAACCTCTGCTCAATGAGTGCTAAGCCTGTTAGCACCCAATGCAGGATTTGCACACAGCCTTTGGATCCAATCGTCATAAAAAATATGTCCAATAGCGGACGGCGCTTTCTAAAAATGGGCGGAACAGCAGTCGCTTGTCGGCCAATATCGCTTTAGGGTCAATGACTTAATGTCGAGATAGTTCGGCATAAGTCGTGCTTGAATCTTCCTCAGAACCTTCACCTTCGAACAGTGGGGTAGCGATGGCATCGATGATGGACGATCTGCGGCATGGAATGAGGGGTCTGAGGCGTTCGCCAGGTTTTGCGCTAACGGCAATATTAACGCTGGCTCTGGGAATCGGCGCGACGACGGCGATCTTCACGCTGGTGTATGACGTGATGCTGCAGCCACTGCCGTATCCGCATGCCAATCGGCTGGTGGTGATGGAAGAGGTAGTCGCGGAGTATCGCGATACCTATCCCACGGTTCCGATGAACGCCAACAACTTCGAGATGTGGCAGAAGAACAGCCGTAGCTTCGACGCGATGGCGGTGATGCTCGATAGTCCAATGCCGATGGGGACGGGAGATCATCCCGTGCAGGTGCAGGTCCTCGGTGCGACGCCGGGCCTGTTCTTGGTTTTGGGCACTGCGCCCTCGCTGGGGCGTGCGTTTACCGAGGCAGAGGGGCAGGAAGGCCATGACCGCGTGGCGGTTTTGATGCACCCCACATGGCGCGAACAGTTCCAGAGCGACCCGGGAATCATTGGAAAGACAGTCACGCTGAACGGCTTTCCCTACACGGTGATCGGGGTGATGCCGGAGAGCTTTCATCTGCCCGTGACCGCGAGCGTTGCACAGTTTGATGTGGGAAGCGCAAAGCCCGCTGCGGTGATTGTGCCGCGCACCTTCTCGGCCGATGAGCTCAAGGAGAAGGTTGGCGACTTTGATTACATTGGGCTGGGATTGTTGAAGCCGGGAGTTTCGGTAGAACAGGCGAACGAGGAAATCAATGCTCTGCAAAAGACGATCACCGCCGGTCTGGTAGGTGAGGAAAAGGCAACCCTGTCGGCGATGCTGCTGCCCTTTCAGCAGAAGCTGGTGGGCACCAATCGAAAGCCGCTGCTGATTCTGCTGGGTGCGGTGGTGGGGCTGCTGATCGTGGGCTGCGTGAATATCACCAACCTGTTGCTAGCCCGGGCGGCGAGCCGGAGGCAGCAGATGGCTGTGGCCTCCGCACTGGGCGCACGGCGCGGCGAGCTGGTACGCCTGGCGATGCGCGAGACTGTAATGCTGGCTGCTGCGGGAGGAACGCTTGGCGTTTTGCTGGCGGATTCCATTGTTCCCTTCATGCAGCGCTATCTTCCCCCGGCGCTGAACTTTCGCGGCCCGATGCATCTGGACTGGACGGGAGCGGGTTGCGCGGTACTGCTGGCTGTGGCTGCGACTCTTGTTGCTGGAGCCGCGCCTGCATGGCTGGGCTCGCGCACGCAACCGGCTGAGGTACTGCACTCGGAGTCGAAGCTGGCTTCGGAGTCGCGCTCCAGCAAGCGCGTTCGCCGCGTGCTGGTAGCGGGCGAGGTCGCCGTGAGCGTAGCGCTGGTGCTGATGACGGGATTGCTGACGCTGAGCCTGATGCGCATGATGCGCCTTGACCGCGGCTTTGACAGCACACGGACGATGACGGCTGAGATCGTTCTGCCAAGAGGCTCTTACCAGAAGACAGAACAGCGGCAAAGCCTCTACGAGCGCGTGACTGGCAGTCTACGTCAGCTTCCCGGTGTGGAGCGGGCGGGGTTCATTAATCTGCTGCCGCTGACGAGCGATAAATGGCTGGACGTCATTCGCGTACCCGGCGACGCGCGCCCGCCGATGCAGCTACCGGTAGCGCACATCCGCGAGGTGGGTCCTGGGTACCTCGAGGCCATCCATCTGCCTTTAGTGGCGGGACGCACGCTGAGCGATGGCGACAAGGGTAAACGGTTGGTGCTGATCTCGGAGCTGACGGCGAAGACGATGTGGCCGGGCAGAGATGCAGTGGGACGAACCTTCACGCGAGGCGGCATGACGGAGAGCCCCTTCACGGTGATTGGCGTAGTAAAGGATGCGCGTACGATCACGCTTGCCAAAGCTGACCCGATGATGATCTACATGCCGTACTGGTACCGTGCAGATAACGGCGGCGCAGTTGTGATTACGACGCGACAGGACCCTTCGGCGATGGCGGATGCGATTCGCAAGACGGTGTGGAGCATCGATCCGACCGTAGCAGTGCCCGCGGTGCGGGCACTGGGCGGTATCGTCGAAGACTCGGTGGCAAACCGGCGGTTCGAGATGAACCTGCTGCTGCTGTTTGCATTGAGCGCTCTGCTGCTGGCAGCATTTGGGATTTACGGCGTGGTGACGTATTCAGTGGTGCAGCGCGAACGTGAGATCGGACTGCGCATTGCTCTGGGTGCGCGGAGAGAGAACATCTACAGCCTGGTGTTGCGGGAAGGTCTGCAGCCTGTGGTGGTCGGCGCGGCAATCGGAACCGGCATTGCGTTTGGACTTGCGCAGGTGGCGAAGAGCCTACTGTTCGAGGTGAGCCCTTATAACCCGGTGATTGTGTTCCTGTCGGTTGGTGCGCTGATGGTCGCGGGGGGCGTGGCTTGCCTGCTGCCGGCCCAGAGGGCGGCGAATGTGGAACCGATGGTTACGCTGCGGTCGGAATGAGACCGCAAAACCAGGGCAGCTAGGAATTCTTGACCTGCATAAATCGATCACGCAATTCGGGCGCTAAATCGCCAAGTCCCTTATCGAGGAAAACGATTCGTACCGGATGTCGTCTCCGGGTCTTCTGACCTCAGTTTCATCGCGAACCTCAACCCCTCCGTAGAACACAACAAGCCGTCAAGCCAGGCGCTACACAACTCACACAAATAAGACAGGATCGATTTGCCGATTCACCCCGCTAGCCGTGGCATGATGAAGACTCGCCTGCCTATGTGCGTACCTGTGTCACACCGGGTGCTGCGCCCGATGAGCAAGGAGTAGCTCATCGATTGCATCGTACCCGGTGGGGAGATCGATGCCGTTTGCATCGGCACCAGCTGCGAGCAGTGCGGCGACCGAGTCGGGCTGGCGGCGGTATTTCCAGTACGAATCGGTACAGGCCTTTACGGCGAGTTGGATCGCAGTGCGGTTGCGTGCGTCTCGAGCATCGACAGGCGTGCCGGAGGCAATCAACGTCCGGACTACTCCATGATGGGCACGCCAGGCCGCTACATGCAGCGCCGTGGAGTCTTTGGTTAGCTCCCAGTAGCCATCGCCTTCAGCCCACAGCGCGCCGGGCGAGACGCCAAGGGCAAGCAGGCAGCGGACGCCCGCGGCGTTGTCTGCGCCGGAAAAACGCCCCAGTAGCGTTCCACCCATCGAGAGAAGCTGCGCGAGCAGGTCAGGATCACGCACAGTCATGGCACGCGCAAGGTCGAGATCCGCACGCGCACAGGCAGCGACGAGGGCATCGAGGCCATGGAGCTGCATCTCTACGCCGCGCCGTTCGAAGGTGGCCAGGATATCGCCGCGGCCATAGTAAGCAGCCAACTGAATCGCGTTGCGCCCATCGGCTTGACTCGCAAGGTGTGGGTCAGCGCTGTGATCCAGAAACATCTCGATCATGATGAGTCCATTGTCCCGGCGGATCGAATGCAGGAAGGGCGAGGATCTCCAGACTGTCTGGTAATTAGGATTGGCGCCATGCTCGAGAGCGAGCTTCAGCCCTTTTTCGTCGTGCCAGTCGCATTTGCGCGTGGCAACCGTAGCGAGGCTGGTCTCGTTGAGTTTTCGCGAGTCGAGCAGGATCTGCAGGACCGTGTTGTCGTACGTTTCAGGAACATGGTACGGCGTCTCCTCATCGTTAGGATCGGCACCGAAATCAAGCAACAGCTTGGTTAAGTCGGCATTCTGGGCAATTCCCGCGGCACCATAGATTGCGGATTCGGAGACCGGCCGCGGTGGCTCGTCGATATATTCCGTCCAGCCAGTATTGGCGTTGGCTCCAGCTTCGAGCAGGGCTCGTGCTGCATGGACGAAAGATTCCGATCGCGTCTTGTCGATGCGAAGGTAGCGCGAGAAGCAGAGGTAAGTGAGCGCGTCCCACTTGTACGGCCCACCTTTGGCGGTAGCCAGCGAACTGGCGCGGGCGAGATGGACACGGACGGCCGCCGCATCGCCGAGCACTGCCGCGCTGTAGATGTTTGCCGCGCCTGCTTCCGGGTAGCGCGACAGAATCATCTCGGCATGCTCGAGTGTCCCGGAGCCGTGCCAGCCATGGCGATCGACACAAGCGACCTCGATAAAGGTGCTGACTGGATCCTCCAACTTTTCGAGAGAGCGAATCATGCGCAAAGTTTCGATATGTTTTGCGAACTTCGGCCAGGACTCGTATCCGTGTTCGCGGGCAAGAACAAGTTGAGCATCCGCAAGCGTGATCGCGTCTGGGCGATCCGATGCAGGATTTCGCAGACGCGGATGGTGCCTGTGCATGCGCGCAAGCGCCGACGGCAGGCCTGTCGCTACGTCGCGACCGAGTTCTTTGGCTTGCTTTTTGTATTGTTCGAGGTTGGGGTGGTCGGGAAGAGTGCGATCGGGCATACGAAGCTCCTTTCAGATTTCGCCTGGAGCGTCCGCATAAATCAGGCAAGAAAGAAGTCTCGTCAGATTGTGGACAACAAAGGTGGGCACTGCCCTATCCGCGGACTGGATGCGCCCTTCGCGCTAGAAAATACGGTATAAGCCCGGGAAATTGGTGTCAAACCCGGCTGCCGTATCTGGTCATCCGTCAGCGCATGATCGCCAGGTCACTCATCGAAGAAAACGATGGGTAACCCGGAATGTCGGCTTACACGATGTGGTCTCCGTCTTCTGAACTGAGTTTCACGACGAGCCTCGACCGTAAGACACAACAAGCAGTCAAGTCACAAGCCACACAACTCACACAAACCAGACAAGATCGATTTGCCGATTCACCCTGGCCCACCTGCTAAAATAAAAACAGCAGAAGAAAAGGAACCCCGGAGCAGAAACTCCGGGGTTCTCTAGTTAAGTCGTTTTATAAGAATACTTTATTCGTAACTCCTGATTTTGGAAGACTTTAGTGAAGAGGTACCAGGGTAAGCTAAGTAAAATCAAGACTTTGCACGAAATCCATAGGGAGGGGATAGGAGATAGGCCATGTACATTCCGAAGCACAACGAAGAGACTCGCCTCGACGTAATGGACCGGCTCATCCGGGCTCATCCCCTGGCCTCGCTCGTCACCATGGGAAGCTCCGGTCTCTTCGCCACCCACCTGCCGATGGTCCTCCATCGCACCGGCGAAGAGCACGCGATTCTGCGCGGCCATCTCTCCCGCGCCAATCGGCAATGGAAGGAGTTCTCCCCGGAGATCCAGGCGCTTGCCATCTTCTCCGGTCCGGAGCACTACATCACGCCCGGCTGGTATCCGGAAAAGGCCGAGACCGGCAAGGTTGTCCCCACCTGGAACTACGCCGTCGTCCACGCTTACGGTCCGCTCCAGGTCGTCGAAGACCCCGATTGGCTCCTCACTCACCTCAACACCCTCACAGACATCCACGAGGCCTCGCGGCCAACTCCGTGGAGCGTGGCCGATGCTCCCAAAGACTTCGTCACTGCCATCGCACGGGGCATCGTCGGCCTTGAGCTGAAGATCGAGCGGCTGGAAGGGAAGTGGAAGGTCAGCCAGAACCAGAACTCGCAAACTCGCGCCTCCGTCGTCGAGGGGCTAGAAGAGCTCGGCACCGAAGCCAGCCTCGCCATGCGCGATCTGGTCGAAGGCAAACGCCCCTGAGCGCAGAAAATCCATATATTCTACGCCGCTGAGTCAACTTGCAAAGGTACCGTCCCAGAGGTAGCATCCAACTCAAGAGACCGGCCTGCAAAGCAGGTGCGCGATCCACGCTGGTTGAACCAACATTCATTGAACAGGGGCCTGGCTCGTATACATGGTTCGGTGTGCAACGTCCGCCAGTCCGGAATGCCTAAAGAACCACGGCAGGGTCCCGCCGTCTTAGGACGGGTTCACCAGCGCATCTGCGCACGGCCCCGTGGGTCGGTTTTCTTGCACCTCGGCAGCTCGCCATGCCTTGCATGGAGCTCCACCGCCGCCTTGATCACCTCTAACAAAGTGTTATCCCGAGCGAACACACGCTCGAGGCGTCGCAGTGGAAGGACCTGCGGTCTGAAATCTAGCAAATGCATCCCAGTCTCCTCCATCTAGGCTTCCTTACCATCCCTACCTACGGTGCTCTGGCTGCCATCGGCCTGATGCTCGCGCTCTCGCTCAGTCTTCGGACCGCGCGCACCGCCGGGCTGAGCCCCGATCGCGTCTGGAACGCCGGACTCTTCGCCATCTTCGCGGCCTTCCTCCTCTCCCGCCTCCTCCTGGTCGCAACCAATCTCCACACCTTCGTCACCTATCCCATCCTTCTGCTGATGGTTCCGTCGCTCACGCCGACTGGACTCCTCCTGACCGCAATCGCCCTTCTCATCTATCTCCGCACTCGCGCCATCCCCATGCTGGCGACCTTCGATGCCTGGGCTCCCTGCGCAACCCTTATCTGGACCTTCCTGGCTCTGGGGCACTTTGCCGAGGGCAGCGACCCCGGTCTGCCCAGCACGCTGCCCTGGGCTGCCCGAGTCACAGGCACATCCCTGCGTGAACACCCGGTAGGGATCTACGCTGCCATTCTTGCCGTCATACTGACCATCGTGCTTCTGATCCATCTGCCGCGCCGCCGTCATGCAGGCGACACCGCAGCCCTCGGTCTTGCGCTCATCGGACTGGCCCAGTTTCTCCTCAGTTTCTTCCGCGAGCCTACGTTTTACGACACGAAACTGGGTAACCTGCTTGACCCGGTTCAGTGGTTAGCGCTCGGTATGATCGTGCTTGCGGCACTTCTCTGGCAGCAGCCGCGTAAGGAGATCGCCTATGCCGTCTAAAAACATGCTTCCCAAGGGGCAGCGACGCCGGACGGTCAAGCCGGAGTATCGAGCCACCCGCGGCGTTGAGGCTGCGCCTCCGCCCGTCATCCCCATTCTCGAGATGGAGGACGATGGCGAGGATCGTCTGCACACGTTCACCGCCGCCCCTGAGGCTGCCGGACTGCGGCTCGACCAATACCTCGCCCAGGCCATCCCGGACATAAGCCGGTCTCGTGTCCAGATGCTGATCGACCACGGTCAGGTTCGCGTCAACGGCCAACCCGCCAAAGCGAAGCTCAAGCTCCAGGGCGGCGAGTCTGTAGAGATCGAGGGCGCTCCTCACCCGCCTCCGCTTCATGCCTTTCCGGAGGACATTCCACTCACCATTCTCTATGAGGACGATCATCTCGCCGTCATAGACAAGCCAGCAGGGATGATGGTCCATGCCGGAGCGGGGGTTGCAGCGCCGGGCGAGGAGCAGGACGAACGCAATCATGGAACCCTGGTCAACGCCTTGCTGCACCACTTCAACAAGCTCTCTCATGTAGGTGGCGATCTGCGCCCCGGCATCGTACATCGTCTCGACAAGCAGACCAGCGGCATCATCGTTGTTGCCAAGGACGACAGCACGCATCGCAAATTAGGAGAGATGTTCGCGGCTCGGGAGCTGGAGAAGACCTACCTGGCTCTTGTCCACGGCGCCGTGACCCGCGAGAACACCACGGTCAATCTTCCCATCGGACGCGATCTGGTTCGTCGCACCCGTATGACGACGCGGCGTTCCCTGGAGAGTGAAGGGGTTCGTTCTGCGGTCTCTCATGTAAAGGTGCTTCAGCGGATTCAATCCGCGCGGTACGGCCAGTTCACTTTGGTGGAGGTGAGCATCGAAACCGGGCGCACACACCAGATTCGAGTGCATTTGCAGGCTCTCGGGTTTCCCGTCGTCGGCGACACCCTCTACGGCGCTCCTCATCACTTTGGCCGACAGCCGGATATCCTTTCGCTTGACCGTAACTTTCTGCACGCCGCGCGTCTCGTCTTCCAACATCCCAAAAGCGGTAAGATGTTGGCGATGGAGTCTCCTCTTCCACAACAGCTGGAGAGCCTGCTGGCCGTTCTTCGCGCCGATTAGCGGCCAGATTTGAGTAAAATGATTCCAGTGACCGTCCCGACACGAATGAACTGTATTTTCCGGCTCCTGACTGCTCTCTCCCTCTCTGCCGCATTCATCGCAGTGCCTCTCTGCGCGCAGACCTCGGCGGCGCCTTCGGCCCAGAACCTTCCCCCCGCGCCGAGCGCGACTCCGAAATCACCCGCTCAGACTCCAGCAACATCCGCTGCTCCTGCTCCTCAAACCACGCCAGCTCCATCGGCCCCCGCTCCTGCTCAGCAGACAACTCCTGCTACATCGCAGCAGCAACCCGCGAATCCGCCTCCGGCCGATCAGCCTAGGGAAACCGGTGAGCCCATCACGACCATCAAGGTGCAGGTTAATGAGGTCAACCTGATCTTTACGGTTACAGATAAAAAGGGTCGCTTTATCACCGGCCTGCAGCGGCAGAACTTTGGTCTGCTCGACGATGGCCGTCCTCCGGTTGCTGTGCTCCGCTTCAGCCAGCAGACCAACCTGCCTCTTCGGGTCGGCATCATGCTCGATACTTCGAGCTCCATCCGCCAGCGCTTCCAGTTCGAGCAGGACTCCGCGATCGAGTTCCTTCTGCAGATCCTGCATCGTAACGACCGCGCCTTCGTCCAGGGCTTCGATATCCAGAGCGACATGGCCCAGGGCTTCACCAACAACATCGATCTGCTGAACCAGGGAATCCGCAAACTGCGTCCGGGCGGTGGCACCGCGCTCTATGATGCGCTGTACAAGACCTGCCGCGATCAGATGTTGACTCTTCAGCCGGATGAAGCGGTTCGACGAGCCCTTATCGTCGTCTCCGACGGTGACGACAACTACAGCCGCGCCCAGCAGTCCGACGCCATCAAGATGTGCCAACGCGCCGAGACCATCGTCTACACCATCAGCACCAACGTCAGCCCAAGTAAAGACAAGGGTGATGATGTTCTTCGTACCATCTCCGAAGCTACCGGCGGCATGGCCTTTTTCCCCGTGAAGATTGAGGATGTGGCCACAGGCTTCAGGAATATCCAGGAAGAGCTGCGCAGCCAATATTCGCTGGTCTACCGTCCAGCGGACTTCAAGCAGGACGGAGCCTTTCGAACCATCTATCTCCAGGCTCTCGATCCGCGCTACAAGGTTCGTGCCAGCAAAGGTTACTTCGCTCCCCGGCCTACGCCATAGGCTTCAAAGCTGATCCCGATACTTCTCGATTGCCAGCAGAACCAGTTGCGATCGCGTTCGCACACCTGTCTTTGAGAAGAGCTGCTGCAAGGTGGCTTTTACCGCGCTCTCCGAGATGTTCAGATTCCCTGCGATCTCCTTGTTGGCGAGACCCTGCAACAGATATCGCAGCGTGATACGTTCCCGTTCGGTAAAGCGGATCGATTCCTGCGGCTGTGCAGCGGCAACCACAGCCTGAAGATACTGCTGGTCGATCAGCACTCGCCCCTGCGCCACCTCAACAATCGCACGCTGCAACTCTTCCGGCGACTCCTGCTTGTGGAAGATTCCGGAGATACCGGCCTTGATCAGGGTGAGCGCGTCCTTGTCGGGTAATCCAGCTGTAACGATCAGAACTTTTCCCGGAAAGTTCATGGCGCGGAGCGGCTCCAGAAGCGCGAGCGCGTTCTCCTTGCCGAGATCGTAGTCCAGGACCAGGACATCTACCTCTGTTTTCTGCAACTCTGCCAGCGCCAGTTCAGAATCGCCGCTATGACCGGTGATCAGGAAACGCTCGTCCGAATCCAGGAGCCGTCGCAGGCCCTCGCGGAACAACATATGGTCATCAAGCAGATAGATTCGAATGGCGCTCGTCATCGTTGAATTCATGCGTGCTCCTGCTCTGTCTCTGCCGGGTCGAGTTCCGTCGGCTGATCTTCATTATGCGCGGCGAGCAGGGTGATGACAAAGCAGCAGCCGGCGTCGGTGGGCTCAAAGCGAAGCGCGCCGCCGAAGCTCTCAATCAGCGCGCGGGAGACATAAAGTCCCAGTCCCGAGCCGTCGGACTCCGGTCGAAACGGCTGGAAAAGGTGCTCGGTTGTCCTCATGCCAGGCCCGGTATCGCAGACTCGCAGAAAGACGCGCCCTTCCTCGATCGAGGTGTCGATGGTGAACCTGGGCTGAGAGGAGCCATTGACCGCACGAAGCGAGTTCTGGGAGAGATTGAGGAGCGTCTGGATCAAACCCTGGCGGTTTGCGCGAACCGCGGGGAGATCTTCAGGGATGTGCCATTTGAATTCGCCTCCAATCTCCATCCAGTCTTGTCCGATAATGACGTTCACATCCGGGGCGATCTCCTGCAATCGAACGGGGGAAAGCTTCACGCGGGTTTTCTTGCGCAGATCGACCGAAGCGAGATCCCTTAACCCCGTCGCCAGATTCTTCAGCGCGGCAAAGTCTGGATCCCGGGCGATGGCGCTGCTCCTCTCCATATTGGAAGCGACGACGAAGATGGCGGAGCAGAGGTTTCGTATCTCATGGGAGACGGCGCTTGCCAGAATCCTGTCGTGGCTGACGATCTGCTCGTATTGCGCGTGCTCCCGCTCTCGCACTTCGTTCGATATATCCACGACAATGGCAGCCAGATAGCGCTTGTTTCCTTCCTCATAGATGGAAAACCATGTCGTCGTCGGAACCAGAGTTCCATCCTTGCGGCGCGCCCATGCGCTTGCGGATGTGCTGATATTCCCGATTCCCGAGGGCAGCTTCAATGCCTCATGAAACAGCGGCATGAATTTGCGAATCTCCTGCCCAGGCAAAGCTTCTTCCACTTGCAGCATGGTCCCCGCCGCCCGGTTGGCAGCGACGATTGTCCCATTGCCGTCCATCGTAAGAATTGCCGCGGGACTGCTCTCGGCCAACAGCCTTAGCTGCTCCTGTGCGTGTCGCCGCATGTTCTGCTCATAGCGCAGCCGCGAATAATGCTTCAACACCACCCGACGCGAATCGGCGATTTGATAGATCCACAAACCGCAGCCGGTATAGGCAATGGTGGCCATACAAAAGCGCAGGAGATGCTCCAGGTGCGTCTCATCCGCTGTAAACAGGCCGCGCGTGTAGGCGCAAAAGGCAGCCGCGATCACGATCTGCCATCGCGTCAGAATGGACGCGGCGATCATGACCGGAAAGATGTAAAGAATCCCCAGCGAGAAGTCGAAGTCGAAATACCACTCCAGCAGGACGAGGACTAACACCAGCCCCGACGCGATCAGGAGAATCTGACCTCGACCATCGGCAATACGCATTCGAACGAAACGTCGGTAGAAGGTGTTCACGCAACTATTAGACGCGGTCTGGTGAAAGGATGGGAGGGGAATAACCAAAAGATAGGCTAGGCTCCATCCTGCGGCAGCACCCAAAGACCGGCTGGAAGATAGCACGTTCCCACATGCGGCTCGCAGTCTAATCAGCATATTGGAGCCCGCTGAATGATTGTTCGAGACCGACTACCGCTAAACAGAATCTGGCCCCAGGCGTGGAAACGGCTTCTTGTCCTGCTTATCTTTGATTGCACGGTCGCCATCGTCTATTCCGTGTTGCATCATAAGTGGATCTCGTTAAATGGGCTTCCTGTCGCTCCTCTGGCCTCGGCACTGACCATCTTTCTCGCCTTTCGCACGAACGCTGCGTACGGTCGATGGTGGGAGGCTCGCCAACTTTGGGGACAACTGGTTAATACCTCTCGGGCACTTGCCGTGCAATTTCTCACCATGCTCGATGATGAAACGGAGGATACACATCGTATTCCCCTCAGAAACAACTTGGTTCTCCATCACATTACCTTCACTCATGCGCTGCGTTGCCACCTGCGTAAACAGACCGCGCTCCCTGAAGTCCAAACATTTCTCGGAGAAAGCGTTGCACGTGAGTTGAGCGTCTATAAGAATCTTCCCGCGGGACTTGTCTTGAGAATGGGAAGCCTCCTCCGACAGGCTCGCAATGAAGGCATGCTCGACAGCTTTCGCTGGGCCGCAATCAACGAAAACCTCACAGTATTAACGAATGTCCAGGGTGCCTGCGAGCGCATTAAAAATACACCGCTGCCCCGTCAGTTTGATTATCTGCCTAGCGTTCTCGTCAATGCATTCTGCTGGTTGTTGCCTTTAGTCCTGGTGGAAGATCTCGGACTGATGACACCCATTGCGAGTGTGTTGATCAGTTTCACCTTTATAGCGGCAGATCTCATGAGCCGTGAGATATCGAACCCGTTCGAGAACACGATTCATGACATCCCGATGACTGCTCTGTCACGCACGATCGAACTCAATCTTCGTGAGCAGATGGAAGAGATCAACCGCGAGCGTGGATGGCAGGGAAGCACAAAGCATCGTCGGTTGCGGCCTGTCTCTGACGTCCTGCCTGTCGATGGCTTCGTATTTTAGGAATTTTTTTGCCCCGGAAAGGAGCACTTATGCTGCAAAAAGCAACAGAGATCGTATTCGCCACGGACTTTTCCGATTCAAGCCATGCCGTCATTCCGACGGTGGCCCAGTGGGTGGACACGCTGGACGCAAAGCTGACCATACTTCACGCCTATGACGCGAAGAAGACGCTGTACCGCGAGGCCGAGGCACTCCTCAGGTCTTTCTTCGCGGAAGCGGACAATTATCAGCACTGCGACCGGGTCCTTGTAAGCGGCGACCCCTCCGAGGGGATCGCCGCTTACTGCGAACGGCGACCCAATGTGCTGCTGATGCTCCCTCCCAGCGATCTCACAGGACTGTGGCGTCCCTGGCATCGCTCGTTGCGCGCGCGGCTCATCAAGCGACTCTCGGTTCCGATATGGACGCTTGGAAAGATCAACGTCGGCGACAGCTCACCCTCTGCGGATCGTCATATAGGAGTGTGGCTGGGCGATCCCGAAGAGGGAACCTCTCACCTGCGACAGGCGGCCCAGTATGCTTCGGAGACGGGGGGCACGTTGCATCTGCTGCACGTGGTCGATGAAATCAATGAAGGCTCGCTCCTGAAGCCTCTGCTCTCATCTGCGCCCATGGGAGAAGAGACTGCCGATGCATGGCTTCGGGACATGGCCGATACGCTCGACCTCGATTGCGATGTCGAGGTGCACGTTGCGCAGGGAAGGATGTCCCGCGAGCTACCACGGCTCATTCGCCGTAGCGGAGCGGATATGCTGGTTCTCAGCCAGTATGGCGCGGTGCATAACAGCTGGATCGGGCCGGAGATCAATCCAGTGTTCAAGCAATGTGCGATTAGCCTCGTCTGTGTGCCTTACTACTCGAAGCTCGAGGATCTTCACAGGCAGGTGGCAGAGTCGGCTGCGTAATCCGATTTATCCGGAGGCAGGGAGGTTCTGTGCGATGGGATCTCCCTGCGCTTCATTGCTCTCTCTTGTCGTCATTCTGAGCCGAAGGCGAAGAATTCTGTATTGCGCCTGCGCAGCCCACGATCTCTCTTCACGAGGAGGTTTCACCCGTACTGTTCTACTCGTTGCAGCAGTGCGAGCTTTCTTGTCGGATCAAGGAAGCTCGCCTCCACGGCGTTCGCCGCAAGCTCGCGCATCTGCTCCATGCTGAAACCATACTTTTCCTGCGCCAGGATGTACTCGCCCAGAAGATCGCTCCCGAACATCGGCGGATCGTCCGAGTTCAGCGTAATCATCAGGCCCGAGTCGAAATACTCTCGCACAGGATGTTCTTCGAAGCATTTGCAACACCCCGTTTGTATGTTGCTGGTGATGTTGATCTCCAGCGGGATCTGCTTCCGCGCCAGCACTTCGATCAATTCGGCATCGTGCTGAGCGGTCAGAGCATGCCCAATGCGCTCAGCGCCGATATTGATGGCGGACCAGATGCTTTCCGGCCCGACGGACTCACCTGCGTGCGCCGTCAGCCGTAGGCCCGCAGCCCCGGCCTGTTTGTAGAGCTCACGAAATTGGTCGGCGGGTCCACGAGCTTCGTCGCCGCCAATCCCGATGCCGACGATACTCGGATACTTCTCCCGCAGCTCGGCTGCCTTGCGAAAGACTCTCGCGCCCTCTTCCACGCCGAAGTGGCGAACTGCATCGACGATCCACAGCACGGTCGTTCCGAAGTCTCTCTCGCCGCGTTCGCGTCCGCGCTCGATCGCCTCGACGTAGGGTTCTACCTCGGCCTTCTTCCAGTAGTAGATGATCCCGAAAGAGACATACACCTCTGCGTGGACTACGCCCTGGCTGGCGAGTTCGCGAATCATGTTGTACGTAATCAGTTCGTAGTCTGCCGGCGCCTTCAGTCGTTCCGTCACCGCCTTGAACGACATCAGGAACCCGAGAAAGTTCTCATACTCGTAAAGAGCGCGCGCGCCTTTGAGCGTCAGGGGCTCTTCGTCATGGCGTTTGCTCAGCTCCACAAGGGTCTCTGGCTTGATGGTGCCTTCTAGATGAAGATGCAGCTCCGCCTTCGGCAGACCGCGTAACCATTCCACAATGTCGATCTCAGAGTTCTGCTTTGCCAGCTTTCGAGCCATCTCTCTATCTTAGGCTTCAGGCGAGTAAAACTCACTTCGCTTTCGGCTGTAGAGCACATAAACTATCAGACCTACGATCAGCCACACGAAGAACCGCAGCCACGTTTTTACCGGCAATCCCGCCATTAATAGAACGCAGAAAGCCACGCTTAGGACCGGAATGACCGGCCCAAACGGCACCCTGAATCCACGGTGCCTCTCAGGTTGCCGCGCACGCAGCACGAGAACCCCGATGGATACCAGGACAAAAGCGAACAGAGTCCCGATATTCGACATCTCCGCGAAGGTTCCTACATCGAACAAGCCCGCTGGAATTGCCACTAGAAATCCCGCAACCCAGGTTGCAAACGCCGGTGTCCTGAACCGTGGGTGCACCCTGCTGAACGCCTTCGGCAGCAGCCCATCGCGGGACATCGCGAACCACACCCGAGCCTGCCCAAGCTGGAAGACGAGGATCGACGAGATCATCCCGACGATCGCACCCAACAGAACTGCCAGCCTTACCCAGTGCAGGTTGTGACCGCCTGGCATCAGCGAGACCCGCTTCAAAGCATTCACCACCGGCGCCGCATCTCCCGCCACCGTTCTCCAGGGCACCATGCCCGTAAGGACGACTGCGACACCGATATACAGGATCGAGCAAACCACCAGGGTAGCCAGAATTCCTATTGGGACATCCTTTTGCGGGCAGTTGCACTCTTCGCTTGCTGTGGAGACAGAATCGAAGCCGATGTAGGTAAAGAAGATGATGGAGCCGCCCGCGAGGACCCCGCTCCAGCCGTTCGGTGAAAACGGAACATAATTGCCCGGATGGATGAAGCTGATTCCGAAGAACACGAAGACTAGGATCGCCAGGATCTTCACCAGCACCATGATGTTGTTCGTCCGCGCCGACTCTCGAATCCCGCGAACCAGCACAACCGTCAGCAGCAGCACGATCAGAAATGCCGGAATATTAAATCCAGCATGCCAGCCCGGATTGTAGATGTTGTGTCCCTGGAGATCCTGCAGTCCCAGCGGCAGATACGCGGGCGAAAGCCATTGCGGAGAGATTTTCAGGCCCAGCCAATCCAGCAGATCGACGACATGGGCGGCAAAGCCCACGCTGACGCTCATATTGCTGAAGGCGTACTCCAGGATCAGATCCCATCCGATCACCCACGCCACCAGCTCGCCCAGCGTTGCGTAGGTGTAGGTATACGCAGATCCCGCAATGGGGATCATGCTTGCCAGCTCCGCATAACAGAGTCCCGTCAGCGCGCAGACGATCGCCACCAGCACCAGCGAGATCGCCAGCGCCGGTCCCGCTCCCGGCCTTCCTGCAACCGCGCCGCTGGTGTGGTGCAGCAAACCGATGATGAGGTCGATGACGGGTGAATCCGCCAGTTTGACCTCCGACGCCGGGTTCCCCCCAATCGCCGTGCCGATCACCGTGAAGATGCCGGACCCGATCACTGCTCCGATTCCCAGCGCCGTCAGGCTCACCGGGCCCAGCGTCTTCTTCAACGCGTGCTCCGGCCGCTCCGATTCCGAGATCAGCTTGTCGATCGATTTGGTTTTAAAGATTTGCCTGGCCAGCACCCTGCTCCTCAAACAGAATTGTCCGGCAGAGTCGTCCCGGACTCACCCGAGTTACACCATTCAACCTTAAACTCATCGGGGAGGAGCTACCTTCCAGGCTGAACCGCATTCAGAATGCAGCCAACCCGGAAGGCCTCGTGGATGGAACTAGCGCTTCGATGCGCCGCGCGCGAGCTTACGGACCTTCGCCTTGTTCGAACCGCGAGGGGTCGTCCGCTTTGCCTTCGGAGCTGCCTTCTTGCGCGCCGCCCGCTTTACCTGCTTGCGTTCTGCCTTGTCTGTAATGCTCTTGGTATTTGCCATCAGTCTCTTGCCAATCTCTCTTTAAGGGTAGTTTCAAGGAAACGAAACTTTAGAGGCGCTCCAGCTGGGCAAACTTCTCCACCAGCTTCTTCACGCCATGCTGTTGAAATTGTACTGTAATCTTGGCGTCATCCCCATCTCCTTCGCGACGAAACACCGTTCCTTCGCCATACTTCGGGTGACGCACCCGTGTCCCCTGTTTCAGCCCGGTCTTGCCCGTCGGCTCTGGAATGTCCAGTTTTGAGCGGCCAGGCCTCGCTTCAGGTTTCCCTCCGGGCCTCTGTCCCCGGCCTGCAAAGAAGCTGGCGATATTGTCCAGCGACCCCGAACCACCGGTTATTCCCCGTCCAGCAGCCCCCGGCCGGCTGGCACGCGACCCCTCGCGACCACCGCTCTGGTCCTCATCTTCATAGCTCCAATGGCGTTCACCTTCCTCCTGTTGGCCACGGCCGAACCGGTTCGCCTTCGGATAAGGTGTCGAATACAGCCCACTGTAGTCTCCGCTGAACTGCGGCCTCGCCGGGGGGCTCCCCAGGTCTTCCACCAGCCGTGAGGGAACCTCCTCCAGAAACCGTGACGCCACACTCGCCTCCGGGGAATCGTTGCCGTAGCGCCGCCGATACCGCGCTCGCGTCATCACCAGGGTATCCATCGCCCGCGTCATCCCTACGTAGCACAGCCGTCGCTCTTCCTCCATCCCCGCCGGATCCATCATCGTGCGCGCGTTCGGAAACAGTCCCTCCTCCATGCCCGAGAGGAATACCAGGGGGAACTCCAGTCCTTTGGCCGCATGGAGGGTCATCAGCGTCACCTTCGCCTCAGCCGAGTACTGATCGGCGTCGCTCGACAGCGCCGCGTGATCCAGAAACTCATCCAGGGTTTCGCCACGCTCCTCAGCGTCTTGTGCAGCGTTGGCGAGTTCCTTCAGGTTCTCGATCCGAGAAAAGCTCTCCGGCGTCCCTTCGTCTTCGAGCGCACGAATATATCCGCTTCGGTCGTTCAAAAACTTGATCAGCTCTGGCAAAGTCGCCTTGTCTCCCGGAGTGCGAAACGCCGGTCGCTCTCTTCCTGGGCTGGAAAAGGGATTGTCATCCTGAGCGGAGTGCAACGGAGTCGAAGAATCTGCGTTCTTTCCGGGTGCCCCATCTTCGCGGCGGCTTTTTGCCGCCAAGGTGGGTTTGTCGCCACGACCTTCCTTTAACACCACAGGAGCAAACGGATTGAAGCTCGCAGAATCGATCCCATGCTGCTCATCCGAGTCACTGGCATTCTCTGCTGCAATCGTAGAAATTTCTTCACTCGGCCCAAAGTCGAAGGCGAAATTAAAGCTGGTGTCGAACTCTTCGCCGTCACCCTCATCCTCCTCCGGCTCCGAAATCTCAGGTATATCTTCTTCCTGTTCTGCCGCGAGCTCCGAGACGTCAAACGACACATCGCCGCCTTCATCCCCCTGCACATCCTCCGCGAGCTTTTCCGCGAAACCCGGCCCCAACATCGCGCGCGCATCCTCGATCAGCCTGCGAAATCCCTCCAGCGCGTTCAGCGTTCGCTGCGGCAGCAGCCGTTCCTCTACCGCCCGAGCGATCGCATCCCACGTGCTTAGCCCCGTGCTCAACGCCATGCGCTCCAGCGTCTCCATCGTCGTCTTGCCGATGCCGCGCGCAGGCGAGTTCACCACGCGCTGAAGCGCGACGGAATCATGCGGATTCTGAACCCGCCCACCATGTGGTACTGAATCTGATACCGCCGCAACGCCTCTTCCACCAGTCGCGACTGCGAGTTCGTCCGATACAGCACCGCACATCGCGGCTCGTCTTCCTGTTGACCTGCCTCGCGCAGATACCGCTGAATCCGATCTGCGATAAACAGCGCTTCGTTCTCGCCATCGGGAGCCTCGTAGTACCCAATCAGCGATCCGCCGTCGCGCGAGGTCCACAGATTCTTCCCCTTGCGCTGCGTGTTCTGCGCGACCACAGCGCTTGCGCCCTCAAGGATCACCTGGGTAGAGCGGTAGTTCTGCTCCAGGCGAATCGTCTTCACGTTCGGAAAATCTTTTTCAAAATCCAGAATGTTCTTGATGTCCGCGCCGCGCCAGCTATAGATCGACTGGTCCTCATCGCCTACCACGCAGATATTCTTCTCCTGTCCCGCCAGCAGCTTCATCAGCTCATACTGCGGACGGTTCGTATCTTGGTACTCGTCGATCATCACGTAGCGATAGCGTCTGTTATAGCGCTCGCGTACCTCGGAAGAAGACTTCAGCAACCGCACCGTCTCCAGCAGAAGATCGTCGAAGTCCATCGCATTCGCCTTCGCCAGTTCCTTGCGGTAGATCTCGAAGATGTGCGCGATCTTTTCCTCGATGGGGTTGGTCGAGGCAAGGAAGTACTCCTGCGGATCGATCATGTGGTTCTTTGCCCAGCTGATTCTTCCCAGCGCCACGCGCGGTTTCAGGCTCTTGTCGTCGATGCCCAGCCGCTTCAGCGCAATCTTCACCACTGCCTGCTGGTCCTGTTCGTCATAGATGGCGAAGGTCTTTGTCAACCCCACACCATTCACGCGCAGAGCTTCAATATCGCGCCGCAGCACACGAACGCAGAAGCTGTGGAAGGTCGCAAGCGTCGGTTTCGCCAGCGACGAGTGGCCAAGGATCTTGTCCACTCGCTCGGCCATCTCTTTGGCGGCTTTATTGGTGAAGGTCACCGCGAGGATGCCATCGGCAGGCACGCCGCGCTCTTCAATTAAATAGGCGATTCGGTGCGTGACCACTCTTGTCTTGCCGCTGCCCGCACCCGCAAGCAGCAGCACAGGACCATCCACCGTGCAAATCCCCTCTTGCTGCTGAGGATTCATATTCTCTAAAAGACGACTCAATCTGGTACACGCTCCACATTCAATTTTAACCTTCTTGAGACATTCACACCTTGCACAAGCTTTCCGTCACCATTTCCACACGCTTCGTCACTTAGCAAAATCTAATGGAACTTCCGTGAGTCCAATGCGTATGGACATATGAAGGGCTTCTGAACCATGGCAGCAAGCCCATCGTTCTTAACGTAAAAAACCGGGAGCTAAAAATGAACTACCGTAAATTTGTTGCAGCTACTGTCGTCGTCGCGTCTTCTCTGCTCGCATCGCCCGCTGTCTATGCCGCAACCAGCGTGCATTCGCCTGTTCAAGCGATGTTCGGAAAAACGAAGACCATCAAGCTCACCTTCATGAATGACACCGGGTCTCCCATGGAACTAAAGGCTGGTGAAGAAGTCATCAAGCTCGAAGCGGGCAAGCCCACCGTTGTGAATCTCACCCCAGGAACCCGCATCGTCTCTACTACCGCCACCTCAACGCACGAGGCCGGCTCGCTCATCGCCGAGGTCACCAGCTCGCTGAATGGCGCAATCATTCACATCAAATAACATCGAAAACAATAGCAACCCGGCCTTTGAGGCGGCGTCCTGATCAGGACATCGCCTCAAGGGCCGCAACTCAAGCCATTCTCTTCAAATTTCATACTCCATCTTCTAAGCCTTGATACTCTCAAGGTGTGATCCGCAATGCAGCCATCTTCTGCGCCTCCTCCGACGGTGCGAACCCCCTGTACCTTCAATCTGCCATCGCACTCGGCCGCGCCCTTGCCGAACAGAACATTGGTGTCATCTACGGCGGAGCCAACGTCGGTCTTATGAAGGCGGTTGCGGAATCCTGTCTCGCCTGCCAGGGCCGGGTCATCGGTGTCATTCCCGAAGTGCTCGTCGATACCGAGGTCGCTCATCGCGGCCTGACCGAATTACACATCACCACGACCATGCACACTCGCAAGGCCAAGATGGCCGAGCTTGCCGATGCCTTCCTCATTCTGCCCGGCGGCTTCGGAACCCTCGAGGAGATGTTCGAGGTACTCACCTGGCAGTATCTGCGTCTGCACCAGAAGCCGACCGTGCTGATCAACATCAATGGCTTCTATGACAAGCTGCTGGGCTTTCTCGATCACTGTGCAACAGAGGGTGTCCTCAAGCCTCGGGCACGTGAGCTTCTCCTCGTCGCCAATACTGTCGAAGATGCTCTCGCCCTGTTGAATCTCTGACCGCACAGTCCCTAGACAAGATCGATTACCGCGCATTTCTTGCGTTAATCGGGCAGGGCCGTGAATATGTATTTCAAATACATATTCACCTGGAGGAAGCATGCTGCAACAGCAGAAGGACATCGTCAAAGCAACTATCCCCGCGCTTCAGCAACACGGCGAAGCCATTACCGGCGTCTTCTACAAGACGCTCTTTGAAGAGCATCCTGCTCTGCTCAATGTCTTCAATCCTGCGAATCAGCAAAATGGCGGCCAGGCCCGCAGTCTCGCCGCGTCCATCCTCGCCTACGCTTCTCACATCGACAAGCTGGATCAATTAGGAGGAATGGTCAGCCGCATAGGGCACAAGCACGCCAGCCTCGAAGTGCAGCCCGAGCACTACCCCATCGTCGGCGATCATCTGCTTCGCGCCATCCGTTCTGTCCTCGGAGAGGCCGCGACCCCCGAGATCCTCGACGCCTGGGCAGCCGCATATCAGCAGCTCGCCACCATCATGACCGGCCACGAGCAGAAGCTTTATGCCGATGGCCGTTCACAGCCCGGAGGCTGGGCCGGTTATCAGCCGCTCACTGTCGTTCGCAAGGTCCCGGAGAGCGAGACCATCACATCATTCCACCTTGCATCGCCGACCGAGCAGTCTCTTCCCCCATTTCGTCCCGGCCAGTACCTCGCCGTGCGCGCGCATGTGGCCGACGCTCCCTTCCAGCAGATCCGTCAGTACAGCCTCTCCGGCATCAGCGATGGACTCACCTACCGCATCAGCGTCAAGCGTGAGCTCGCTCCTGCACACATCGCTGCGGCCAATAACGGTCTTATCTCCAATCATCTTCACGACGACGTTCAGGAGGGAGACACCATCCACGCGCACGTTCCGCAGGGAGACTTCGTTCTCCGCGAAAGCGATCGGCCTGTTGTGCTACTCAGCGGAGGCGTCGGCGTCACCCCGGCTATCTCCATGCTGCATCACCTTGCTCTCCATGCGCCGCATCGCCCCGTCCTCTTCGTTCACGCCACCACGCAGAGAAGTCATCATGCCTTCCGCGGTGAGGTTCGAACGTTGACCGGGACGCGCTCTCATCTCAGTTCGCTGACCTTCTATGAGAACCCCTCTCCCACGGATCGTTCGGGCATCGACTACGACTACGTCGGCCGCATCTCTGCCGAGACCCTTCTTCCTCATCTGCCACAACAGCCGGCGGACTTCTACTACTGCGGACCCGTCGGCTTCATGAACGCCGTCGACAACCTTCTCGATTCGCTTAACATCCCCCTGGACTGTCGTTATAGTGAAGCTTTCGCCCCCGATCCCTCCTTTGCGACCGAGATCGCTCGGGCTTAGCAGAAGGAGTCTCCGTACCCATGAATATCACCCGCTTCTCGGACCTTGCCCTGCGCCTTCTGATGTACCTCGGCAGTCGTGCCGAGCCCATGCAGGCCACGGTCACGGTCCGAGAAGTGGCTACTCTCTTCAACGTTCCTTACGCCCACCTCGTCAAGGTCGCATACCAGCTTGGGCAACAGGGATTCCTCATCACTACCAAGGGCGCCGGCGGCGGTCTTCGCCTCGCCCGTTCCGCCGAATCCATCCGGCTTGGCGAGATCCTCCGCATCACCGAGCCTTCCGACGCCGTGATCGATTGCGTCACGCAACCCTGCCCGCTCGCCGGAGCCTGTCTTCTCAAGGGGGCTCTCGACAACGCCTACGCCGCCTTCCTCGACACGCTGGACCGGTACACGCTTGCCGAAGTCGCACGTACTCCGCGACTCCAGAAACTCGTAGCACTTAAGACTTAATCAAATAGCGAAGATTTGCGCCGCTTGAACTTCATCGCATTTCTGACAAAGAGCCGAACTTTCAAATCTTCGCGCTGCAGGCTTCGCACTGACACACACGTCGCAGGTACTCCCACGAATAGATTCCGCTTTCGTGGCCATCGCTCCATTTAAATTTCATCGCATACTTGCCCACCGGAGTCACCTCCGTCGGCCTCACCGGAGCCTCATACATTGGCAGCAGGGTCTGCGGCTTCGGTTTCGCCTCGCCGGGCTTTCGCCCAGACTGTTCGCGCTCCTCGTGGCAGGTTGCACAGGGACAGGCAAGCCTCAACCACGCGAAGTTCCACTCGCTGGTGTGCCCATCCTTCCATTCAATCTCCACTCCAGTGCCTTCTGTCTTGTGCACCCGCACCTTGGCCGGAGTCACCGCGTCCGCCGGCAGCTTCTGCTCCATCGCTGCCTCGCGCGCCGCCTGTTCCGCGTTCACAAACCTGATTCCTTCATGACTCATGCTTCACCTTCTTATTCCGTCCATCTTGCCCGCTGTCGACCTTTTCATCCGTTCCTCCAGAAGAAGTACGCGGCCATCGCACAGCCCGTCACTACGACGATTGCTCTGAGCACGCCTGCATTCATCCTTCGTGCATACTGCGCCCCTACATAGCCCCCTGCGCCTGCAAACAGCATGGAGACGACGCAGTAGCGCCACACCACGGCTCCGGTCGCGATAAAGGTCAACACGGCGCAGAGATTCGAAAGACATGCGGCCAGCACCTTGAGCGAGTTCAGCGCGTGCATCTCTTCCACGCCGAACAAGGCCAGCGCAGTCATAATCAGAAATCCCGCGCCCGCCCCGAAATAGCCAATGTAGAAGCACACCGGAAACAGGGCAAGCAGCAGTGGCAGCGGCGCAATCCTTCTCTCTGCATGCGGAACCGTGGACCGTCGCCGAAGCCATCGCGACACCGGCCCACTCAGACCGAACAGCAGGGAAGCGGTCAGCAGCAGCCACGGCACCAACCGTAGAAAGGTAACCTGGCGCGTGTGCAAAAGGACTACGGCGCCGCTCACGCCACCGAGAACAGAGGCTCCGCAGACCACAGGAAGCAGATCTCGCCTTAAATCGTCACGCAGCGCTGCTACAGAAGTTAACTGTCCCGGCCATAACGCGACGGTATTGGTCGCATTCGCCTGAATCGGAAGCACACCTATCCCAAGCATTGCAGGAAAGGAAAGAAACGATCCACCCCCCGCCATCGCATTCATCACGCCTGCGACGAGCGAGGCAGCGACCAATCGAATATAGGGCCAGTGCGAACTAGATTCGGAGAGCATCCATCTACCATTGTATCGACTGGGGCGAACCGGTCTTAAGGAAACCGAATCTCGGTAGTGGGTCAGTTTGAAATCAGCCTATCGCCACATACCCACAATCAGACCGCCAGCAATAATGAGGCTTCCTCCTACCAACATTGGAAGCGTCGGGGTCGCCTTGAAGAACAGGTAGTTGATTATCTGAAAGACAACGAACAGGGTAGCGATGTAGAACCCGACAACTTGCCCGAACTCAATCGGAGCTAGATTGAGCGAAGTTCCGTAAAGGGTCAAGAGCAGCCCTCCGCCGACGAACAGGGCTATCCGGGCAGCCATAGATGGACTGTGAAGGGCAACCCGAATAATGACATCTCCGGTCGATTCAAGAACCGTTGCAAGCAGGACAAAAAGGAAAATCTTCACTCTTCCAAACTATCCCACTACCCGAATCTCTGGGGTAGCTCCAATCAACTCGCGGGTATAGGCCTCTGTAGGCGAGTCGCAGATCTGTTCGGACGCGCCCAGTTCCACCAGTCGTCCCTTTTGCATTACCGCCACGCGGTCGCACAAATACCGTACCAGTGGCATCGAGTGTGAGATAAAAAGGTAAGTAAGACCGTACTTTCTCTGCAGATCGCGCAGCAGGTTCACAACCTGCGCTCCCACGCTTACGTCCAGCGCGCTCACGGGCTCATCCAGCACCACAAACTCCGGCCGCAGCGCCAACGCCCGCGCAATATTGATCCTTTGCCGCTGCCCTCCGCTGAATTCATGCGGATATCGCCCAAGGGCGCCGGTCTCCAGTCCCACCTCGGCCAGCATCTCGGCCAGCCGATTCTTTCCGTAAGCTTCTCCGTGGATCGCAAACGGCTCTGCCAGGATCTCCTTCACCCTCATGCGCGGATTCAAGGCTGCGTAGGGATCCTGAAACACGATCTGCATACGCCGCCGCAACGTCCGTAGTTCGCCCGCATTTGCCGCCAGCAGATCGCGGCCGTCATATTCCACTGCGCCTGCCGTAGGCTCAATCAGGCGCAGCAGCATCCGGGCTACCGTACTCTTTCCCGATCCCGACTCGCCTACCAGCCCCAGCGTCTCTCCCCGCTGGATCGTGAACGACACATCGTCCACCACACGCAGCCCCGCGCCATACTCCTTCACCAACCCGCGCGCGTCAACCAGCACCTCAGCGCTCTTCATCATCGAACCCTAACAATTTCAACCTTCACCTAACCACCTCAACGGCCATGCCAACATCTCAATCGTCATCTCTGACCAACGAAATCGTCGTTCCGAGCGAAGCCGGGGAACCCCTGTATTTCGCTCGAACGGCCACATAGTCTCCCCCGACCCAAACCCTCAATCCAGCTTCGGATGCAGCCGATGGAATCCGGTCGCCTCCTGGTAAGCCCGCGCGAACGCTGCCAGGCGTGCGTCGCTGTACAACCCGCCCAGAAACGTCAGCGAGACCGGTGTTCCCGGCCCACCCACATTCTGCGGATGACCATCGTCCCTATGGTCGGGCGGCGGAGCATCCTCTCCTCGTACTCCATTCGGCACAATCACTGCAGGATGCCCGGTAAGGTTCGTGGCCGTCAACTGCGTACCGAACGATGGCGTTACAACCACATCCACCTCGGCAAAGATCTTCTCTATCGCCTCCATCGCAAGCGTCCGTGCCCGCTGTGCCTGAATATAGTCAACGGCAGAATAGAAACGCGCCACGCGAAAGGTATTCGGCCATTCGTTCGCCCCTTGCTCTGTAAGCAGCGCGTCTTTCCCGCTCAGGGTCAACTCATCGAATGCAGCCGCTGCCTCCGCCTCAAGCACCGGTTGTATATCCCCGAAGTGATATCCCTTTGGCAGCTTCACCTCAACCAGCTTCGCACCCATCTTTTGCAGAGATGGCAAAGCCGCCTGCGCGTATTTTGCGTCATACGTCTGACGCGCATAGTCTCTCGCCTGTTCCTCCGTAGCGTTTTTCGGTATCTCCGGTGAGTCGAACTCGCTCTTCAGATAGCCGACCCTCAGCTTCTTCCAGTTGAACTCTGCGTCCCAATTGAAGGCTGCATTCTGGACGCTGCGGTCCTGTCCATCCGGCCCATAGATCGCGCTCATCACCAGAGCGCAGTCTTCCACCGATCGGCAAATCGGCCCGAGCTTGTCCATTGTCCAGGTCAGCGCCATGGCCCCGGTCCTCGGAATAAATCCGAATGTTGGCCGCAACCCTGTTGCTCCACATCTCGTTGAAGGCGACGAGATCGACCCCAGTGTCTCCGTCCCAATCGCAAACCCGACACATCCCGCGCCGACTGCCGAGGCCGATCCAGCCGATGATCCCCCCGAAGGCTGATTCGTATTCCACGGACTCCGCGTCATTCCACCAAACCAGATCGGGCCGCTTGCCAAGGCTCCCATGCTCAGCTTCGCCACCAGCACCGCCCCCGCAGTGTCCAGCCGCTGCACTATGGTGGCGTCATAGTCGAACTGCTGCTGCTCAAACCCTCCCGCGCCCCACGTCGTGCGATATCCCTTTACAGCTAGCAAATCCTTTGCTCCCCAGGGAATCCCGTGCAGCGGCCCACGATACTTGCCTGCTGCAATCTCCCTGTCCGCATCTGCGGCCTGCTTCAGAGCACGCTCCTCCGTCAGCGTAATCACGAAATGGAGTCGAGGGTCGTACTTCTTCAACCGCGCCAGGTACATCTTCGTCAGCTCCACCGAGCTCACCTTTCGCGTCTTTACCAGCTCCGCCATCTCACGGACCGAAGCAAACGCCAGCGAGCCCTCGCCACTCGAAGCCAGCCCCTTCACCTCCGGAGCCTTGCTCATCCGCATCGGCCTTCGCTCCGTCTCCAGCTTCATCCCGGCAGGGACAGGATCGAAGATAAACGCCGGAGCAACATGGTTTGGAATCTTCATGCTCCGGATCACCAGCACCGAATCGCGCTGCTTCTTCAGACCCTCCAGCATCATGGCCTTTTGCTCCGTAGTTAGCTTCACCGCCGCGATCGCCGCTGCCGCATCGATCATCTCCGGCGTAATCTCCGCCAGGTGGTCATGATCCACGCTCGCGCCGGTTTCGGTTCCAGGGGAAGTCTGCGCCGCCATTCCCCAGAGCACCCCGGGCAGCAGCGTCTGCCCCAGACCCATCGCCGAACACACTCCCAGAAACCGCCGCCGATCCAACCCGCCAGACTGTCCGCTCATTCCGGCATTATTGCATTCGTCTCACGCAGTACCTCAACTGGCCCCTTCGCGAGTGAGGTGGTACATTTCTCTCGTTCGAGGTTCCTGCCAGGAGCCTTTTGTGAAAGCCACGCTCGCGGCAGACCTAATTCGTTTAGGAAAGGAAGCTGCATGCGAATCTTCACGCCTCTCCGACTTACGCTATCCCTCTTCGCGTTCCTTCTACTCTCCGGTGCAGTGTTCGCGCAGAAGATCACCACCGACTACGATCACGGGGCCAACTTCTCCGACTACCACACCTACGCCTGGACCAAGGGAACTCCCGTCAAAGACCAGCTCATGGATCAGCGCATCCACGACAACATCGAACAGCAGCTTGCCTCCAAGGGCTATCAGAAGGTCGCCGATCCCGAGCAGGCCGACGTCCTCGTCGCCTATGACGCCGCAGTAGGACAGCAGGCCCAGCTCAACACCATGGGCATGGGAGGCTGGGGCCGCGGATGGGGCATGGGAGGTCAAATGGCCACCACCACGGTCGACTACATCCCCGTAGGAGCCCTCTCCGTCCGCATCGGGGACAACAAGACCCACAAGCTTGTCTGGCGAGGAACCGCCTCGGAGACCCTCAAGGACAAGCCGGAGAAGGTCACCCAACAGATTCAGAAGGCCACGGCCAAGATGTTCGCCAAGTACCCGCCCAAGAAGTGAAGCCTTACGACAGAGAGTCTCGAGCGCAGAACGACGTACTCGAAATACTTGCGAATTACCACTTTAATCGAACACTAATCGCAAGTCTTTGCGTTATTTAAGGAGCCAATCCCTGAAAATTTACTGAAAATAAGTCACTTAGATAAGCGCCAGATTTGGCCGGTAATGTGCTTTCTTCCTTGGCAGCAATGCATTGCATGCAATTGTCTAGGAGAAATTCATGGCCCGCTTTTCTGTTGTACTTGCTCTTGCCTCTCTGGTTGCAGGTTCTTCTGCGTTGCTTGCTGATCCCATCAGCTATGCCCACGCAGGCTCGATCGCGACCACAACAACCTTCACCGTGGCAACAACCGGAGATCTTACCGGCACCTTCGTCTTCTCCAACGCTGGTGGGACGGACTTCCTTCGCCTCATCAATTTGACCACCGGTTCGGCCAGTGGCTATTTCTTCAACAACCACACGACTGCAACTGGGACCATGCAAAACTTCGGCCAGTTCAACGCAGGCGATCTCATCGCCATCGATATCTACAACCAGACCAACAACCAGACCTTTAGTACGGACCCTTCTCGTAGCATCGATGGTGTAAATCACGGCTATGCCGCTCAGTTCACCGGCGGAGTCATCAATGGGGTCACGCTGCCCGCCGGTATCTATGTCGGTTTGGAAGATCTTCCCTTCGGTAGATCGGATATGGACTACAACGATGATACGGTTCTCTTCAATAACATCATCATCGCGACGCCGACTCCTCCGGTAGTCTCCGTTGCCCACGCACCGGAGCCCGGCACATTGCTTCTCCTGGGCACGGGCATGCTGGGAGCCGCCGGGGCTCTCCGCCGCCGCGTCTTCAAGCGCTAAAAACGTCTCTGCGCAAAGGGCTGGGTCGCATTTTTTCAGACCCAGCCCCATTTTGTATTTAAAAGTAGTGCTTGACGGTGTAGGTTGCCGAAATAAATGAAACAGTTTGCCAGAAATGGTTAAATAGCTCTATAAGTAATTTATTTTCAATGTTCTACAGAGTCGATCCATTAATCATCCAAGAGTATCTTTCTGGGAAAACAAAGGTCATTTGCAACTGAATTACAGGATTTCTCTTGAAGCTGAAGCATATCGAAGTCGAAGGCGTGCGTTTCTTCGTCAATGAAACTTTGCTCGTATCGTGAAAGTCACGACAGAATTCAAGATGTAGATTGTTGAGGGCCAGGCAACGCTCCTGGCCCTCAATCTATTCGGCATCCGAAGACCGATATCGACACTGCTGGCTTGCTGGCTTACCGGGTAAATCGGTATGTCCCGGCATTACAAGAGAGGACCACCGGTCATCGGTTTTCCCCTTGGCGGGTGGTCCGCCGACTCACTCTTCAAATAACGTCGGTGGCGGCGGCGAAGACCGCTGATAGAAGAGCCCAAAGAAGCCAAGTCATGGGGAAACTCTTGGTAATTTTTGCAGGGAACGGTGCTTGAACAAGATGCGCATACGATGTTCCAACGCCGATCTTAAGCGCACCTTACGGCGGGACAACGGAGAAGTTGCCATCTTCAGGCAAGTTTAAGTAACGATTGCAACAATTGATATGAGGCATCTGACATGCGGGTTTTGTTGGTGGAAGACGAGATCAGGTTAGCGGAGAACATCGTCGCCGCACTGCGTGAAACTGGATTGGTGGTGGACCATGCGCTCGACGGGGAAGATGGGTCGCATATGGCGGAGCAGGGGATCTACGACGCGATCATCCTCGACCTTATGCTGCCGGGAAAAAGTGGACAAATGGTTTTGAGTGATCTAAGACGAAAATACCTTCGGACGCCGGTGTTGATCCTAACGGCTCAGGAAGGGAAACAATCCATCATCGAATTACTTAACGCCGGGGCCGATGACTACCTCAGCAAGCCTTTCGATCTTGGAGAGCTCATCGCAAGGGTCAAAGCTGTCATTCGGAGAGGAAAGGGGGTCGCCCACTCGAAGCTGACCGTTGCCGATGTCGAGGTGGATACGATTCACCAGACAGTGACCCGGTGCAGCGAGACGATCGACCTTTCGCCAACGGAATACAGGATATTGGAATACTTTGTCCATCGACCACGGGCTGTAGTTTCTAAAAGAGAGTTATTAGAACATCTCTATGACTTCGCATGGGAACATCATTCCAACGTGGTGGAGGCCCATATCTCGAATCTGCGTAGAAAGCTGAACTCGGTTGGCGAAGAACCCCTCATCATGACCTTACGTCATCGCGGATATCGTCTTTTCAGCGGCACACAACGTGACTAATCAGTCGATATCCATCACGCGCCGCCTTGTTGCGGCAGTCCTTATCCTGGAATGTCTCTCTGCCCTGATCCTCATTGGTGCCGTGACTGTGCACGAGTACCACGTGCAGCTGCAGGCCTTCGACGCCTCGCTCATGGGAACGGCGCAGGCCCTGATGGGCTCGGTCCAGGACGCCGACGATGTCTCTGACAGCCTGAGCTTTGACATACAAGGTCTCTCTTTGAACAAGAAGGCGATCTATCAGGTCGAGGAGAAGAATGGACATGTACTTGGTTCGTCAGGGAATCGCGCGGCTCTCGGTGAACTTCTGACTGCGAAGGACGGGTTCCATGAGATTGCAATTGCAGACCATCGATTCCGTTTCGTCGTTTTTCATTCTATTCGCGTCATCGATCCTGAGACTCCGGGCGGAGGCGTTCGGCATGACGTGACGGTGATCTATGGCAGTCCGGTTGGCAGGGTTTGGCACGAGGTCTTTGAGGCCATACGGTTCATTGCGATTACAACCGGACTTCTCCTTGGTCTCACTGCGTTGTTAATGGTCTTACTCATTCGTAAGTACCTGGCTCCAATCCATCAGCTGGCCGAGGAAGCAAATAGGGTCAGCGTCGTGAACTGGAAGTTCGATTCTCCTGAAAGCGCAAGGCGGACAGTTGAGTTGCGCCCGCTGGCTCGAGCGCTTGAATCGGCGTTAGCGCGGGTTCAGCTTTCCTTCGCGCAACAGAAACGATTTACAAGTGATGCGGCCCATGAATTGAAGACCGATGTTGCAATTGTGAAGTCGTCGTTGCAACTTCTCGCCATGAAGAAGCGCACCGTCGAAGAGTATGGCCAGGGGCTGGCCCTAAGCCTCGATGACTTCACTCGCCTTGAAACTACCGTCGAAAGACTATTGACCCTTGCCAGACTAGAGCAGCCGATTACAAGAGAAGATATATCGGCAGCTTCCCGTGTCTGTTCGCTTAAGAAAGCGATGGAAGAAGCTCTGCATCAAGGCGCGGCCTTCGCGCAGTTGAAGGAGATTGAGGTCACGGCATCTCTCGATGAGAACACGGAAGTTCCTCTTGATCTGCGCGACGCGCTCCTGCTTTGTTCGAATGTGTTGGTGAATGCGGTGCAACATACTCACAATCGAGGCAAGATCCATATCTCCCTCAAGCGCCGGGATGCGGAAGTGGTCCTTGAATGCAAAGACTGGGGCGAAGGGATCTCAGAAGAAGACCGGCCATTTGTGTTCAATCCGTTCTATCGGAGCGATACCTCACGAAGCCGAAAGAGTGGAGGAACAGGCTTAGGGCTTTCTATCTGCAAGGCGATCTGCTCCAGGACTGGGGGTTCAATTGATATTATGAATCACGACGAAGGCGGCGCCGTGGTGGTCGCCGTTTTGCCAGCGCACCTTCCGACCTCGATATTCAGATAGCTCCGCGCACAGCGGGCGCGGCCGGCAGGCCATTCCTCTTGGTTTAAGCCGTCTCGGAAAGCTGACGGGTCAAGAGGTAATAGACAACAGGTGTCACGATCAGGCTGAGCACCATGGAAATCGTGAGTCCGCCGATTACGGCGATTGCGAGGGGTTGAAGCATCTGTGATCCAGAGCCCAGGGCGAATGCCAAAGGCAACATGCCGCAGATAGCGGCGGTCGCCGTCATGAGGATCGGACGGAGACGACGCTGTGCTGCATGGATCATCGCATCACGTGCAGAAACTCCTTCTTTCCTGTAACGCTCATCAGCATCGAGTAGCAATATGCCATTTTTGGCTACGATGCCGATGACCATGATGAGGCCCATAAACGATGCCACATTGAAGGTTGTGCCCGTGATCATCAGAGCGAAGACTACACCGGCAATCGACAAGATAGAGGAGACCAAAATGGCTGTGGGAGCATAAAAGTTGCGGAATTCGATGAGTAGAACTCCGAAGACAAGAACAAGAGAGAGCAGGAGCACGCGAAGAAGCTCGTGAAAGGACTGCTGTTGTTCCTGGTAGGTCCCGCCATATTCAATACGAACGGTGGATGGTAAGTGCATCGCCTGAATTGTTTGCTGGACCTTCGAGATTGCTGTCCCGAGGTCCGATCCTTCGAGACGGGCCGTGACGGTAATTAATTGTTGCAGATTCTCTCTCTTGATTTCGTTCTGGGGAGGAAGTTGTGTGATCTGGGCAAGGGAGCCGAGAGTGGCTAACCTGCCGCCTGCACTGTTGAAGACCGTGTTTTGGATCGTATCGAGCGATTGACGTGTTTCGTCGCCCAGCCTGACGCGTACCGTGTACGGCCGTCCATCGGCGATCAATGGATCCGTCGTTGTTACGCCGTCGAGGATCGAAGTCGCGTCTTCTGCCACCTCTGTTGGAGTAAAGCCCAGCCTGGCTGCGACACTGGGATCGATCTGGAAGTTGGTCGCAGGTCCACTGATTGTATTGTCGATGCCATTCTGCACATCCACGACACCGCCGATTTTGCTGATCGCAGCTCCGATGCGCGGACCGAGATCATTCAGAAGAGTACGATTATTGGCAAATACCTTGATCTGGATCGGTTCAGGTGCATTCGAAAGATCGCCGATCATATCTTGCAAGACCTGGGTAAACTCTACGTCGAGCTCGGGTTCGGTTTTTTTGATTTCAGCACGAGCGTCGGCGATGACTTCATCGATGCTCCGATCACGTTTTGTCTTCAGTTTTACCGTGATGTCACCGGTGTTTGCCTCGGTAACTGCGGCCAGGCCCATTTGAAGACCGGTGCGGCGTGATGTGCTCTCGACTTCTGGCAGGTCACGAAGGATCCGTTGCACATGGTCGAGGACGCGATTTGTCTCGGTCAACGAGCTGCCGGCCGGCATGATGTAGTCGAGAATGAAGCCGCCCTCATCCATCTCGGGGAGAAGGTCCGAACCAAGAGCGTTATAAGACAGCCAGGTCCCGCCCACTAGAAGGACACAGAGGCCAAGCAGGACGAACGGTCGGTTGAGCGACCATCCAAGACCTTTCTCGTGCCATCCAAGGACCGACCGCATTAGTTTGCCATGGTCTTCATGGGGCCGGATTTCGCCTTCACGGCGCTCACGAAGCAGGACGAGACTCAAGGCTGGCGTCCAGGTGACGGCCAGCAAAAGAGAAGTCAGCAATGCGACCGTCATCGTAATGGCGAGGGCCCGGAAGAAACTTCCTGTGACGCCAGTTACCGAGACGAGAGGAAGAAACACAACGACGGGAGTGATGGTCGAACCGACCAGAGGAACTGCGATCTCCTTGAGCGCAAGCCGTGCGGCCTGGGAGCGAGTTTCACCGTGATCCCGATGGAGCACGATATTTTCGACTACGACGATAGCATCGTCGATGACCAGTCCGATTGCAGCGGCCAGGCCACCAAGGGTCATTAGATTGAAGCTTTCGCCGATCGCCCAGAGAAACAGAATGGTGATCGCAATCGTAACTGGAATGACCAGACCTGCGACCAAGGACGACGTCCAGTCGCCTAGAAACAGGAAGAGAATGAGACAGGCGAGAACGAGTCCGATCAAAATTGCATCGCGCACACTGCGGATGCTCTCTCGCACGAGCTCGGATTGATCGTAGTAAGGTTCAAGGTTGACGCCTTGCGGTAGAGCTTTCTTGAGTTGTTGGATCTTGACCGCGACGGCATCGGCTACAGCAACGGTATTGCTTGAAGGCTGGCGGGCAATATTGAGGAGAACAGCCGACTTTCCGTTGGCCGTTACTGCGGTGTAGACGGGAAGTACGCCTGGCTGAACTGTTGCAACGTCGCCAACCCGAACAGGAGTTCCGCTCGCAGTGGTCTTCACGACAAGTCGACCCAACTGATCTCCATCGTGAGCTTGCGCTCCGACGAGACCGAGTATCAACTGGTGGTTCGCCTCATAGAGACCGGGCGAATCGATAATGTTGGATGCTTGGACGGCATTGGCGAGGTCGAGAATTGTAACTCCGGCAGTCTGCATGCGCGCCATATTCGGCACAATGTGGAACTCCGGAACTTTGCCGCCCTGAACTGTGACCGTACTGACGCCAGTTACCCGGTTCAAAGGAGGTTTCAACTGATAGGTTGCAAGCTCCCATAACTGGGTCTGAGGCAACTTGTCTGACGTAAGACTATAGCCAAGAATCGGAAAGGTGGCGAAGGTTAGACGATTCGTAGTAATGACGGCGGTTGCAGGAAGCGTCTGACGGACTTTGCTGAGCGCTGCATCTACTAACTGGAGCGTACGAAACGTATCGACGCCCCAATCGAAGAAGAGACTCACTTCGGCAGATCCACGACTGGTTGTTGATCGGACGGTTACCAGACCCGGCACGGAATTTACGGCGTCTTCGATGGGCTTTGTGATCGTGACCTGCATCTGTTCGACCGGCATGACGCCGTTATCGACGCCGATGACGACACGAGGGAAGTTGGTCTCAGGGAATACCGAGATCGGCACCTGTTGAGCGGCATAGATGCCGGCTAGGGAAAGGACAATGAGGAAGAAGAAGATCGGACCCCGAAATCGCACGAGCCAGAAGGGGCGTGGTTGAACAGTATTTGGAGGCTGCGGCATTATTTATCGCCTCCGGCATCTTCTTCTGGTTTACCGACCTTGACCTTAGTGCCATCGTCAAGGCCGTATCCACCAGTAGTGATGACCGTCTCCGATCCGGTCAGGCCCTCGGTGATCTGAATGTTCTCGCCGTCATTGATTCCAAGTTGGACTGCTTTCTTGTGAGCGACGCTATCTGTCCCAACGACCATGACCGACTTTGAACCATCTTCGCCGGTCAGGATCGCGCTGAGCGGTATCTTGACTGCTTTCGTGGCGGTGCGGCCTGTGATCGAAGTGCGTACGGGTGTGCCTGCTTTATATTTGCCAGCTTTGTTATCCAGCTTGAGCCATACTTCTACCGTCGTGCTGCCAGGATCCAACGCTGGACTGATGAGCGATACCTTGGCAGGAAGCGGCTCGTTGACTCCGGGCACCAGGATGGAAGCCTCGTCTCCAAGGCTCAGATGCTGGGCGACGGTTTGTGCGAGGTGAACCTTTGCCAGTAATGCGGAGGTGTCCATCACAGTAATTAATGTGCTGCCAGAGCTCACGGTTTCACCGGCGAACAGTGGGCGGTCTGTTACGACACCCGAGATAGGGCTATGAATCTCGGAGTAAGAGACCTGAGCCGTAGCCGCCATATATTTGCCCTTTGCGGATGCGAGTTGACCCTCCGCCTGTTTTAGAGTCGCTTCGCGGCTGACCTTCTGCTGCGAGTTGAAGTGGTTCTGCGCTACGTCAAAAGCAGCGTGTGCCTGTACCAGTGCAGCAACTGCGGTGTCATAGTCACGACCTGCAATAGCGCCCTCTTCCAGGAGCTTCTTTCTTGACGCAACGATCTCTTCCTGGAGTTGAAGCTGGGCCTTTGCCTGCGCCAGATCCAGTTCAGCCTTGGTATAGTCTTCTGGAACCTGCGCCTTCGTCTGCATGCTGTAGGCCGCTTCGGCTGCGTCGAGTTGTCCCTTGTTGTCCACGGCCAGGGCGGAGAGATCACGGTTTTCAAGGACAGCCAGCAGGTCTCCTTCCTTGACTTTGGATCCGCGTTGAACGAAGAACTTGCTGACTGGAGCCGTGATCTTCGGAGCAATCGCGGCCTGCGCCAGGGGTGAAAGAGTTGCATCGGCCATGATGCGCTCCGATATCTCCCCAATCTCCGGCTTTTCTGCCTGGACTGTAACTAAAGTCGCAGCGGTGCTCTCATCTGCCTTCTTGCAGCCGCCCAAAAAGAAAATGCCAATCAATAGGCATGTTGTACATTTCGCGTTTCCACGTGCCACACGCATCAAGTTCTTCATAGATTGGCTCACAAGGTTCCCATCAAAAGTTGGAGTGCCGCAAAGGCGGACTGATAGCGAAGAATTCCATCGGCTTGAGACGTCTCCGCTGTCAGGTAGGAAGTCTGTGCATCCACCACTTCGAGCGCCGTCGATTCGCCCGCGGTGTATCGCATTTTTGTGAGGCGGAGACTCTCTGCCGCCGTTTGAACGCTTTGAGAGAGAAGCGTCAACTGATTCTGCGCAGCCGCAGCTTCGGAGTATGCCTCCTCGAGATTGGCAATCAAGCGCCGCTGTGCGGCAGTCAGGTTCACTTTGGCTACATTTCGTTGAATCTCGCTCTGTTTAACTCGCTTCTGCGTCGAGAACCAATCCCACACCGGGATATCAAGCGTTCCAGTGATCGAGTAACCCAGGTTTTTCACATCGTCGGGGCCGTGTTTGGCGAACTGGGGCGCGTCGATTCCGTAGGAAAAGTTGAGCGCAAGATCAGGGAGGTAAGCCGCTTTTGCAGATGCGACTGCGGCATTGCTGGCTCTGACGTCGGCGAGGGCACTCCGAATCTCCGGGTTGTTATTCGACGCGAGACGATCTATGTCATCTCGGGTAGGAAGCGCCACTGTGGTGCCGGGAGGGTCGGTGGTGTAAGGGGTTCTGGGATCCGGAAAGAGCAGTACCGCAAGCTCAAGGCGAGCTTTCTCAGCGAGAACACCGGCATCGCTGAGATCACGCTGTCTCTGTTGTTGTTGAAGTTGTGCTTTGATGACGTCGGCATGGGCCACTTCACGTGCCGCTTCGCGCTTTTGCGTCAGATCACTGAATGAAGTCGCTTCTTGAAGAGCTTCGGCCAGCAACTGCCGTTTGGTCTCGGCATCAGCGACCTGGTAATACAGACCGACGACTGCGGCAACTAACCCGCGCCGAGCGATCTCCAGCTCTGCCGAAGCGCGTGCGGCAATAGCTGTTGCCACCTTTGCATCGGCAAACTGCTTAAGTCCGACGGTCTCGTTGATCGAGGCCTGGCTCGTGTACTCGTGAATTGCGTTGTTTGCGATGAAGATCGGCGCTGACTGAAGTCCAGCCTGGCCGCCACTATTTTGCTGACCGTTGGGCTGCGTGTACAGGACCTGATTGTGATAGGTAACCGAGGGCAGGAGAGCTGCTTTCGCGAGGTAGCTGTCGATCGCGGAGGTCTTTTGCGCCGCTACACTGGCTGCGAATATCGGCTCATTCGCTTGTGCGCGCTGGATCGCCTCCGTGATCTGGATGTGGATTGGAGCTATCTGAGCCTGTTGTCCTGATGAGGTCACGGGAGCGCTGATGATAAAAGCGGCCACCGCGATGGATGAGAGCCTTGGGTAGAGCAGGTTCCTGACATTCAGACACATAACATTACCCTAAAAAGCGAACCTTAAACGTGGCTTAATGTCGGTGTCGCAATTTCTCTTTTTTCAGGACTTTATAGGCCAGCGTCTATGAATGGATGCTGTATGAAATTTCGATACGACAACAGACCCGCCGTGAGATTGCGATTGCTAAAGATTCGTCCAAAGCGATTACCGTCCTGAAGAAAGTTGGCCGGAATTCTCCTGCATATTCCGGCCAATTGAGGTCGTTTAGTGAGCTGCGGGGTCAGCTTCGATACGTAACAAGGTGAACGTTTCGGGCAATACCGGCCTCTTGCCTTTGCTGCCCTGAGGTCGTGTCCCGAACTTTGCAGACGCGACGTAGAGTCGATGATTTACGGGATCGAGGCCGAGGTTGCGGGAACCGACTGGAGTGGTAAGGCTCTGCGCAACCTGATACTTGTCGGCGCTATCCTGATGGATAACAGTGAGCGTTCCGTCAGCGTTCGAAGCGAAGATGTCGTGGCTTTTCGGGTCATATGCAGTACCATCCACGCCCGTGCCGATGGGCACAGTCGTTATGATCTTCCCTGCCGTGTAGTCGGAGACCGCCAATACGCCACTCCTGCAACCGCTGAAAAGACGGTGGTTCGCCTTATCGATCGCCATCGCCACAGGCTGTTTGCACGGAGCACTCGACCAGCGTTTTGTCACGGTTGCTTTCTTTGCATCAATCTCGACGACCTCGTTGGTATCGACGAGGTTGGCATATACCTTGCCGTCGCCAGCTGAAACACCGTATTCAGGCTTACCCTTGAGCGGAATGTTGGTAATGAGTTTACCGGTGGCCGCATCAATGACCGTCGAAGAATTGGCATCTCCGTTCAGGGTGAAAACCCGGTTCGAAACGTCGTCGAAGACGATGGCATCTGCATCATCTGCTGCCGGGATTTTGCCAAGAACCTTCAAGGTCTTAAGGTCGAACATCACAACTGCCTTGTCTTCTCCGGCAGTCGCAAAACCATGACCGCTCTTCGCAGCAATCGCCGTGCCATGGGCTCCGTTAATTCCTCCGACTTCTCCGACCAGCTTCCCGCTCTCTTCATCGACGACCATCAGTCGGGTCTCACGTGCAATATAAAGGCGGTGGTTGGCCGGATCGGGAATGATGTAATCCCACCCACCGTTTCCGCCGAGGGGATAGGACTGTGTGACGTGGTAGCGGGCTGTCGACTGTGCAAGTAGGCTGGAAGCGGTTGCGAGTGCAAAAACAAGCGTTTTAAAATGCATAAAACTCCTTAATCGTCAAAAGAACTAGCGCTGTCTACCGTTGGTTCCATCACCTGCATTGCTATGCCGAGTGCCAACCCAACCGCTCAATCTTTTTGAAAAGATAATGCTCTGAACCTTAATTTCCGCTGAATGCGCTCCCACCACATGTTTTCCTAGGCCGCGAGACGAAATGAGATTTGAAACGTGGTCCCCAGGGCCTCGACGTTATGAACGGAGAGCTCACCGCGATGAGTATCGGAGATGACCGTGGGAGGCGGTCAGGTGGTAGAACTTGGCTTTACGCCCGCTCTCTAACCGCATAGATAACTTTGCCAAGTTATTCAGATTGTTGTCGTTGCCAGGATTTGAGGGCGGTGATGTCGCTAGTTAGAAGTGAGCCGTTCTGACCAATCAAATCGAAAATCTGTCAGCGGGTCTAATAGACTTCATTGGAGCACCTCAAGTCATTCATCAATCAAGATGAGATTATCGAGGCATATGCCGCAGGTATTCGTCTCCCAACACGTCGTTACGCCATTCGGTACCCGTCCTGCCGCTGTCCTGGTAGAGCAAGGCAAGATTACAGCCCTGCGTCCCGCAACCGATATCCCCGCAGATGCAACAGTAGTCGATTGCTCAAAGTACGTCCTGATGCCCGGATTAGTTGATGCGCACACACACATTAACGAACCGGGCCGCACCGAATGGGAAGGTTTCGAGACAGCGACGCGCGCCGCAGCAACCGGGGGCTTCACAACGTTGATGGATATGCCCTTGAATTGCCTGCCCGCGACCACTACTGTCGCGGCCCTGGCGGCGAAGCGTGCGGCAGCGAACGGCAAATGCACCATAGACTGGGGAGCGTGGGGAGGTGTCTCCGAGCGGAACACCGATCACCTCAAGCCATTGGCTGCCGCTGGAGTCCGCGGATTTAAATGCTTCCTGGCAGATCCGGGTATCGAAGGCTTTGCACTCGTCGATGAAGACGAGTTGCGCGCCGCCGCACCGCACATCGCAGCTACTGGGCTACCTTTACTCACGCACGCGGAACTACCGTCGGCGCTTCGGTCTGCGAGCAAAACGCTCTTGCAGCCCGACTGGCGACAGTATGCGTCGTGGCTGGCCTCGCGTCCAGACGAGGCCGAAGTGGAAGCAATTCGTCTGATGCTGCGGCTCTGCGATGAGTTTCGCTTCCGGTTGCACATCGTACATCTGGCCACTGCAAAGGCTCTTCCCGACTTGCACGCCGCAAGAGAGAGAGGCCTTCCCGTTACGGTTGAAACCTGCCCGCACTATCTGCACTTCGCCGCGGAGACGATCCCCGACGGCAGCACACTGCACAAATGCGCTCCGCCAATTCGTAACGCCGAGAATCGCGAGGCATTGTGGCAGGCATTGCGCGATGGCCTAATTGACTTGATCGCAACCGATCACTCGCCCTGTCCGCCATCGTGGAAACACCTCGATACCGGAAGTTTTCAGACTGCCTGGGGCGGAATCGCCAGCCTCTCCGTCGCCCTTTCCGTCGTATGGACTGACATTCTGAAACGTGGGCTTACGATCGATGACCTGGCCCGCTGGATGAGCAGCAAACCTGCCGCGCTCGCAGGTATTAATCATCGTAAGGGGGCTATCGCAGAAGGTTACGACGCGGATTTCGTCGTGTTCGATCCCGAGGCACAATTTGTAGTCGCGACATCGGACCTGCATACCCGTCACCCAATATCTCCCTACGTGGGTGAAAATCTGCGAGGAAAGGTTCTGGCGACTTGGCTGCGGGGTCAGAAGGTCTTTCAGGAAGGCACTTTTACGGGCACTCGCGGAGGGCAGGAAGTCCATTGAAAGTCATCACGTTGCTGTCCTGGCCGGCTAACGCAAGTTTGCGGCTTGCATCCACGGTCTCGCGTAGTAACATAAGTAAATTTAAGTGACTTCTTGCCACCGCAGTTCATCGGCAAGAAGCCTTCTAGATTCGGAGATTTTGTGCAGAAGGAGCGGATCGTCGGGACCTCAGCACTTCGCAAAGAAGGTATCGCGAAGGTGCGAGGGGCGGCGCGCTATATCGACGACACATCGTTCCCCGACATGCTCTTCGGCGCTACCGTGCGAAGCACAGTTCCACGCGGACGAATTTTGGACATTCAATTAGGCGACGGCATTCCCTGGGACGAGTTCGTCATTGTCAGCGCAGAAGACATTCCCGGCGAAAACACGATCGCTCTAATCAACCGGGACTGGCCCTGCCTCGCCGAGAAATTCGTCAATCATCCTGAAGAGCCGATTCTGCTTCTTGCGCACTCGGACAGGCATTTGCTGACAAAAGCCGTGGCAGCCGTGCATATCGAATATGAGGTAATGCCTTCCATTCACTCTATCGAAGCGAGCGAAAAAGGTGATGTCGTCGTCTGGGGAGACGACAATGTGTTCAAGAAATTTCAAATCGAAAAGGGAAACGTTGACCTGACGTGGGCCGACGCTGACTTCATCATTGAGGGGGAATATACAACCGGCGCCCAGGAACATCTATATATAGAAAACAACGGCGTAATTGCGTCCTTCACTCCCGGCGAAGGACTTACCGTCTGGGGATCCATGCAGTGTCCCTTCTACGTTCATAAGTCGCTCCTGGCAGTATCCGCACTACCGGAAGACAAGGTGCGCATCATCCAGGTCGAGACCGGAGGAGCCTTCGGCGGCAAAGAAGACTATCCATCCATGATTGGCGCCCATGCGGCTTTGCTCGCAATGAAGGCACAACGTCCTGTAAAGATCGTCTACGACCGCATGGAAGACATGGTTGCAACCACCAAGCGTCATCCCTCGCGTACCCGGATTCGTACGGCAGTCACAAAGGAAGGAAGGCTTCTCGGCGGCGACATCGAATTCACGCTGGATGGCGGAGCATATTCGACGCTATCGCAGACCGTCCTTTCACGTGGCACGATTCATGCCGGGGGTCCCTATTTTTGGCCGAACATTCGTGTGCGTTCCAAAGCCCTTGCGACAAACTGTCCTCCGCACGGGGCGTTTCGCGGCTTCGGGGCACCACAGAGCCTGTTCGCGATGGAACGTCACATGGATTGTGTTGCCAATGCTATCGGCCTACCTCCGGAAGAGCTGCGCCGTCGCAACTTTCTGCGTAGGGGCCTGACAACCGCCACCGGCCAGGAGATCCGTGAGGACGTTGATTTGAACCATCTGCTCAGCCAGGCCCTCAAACTTTCCGACTATGACTCCAAGCGAGAGCGCTTCGAACGTGAAAATCCCACGACAAAAAAGAAGAAAGGGATTGGCCTCGCTGCCTTTCTCCACGGATCAGGCTTTACCGGATCGGGCGAACGCTATCTGAATTCTGTCGCTGCAGTGGATGCAACACCGGAAGGTGGCCTGCGGGTCTTAGTTTCAAGCACTGAGTTCGGTCAGGGGACAAATACGATCCTCTGCCAGATCGCTGCGGAGACATTAGGAATCGACTACGACGCGGTGGAGATAGCTCCGCCGGATACTCACATCGTCCCTAACTCCGGCCCAACTGTCGCCTCCCGCACGACCATGATCGTGGGCAAGCTCGTTCATTCAGCCGCTCTCGGCATCAAACAAACCCTGCAGGCGAGCGGATTGCTGGGGGAAGCCTGGACGACGGAACAGTTCTGCGCGGCCGCGAAAGCACACGTTGCAAAATATGGTTCGCTACGCTCGGACAGCAGGTATGAGGCTCCACCGAATGTCTATTGGGATGACGAGAAATACAGCGGTGATGCTTATCCCGCGTTCGCATGGGCGGTATACGTTGCGGAAGTAACGCTAGACACCGTCTCCTACAGCGTTACCGTGGATAACTTCGTCGCAGTGCAGGAAGTTGGCCGGGTTCTCAATCCTGTATTAGCAACAGGCCAGATTGAAGGTGGCATCGCGCAGGGAATTGGCTATGCGCTCTACGAAAAGGTGCAGTGGCAGAACGGTCGCATGGCGAATGGACAGATGACGAACTACATCATTCCAACGTCGCAGGATATTCCGCCGATGCAAGTTCATTTTGAAGAGCTGCCTGTCGCGTCCGGAGCCTATGGAGCCAAGGGAATTGGCGAATTGCCAATGGATGGTCCAGCGCCGGCAATTCTCAATGCTGTCTCCTTCGCCGCTGGAAAAGGCTTCAATTCTATTCCCCTCATGCCCGAGGACATCTGCGACAGTCTCCTCGTCAAACCTATACCCGAGGAGGCCGTTGTCGCATGAGTCGTGACTCTTTTTCTCTACGCATTAACGGCGAGTATCGAAAGCTCGAAGCATATCCCATGGAACGATTGCTGGATGTCCTGCGGGAGCGGTTCGGTTTAACCGGAACCAAAGAGGGCTGCGGTGAAGGAGAGTGCGGAGCCTGCAGCGTTCTCATCAATGGAGAGCTCGTCAACAGCTGCCTGGTTCCTATCGCTCAAGCCAATGGTACTGAGATTGTCACAATCGAAGGAGTCGCCGACGGCGAAGAGTTACATCCCGCTCAAAAGGCCTTTCTCCAATGCGGCGGAGCTCAGTGTGGCATGTGCACGCCGGGCATGATCGTTGCCACGGTGCATCTCCTAGAGAAGCATCCTAAGCCAACGATCGAGCAAATACGCGAAGGCTTGAATGGCAATCTATGCCGTTGCACGGGTTACATGCGCATCTTCGAAGCCGTAGAAAAGGCCGCAAGTCTGGGGACGTCCCGATGAGATCCAACCCGGCGGAGTATGAATTCGTCTCTCCCAGCAATTTGGCCGGGGCGCTGGATCTGTTGCATCGCGAGCCAGGAGCTTGGCAACCTGTCGCTGGGGGCACCGAGATCATGGTGCAATACAGCGCTGGGCGACTAGGAGCGCGGCGCCTGTTGAATCTCTGGAATCTTCGAGAGCTGAAGGAGATCGTAGAAAGCAACGATTCACTGCGCATCGGCGGAGGATGTACCTTCACTCAGCTGCGTGAGCGCTCGGCCGTTCAAAACCACTTTCCACTCCTGGTTACAGCCGCTGCATGGACAGGGGGAATCGCAAATCAGAATCGAGCTACTATCGCCGGAAATATCGTAAACGCATCGCCTGCAGCTGATTCCCCTCCTGTCCTGTTGGCATATGAGGCCGAGTTGGAGCTGATCTCTGCCACAGGAACCCGAAGAATTCCTTACAGCGACTTTCACCTGAGTTACAAAAAAACTGTGCTCCAGCCGAATGAACTTCTCTTGGCGATCCATCTCCCCAAACGCTTTGCGGGATGGTTCAGTTACGCCCAAAAGACAGGTGCGCGAAATGCGCAGGCGATCTCTAAGGTTTGCATTGCAGGTGTAGGCAAGTTACGCGGAAATCGCGTTAAAGCCTTGAACATCGGTATCGGCGCAGTGGCTCCGACGCCACTGCGCCTGCGCAAAACCGAACAGATTCTGTTGGGTTCCCCATTGACTCAGAAGACCATGAGCGAGGCCGTTCAGGCGCTCGAAAGCGAGATCTCGCCAATCGAAGACATTCGCTCCTCTGTCGCATACCGCAGGCAAGTCGCCGCCAATCTGTTGGAAGACCTGCTCTCCTCCTTCTCGGCATCGGAGCAAGCGGGATGACGATCGTGAACGAGACTCTAGCCGATTGGAACAAGCTCGATCAGGCGTCGGCTGTAGCCAGCATCCTGCCTTGCTGTGGATCAGCACGATGGGCTCGCGAACTAGTTGAAACACGTCCCATCAATACTGAAACGGAATTGTTGGAACGTTCTGATGTCATCTGGAAGGCACTCTCGCCAGACGATTGGGACGAGGCATTCCGAAGTCACCCCAGGATCGGTGAAAGAAGGACTGCAACTGCAACCGCGCAGTCGGTCGAGTGGTCAAGCAGCGAGCAAAGCAGTATGGCTCGTTCGAGCACTGAAATTCGGGCGGCACTCGAGCAAGGAAATCAACTCTATGAGCAACGCTTTGGACGCATCTACATTGTGTGCGCCACAGGAAAGTCCGCGGAAGAGATGCTCGCAGACCTGCAGCGACGCCTCCACAATAAGGTTGAGACAGAGTTGCAGGAAGCAGCGGAGCAGCAAAGACAGATCACGCGTCTGCGTCTGAGAAAATGGCTCGATCTATGAAACTCTCAACTCATGTGCTTGATCTCTCGTCTGGACGCCCCGCAGCGGCGCTTATTGTGCGGCTGCATCGTCACGTGGAAGGCTCATGGCACTCAATCGCTGCGCATCGGACGGACGATAACGGCCGCATCCTCGACCTATTATCAACCGGAGAAGAACTACAGCATGGTTTCTACCGGTTACGGTTTGGTACGCGAGCATATTTCCGTACGAAAGAGCTTGAGAGCTTTCATCCTTTCGTTGATATTGTCTTCGAGGTGCGTAATCCGAAGGAGCACTATCACGTCCCCCTCCTGATTACGCCGCATAGTTATTCAACATACCGTGGAAGCTGAGGAGAGATGATCACACTAGGCGACAACCGTTACGGAAAATCTCGAGTGCGGGTGATGAAGGTGGATCGAAGTAATCCCCGACACCGGGTCTATGAGTGGAACGTCGAAGTGTGGCTGAGGGGAGATTTCATCGATTGCTTTGAGAAAGGTGATAACAGTCGAATCCTGCCCACGGACACAATCAAAAATACCGTCTATTCCCTCGCTCGCTCATCCGGCGCCGAGAGTATCGAAGAGTTCGCAACCGACCTGGCGACGAACTTCATCGCGGATCAGCCTCAAGTTGAAGAAGCAGGTGTGCGCATCCACAGCGCCGCTTGGACGCATATTACTGTCGGAGGTAAAGAACACGGCAGTGCCTTTGTTCAATCCGGACGGGCGGCTGAGACCACCACCGTCGTATATCCGCGTAACGGACCCACGACCGTCACCTCCGGAATCACCGATCTCGCCATTCTTAAAACGGCGAAATCGGCGTTCGCTGGTTACATTCGCGACAGGCTGACAACTCTGAAAGAAACCAACGATCGCCTGTTAGGAACCCTGGCGACGGCTGAATGGACCTACACATCGCCTCCTCCAAACTTCAATGAGGCGCGGGCTCGCATTACCGATGCACTCCTTGAATCGTTTGCGCTGCATGACAGCATGTCTGTCCAGCAGACACTCTTCGCTATGGGGAAAGCCGCACTTAATGCAGAATCTGCGGTCAACGAGATTTATTTGAAGATGCCGAATAAGCATTGCAATCTCGTCGATCTTTCAGCCTTTGGGCAAGACAATCCCAATGTAATCTTCGTTCCAACCGACGAGCCTCACGGTTCCATCGAAGCCTGCGTACGGAGAGAACCTTGAGCACAGAAACCGCGATCTCCGAACGGATAGCGATATCGCGCAGTGCCGCGCTGGATCTGCTGGAGCGCATCGCGACATTGGCTTCGTGTACAGATAAGCCAGGTGAGATTCTGCGAACATTCCTGTCTGCTGCCATGGAAGAAGTTCATCAGCATTTGCGGCCATGGCTCGAAGGGGCCGGCATGCAGGTAAGCGTCGACAGCGCTGGCAATCTGCGTAGCTTGTATAAATCCGAATTGGGCGAAGCGCCGCCGGTCTTGCTTATCAGCTCGCATCTCGATACTGTGCCAAACGCCGGCGCCTACGATGGCGTCCTTGGGGTACTTATTGGGCTGGCGTTGGTGGAAGGACTTCGCGGACGACGTATGCCTTACGCCATCGAGGTGATTGGTTTCTCTGATGAAGAGGGTACGCGCTTCGGCGTTCCCTTTATCGGCAGCCGAGCCCTTGCAGGCACGCTTTCTGAGGAACGCCTGCTAGACAGCAGGGACAAATCAGGAATAACTGTTCGCGAAGCTTTGGCGCAATACGTGGAAGCTCATCCAGAAGTAACTCCAAGCGTCTTTTCTCAGAAAACGGTGGGATACCTTGAGTTCCACATAGAACAGGGTCCGGTATTAGAAAATCGGAATCTTTCCCTGGGCGTAGTGCAATCAGTGGCGGGGCAAACTCGCTGCCATCTGGTGTTTAAGGGAAACTCAGGTCACGCGGGTACATCGCCTATGGCCATGCGACGTGACGCGCTCGCAGCGGCCGCTGCATGGATGACACGGTGTGAGACCATTGCAAACGAAATGGACGGCTTAGTGGCAACAGTTGGCGAGATATCGATTGAGCCCGGCGGAGTAAATGTAATTCCAGGGGTCGCCCGGTGCAGTCTCGACGTGCGTCACGCTGACGACGTCGTCCGCAACCTCGCTGTTGAGAATATCCTCAGCGAAGCTCATGCCATTGCGCATGCGCGCGGCCTCGCCGTAGAAACCCACATTTATCACACGCAGCCTGCGGTGCACCTTGACTCCAGGATGATCGCTATTTCGGAGAAAGCCATACGTAAAGCTGGCTTTGAGTCTATTCGGATGACGAGCGGCGCCGGACATGATGCGATGGTGATCGCGCCGTACGTACCATCCGCAATGATTTTTCTGCGCAGCCCAGGCGGCATCAGCCATCACCCCGACGAGAGTGTCTTGACAGAAGATATCGAGGCGGCAATTCACACGGGACTATGCTTCCTGGATGAATTTGCAACCTTCGTGACAAAGAAAGAGAGCGACCCACGTGCATAATCTCGGGCTTACACGCAGCGTACGCCGCTCGAGTCATATCCTTCACACTCCAGATGCTTTTATCCGCACGCAGATCCCCGGCAGCTTCAAGGCAAATGTAATTGTCCATGTATCCCCAGCAATGGGCGCTGGTTTTGCGCAGTATTCCGTGGAGCTTGAACCAGGAGGCAGCCTAGGCAAGTCGCAAGGACAGCGTTTCCTCTATGTGCTGGACGGCTCCGTCGTACTTGAGTGCGGATCGGATACATACACGCTTGCGAAAGACGACTACGCCTATATCCCGCAGGATGCTGCTCACCGCTTTTATGCCGCCCAAGCTGCCCGCGCGGCCGTGATCGAACAGAAGTACCGCACCGTTGAAAACACATTCCCACGAGCGCTTCTCGTAGGACACGAGCCTTCGATCCAGGCCCAGCCTCTAATGGATGACACGGACCTCTTGGTACGCCCCCTTCTTCCTGACGCGATGGACTTCGACTTTGCGGTAAATACGATGAGCTACGCTCCCGGCGCCAGCTTGAGCATGGTTGAGATGCACGTCATGGAGCACGGCCTCTTGATGCTCGAAGGCGGCGGCATCTACAGGCTCGATGACGAATGGTATCCGGTCACCGCCGGAGACTTTATCTGGATGGCGCCTTACTGTCCGCAATGGTTTGGGTCCATAGGAAAATCTCCAGCAAAATATCTCATCTATAAAGACTGGAATCGTCACCCCCTTAGTTGATATGCATATTCAAGTTGATCAAGCGCGCATCACGCAAGAAATCGAAGCCCTCGCGGCCATCTCCGAGGTTGAGCCTCCCGCAGTCACGCGAATCGTCTTTAGCGAGCAGGATCTACGCGCGCGGAAATGGTTGAACGAGCGGTTAAGCGAAGCAGGTCTCGCTGTTCGAGTGGATGCAGTCGGGAATACCTTCGCCCAATGGGAAGGATCGCGCCCCGACTTGCCTGCCGTGGCCACAGGCTCCCATATCGATGCGATACCGTACGCAGGTAAATTCGACGGGGTTGTAGGCGTTCTCGGCGGACTTGAAGCCATTCGATCTCTCAAAGCAAGCGGGTTTCGACCCATTCGCTCGATCGAACTGATCCACTTCACCTCGGAAGAGCCCACACGTTTTGGAGTAGGCTGCCTCGGGAGTCGCCTCCTGTCTGGAACTCTCTCATCGGAAGCAGACATCCATCTGCGTGATGCTGATGGAAAGACTTTGCAGACGGTACGTACAGCGGCTGGTTTCTCCGGCGATCTAGCGTCGGTTCGTCTGCCCACTGGCTTCTACTCAGCGTTCGTCGAGCTACACATCGAGCAGGGTCCAATCCTTGAACGAGAGAAGACCACAATCGGGATCGTAACCGAGATCGCCGCTCCCGCAAGCTTCCTTATAACTCTGGAAGGTCAGGGTGGTCATGCCGGAGCCACGCTCATGCCGGGAAGGCGTGATGCTCTCTGTGCCGCGTCGGAGTTGACTCTTGCTATCGAGCAACTTGCTCAAATTTCTGGAGCTATCGACACCGTAGCCACGGTCGGAACGTGTGAAGTCCATCCCGGGGCCATCAACAGTATCCCCAGCCGAGTGAAACTAGGCGTCGATCTGCGGGATATCGACGGTAACCGACGCGACCGTATCCTCGAAGAAATCAGGCATGCGGCGAACGACATCACACGCCGAAGACAAGTTGAAATTCAGTTTGAGATGCTTAACGCAGACGCTCCAGCAACTTCCTCGCCTCGTGTACTGAAAGCGATTCGCGCGGCAGTTGAAAAGACCTCGGTCAGTTTGCGAGAACTCGTTAGCCGTGCCTACCATGATTCTCTCTTCATGGCGCGAATTGCTCCAACAGCCATGATCTTTATTCCATGTCGTGACGGCATAAGCCATCGCCCAGACGAGTTCGCCGACATCTCCGACATAGCTGCAGGCGTAGAGGTCCTGGCACGAACGGTGGCTGACTTATCCCGCGAAGGTGACTGACCGCGGAACGCTGTATCTCAGCGGCTGAAGCCATGGTGTAAACAGGGCACTGTCGAGATTCTTCGGCTTTGCTCAGGACAGGCTCCTAAGCTGTGTCCTTATTCGATTCAAACTGCGCCCGGGAAGTAAATATACTTCGCAACTGTTGAGAATTCATGGTATTGTTCACTTCATTATTTCGCCCGAAATGTTTTGATTCAACACTGAGCGACGCAGTATCTGGTGTAGCTCCGGGGCTTGCATCGAATCGTATTTGCACGGATTGAGCGAGCACTTTGTTGCGCGAGTTGGGAGCCGGAGGAGAGCCGGCCCGACCGATTGCATGTTCGACTGCAAATAGAAGAAACACAAACGAATCTCAGGGCCTTTCGATACCTACAGTAAAACGGTCTCTTGCTTCACAGGGCAAGCTTTACGAACTGTTTTCCTTTGGAGGTAGTGAGATGCGTAAAACAACAGGTTTCCTATGCTGTCTGGCGGCAGGCATGGCGATGATGTCATCTCTGAGCGGGTGGGCGCAGGTACAAAGCACAACAGGAACGATTCAGGGAGAGGTGTCGGATCGATCCGGAGGAGTGGTTCCTGACGCGTTGATTGAGGTAAGGAGCCTGGATACAAATGCAACCCGCACTGCCAGGTCGGACGGCAGTGGAAATTTTTCGTTTCTATCGATGCAGACGGGCAACTATGAACTTTCGGTAAGCAAGCCAGGTTATGCCACAACGGTGCAGAAGAATATTGTGCTCACGGTCGGCCAGGCGATCTCACTGAAGATCCCGCTGACGATCTCTGCCGTGGCGGAGACGATCGTTGTGAATGCTGTGCCGCAACTGGAGACAACGACGGCCTCCTCGGCTTCGACGCTGAATGAGATAACGATCGCGACAACGCCGGTTCTGGGCCGTAAGTTTGAAGACATGCTGACGCTGACGCCGGGCGTAAGCATCTCGCAGGGACCGGATGGAGATGAGATCAACATCAACGGTCAACGTGGCATTTTCAATAACATCAGCCTGGATGGCGGCGACTATAACAACGGATTCTTTGGCGAGCAGATGGGCGGCCAGCGCGCGGCTATCGACATCACTCTTGAAGCCGTTAAGGAGTTTCAGGTCGTCGCGAGCGGTGCAAATGCAGAGTTCGGCCGGACCGCAGGCGGCGTTGTGAACGTGATCACAAAGTCGGGGACAAACAGTCTGCATGGAAGCTTGTTTGAGTATCAGCGGCTGCAGGCATTGTCTGCGGACACCTCCAATGGCAAGCCGTTGGAGGGCTTTAGGCGAGAGCAGTTTGGAGGCAGCGTAGGCGGTGCGATTGTGAAGAATAAGCTTTTCTTCTTCGCAGCGAGCGAGGGTATCAACGAGAAACTGACGCGCCCCAATTTGAGCGCGGTTATAGGGACGCCGTGCAGTGTAACGAACCCGGTGTTTCGCAGCAATATTACAGATGCACAGATCGATGCGAGTGACGACTGCCAGCGTCAGACACTGCTGAATTTCTACAAGACGAACTTCAACCAGGAGGAAGGGTTGCCGGTAGACCGCAAGATCAACAACGTCTCGGTATTTGGGCGGGTCGACTACAACGTGAATGCGAAAAATTTGATGTACACCTCTTATACCTTTGACCGGTCGCGAAACCCAAACCAGACCTTCGACGTCGCTACATATGGAAATTCCGCGAATGGGATTGAAGGTCCATCGAAGATTCAGACCGTCAACTATAACTGGATCGCTACAATCTCGGCGGAGAGGTTGAATGAAGCCCACTATACGTATGCCAGAGAGCCTCGACCGCGCTTTCCGATCAACCCCACGGCCATGGGAGATACGGGGATAGGATTTTCTCCCTCTTTCCGCTTTGGCCAGCCGTTTTTTCTAGGAGCAAATGCTTCCGAAGTATTCACGCGCTCCGACGTGAAGGACAACTTTACGCTTGTACAAGGGCGACACACGATAAAAGCCGGCGGCGAGTATCTGCATAGCAGGAATGTGCAGGTCTTTCCTGGATTTTTCAATGGTCGCTTTATCTTCGGGAGTGTAACCGGATTTCTACATTATGCGTCGCCCGCATCCTTGGGCAATGGGTATGGACCGAACACGGTCCAGTGCCCGAACGGCACCTACAGCTCTACGGTCCCCTGCGTGGGTACCGGCAGCAGTCCGTTGTTGCTGTACCTGCAGAATGGGCCGACGAAGGCGGGCGAGACCAACGAGCAGGCCGGTTACTCGAATATTGTGAACGAAGAGTTCTCATTGTTTGCGCAGGATACCTGGAAGCTGACGCAACGATTTACGTTGAACTACGGTTTGCGATGGGAGTCGCAGCTATTCCCGAACCCGGTGACGCCGCCCGCGCTGACAGCCTATGGGCAGTATCTGAACAACCCCGCATTTCCTTCCGACGGCTACCTTCGAAATCAGACAAAGCTGTTTCAACCCAGGGTGGGGTTTGCCTGGGATTTAACTGGCAATGGCACCTCTGTATTTCGAGCGAGTTGGGGAATCTTCAATGCCCGGCAGAACATGTTGACGCAGGTGGGAGCGATTACGACGAATGGAGTGCAGAACCAGCAGATCACCCAGTTCGCCGGTGTTAATCCGACCTATCCCAACATCCTGCCGCTGCCCCCGCAGACTGGGTTTCCCCCGGGAATTGGCGTCACCGTCTTCGACCGGAACTATTCGAACCCGCGCATCTACACGACCAACGTGGGCTACCAGCAGCAATTGTTTGGCGACCTTGTGGGCTATCTCGATTTCACACTTTCCAAGGGCGTTTATCTGACGCGGTTTCTCAATCCCAATGTTGGATCGACGGTGGTGATTCCTCAGAACGCAGATACGGTGAGCTATGCCGGACCGCCGCCCTTTCCCAATCTTGGCGCAGTTACGAACACAATCAGCAATGCAAAGTCTCTCTACAGGGGTTTCACTGTTGGTTTCAGGAAGCGGATGACCCATCACTTTTTGTTCGATGGAAACTACGTGTACTCGGTCGACAAAGACGATGACTCGAATGAGCGCGATCCGTTTACCTTCCGCTACGGGAACCTCTACAACCTGAAGGCTGAATATTCGAACTCGGATCGCGACGAACGACACAAGTTCAACTTCTACCTTGTGAGTGATGGCCTGCCCTGGGGATTTACCGGAAATATTCGAATGCAAGCTCACTCGGCACAACCTATTACGGACAACGTGAACGGCACTGGGACAGGTGCCCCGTGTAGCCCCGATAACTCGATTACCCGCTTCGTGAATGGGATCGATTGCGGTCGCAACCATCTTCGGAAGAATAACGAGTATTTCTCTTTGGATTTTGGAATCGCGCGGCCATTTCGTTTCCACGACCGGTTCGAGCTTATTCCCAAAGCGGAGCTCTTCAACACGTTCAACAATGCGAATAATGTCAACCCGCTGACGGCTCCAGCGCTGTTCGATTTCAATGGCTTCCTTCGCGTGGGCGTCGGCGATCCCCTGCAGGCGCAGCTGTCGCTCCGGTTTACGTTCTGAAGCGAAAGAAAAGCCGCACTGGTGGGTGCGGTCTTTTCTTTGGCTGTGATCTGGATGAGTGGTGACTTTCAGAGTTCGATTCCGTGACCATACGAGCCACGCCAACTGCGTCACGAACTCCGTAAGTTGACATCGATCAAGCACATCGTTACATTGGCTTCTGGCCTCAATAAGCGTGCCGGATAGACGACGAAATATAAGATTCAGACTCTTTGCTCTTCCTTCCGAGATGACCTACCAGGTTTTATATCTGGTCATAGTTCTTAGTTTGACGTCTGGGAGGGGTAATGAATTGTCCGCTTCGTCTTCGTATCTGCTTGTTCACGGGCGTACGTCTATTTCTTTTCTGCTCCACACCTAGCTCGGCATCTGCTCTGAATGTTGAGTGATCTTCCTCATTGGGTTTCCATTCTTTCGCAAAAGAAGCTGAAGGAAAGCCAGGCGAGTACGTTTTGATCACTGCGGATGATTGTGTGATTCCCCACCTTGTGCCTGCACGACAGGACTTGGTCACTGATAACGAAATAGAAAAACAATCTGGGTAGCTGCAACACTCTTTGGAGGTCAGTATTGAATATCAGACGTTTTCACATCTTTGCGATGTTGGCGTACGCGTGTGTTCTGTTCTTCACCGCTTTGAACGCAGGTGCTCAGGACACCTCGTCGCTCACCGGCACGGTCACAGATTCCTCCGGAGCGGTGGTACCGAAGGCTAAAATCACGCTCGGCAATAACGCCACGCGTTCGGAACTGCACATTACCGCCGACGACAGCGGCAACTATAACATCACCAATCTTCCCTCTGGCAGCTACAATGTGCACGTCGAGGCGCAAGGCTTCCAGGCCACGACTCTTAACGATGTGCGCGTCGACCCGAACATCGGTCGACGTGTCGACGTCACGATGAAGATCGGAGATACCACCACCTCCATCACTGTTGAAGCCAATGCGAATACCGTACAGACGGAGAGCGGAGCGGTCGGTCAGCTCATCACGCAGGAGCAGGTTAAGAACATCCAGCTTAACGGGCGTAATCCGATCTACCTCTCGCAGCTCGAGCCCGGCGTGGTTCGCAGCAACTCCATGGCCGCCTTCTCCTTCGGCCTCGACAATGGCATCAACGTCAATGGTGCCCGCTCGCAGGAGAGCCTCATCACCTTCGATGGTGTCCCGATGGTGCGTACGCGCTCCAACGGAACCAGCGTCGGTGTTGCCGACGTCGATTCCACCTCGCAGGTACAGGTCCTGACCACCAGCTATCCTGCCGAGTACGGCCGCACCTCCGGCGGCCAGATTCGCATGGTCCCCAAGAGTGGCACCTCGGAGTTCCACGGAAGCGCCTTCGAGTACTTCCGCAACAACGCCCTGAACGCCAACACCTGGAGTCGCAACTTAAATGGCCTGCCGCGCGGAGCCTTTCGTTTCAACCAATTCGGCTGGAACGTGAACGGCCCGGTCTTCTTCGGCGGCTTTAATAAGAATCACGACAAGCTATTCTTTCTGGTCGGACAGGAGTGGATCAAGTACAACCACGACGACACGGCAGGGTCCAGTGCCACGTCAAGCGGCGCAAATAAGGTACCTACCCTGCGCATGCGTCAAGGTGACTTCGGCGAACTGCTGGGTCCGAACATCTTCTATGGCGCGCCGGTACAGCTTGTGGATCCGAAGACTGGTGCGGAATATCCAGGCAACGTTATACCTCAATCGCAGCTCAGCCCCAATGGTATCGGTCTGCTTAATGCGTATCCGGATCCGAATCTTACCGGAAATCCTTCCGGCAACTGGACGGACACCGCGCTCTACACCGAGAGTCAACGTAAGGACTCCGTTACTGTCGACTTCGTGCCTACCGACAAGCATCACTTCCGGTTCAGCATGCTGAACTATAACTACAACAGCGTCAGCCCGCACTACGGCAACTTCAACCGTACACCTCAGGTCTGGTCTCGTCCCAACCAGATCGGTGTCGTGCACTGGACCTGGACGATCAGTCCGACAATCGTCAACGATGTCTATGTCTCGGGCGCCGCCGATCACGTCACCATCGGCATCGATACCTCGAGCGGTCTCTATGACCGCACGAAGTACGGTATCAACTATCCCTACCTTTACGATGGCGCCGAGAAGGTGCTTCCCAATAAGATTCCCACCATTCAGATCGCCAACTTCACCACTCTCGACGGCGGACCTTATCCCTCGCACTCCGGCGGTATCGTCTATGACCTCGGCGACAGTGTTACCAAGGTATGGGGTAACCACACCCTCAAGTTCGGCGGCCTTTGGGAGTATTCCGGCGAGAACAACTTCGACCAGATCAACGTCTCCAGCACGATTCCCGGATCGACCAATAATCAAAATGGCTTCTTCGTCTTCTCCGACGCTCGCGGCGGATCCAAGGCAGCGCCCGTTCCTACTACCAACGTCGCCGCCGCCAATGCAGCGGTCGGCCTCTTCGATACCTACGCCGAGATCGGCACCCGCTCCTACACCCTGTTCCGCAGCAACATGTTTGAAGGCTTCGCACAGGATCAGTGGCGCGTGAACTCCAAGCTCGTTCTGGAATATGGCGCACGCTACAGCGTCAACACACCCTATTACGCCATATGGGGTAACCAATCGTTCTTCAACCCGACCTACTACAACCCGACGGCAGCCCCCCAGGTGAATCCAACCACCGGATTCACCACCGGCGGCACGCCGCTTAATGGCGTAGTTATACCCGGCAACGGCTTTCCCAGTGTGGCGCAGGGACACGTTCCTGCTGCCATCCTTTCCAACGGATACGCCGCGAACTTCCACGACCTCCCCCGTGGGTATCATCCTACGATCTGGACTGACATCCAACCCCGGTTCGGCTTTGCCTACCAGATTCAGCCGGGTACGGTCATTCGTGGCGGCGCGGGACGTTACGTTCAGCGCCTCGGCATCAGCGACAACGTGCAGGTCGGAGGCAACGCGCCCTTCCAACCCTCCTCGACGGTTACCCGCGGCAATGTAGATACCCCAGGCGGCGTAGGAACCAATGCATCGCCTCTTAACTTCACCTCGCATCAGTACAACTACCCCAGTCCAAACGCCTTCGGCTGGAATCTGACCGTCGAGCAGGAGTTCAAGAACGTCGGCATCTTCACCCTCGGCTACGTCGGCCGCAGGGGAGCTCACCTGGAACAGCTTGCTAACATCAACCAGCTCCAGCCAGGAACGATCCAGGCAAATCCGAATGTACAAGCACCGGACTACCTCCGTCCCTACAAGGGCTACTCCACCATCACGGAATCGGAGAACCAGGGAGCGTCCATGTACCACTCCCTACAGGCCAACTTCAAACGCCGCCTCACCAAGGGGCTGCTCTTCGGTGCGGCTTACACCTGGTCCAAGAGCCTGGACTTCGGCTCCTCCAACGGCACCAACCTGCCCAACGCGTACGACAGGTCGAACTTCTACGGGCCAAGTGATTTCGACACGCGTCACGTGCTGGTGCTTAACTACGTCTGGGAGATTCCATTCGCAACGCACTCAACCAACTTCTTCGAACGGACAACGCTCGGCAACTGGCAGTTCTCTGGAACCATCCAGGGACAGACCGGCACCCCTCAGACAGTCTCACAGAACAACGACCGCGCCGGCGTTGGACCCGGTTCGGGCAACCAGCTCTGGGTTGTCTCATCGAATCCAAAGCTGCCTCACCAGTTCTCGGGCTATAACAACGGCAATCAGTGGTTCGATACGAGTGTCTGGTCGCCAGCTCCCTCCGGAACCTTCGCCCCTCGCGGAATGCGTGGACTCATCTATGGTCCCGGCTTCCAGAGCTTCTCGGCAGCATTGCAGAAGGGCTTCCACGTCGTACCTAGCCACGAGAACCATCAGCTGATCTTCAAAGCTGAGGCTTTCAACTACACCAACCATCCCAACCTCGATAACCCCGACGTGGGACCCACCGATGGCAACTTCGGCAAGGTCACCGGCAAGGGCAATACCTATGGCTCAGAACGGCAGTTCCAGTTCAGCCTTCGCTACGCCTTCTAGGGACGTTTCACCCCTTAGGAAAAGAGCCCGGTCATTTGACCGGGCTCTTTTGCCTCTGTCCTGGATTGCTACCGAGAAACCGGCTTCCGAGGATCGATCCGGCTCAATTTTTCGAATAACCTGGCCCCATCGTGCTCAATTGAGTTCCTGGGCGAGTCCGATGAGAAGCCCTTCATGCCCGCGGATGTAGCAGAGCCGATACGAGTCCTGATACCGGACTACTTCGCCTATGAGCTGAGCGCCGCGCTTGCGAAGCCTGCCAAGCGTCTCGTCGATGTCGTCCACGGCGAACATGACGCGGAGGTAGCCTAGAGCATTCACTGGAGCGTTGCGGTGATCCGCGACGACAGGCGGCGTGAGGAAGCGGGAGAGCTCGAGACGACTGTGGCCGTCCGGCGTGCGCATCATCGCAATCTCGACACGCTGGTCGGCAAGTCCGGTGACACGTCCTGCCCATTCTCCTTCGATCGTGGCCCGTCCTTCGAGCTCAAGGCCAAGCTCTCGAAAGAAATCAATTGCCCCTCCGAGGTCATCGACGACGATTCCCACGTTATCCATCCGTTTGAGCGCCATCCGTCGACTGTACAAGATGTCGCCTGGATGCAACAACGGACGCTTCGCAACGCCGAAGCACGAGTCGTGCGGAGTCTGCCAGATCGCTCCCGAACAGCCCGGGGCGGGGCACACGCGATCCGGAAGGGATCGCAGGATCAGTACCGAGAAACACACTTCTCGGTACTGATCACCCGGACGGTTTTTAGATGTCCAGGTTCTTCACGTCCAGCGCATTCTCTTCGATGAACTTCCTACGGCTCTCGACATCTTCGCCCATCAGCGTCGTGAAGATCTCCTCGCAGGCTGCAATGTCCTCGAGCTTCACCTGCAACAGGGTCCGACGTTCTGGGTCCATCGTCGTCTCCCACAGCTGAGGAGCTGTCATCTCGCCCAGGCCCTTGTACCGCTGCACCTGGTACTCCTTGCGGCCCTGTTCGATCACATATTCGAAGACCTCGCGTGCTGTCTTCTTCTCCACCGGATCCTGCGAGGCCTTGCTTGCCCGCTTGCCCGGCTTTGCCTCAAGTGCAGTTCCAGGAGCAGCCGCCGTCTCCGCCACGCCCTCTTCCGATGCGGCCTCCTCGGCCTCTTCCGCAGCAGCTTCCTTCGCGCCCTTCGCCGCATATTCAATCACGAACGGCCCTACGAGCTGCTCCTTGATCTGTGCATGCTTGCCCAGCATCTGGCGAATCTCAGGAGCCGATGCCAGCGCCCAGTCGATCGTCCGCACCGCACCCTGCGCATCGGTGAAGTTCACCGAGTACATGTTGTGCTCCTCGTCCTTCTCGACGTCGCCGACGTGCTTGAATTGGTACGTCTTCGCCACCGCCTCAAGCTTCGTGCGCATCGCCTTCAGCTTGTCGGCAGATTCGAAGTCCGCACGCTTGGCCGGCTCCTTGCCTTCATGCGCGAACAGATCGGCAAAGTCGCGCATCACCTCTTCGTTGCGCAACCGCTTCTGCGACTTGTCGAAGAACTCGAGGTAGTCCTTTAGCTGGCCCATGAACTTCGTCAGGCTCGCGCCCTCGAGCTTCGCCCCGCCCTCGCCATAACGAATCACCATGCCGTCCGACGCGCGCTTCACCATTACCGAAACATACTCGCGGTCGTCCTTGATGTACTGCTCGAACTTGCCCTTCTTGATGCGATACAGCGGTGGCTGCGCAATGTACACGTGCCCGCGCTTGATCAGCTCCGTCATGTGGCGGAAGAAGAATGTCAGCAGCAGCGTGCGGATGTGCGATCCGTCCACGTCGGCATCGGTCATCAGGATCAACTTGCCATAGCGCAGCTTGGAGACGTCGAAGTCGTCCTTGCCGATGCCGCAGCCCAGGGCGGTGATCATCGCGCGGATTTCTTCGTGGCCCAGCATCTTGTCGTAGCGGGCCTTCTCGACGTTCAGAATCTTACCCTTCAACGGAAGAATCGCCTGGAACTTGCGGTCGCGTCCCTGCTTCGCGGTTCCGCCTGCGCTCTCACCCTCGACCAGGTACAGTTCGCAGCGATCCGGCTCGCGTTCGGAGCAGTCAGCCAGCTTGCCTGGCAATCCGCCGCCGTCCAGTGCTCCCTTGCGCCGGGTCAAGTCGCGAGCCTTGCGCGCAGCCTCGCGCGCCCGTGCCGCGTCAATCGCCTTGTTGATGATCTTCTTCGCAACCGAAGGATTCTGCTCCAGGAAGGCTCCCAGACGCTCGTTGATGAACGCCTGTACCGTGCCGGCGATATCCGAGTTCAGCTTGCCCTTGGTCTGGCCTTCGAACTGCGGCTGCGACAGCTTCACGCTGATCACGGCGACCAGACCCTCACGAACGTCGTCGCCGGAAAGGTTCTCTTTCACGTCCTTGAACAGGCCCATCTGCTGGCCCGACCAGTTGATCGTGCGGGTCAGCGCCGCGCGGAATCCCTGCAGATGCGATCCCCCGTCGATGGTGTTGATGTTGTTGGCGAAGGTGAAGATAGTCTCCGAGTACGCGTCGTTGTACTGCAGCGCGATCTCCATGGCCACGTTGTCGCGCTCGGCCTCCATGTAGATCGGCTTCTCGTGCAGAACCTGCTTGCCCTTGTTCAGGTGCTTGATGAACTCCGCAATGCCGCCGACGTACTTGAACTCCTGGTGCTTGCTCTCACCGGTCTTCGCATCTGTAGTGCGCTCGTCGGTCAGGTGGATCTCCAGGCCCTTGTTCAGGAAGGCCAGCTCGCGCAGTCTCTGGGCCAGCGTGTCGTAGTTGTACTCGGTGACGGTGAAGATCGACTTGTCCGGAAGGAAGTGAATCTTTGTTCCCAGCTTCTTCGACGGACCCATCTGCCGCAGCTTGCTGATCGGGTCGCCCTTGGAATAGTCCTGGGTCCACGCGAAGCCGTCGCGCCATACCTCGACGTCGAACTCCTCGCTCAGTGCGTTTACGCAGCTCACGCCGACGCCATGCAGGCCGCCTGAAACCTTGTAGTTCGAAGCATCGAACTTGCCTCCCGCATGCAACATGGTCAAAACCACCTGCACGCCCGGCATCGTCTTGCCGTTAACCGTCTTATTGTCGACAGGGATTCCGCGCCCATCGTCGATCACCGTAATGGAGTTGTCGACATGGATCGTCACGTCGATCCGCGTTGCATGCCCCGCCAGGGCTTCGTCTACCGAGTTGTCCACCACTTCGTAAACAAGATGATGCAGCCCCTGCTCGCCGGTCGAGCCGATATACATCGCCGGACGCTTGCGGACCGCAGCCAGACCCTCGAGAACCGTAATGTTCTCGGCGGAGTAGCCTCCCCCTGCCTTCGGCGTTGTGCTGGTTGTCGTCTTCTCGTCTTCCAAAAGTTCCGTTCCGGTGGGGATTGCCGTAGTTGCCATGTAGCTCCTGAAAAATGCGTGAAAAACCCTCCGGGAATCTGTCTGCCGATCCGCGAAAAGCCGCGTCAATAAAGCACTTCGGGCAGATTTCAACCGGGATTTTATGTAACTTAAGTATAACATGCTCAGGGGGCAGGGAAGACCGGAAACCAGAGGGTGCTTCCGGCGATTCCTTCCCCTGTAAGTTGCAGATAAATATAGATTTAACGAGTGGACTCCTCTTCCGTCAAGATCTACCCTCCTGGCCCCTGTGAACGTCATTCTGAGCGCGGCGAAAGACACCCCTGAGCGACTGGAAATTGCTGTGTTTCGACTATCCCCCTAATCCCATTTGTTACCCCGGATGTCATCTTGGGCGAAGCAACCGGCGGATGAATCGGCTTTTCTTCGAGATCTCTGCACCCATTCGGAAGGTGTCAAGCCCGGAAAGCATATAAAACACACAAAAATAACGAGATAGAGTTGCCGATCCAGCATCGTCGATGCACTATCCTTAAAGAGGACGGAACGCCGTACGATGTGGTTTCCTTTGCCAGCGGCCTGAATCTAAGTGGTTTATATTGAATACTTTGCGTTACAGGTAAAGAATAAACCCTTATTAAAGAAGGCCTTGCATTGATAGGAGTAGAGGAAGTCCGGATCTAAGCCTCGTCGGATGAAGACTTTGCGCAAAAATCACATAGGGGGGTGGATGCTCGGAAGTTACAAAATGCTGCCTCGGAAGAGCGAAATCTCGTATATACTTGGAAGGTTGTCGAAACACAGCAACCAGTCAGGAACACAATGCCAAAGTTGAAGACACACTCAGGCGCGGCCAAGCGCTTCAAAAAGACCGGTACGGGCAAGTTCAAGCGCGGCCAGTCCAAGATGCGCCACATCCTCACCTCGAAGAAGACCAAGACCAAGCGCAAGCTTGCCAGTATCGTTCTGGTCTCCGTCGCGGACACGCCTAAAGTCGCACGTATGCTCCCTTACGCCTAGAAGCTGGCGGAAGGACAGGAAGTTTTCAGATCGAGCCGCTGAAATCAGCAACGGGCCGGTAAAAGCGTAAAGGCCCCTGGAAAATCGTAAGCATAAGCGAAGCGAACTCCACCGAGATCTGAAGCAGAAAAGCGAGTGAAGAGGCAAACCTTACCTCCAGCCGCTTAAACAACGATGTACGCAAAAGGAGAATCACGATGCCCCGTGTAAAACGGAGTACAAAACGTAACGACCGCCGCAAAAAGATCCTCAAGCGCGCCAGTGGTTACTTCCTCACCAAATCCAAGCTCTACCAGGCAGCCCAGGAAGCCGTCGAGCGCTCCCTCATGTTCGCCTACACCGGCCGCAAGCAGAAGAAGCGTCAGTTCCGCTCCCTCTGGATCGTCCGCATCGGTGCGGCCGCCAAGCTGAACGGCATGAGCTACTCGACCTTCATCGACGGCCTCAAGAAGGCAGGCAACGGCCTCGATCGCAAGATCCTCGCCGACATCGCCGCCAACGACGCAGCCGGCTTCACCGCGCTCGCTGAGCAGGCCAAGGCCGCTCTCGCCTCCGCGAAGTCCGCAAAGGCTGCAGCGTAACTCGATCAGAACTGGTATCAAACAAGAGGCGCGGCTTCGGCCGCGCCTCGCCTGTATCCGAATCGGGCAGACAAGCCTCGCCTGCGCTCTGAAATTTACCGGGCGAAGCCGGAGAATCATCTATCCTTGAATCTATGTCGACCGCTCCATCACCAACGTCGCAGATGAAGCTACGCGTTGCAGACGGAGGACAGTCCAACGACAAGCCCTCCTTTGAGTCCTGGGGACGCTATCCGACCTATGCCGCCAACGTCATCCCACTCCACTGGCAGAGCGACTTTCCTGCCGTCGCGCAGAATCTCCACAACGGCATCCTGCCGGTAGGCCTCGGCCGCAGCTACGGAGACGTCTGCCTGCTGAAGGACGGAAATCTCCTCGCCACCCCGGCGATGAGCCGCCTGATCTCCTTCGACCCTGAGAGCGGCTTGCTCACCGCCGAGGCTGGAATCTCGCTGGCGCAGATCCTCGACTTCGCCGTCCCGCGCGGCTTCTTCCTTCCCGTAACCCCGGGAACGAAGTATGTGACTCTCGGCGGAGCGATCGCCAACGATATTCACGGCAAGAACCACCACGTCGCTGGAACCTTCGGCCGGCACGTCACCCAGTTCGAGCTTGTCCGCTCCGACGGGACGGTGATTCGCTGCTCTCCATCGGAAAACCCCGAGTTCTACGCCATGACCATCGGCGGCCTCGGGCTCACCGGGCTGATTCGCTGGGCGACTCTGCAGCTCAAGCCCATCGTCTCGCGGCTCATCGATTACGAAGGAATTCAGTTTCACGGCATCGATGAATTCCTGGCTCTCACCGAAGCCAGCAAGGAGATCGAATACACCGTCAGCTGGGTCGATTGCACCTCGACAGGCAAGAACTTCTGCCGCGGAATCTTCATGCAGGGCGATCACTCGAACAAGCGCGCCGCGCTCAAGCCCTCGCCGGAGCCGAAGCTCGTATTCCCCTTCGACGCCCCCGGCTTCGCGCTCAACTCCCTTAGCGTTGCATCGTTCAACACTGTCTTCTTCCACAAGCAGATGGGCAAGCGCCAGGTCTCGCTGCAGGACTACGAGCCCTTCTTCTACCCGCTCGACAAGGTCCTGCACTGGAATCGCATGTACGGCAAGAGCGGGTTGCTGCAGTTCCAGTACGTGATTCCATGGAACAATGCGCGGGAAGGCACGGTTGCAATCCTGAAGGAAGTCGCGAAGTCGGGTCTTGCCAGCTTCCTCGCAGTGCTTAAAGCCTTTGGCGACGTTCCATCCCCCGGAGTCATGAGTTTCCCGCGACCCGGGATTACCCTCGCGCTCGACTTTCCCATCAAGCCCGACAAGAGCTTCCCCCTCTTCGAGCGTCTCGCCGACATGACCCTCGAGTTTGGTGGACGCCTCTATCCAGCCAAAGATGCGGCGATGACCGCCGCACAGTTCCAAACCTTCTATCCCCAATGGGAACAGCTGGCCCGCTTCCGCGATCCTATGATCACCTCTAGCTTCTGGGAGCGCGTCACCGGAGACCAACCGAATCTATGAGTCAAATGGCAACGATAGCAGCAGCAACATCCAAGCACCAGAACACCTCCCACCGCAAGATCCTCATCCTTGGAGCAACCTCCGGCATCGCCGAAGCCACCTGCCGTATCTGGGCCTCGCAGGGAGCAGCCCTATTCTTAGTGGCCCGCAACGATGAAAAACTCGACGCTGTCGCCGCCGACCTGCGGGCGAGAGGAGCCAGCTTTGTCGATACCGCAGTCGCCGACCTTGACGATACCGATCGTCACCCGGCGTTGCTCGCGCATGCGGTCAACTCGCTCGGCGGACTCGATGTCGCCTATCTCGCCCACGGCGTGCTTGGCGATCAGACTCAGGCTGAGCAGGACTTCAACACCGCAGCCCACATCCTCCATACGAATCTTATGGCCCCGGTCTCGCTAATCACATGGCTGGCAAACTTCTTTGTGCAGCGCCGCTCGGGAACCATCGCGGTGCTCTCCTCCGTCGCCGGAGACCGTGGACGCAAATCGAACTACGTCTATGGTTCGTCAAAGGCAGGACTTTCCGCCTTCCTCGCCGGCCTGCGCAATCGAGTGGATCGCGAAGGCGTAACGGTTCTCACCATCAAGCCCGGACCAACGAAGACTGCCATGACCTCCGGCATGAAGGGATCGGAGAAATTTGCGGACGTGAACGCCGTCGCACGATCGATTGTCAGCGCCGTCGATAAGCGAAATGACAATCTCTATGTTCCATTCCAGTGGCAGCCCATCATGTTCGTCATTCGGCATATTCCAGAACGGATCTTCAAGAAGCTGAATCTCTGAAACGTGAAGAAGGCCTAGATCTCCAACGAACGGAGGTCAACCTTCTTTCCGATCTGCTGTTGCTGCGCCATCTGCTGCTGCCTTGTCGGCGGCGGAAGCTGCTCAGGCAGTTGCGTTGCCTTCTCGACGAGAATGGACCAGTCTTCCGGCACCGGAAGCTCATGGTCAAGACCCGCATTTGCATCGCTCGGCGTTACACGCACCGCAACCGTCAACTCGCTGGCAGCATGGCCGCGAAACATGCCACGGGTTGGCGGAACGTCCGCGTAGTCGCGGCCGATAGCGGTGCGGATGTGCCGCTCACTGGTGACGAGCCAGTTCGTCGGATCGAATCCAACCCATCCAAGTTGAGGCAGAAAGGCCTCTATCCAAGCGTGAGTTGCGGAGTGAAGGCTGCGGTCATGATCCGCGACGCCATGGTAGAGATAACCACTCACATAGCGGCAGGGAATCCGCAACTTCGAGCGGATCAGCGCAATCATGATGTGAGCAAAGTCCTGGCAGACTCCCGCCTTCGTCTCAAGCGCCAGATCGATTGGTGAGTCGACCTTGGTCGACTTCGGTTTGTAATCGAAGTATTCGTAGATCTGCTGATTCAATTGATGCAGCACCATCAAGGGATCGTCGCGGCGGCGAACGTCAAGCTCCGTGGCCAGCGCTTCCAGCGCATCAGTCGGCTGCGCAAATTCGCTTGGCAGCAGCATCTCCCAGTAGTCACCCCTCTCTACCAGAGCATCGAGCTCGGCCCACGCATCCGGCGCGAGAAAAGAAGGCATATGCCCTGAAGGCTGCGCCTCTACCAGCGATTCCGCGACGATCACAAGCTGAGGATGCATGCCGGGAATGTCGAAGTGATGCACGTTGTTGGAGAGGTGGTCGCGGTAGCTGAAGACCCGGCATCGCGGGCTCACCGAGAGATGAAAGGTGAGACAGCGTTGGTTCTGATCGTTGCGCGGATGCATCCGCGTCTCCATCATGCTCTCGCTCACCGGCTCGCTGTACAGGAACTTTGTCAGATGTCGGATTGAGTAGTGCATCGCAGCGAACTCCT